>Ga0065165_1002447_pt1 | contig 15692 bp, 9 predicted proteins | sample AraplaMF_Cvi_mMF_FD_63813 | JGI IMG/M metagenome (GOLD analysis project Ga0065165, IMG submission 63813) | Arabidopsis root microbial communities from the University of North Carolina, USA - plate scrape MF_Cvi_mMF (version 2) (version 3) | ecosystem: Host-associated > Plants > Roots > Endosphere...
AAGACCATGCTCGAGGGCCGTCTGCGCCGCCGCCTGCGCGCGACCGGCGTCAGCACGCTCGACGCTTATTGCGATCATATCTTCTCGGGCGACAATCTCGCGCAGGAAGCGCTGCAGCTGATCAACGCGGTCACCACCAACAAGACCGACTTCTTCCGCGAACCCAATCATTTCGACTATCTGCAGCGCGTCATCCTGCCCGAGCTGGAAGCGCGCGGCGTGCGTACGATTCGCACATGGAGCGCGGCCTGCTCGACCGGGCCCGAGCCCTACACGATCGCGATGGTGCTCGACGATTACGCCGAAACCAATGGCGGCCCGGCCTATGGCATCCTCGCCACCGACCTCGACACCGACGTGCTCGCGACGGCACGCGCCGGCATCTATCCCGCCGAACTGGTCGAGCCGGTACCGGCACCGCTGCTGCGCAAATATGTGATGGTCCCGCGCGATCCGGCGCGGCGCGACATCCGCATGGTACCCGCGCTGCGCAGCGCGATCGGCTTCGCGCGGCTCAACCTGATGGACGATCACTATCCCGTCGGCGAGGCGATGCACCTGATCTTCTGCCGCAACGTGCTGATCTATTTCGACAAGCCGACGCAGCGGAAGGTCGTCTCGCAGCTCGTCGATTGCCTGAAGCCGGGCGGCTATCTGTTCCTCGGCCATTCGGAATCGATCACCGGCCACGACCTGCCGCTGACCCAGGTCGCCAACACCGTGTTCCGGAGGGACTGAGATCATGCCTGCGGGCAAGAAGATCCGCGTCCTCGTCGTCGATGATTCCGCCAGCGTCCGTCAGACGATGACCGCGATCCTCGAGGCCGATCCGGAGATCGAGGTGATCGGCGCCGCGAGCGATCCGTTCAGCGCCGCACGACGCATCCAGGAGCAGGTGCCGGACGTCATCACGCTCGACGTCGAGATGCCGCGGATGGACGGCATCACTTTCCTGCGGAAACTGATGGCGCAATGCCCCGTCCCGGTGGTGATGTGCTCGTCGCTCACGGAGAACGGGTCCGAGACCCTGCTCCAGGCGATGGAAGCCGGCGCGGTCGACGTGATCCTCAAGCCGCGCATCGGCGTGGCGGATCACCTCGCCGAGCATAATTTGCAGATCCGCGACGTAGTGAAGGGCGCCGCCAAGGCGCGCGTGCGTGGCCGGCCCGCTGTACGCGACCCCAAGCCTGGAGGGCCGGAGAAGAAGCTTACCGCCGACGCCGTGCTCCCGCCGCCGAGCGGCCGTGCGATGAGCCGCACCACCGAGATGGTCGTGTGCCTCGGCGCCTCGACCGGCGGGACCGAGGCGCTGCGCGAGGTGCTCGAGGCGCTGCCGGCCAACTCGCCGGGCATCGTCGTCGTGCAGCACATGCCGGAGAATTTCACCCGTGCCTTCGCCAACCGGCTCAACACCCTGTGCGAGGTCGACGTGAAGGAAGCCGCCAACGGCGATCCGGTGCTGCGCGGCCATGTCCTGATCGCGCCGGGCGGCAAGCATCTGATGCTCGAGCGCCAGGGCGCGCGCTATCATGTCGCGGTCAAGGACGGCCCACTCGTCTCACGCCACCGTCCTTCGGTCGATGTGCTGTTCCGCTCGGCCGCGCGCGCGGCCGGCTCGAACGCCGTCGGCATCATCATGACCGGCATGGGCGACGATGGCGCGCGCGGACTACTCGAGATGAAGCAGGCCGGTGCGCGCACCTTCGCGCAGGACGAGGCGAGCTCGATCGTGTTCGGCATGCCCAAGGAAGCCATCGCGCGCGGCGCCGCCGACCGCATCATCCCGCTCAGCCATATCGCCCGCGAACTGCTCTCGGCCACCGCGCGATGAAACCCGTCAACCTCATATCCCGGAGCCAGCCGTGAAGCACGAAGCGATCGAACCTGCCGGCCCCGGCTTCGGCGCGATCCGCCAGAGCCTCGCCGCCATCGCGGCGGGCATAGACTCGCGCTTCGTCGACGCCGGCTCGACGCTGGCGATCGCGATCGACACGATCGAGCGCGTCATCGCTTCGCTCGACGGCATCATCAATGCCTTCGACGCACGCAGCGCCGGCGCCGCGGTGCGCGCGCTGCGCGAGAGCGCGCGCCGGCTCGACGCGCTGCCCGCACTGCAGGACGAGCGCGTGAGCGACATTGGTATCGTCCGGCGCGCCGCAACCGATCTCCACGCGCATGTCATGCAGATCCACGAGGCGCTCAGCATCCTGCGCGTCAACGGCAGCAATCTGCGCATCACCGCCGCGGGGTCGATCGAGATCGAGAAGTTCGTCGACGAGATGATCCGGCGCTTCGATGCCGGCGACGAGCATCTCGAAGACTTCATGGACCGGCTGCGCGAGCTGGTGAACGGCATCGGCGGGGTCCAGCGCGCCGCGCGGCTGCTCGCGTCGGAATGCGGTAAGCTCATCCCGCAGGTGCCCGACCGGCTCGCCGACGACGCGCTCGAGCTGCAGGCCTATCAGGCGGTGATCGCCGACAGCGCGGCGCGCGTGGGCGAGGCGGCGCGCGGCGTGCGCGGACGCACCGGCGTAGTGCTCGGCGCCTTGCAGATCGGCGACATCACCCGCCAGCGCATCGAGCATATCGTGGCGGCGATGCAATTGCTCGGCGCCTTCGAGACTGCGCATCCCGATGAAGCGGCACGCCCGGCCATAGGGCATGTGCTCCGGCTGATCGCCGCGCAATTGACCAGCGTCGCGAGCGACTTCGAGCATGAAGCCGGACTGCTGCTCGGCTCGCTCGGCGAGCTCGGGCCGGATACCGAACGGCTGCTCGGCCTGCTCGAGGAATGCGGCGCCGATGGCGAGAGCCGTTCCTATCTCCACCGCCTCGAGCGCGGCATCACCGAGATCGACGAGCTCACCGTGCAGCTGCGCACCGCCAACGAGCGCGCGCACCTGCTAAGCGCGACGATCGCCGACACGATGGACGCGCTCGTCCGCCGCCTCGACGGCGTGCGCAGCGTGCGCTCGGGCGTGCAGAACATCGTCACCGCGGTGCAGCTGCACGGCCATATGCTCGGCACCGCGGGCCGGCCGGCGGCGGAGGTCGCGGGCGAGGTCGGCGACTGCGCCGAGCGGTTGAACCAGGCCGTCAACGGCGTCGCCTGGGCGATCCGTGAGCTCAATTCGGTGAGCATGTCGATCCGTCACCGCCACGACTATGAGACCGAACTCGACGCCGGACTCCAGCTCGGTCGCTCGCTCGCTTCGATCCGCGAGGCCTGCCGTCGCACCGAGCAGGGTATCGGCGAGGGCGGTGTGGATGCGCGAGACCTGATCGAAATGCTCGCCGAGGCAGGCGAGCGGCTCGGCCGCGAACTCGCGCTGAGCGATACGATCCAGCGCTTCGCCGACCAATTGCGCACGCTGGCGGCACCGGATGCGCCGCTGACGCCCGAGATCGACGAGGCGCTGCGCACATTGCTCGTTCGCATCGGCAGTCAATATTCGATGGCGCGCGAGCGGGCGGTGCATTGCGACTTCCTGCTGCCGGGCATGGAATGGGTCGAGATCCCGCGCTGGACAGGCGAGCTCGAATCCTTCGAGGAGCTGCTCTTCTGATGCCCCGCGCAGCCCCGGCACCACGGACTTTCGCCATAACCGCGCGGTTTCGCGGATTATTTTCCTATCATTCCAGCATGGCCCGGTTCGGAGGACGCTGTGTATCTCGCCAAGATCCCTGAGGATTCGCACGAACTGTCCGGCCTGCGCGACGCCCTCGGCACGGTCGCGAGCGGGCTCGACGCGCGGTTCGTCGCGGCCGGCACGGCGCTGGCGCGCGCCTATGAGATCGTCGAGAAATTGATCGGCGCGCTCGAAGGCGTGACCAACGCGCTCGACCGCGAGGCGGCCGACGCGGCGGTGGGCAATATGCGCGGCACGGCCGACCGGCTCGCCCGGCTGCCCGCGATCCAGGCCGGCCGCCGCGACGCGCTCGTCGCGATCGAGCGGTCGAGCGCGGCGCTCTTCGCGCAGATCGAGCAGGTCAATCGCACGCTCCGTTTCCTCCGCATCTGCGGGCTCAACATCAAGGTTGCCGCGGCCGGTGCGGGCGACTTCTCCGATTTCGCCGACACGATGTTCGCCAAGCTCGATCTCGGCGAGCACGAGATGGACGGCATCGCGCGCGAGATCGCGCAGCTGGGCGAGGCGGTGCCCGACATGTTCGAGGTCGAGCGCCAGCTCGCGAGCGAATGCGCCCGGGTGATCCCGCACATCCCCCGCAAGCTCGCCGATGACGCGTTGGCGCTGCAGCAGCATCAGGCAGGGATTGCGGCGCGCGCGGTGCGGATCGCGGAGGCGGCGCGCCATATCCGCGGTCAGGTCGGGACGGCGCTCGGCGCGCTGCAGATCGGCGACATCACCCGTCAGCGGCTCGAACATGTCGCCGACGGGCTGCACGACGTGGGCGCCTTCATCCAGGATCCCCCGGGGCTCGACACCGATCTGGTCGAGGTCGTCGCGAACCACGTGCTCGCGCTGCTCGCGGCGCAGGCGGCGGATACGGTCGAGGCGTTCCAGCGCGAATCCCGGCTGCTCGCCAGCAGCCTGCGCGGCATCGGCCCGAGCACTGCGGCTTTGCTCGAACTGCACGAGGAGGATGGTGCGGGCGAAGGCGAGGATGCGGGCGTCTTCCTCCATCTGCTCGAGCAGAGCGTGGGCGAGGTCGCCAGCGTGACCGAACGGCTGCGCGAGGCGGATACGCGCTCGAACCGGCTGAGCAACGTGACCTCGGTCACCGCCGGGAATCTCGCGCGGCGGCTGGCGACGGTGCATCGCGTCACCGGCGACGTCCAGCAGATGGCGTGGAACACCGACCTGCGCTGTTATCGCATGGGCGACGAAGGACGCGGCCTCGCGGTGGTGGCTGCCGAGATACGCGGCTTCGCGCGCACTTTGGAGACCATTGCGGCGTCAATCGCGCAATCGTTCGAAGGCCTCACCAGCGCGGCGGTGGCCATTCGCGAATCCGAAAGCGACGAACCGGGAGATGCAGGCCAGGCGCTCGCGGAATCGCTCGCCTGCATCCGCGACGGCGGGCGACGGATGCGCGAAGGCATGTCCGAACTCGATCAGGATGCCCTCGCGGTCGCGGATATCCTGCAGGACACCACCGGCAAGGTCGATTGCGAGGCCGAAGTTGGCGGCACGCTCGCGGAGATCGCCGAGCGACTAACCGGGCTTGGCCGGCATAATGCGGAATTGCCGGAAGCGGCGGCCGGCCCGCTCGGGGCGCTGCTCGGCGGGATCGCCGCGCGCTACACCATGGCGCGTGAGCGCGAAGTGCATCGCGATTTCGTGCCGGAGGGCGAGGCTGATTCTACGCCTGCCGAAATCAGCGCGGATGACGATGATTTCGACGACGGGCTCTTCTAGTCGAGCTTGCCGCCATCAACTCGCGATGAGCTCGCGGATGCGGCCGGCCAGCGCATCCATGGCGAAGGGTTTGGTCAGGACGTGCATCCCGGCGTCCAGCCGGCCGCTGCCGAGCACGGCATTTTCGGCATAGCCGGTAATGAACAGCACCTTGAGATCGGGCCGGTCCATGCGCGCGGCGTCGGCGAGCTGGCGGCCGTTCATGCCTTTCGGCAAACCTACATCGGTGATGAGCAGTTCGACCTGCGACTGCGTCTTGAGGAGTTCGAGGCCCTCGGCCGCGTCGCTCGCCACGATCATCCGGTAGCCGAGTTCTCCCAGGACATCGGTGATGAGAGCGCGGATCGCCGGTTCGTCATCCACCACCAGCACGGTTTCGCCCTCGGCGGAGGGAAGATCACCCGCATGCTCGCCACGCAGCGCCTCGCTCTCTTCCGCGGAATGAACCCGCGGGAAGTAGAGGCGCATCGTCGTGCCCCGACCAAGCTCGGAATCGATCTGCACATAGCCTCCGGATTGCCGCACGAAGCCATAGATCATCGACAATCCCAGCCCGGTCCCCTCGCCGAGGGGTTTGGTGGTGTAGAAGGGGTCGAAGGCTCGTTCGATCGTTTCGGGGGACATGCCGGTGCCCGTGTCCGTCACCGACAGCACGACATATTCCCCGGCCGGCAGTTCCCCGTCGCGTGCGGCGGCGGGGTCCAGTTGCTCGTTGCGGGTGTCAATCGTGATGCGCCCGCCATCGGGCATTGCGTCGCGCGCGTTGATGCAAAGATTGAGCAGCGCGTTCTCGAGCTGGTTGGGATCGATCAAAGTCGTCCACAATTTCCGCGCGCCGGCCATTTCGATCTCGATCGACGGACCGACCGACCGGCGCAGAAGCTCGCCCATGCTCGCGACCAGCCGGCTGATGTCGGTCGGCTTCGGATCGAGCGTCTGGCGCCGCGAAAAGGCGAGCAGGCGATGCGTCAGCGCCGCGGCGCGCTTCGTCGCGGACTGCGCCATCTCGAGATATTTCTCGATCTCGTCCACCCGACCCTGCCGGATCCGCATCTGGATCAATTCGAGTCCGCCCGCCACGCCGGTGAGCAAGTTATTGAAATCGTGCGCGAGCCCGCCCGTCAGCTGGCCGACCGCTTCCATCTTCTGTGCCTGGCGTAACTGCTCCTGCGCTGCCTGGCTCTCGCGCGTCCGCGCCTCGACCTGACGCTCGAGCGACGCCGCCAGTTCGGCGAGCGAGATTTCCGCATGCCGCCGCTCGATCGCCGCCTGTGTCCGATCGGCGATGTTGCGGACGAATGCCAGTTCGGTCGTGCTCCACTCGCGTGTTTCGTTGTGGTTGAGATAGAGCAAGGCGACGAAGTCACCGTGATCGACAACCGGCATGTTGACCACGGCGCGCGCATGGATTGCCTCCAGCGCAGCAGCCGTCGCTGCGGTGCGCGGATCACTGCGGGCATCGGCGAACGCGACCGTCTCTCCCCGCTTCAGATCCTCAATATAAGAGCCATAATCGCGGAAGTGCAGCACCCCGGCGAGGCTGTGAATGCCGGGCTGACACCAGTCGCGTTCGATCGTGATCGTCTCGGCGACCGGATCGATGATCCCATAGCCCGCGCGGCTGACACCGAGCGTCTTGCCGAGGATCTCGGCGGCAAGAAACGACATGTCGGCCGGGTCGGTTAGTTGCCGCAGACCGTCGCCGAGCGCGATCAGGGCTACGCGCCGGCTTTCGGCATGACGACGCGCCGTGATGTCCTGCGTCACCCCTACCATGCGTACGGGCTTGCCCTGCACGTCCCGCTCGAGACGACCCCGGGCCTGGATCCAGTGTATCGATCCGTCAGGCCAGCGGGATCGATATTGGGCTTCGAAATCCGCACCCGTTGCGATCGCGGCCGCCATTCTTGCGCGCGTCGGCTCGCGATCCTCGTCATGGATCGAGGAGAGCAGTTGCTCGTACGTGAAGGCGTCTTCGGTGCTGCGTCCGTAATGTGCCCTTGCTTCGGACGAGACGGCCAGCAGGCCGGTCGCTATCTCCATCGACCAGGCGCCGAGGCCGCCCGCGCTCAGCGCGACGCGCAACCGCTCCTCACCCTCGCGAATATCCTCCAGCCGGGTGCGCGCCTCATATTGCCGCAGCCGCGCGCGCCGGGCCGCGCGGGCGAGGCTGACCAGAGTGGTCGGATGGAAGGGGCGTTCGAGGAAGGTGACGTTGCCCAAAGTCTCGAGCAGCCGTCCCGCGTCCGGATTGCGCTCGATCCCGCCGCCGCGCGCCGTCAGCACGATGAACGGGAAGTCCGACCATTCGGCCTGATCGGCGATGAACCCGGCCAGCTCGCGCAGATCGGCCCCGCGCAGCACTTCCTCGGTAACCACCGCGAACCCCGCGCCGCCGCGCAGCGTCCGCGCCAGTGCAGCGACGTCGGGCACCGACGTTGCCTCCAGCCCCGCCTCGCGCAAAATCGCCTCCGCCACGGCCGCGTCGCGACCGAGCGGCGCAAGGATGACGGCGCCTTCGGAAATGGTACGGTTCAAAGCTGGCTCACGCCTGTGTCATGTCGAGCAAGTCGGCGCTGTTGCTGACCAGGCTCGGGACGCCACGCAATACGCCCTGGAAGCCGGTGAGCGGTTCGCCGAGCGTGATGCCGTTACTGCCGATCATGAATTCCCTGATGGTGTCCTCGTGCGTACCCGTGCGCTTCTTAACGATCGAAATGGCACGACGGACCCGCCCCAGTGCCTCGAAATAGCGCAGCAGGATCACGGTATCGGCGAGATAGGTCACGTCGACCGGAGCTTTCATGTCGCCGACCAGCCCGTGCTGGGCCACGGTCAGGAAGGTCGTGACGCCCTGGCGATTCAGATATTGCAGCAGCTCGTGCATGTGCAGCACGAGCGCCTGCTCCTCCGGCATGGCCGCCTGATAGCCGTTGAGACTGTCGATCACGACGGTCAGCGCGCCATGCATTTCGACGCAGCGCCGCACACGCTCGGAGAATTCGCCCGGCGTGAGTTCGGCGGCGTCGATCTGCTCGATGACGAGATTGCCGGCGTCGGACATCGCCTCGAGGTCGATGCCGATCTTCTTGCAGCGCTCGAACAGCAGTCCGAGTTCCTCGTCGAACACGAACATCGCGGCCTTCTCGCCGCGCTCTACGGCCGATTTGACGAAACTGAGCGTGATCAGCGATTTGCCGGTGCCCGCCGGCCCCAGGATCAGGTTGCTCGCGCCGCGCTCGAGGCCGCCGCCGAGCAATTGGTTCAGCGGCGCGTTGTCGATCGGCACCGTCTCGCGTTTGAAGCCGCTGCGGTGCTCGGCCGATACCAGGCGCGGGAAGGCGCGGAGACCGTCGGTTTCGATCACGAAATCGTGATAGCCGCCGCGATAGCGCCGCCCGCGATATTTGAGCACGCGCAGCCGGCGCCGTTCGGCGCCATAACTGGGCGACAGCTCCTCGAGGCGGATCACCCCATGCGCCACGCTGTGGACGGTCTTGTCGAGTACATCGGCAGTCAGATCGTCGAGCATGAGGACGGTCGCCTCATGGTGCGAGAAATAATGCTTCAGCGCCAGAACCTGGCGCCGGTACCGCAGCGAACTCTGCGCGAGCAGCCGGATCTCGGAGAGGCTGTCGAGCACGACCCGTGAGGGCTTCACCCGCTCGAACGCCTCGAAAATGCGCTTCGTGGTCTCGCCCAGCTCGAGATCGGAGGAATAGAGCAGGCTTTGCTGCTGCTCCTCGTTGAGCAGGCTTTCCGGCGGCACGAGCTCGAAGACGACGAAGTTTTCGCCAAAGGTCCAGCCGTGGGAAGCAGCGCCGTCGCGCAATTCCTCATCGGTTTCGGAAAGCGTGATGTAGAGGACCTTCTCCCCGGCCTCGACGCCGGCCAGCAGGAACTGGCTGGCGAGTGTGGTCTTGCCCGTACCGGGGCTCCCCTCCACGAGGAACAGCCGGCCCTTCGCGAGGCCGCCGGAGAGGATCTCGTCCAGCCCCGAAACCCCCGTCGCACAGTCCGCCATCGATTCACCCTATCTCAATCGCCGCAACTGCTTCCTATCAGTACGGCTGCGTCACAGATTTAACCTCGCTCAATGCATTGGACGGATGATCGATCCCTGTAGCATGCGCCGGCGTGTAGCCTGCCACTATTGTTGCGCTATCGCTCCCGGCGCGCCGGTCCAGCCGCCGGCGGTCGCGACATAGAGGCGGGCGACGTTGAGCAGCTGGCGCGCGCGGGCCTCGACCAGGTTCGATTGGGCGCGCTGCGATTGCCGGCTCGAGTCGAGCACTTGCAACAGCCCCGAATTGCCGACCTGGAAGCTGCGGCGCGAGAGGGCGAGCGAGCGTTCGGCGACACTGACCGCCTCGTGCTGGTTGGCGACCGAGCGCGCGTCGCTGTCGATCGCCTGAAGCAGGTCGGCGACCTGGCGGAAGGCGTCGAGCACGGTCTGGCGATAGGTCGCGTCGGCGGCGCGCGCGCGGTCGACCGCGGCGCGCTGCTCGGCCTTGAGCGTCCCGCCATGGAAGATCGGCGCGGTGAGCCCGCCGAACACATCGAAACCGCGGAAGGCGCTGCTCAGCAGGTCGTCCAGATGCGGCGCGCCCTGTGAGACCGACGCGCCCAGTGTGATGTTCGGATAGAGCTGCGCCGTGGCGATGCCCACGCGGGCGGTGGCGGCGTGGAGTTGCGCCTCGGCTTGCAGGATGTCGGGACGCTTGTGGACCAGCTCCGAGGGGAGGGTGACCGGCACCTGCGCCGGCAGGGTGAGCATGTCGAGGTCGAACTCGGTCGGGCCGAGATCGGCGGGAGCGATCCCGGTCAGCGTGGCGAGCAGATGGCGTGCCTCGGCGAGCTGCTGTCCGAGCTGGGGAATGTCGCCGCGATCGTTCTGATACTGGCTCTGCGCGTTCAGCACTTCCACCAGCGTGCCTTCGCCGGCGTGCTGGCGCTTCTGCGTTAGGTCGATGTTGCGCTGGTCCTCGGCGAGCAGCGCGTCGGCGGTGGCGATGCGCGCGCGGATCGCGGCGATCAGCAGGACCTGGTTCACCACCTGCCCGGCGATGGCGAGATGCGCCGCCTCGGTCTGGCGCAATTGCGCCTCGGCCTGCGCGCCCGCCTGCTCCACCCGCCGGCGATTGCCGCCGAACAGGTCGAGATCATAGCTGACCCCACCGCCGATCGAATAGAGGTCGAACTCGGGATTGCCGGTCGGGCTGTCGAAGCCGAAGGCGGCGAGGTTGACCTTCTCGTGCTCGATCCGGGCATTGGCGTCGACCTGCGGTAGCTGGCGCCCGCGCGCCGCAGCGATCTGCTCGCGCGCGGCGGCGAGTGTCGCGTTGCTCGCCTCGAGGCTGGCATTATGCGCGATCGCCTGGTCGACCAGGGCGTTCAGCCGCGGCGAGCCGAACGCGGTCCACCAGCGCAGCTCCGGCCCTGCGCCCGGCACGGCGACCGGGCCCGAAGTCGAACCATGCGCCTTGTCCACAGACGCGAGATAGGCCGTGCTGCCCGGCGCGGCGGGACGCTGGAAGTCTGGCCCGACGGTGCAACCGGCGAGCGTCGTGGCAGCGGCGAGCGCCGCGATAGCGGAGCGGAGGAAGCGAGACATGGCGTATCAGTCCATATGCATGGCAGGCGCCGCTACATTCTTCGCAGGCGGGCGCATCAGCAGAATCAGCGGCGCCACGATCAGCGTGACGACGAACAATGCGTGGAAGGCGTCGATATAGGAGACCATCGCCGCCTGACGGGTGATCTGGCCGTTGAGATGGGCGAGGTCGGCGATCGACGAGAAGTCGAGGTCGGGCATGGCGCGGGTGAGGGCCGGATTGTCCGGCCGTACGCCCTCCACCAGCCGCGAATGCACCGTGCTTCCGTTGCGGATCGTCATGAACTGCAGCACCGAGATGCCGATCGCCGAGCCGATGTTGCGGATCAGCGTGAACATCGCCGCGCCCTCGTTGCGCAGCTGCGGGTTGAGCGTGGCGAAGGCGACGGTGGAGAGCGGCACGAAGATCAGCCCGGTGCCGATGCCCTGCACCAGCCCCGAGGAGATCACGAGGCTCGAATCCATGCCCAGCGAGAAGCCGCTCATCCGCCAGGTCGACCAGGCGGCGAGCGCAAGGCCCGTGCCGATCAGGATGCGTGGGTCGACCTTCTTGATCAGGCGGCCGACCAGGATCATCGATATCATCGTGCCCACGCCGCGCGGTGCGGTGACCAAGCCCGTCAACACCACCGGATAGCCCATCAATTCCTCGAGCATCGGCGGCAACAGTGCCAGCACCGCGAAGATCAGTACGCCGAGAAAGAAGCCGAAGATGGAGGCCGAGACAAAATTGCGATCGGCGAACAGCGCTAGCTGGATGAAGGGCCGGCGCGCGGTGATCGTGTGGACGAGGAACAGGTAGAAGAAGAAGCCCGCCGATATTGCTTCGATCCAGATCTCGAGGCTCGAGAACCAGTCGAGCTGCTGCCCGCGGTCGAGCATCACCTGCAGCGAGGCGATGCCGAGCGCCAGCGTGGCGAAGCCGAACAGGTCGAGCTTCACCTTCTCCGCCGCCTTGCTCTCGCTGAGGAAGAACCACAGGCCGGCAAAGGCGAGCGCGCCGATCGGCAGGTTGATGAAGAACACCCAGCGCCAATTGTAATTGTCGGTCAGCCAGCCACCGAGCGCGGGGCCGATGATCGGGCCGAGGATCGCGCCCATGCCCCATACCGACATGGCCGGGCCGTGCCGTTCGGGTGGGTTGATGTCGAGCAGGATCGCCTGGCTCATCGGCACCAAAGCCGCGCCGAACACGCCTTGCAGCAGGCGGAAGCCGACCAGCTCGCCGAGGCTGGTGGCGATGCCGCACAGGCCGGAGGCGATGGTGAAGCCGACGATCGACCAGAGCATCAGCCGCTTGCGCCCGAAGCGCCCGGCCAGCCATCCCGTCAGCGGCGTGAAGATCGCCGCCGCGACGATGTACGAGGTCAGCACCCAGGTGATCTGGTCGGCTGACGCTGCGACGCTGCCCTGCATGTGCGGGAGTGCGACATTGGCGATGGTCGAGTCGAGCGAGTTCATCACCGTCGCGGCCATCACCGAGCCGGTGATGAAGCGCCGGGTGGTCGCGTCGGGATAGGCGCCGGTCACCGGGCCTGCGCCGCTCCGCGCGGCATGGCGGCCTGCGTGTCATGGCCGAACAAATGGCGTTGGTGGCCGGTGTCGACGGTCACCTCGACGCTGAGGCCGGCGTGGAGCGGCAGGTCGGCGGGGACATTATCGATCGACAGCTCGACGGGCAGCCGCTGGACCACCTTGACCCAATTGCCGGTGGCGTTCTCGGCGGGCAGCACCGCGAAGCTGTTGCCGGTACCCGGGCTGAAGCTCGCGACGCGGCCGGTGAGGTTGAGGTCGGGATAGGCGTCAATGCGCAGGGTCGCGGTCTGGCCGAGCCGCATGTAGCGCAGCTGATTTTCCTTGAAATTCGCCTCGACCCACAGACGCGTGCTGGCGAGCGAGAAGACCGGCTTGCCCGCGGTGACATAGTCGCCGACCTGCAGCTGGTCGACCTTGGCGACCACGCCGTCCTGCGCCGCGCGTACCACGGTGTAGCCGAGGTTGAGCTTCGCGCGGTCGAGCCCCGCCTGCGCGCGCTGAACACCGGGCTGGCTGGTGGCCGGCGCATTCACATTACCCGAGAGCGAGGCCCGCACGCTGGCATTCTGCTGGCGCGTCGTCTGGATCGCCTGCGCCGCAGTGCGCGCGGCGAGCAGGGCCTGGTCATATTGGGCCTGGCTCGAAATGCCCTCGGCGACGAGTTCCTTCTGGCGCGCGGCCTCGCGGTTCGCGAACAGCAGGCGCTGCTCCGCGGCGGCGAGCTCGGACTGGCCCTGCGCGTAATTGGCGCGGAGCGATCCCACCTCGGTATTCGCCGCGGCGAGCTGCGCGCCCGCTTCGTTCACCGCCACTTCGAAGGGGGCGGGGTCGATGCGGAACAGCACGTCGCCCTTGTGCACGCGCTGGTTGTTGCGCACCTCGACCGAGATCACGCGACCCGAAATGTTGGGACTGACCGAGACGAGACCCGACTGGAGATAGGCGTTGTCGGTCTCTTCGTAGCGGCCCCCCTGCAGATACGCGAACAACGCTCCCAGCACGACGACCACGGGGGCGAGCAGCAGCAGCGGCTTGCGCAAGCGGCGCAGCAGCGAAGGCCGTTCCACGGCAGAAGCGGCGACGCCATGCTCGGGAGCGGTCTGCTCCGAGATCGTGTCACCCCGGCCCGTGAATTCGTCGCCGAGCACATCATGGCCCTGCGCATCGCGCCGGGCTTCGATACGAGAAGCGGTATCCGCCACCATCGACCTCAATCTGCAAAGTCAGAAAAGGCCGCGCGGTGAAATCGGCGGCCCTGTTAGGCTCGCCAATTGCGCAAATTGTCTTATGATACCAATGAATTCTCATCCCATATGGTATGAACGAAATTCATGGCGACGATCGATCTGAACCTGCTGGCGGTATTCGATGCCCTGTACGATCTGCACAGCGTCACCCGGGCCGCGCAGCGGCTCAATCTTACCCAGTCGGCGGTGAGCCACGCGCTGCGGCGGTTGCGCGATGCGGTTGGCGACCCGCTGTTCGTGCGCTCGGGCGGCTCGCTCCAGCCGACGCCGCGCGCGCAGGAGATGGCGCCGGGCGTGCGCGAGGGACTGGCACGGCTGCGTACGGCGATGATGCCGCTCGACTTCGATCCGTCCACCGCCGTGCGCACCTTCACCCTCGCGGCGGGCGCCTATTTCTGCGCGCTGCTGATCCCGCGGCTCATCGCACGCATGCGCACCGTGGCGCCCGGTATCACCTTCCGGATCGTTCCGGTCGGCCCGGATCTCCTCTCCGAACTCGACGAGGGCACGGTCGAGCTGGGGTTGGGCGCCTTCGACCAGGTGCCGCAGCGCCTGTCGGTACAACCTTTGTTCCGCGAGGACATGGTGTGGATCGCGGCGACCGGAAATCCGGTCCATGCCCAGCGCCTGACCCCGGAGGAACTGCTGCGCAGCCCGCGGCTGGTCGTCGCCACCCGCCGTCCCTTCGAGCCGGTCACCGCGCTTCTGGCCGACGGGGCGCTCGAGCGGCGGTCGCTGGTGAGTACGCAATTCGATGGCGCCGGGACCGGCCCGGTCCCGGCCATCGTCTACGACGCGCTGACCGCCGCGGCGATCGTCTCGCGAACCGACATGATCGCGCTCGTGCCCCGGCGTCTCGCCCACAGCGAGGGGGGGCGGCTCGGCTTGCGTATCCTCGAAATCGCGGGCGACAGCCGCGGCATCGAGCTGGCGATGGTTACCCATGACCGGACCGCGCCCGACGCCGGCCTCGCATGGCTGCGCGCGCAGATCGTCGCGCTCGGTCAGCAGGATTTCACCGCGGCGCTGTTCGCCGGGGAAGGCCCGGCGGCTGTCTCGAAGGCCAATTCCTGAGGGATTGCCATGGTGCGAGTTGCAAGGCTCGAGCCTGGCGACCGCGAGCGCTCGCTTCGGGGCGGCCATGTCCAGCAATACCAGATCCTTGCCAGGCCATATCGGGACAAAGCCCGATGCCTTCGAATAGCAAGGCCACCCTATCATGGAATGCGATCCCGGGCGGCGGGCGATCCATCCTGCGCAAGGGCTCGGTCAATAGCCTGCTCCTCGTGAAGCCTCTGGCATCGCGTCGGAGGGGGACGTGAAAGGGAAGGGTGGGTGCAGCCCCGCAGCGTTGATCATCTCGATGCCGCTCGCGCGACGGCAAGTCGTCGGCGGCAGCGCCTCGTGGGCCTGCTTGCGCTCTCGCTCGCCACAAGCTGCAACTTTGCGCCCAAATATGTTCAGCCCGATTTGCCCGTGCCGGACCAATATGCTCCGGGCACGCCCCCGGGTGAATCGATCGCCCGGATCGACTGGGAGCATTTCTTCCGCGATCCGGAGGTCCGGTCGCTCATCGAATTGGCCCTGGCGCACAACCGCGACATCCGCGTGGCCACCGCGCGCGTTGCCGAGGCGCGCGGCGCCTGGCGGATCGAGGGCGCGTCGCTCTATCCGCAGCTCGACGCGGTGGGGACCGGCACGCGCGGCCGCACGCTCTATACGCTGCCGGGCGTCGGCAGCCAGCCGCTCGACGTCAAGCAACTCACCGTGCAGCTCAGCGCGAGCTGGGAGATCGATTTCTGGGGCCGGCTGCGCAACCTGCGCGATGCCGCGCGCGAGCAGTTCCTCGCGACCGAGGAGGCGCGCCGCGCCGTGGCGACCGAGCTCATCGCGCAGGTGGCCAACGGCTATCTG
>Ga0065165_1002450_pt1 | contig 15683 bp, 15 predicted proteins | sample AraplaMF_Cvi_mMF_FD_63813 | JGI IMG/M metagenome (GOLD analysis project Ga0065165, IMG submission 63813) | Arabidopsis root microbial communities from the University of North Carolina, USA - plate scrape MF_Cvi_mMF (version 2) (version 3) | ecosystem: Host-associated > Plants > Roots >...
AAATTAAGATGGGAGCATCCTTGAAAAGGCAAAGCGGAAATCCAACGACCCTGAGAGCGAGGGCGAATAACAGTGTCTGCTTAGGACCGATCCGATTGGCAGTGGCACCCGATGCGGCAGACCCTGCTAACTGAAGGAGGCCCATAACCGCGAAGAGCGAACCTACGGCGGTGACGCTCATGCCGCCAACTTGTTCTAAGTAGACGGCCAGTATGGGAATGACCAGATAACTGCCTATGTTTGATACGAAAACTGTTACAAGCAGTATCCATAGGTTCTTTTTGTCAGTGATCGTCAATCGTGACCGCCCGCAATATCGACCATCGTTTCTAGGACAAACTTGGAAAGGGCGATCCGCTTTCTTGATTCGAGCTCTTCGGCAGTGTCGCCGAAAGCGACCAGGCAGCACTTTCGGTCGGCAGAGCTCTTCCACCGATCAACGATGTCTCCAATCTTGTAATCGCATTCAAATGAAAAAACGCCCGGCGATTTCCGTACATCATCGATGCCCTCAATCCTAACGATTCTGCCAGGTTCAAATTCAGGGAAACAGGATAAAGCAAACCTATTGGGTTTGGAATTTATCGGGGCTGGAAGACCGAGGCTTTGAGCGATATTCGTTTTGTCGAGCTTCATTCCAAAGCAGAGTTCAACTAACTTCCATATTCTGTCCCCTCCAGGCCGAAGCTGCGTTTCGATCAAGTGAGCATCGAGGCTGCCGTCTTCCTCTCTCGATAAGATAAATTCTGTATGTGACAGCCCAGTACTGAGCTGAATGCGGTCTAGAAGAAGCTTTGTCCTTTCGATCAACAGCGCGGTTTGGTTCGCCGGAATCGGAGCTGGTAACAAATGCTGAGTTTCGATGAAGTCACGGTTGATACTTTTTTGAGTTACCGCGATTGCTGTATGTTCGCCTCGATGTGAAATTGTCTCTACGCTGTACTCAGGCCCAGTAATAAGCTGCTCGACCAATGCACCGGACGTTCCTAGGTCAATATGTGGTAAATCTGCTAAACTTCCGATCTTCTGAATTCCCTCGGACCCTTTACCATTCAACGGCTTCTTGATCGCAGGTAGCCCAAGCCGTTTGGCTGCCAAAAGGAGATCCTCGTGGCTTCTGCATAAAGCGAACCGGACATTTCCGAGTGCTGTGCCGACAATAAGCTCCCGCGTGATGTCTTTATTCCGAGTTTTGACGTTAGGCCCTAGCTCGGTACCATTGATGCCCAAGCCTGCTGCAATGACACCGGCCGTTTCAAGCCCAAGCTCCGTAAAAGAAAAAACACCGTCAAGCGGCGCTATGCAGGCCAATCTCGAAGCTTCATACAAACATCTTGCGATGTCGGTGATGTCGTAGTCATGCAAGTTGCAGCGACTCTGCGTCTCAGGTGTAAGAAGCCGACGATTGGCTGTCGGCACAAAACCTATCACGTCGCAACCAAGGTCCAATGCTCCCCTGTAGTTCTCTTCCCATCCACCGATTAATAGAACCCGGGCCATTCGCTTGTCGCCTAGGCGTTAATCGAAACTGATAATTTTGCGGCCGCAGCACAGACGTTAAGCAGTGCGACTTCCGAATTTTGTCCTTCCGCAAGGAGGATTGCAACGCATCCTCGTTGATCTTCTATGTGTGAGATGGTCGCGCCGACCTTGGCAATAGGAAATAGTCGGGGTGCACCGATGTGATTGCTGAGCCGCTGTTCGCCAATAATTCCTTCAAACGATCCGGCTCCGGCCGGGTATAATAGTTTCTGACCAAGCGCGGTCCCAACAATCAGCTCCTGTTTGAGCAGCTCAGGTTCTTTACCTTGAGCCATTTCGATGAACGCCTTGTACACGTTCACGCCAAAAGCAAGACATAGGCTCTCCCCGACAAGAGCCCCCGCTAGACGAGGATTAATCTCGATTACTTCAGGCCCGGCCTCGGTTAATACGAACTCGGTGTGAGTGAATCCTCGATCATAGCCGATGCAGTGGTGAACCCTCTGAATCCATCTCGAAATGTCGTTTTCCAGATGCTCCGGCAGGCGCATAGGAGTACTGAGCGCCTCCTCCCTAAACCATGGCTCCGCCGACAGTAGTCGACTGGAAAACGCGAGCACCCGAGTCTGTCCCTCCCAGGTGAGGCATTCTGCACTGTAAAGCGTTCCGTTGAAGTAAGGATCAGCGATCAACTCTCCACGCAGTTGGACGCCCGCCAATATCGACTTCAGGCGCTGAACTTCCGCGCGGTTCTGCAAAATCCAAACATTTTGACTGCCCGTACCCGCGCTGTCTTTCAGAATGACAGGCAGCTGCAGTCTCTCAAGCTTCTTGAGTTCTTCTTCTTCTAACGAGCTGAGCCGGATGCTGTCACTCGTTGATAAGCCGGCTCGAAACAAAGCGTGTCGCATCGCTCCTTTATCGCGCGTCATCGACAACGAGTGCCGAGATGTGGAACATAGGTTAAGTCGCTCCGCAACATCCTGTCCGATCAAGCTCCACGTATCAGTGGGGCTTACGATGCCCCCAAGCTGCTTTAGCCGCGAGGCTTTGAGCAAGATAGCCTCAACGTCAAAAGTATCAAATTCCTCCACGGTCAGTGAAGCTAGCGAAGGCTTACTAAGTTCGAACTGGTAAAAATCTCTGTTCTTCGTGAAAAGAATCAAGTCGACGCCCAAAGATTGGGCCGCGGAATAAAGCCGCTCGAGACCAAAGGTCAAACATTCCAATAAAATGATCTTTGGACGTGGATGATCACGCTTGTTCAAGGTCAGCATCCCATTTCCGTTTTGCCCAGTTCATCCAAGACCAAGGCGGTTGAATTTCCCGGGGTGTTTTCACTTCCAGCGGGCTGAACGCTTCGAGTTCCTTCGCCTCGGCGTATCTGCCGAAGACCCGTTCAGCGTATCGATGCCCCGTATCGGCAACGATTAAGAGAATTGGTTGCTCAGGAAGCCGGCTTTCTTCCCAACGACTGACAGCCCAGCAACAACCGCTCGAAAGTCCAGCAAAGATACCTTGCCGCTTGATTAAGGATATGGATCCCGCCAATCCCGCTTCAAAGGAGAGCCAATGAATCTCGTCATAGACCTCGTGATGAACGTTCTCGAAGTGAATACCGCTTCCAATTCCAGCAATCATGGCGTCGGGGTCTGATATGTGGGCACTTCCGAAAGTGACACTTTCAAAGGGCTGAATACCAACGACACGAATAGCCGGATACATCTGGCTCAGATATCTTGCAAGGCCGCCAGTCGATGCGCCCGACCCAACTCCACCAATCAATGTAAGAACGTCACCTTTAATCTCGGCTCGGATCTTCGCGGCTATTGGCTCATAGCCCAGATAGTGGATGTCATCGTGATATTGGCGCATCCAATAGCAGTCTTTGCTTTCATCGAGCAATTTCTGAACCTTCGCAACGCGCCATTCTTGGTCCATTCGAAGATTGCCGAGTGGTTCTGCTTTCTCGACGGTCGCTCCCAGCAATTCCAGCTGAAGCTTTAAGGTTGGATCGATCGTCTTCGAAGCGATTATGTGACAGCGAAGCCCAAGCTTATGGCAGGCGAGGGCTAATGCATGTGCATAAACACCGCTCGAACTGTCGACCAATGTAGTTTGTTTAGTAATTTCTCCTCGATCCATAAGGTTCTCAATCGCCGCTATTGCTGAGGTGACCTTCATAACCTCAAAGCGAAGCGCAAAGATGTTGCGCGACAATTGAATTAGAGCTGGCTGACGAATCGCTTCGGATATGTGTGAGTACATTTACGACTCGTCCTTCAGATGATCATGTAGACCAAGAGCTAAGTTTCTTCTTCTGCCATAGCACGTAGCTCCAGGAGGGTGCTTGTGCTTCGGGACGGGCGAGCTCGACGGGAGCATCCGGGACCTTATCTGTCCAAATCGACAGATTCCTAAGCGTCTCGATGTCTTGACTAGGGCTTGAGTAGTGGGAGTCGTTTGCGGGAAGAAGCACGACGACTTTCTTATTGGGATTGTTCTTAGCCCACCATTTCGCAACCATATAAGCAGCCCCAGAGCTCCCCCCTTTCTCCAGCGCTCGCTCGCGTTCGAGGGTTCTTGCAGCACAAAGCGCCTCGCCGTCGCTCACCCAGTGGACCTCATCAAAAACTGAGTGGTCGAGATTCATGGGCATACAAGCGTTACCCAAGCCGGGAACAAAGAGCGGTCCTGCCCTTCTGCCAAACAAGACGCTGTTCAGCGAATCTACTGCAACTATGTGCAGTTCGGGCTTCACAAGACGCATATAAGTGCCGGTACCTCTCAGGGATCCGCCCGTTTCGACTGGGCCGATTAGGCAGTCGACATTTCCTATTGCTTCGAGAAGCAGTTCTGCGAGAGATGAATATGATCCTGGATTTTGTGGGTTATTGTTGTGCGACGGGTAAAACGCACCGGGGTTATTTGCGCGAGCCTCCTCAATGAAGTCCGCGCTGGTGCGTGAGAAGTCTGGACTAAAGCTTGGAGCTTCAAGCTTTTCGATCTCTGCGCCAAGTCCCGTCATTCGGGCCACTAGCGCTTGATTAACATCGCTGCCACATACCAGCGTAAGCCGATGACCTTTAACGCAGCACGCTATCGCGAGCGCCAAACCAAACAATCCTGACGATATCTCTATGATTGGTCGTGGAGTTTCATGGCCATTCGTCTTTGCCATTATCTTAGCTTGGTCTAGTATGAACTTCGCTGGTATGAGTTTCATAAGATCGAAGGAAGCCGCTATCAAGTTGGACTCCAGCTCAACCAGCCGCGGCTTAAGACACGCGTCCAACGCATCCGTAAAGATTCTATTGGGCGCCATGACATGCCCCATGATCAGGTCGCTGCATTATAAGGCTCCCACGGGAAATCTATGACAGGCAGGGAATCCCAATCGTCTAAGGGCGGACACGGCGCGCGCCATGCTCCTCCTTGTTGCTGAATCGTTTGCATCAAAGAGTATTCCGACTACCGAGCCGCTATGGGCAACTTGGATACCCACTGCACCTACCTGCTCAGCGAGTTGTAGCAAGTCGGGAAAGCGAGGCTTTGGAAGAAACTGTTGGTTGATCTTTGCGCTAGCGGTAGCAACGCTTCCAATCATCCTAGGATCTTGTTCTGAGATGCCTCTTTTTAGAAGCCCGCGAAGAGGTCGAAAGGACTCGATCTGCTCCCAAGAATAGGAAGCTGGCGGATGCAGGAGTGTGTCGACACCGGTATGAGTTGGGTCGGTGTCGAACCCCAACACCAGGAGGGGTGGGAGCGCCTTATCAAAGACTTCGATTACAAAACCGTCTCGATGCGCAAACAAAACCGCGTCGTCGCTAAACATCAATGAATCGGAAGCGACTTCTGCCCTTACAGAGATATCGGCCACGACGTTGTCGGGAATAATTTTGTGAAACGCGTTTGCTACGGCTCGAATGGTCGCTACGACGTCGCTGGTAGAAGACCCTAGCCCCCAGCCCTCAGGGCTATCGCTTCCCAAGAATAACAGTCCACCTTGTTCACTCTTTCCGAGGTAGGTCAGTGTCAGTTCCGCAGCACGAGCTGCCTTTCGCTTCGCCCTTTTGCTGGGAAACACTAATAGATCCGGTTGCGGCGTAGGTAGAAATTTTGCGGTCGTAGAGAATAAGTGACAGGGCAGGGTCACCAAACCGCGAACATTTGAACCATCATCAGCGTAGAACATGCCTTGCACGATTTCTCCATGATGAGCTGGGCATGTTCCAACGCCCAAGGACGTCGTCATCAACAGTTCTTCAATCGCTTGGTCTTGATCAAGGTCGTCATCACCTAGCTTGCCGTTTTCCCCAGTCAACTGAGAGCCTTTCCGCTGTATCAACACGCGTTTGTCGAACGTTGGCTTTATCAACCGAACTACTTAGTCTTGCATGTCTCTGCACATTTGGGGTTGTATTTCGTCCTCATGCAGGCAGAGTATGCTCCCGGAAGATTTCGAAAGGTGCCAGTGACAGCGTTCGGAATCCAGCTCGAATTTGAGCAGTCATTCTCAATGGCTCTGCATGTAGCGGTGAGACTCGCGTCGCCACAATCGAGCTCTTTGCAAGAAGAGAGCATAAGGCATGCAATTAGCATCACAAATTTCTGCAACATAAAATCGCTCGGAAAATCGATGTTTGCGAGTAAGCCTTTTCAATTGATCCGCGGGGTAGGCGGCAAACCAAACCACTACCGTTAAAGCAAAAAGATGATGAAATCCAAGTACGGGATCATCGATCAACCTGTGGGTGAAATCAAGCCGTATCAGGAGTGATATGGAGCGATTGATCTGCAGGCAGCCGGTCCACCGGACCGACCTAATCTCTGTTTGAGCCGGATGGGTCTAGGCCCAGTTTCTATATGGATCCTCAGCCGCGCATTTGGCAGCCCATCATGGACGACATGGGAGGCAGCGTTTTCTGGAGGACAGCAAGCGAAAGCCCTTACTCCCCCCAGCCGGCCAACACCGACGTAGACGCGGGCCTCGAGCTAACCTCCGGTAGATATTAAGGTCGCGGTATTCGCGATGACTAAGGGCGGTCCAGAGTGGTCATCTCAGTCCGTGATTCCGAATAGCCCATGAAACCCCCCGGTCATAAGCCAGTTTGTTCATGGCATAGCATTCATCGGCCTTGGCTCGGTCGCCAGGATTCGATTGTTCGCAAGCGGCACGCTCCCTGGCTTCATCCCACTTGGCGCAGCCAACCAGCGCCAGCAATACAGGTGCCAAGATGAATGCGTTCCTCATGCAGCCAATATGCGCCTCAATTCCCCCGCCATCCATCCAAAATCTCCCCGCCACAGAGCTTGTCGGTGGTAGCAGTTGGTGGTAGCAATTCTAGTGCAGCCAAGCCAAATGTTGTTGTATATCAGTGTCTTCACTCCCAGAGCTAGCCTTCCCCTAGGGAGCGCCATTTCTTCCTTACAGCCTGCATCGCCAGCACTCCTCGGTGCCGCTTTCTCCTTTGCTACGGGAGGCGATGAATGCGGCGTGTTACACGCTTGAGCAGGCCTAACGGAATCCTTTGGCTCGTCCTCTGACTTCCAGAATTCAGCGGGCATTGGCTCCTAGGCTGATCGTGGGCCAGGTCGCTGCTGCAGATCGCGCGTGAAAGAGGTCGTGTCGATGAGGCGCGCTTGTGCCGTTCTGTTTCTGCTGCTGACGCAGTCCGCAAATGCGCAGCAAGATGGACCGAGGATCACGCTGATCTGCAACGGGACGAGCAGGTTTACCGCTGCCGCAGAATTAAAATTCGTTCCCGTCGCCAATCTCACCTTCATCGTGAACGAGGGCGATCAAACGGTCTCGTTCCTTGATAACCAAATACCGATCACGGCCACCACCGTTTTGCTCGTCGGCTTCGGTAGCCCGTATGCGATGGGGAAGCCGACTATCTCGGGCCGGATTGACAGGCTCACCAGGAGTGTCGAGATCGACTGGAAGTATGAGGATGTCAGCAACGACACCCATTGGGAGCTGACGTGTCGTTCGATTCGCGTGATTAACTGAGGCGCTATCGTGCACACGCTGGCCTCAACAGCTTCGATATCCAGCCTGAAATATCGCCAATGTTATAATCAGTCTTCTACGGTGAGAGAGCCGCACTCTCATATGCCGTTGAAGCACGGCTGAGCCGATGCGCCACCTTCCGCGTCCTATTGTCGCAATGCTGTAGCAATCGCCGTGCTAGCGAACTCTCCGGAATTGGGGAGCTGTGCTGTGGGTGAAGTGGGCTTGAGAGCGCCGATCATTGTCGGCGCGATGATGCTGTTGGCTGGTCTCACCTCGGCCACTGCTGCGTTCGCGCAGCAGAGCAATTCGAGCGACAAGTCATATACGGATATTTCCGGTTTCCTGTGGTCCGGCAATCAAGGCGTGCCGCAGCAGGCTGTGACTGGCACACCGGTGTTGTCGTCCTCGGTCACCCAGATCGGGCAGATGAACAGCGCGACCGCGACGCTTGCGGGCAGCGGCAATGTCACGACCCAGTATCAGCTCGGCGCGCAGAACGTCTCGACCCTGTCCGCGAATGGCACGCAGAACACGCTGACATCGACCCAGATCGGCAATGCCAACACGTCGAGCATCAGCGTCAATGGTAACAACAATAACACCAATAACCTTCAGGTCGGCTCCGGCCTCACATACCAGCTCCAGGTGACAGGAACGAGCGCGCCCGTGTCCGTCCAGCAGTACGGGAGGCGGTGATGCGAGCGCGTGAGCTTCTTGTGCGGGCGCGACGCAGCGCGTTCGCCGGCATTGCCGCGGCTGTGGTGGCCGGCCCCGCCTGTGCGGGCACGCTGGTGTACACGCCGACCAACCCGTCATTCGGCGGCAACCCGCTGAACGGATCGACGCTTCTGAGTTCGGCGCAGGCGCAGAACCAGCACCAGCCGAGCTCGGCCACATCAAGCAGCAACACGCCGCTGACCCAGGGACAGATCTTCGCGCAGCAGCTGACGAGCCAGCTCTACGCGTCGCTGGCGAACAGCATTACGCAGGCGATCTTCGGCGCGAATGCCGCGCCGAGCGGCACGTTCTCTTTTGCCGGAACCACCATCACCTACGTCAACGACGGCACCAACGTGCACCTCACCATCAATGACGGGACGACGACCACCACCGTTATTTTGCCGGCGACAGCGATCGGCCACTGAAGCGCTGGCGCCTCGTGCGAGGAATAATCATGTCGCGTAATATCGTGCGTTTGCTGCTGCTATCCTCCGTCGCACTGGGGCTGGCGGGCTGCATGGCGCAGCCGGGCGGGCGGGATATCCTCGAGGAGGCGCCGATCCTCACGCCCGCGTCTCCGACCGCGCTCGAGCTCGAGAAGCTGCCGCGGCCGAAACGCAAGCTCGATATCGCGGTGTATCAATTCCCCGATCTCACCGGAAAGAACGAGCCCAACGATAACGTGGCCGTGTTCTCGCGTGCCGTCACGCAGGGCGGCGCGCACTTCGTGGTGGACGCGTTTCAGCGCGCCGGCCAGGGCCGCTGGTTCACGGTAGACGAGCGCGGCAGCCTGAACGATCTCTTGCAGGAGCGTCAGCTTGTGAAGGCGACACGCGCAGACTTCGAGGGCGACAATGCCCGCCCGCTGCCCCCGATCCGGTTCGCGGGCCTGCTGGTCGAAGGCGGGATCATCGCGTTCGACGGCAACGTGATGACCGGCGGCGCGGGCGCCAACTATCTCAACATCGGCGGCAACGTGAATTACCGGCGCGACACCGTGACGGTGGCGATGCGCGTCGTCTCGGTGCAGTCAGGTGAAATTCTCACCAGCGTGACCACGACCAAGACCGTCTATTCCATCGGACTCCAGGCGAACGTCTATCAGTTCGTCTCGATCAACAAGCTGCTTCAGGCCGAAGCCGGCATCACCAAGACCGAGCCGACGCAGCTTGCCGTGCGTCAGGCGATCGACCTTGCCGTCTACGCCACGGTGATGCAGGGCGCCCAGAAGCGCCTGTGGTCGTTCGCGGACGCCGAAGGCCGCGCGCTGCTCGATGGGTATCTGGCGCACGATGCCATCACGCCAATCCCGCTTGATGCGCGGGTCAAGAAGGCCGAGGGCTGACGATCACGATCGGCGGCTGCGCCCAAGTAATTGCGACAGTATTGCGTACGAAATTTTGAACATATCTTGTCCGATACATTTCACTATTACTGCGTTACTGTGAAATATTTTTGTGCTGCGACAATTTGTACTAGTTATCATTATAATGAATATTTGCCTGTGATTTAGCGGTTGCCGGGGCGTTAACGAAAAGTCGGGGCTGGCTCGACGGGTGGCGCTCGCGGGGCGGGCGAAAGGCACCGCCCATTTGGAGTGATGTTATGAAAAGAAAAGTTTTGCTCGCGTCGGTGAGCATGGCCGCGCTCGCATTCGCTTCGGCGGCTTATGCAGGCGACAACAACCAGACCAACATCAATCAGAAGGGCACCAACGGCTCGGTGACCATCGACCAGGGCGGCAACGGCAACGTTGCAGGCGTGTCGGGCACCGCCTCGAGCACCGCGCCGACGATCAGCAATTCGCTGGTTCAGGACGGTTCGAACGAGACGCTTACCGTGACGCAGTCGGGCGATAACAATACCTTCAAGGGTGTCGCCGGCGACTCCACCCATCCCGGTTCGCAGGTGCAGGCCGGTGCGAACAACACCGCCAACGTGACCCAGTCCGGCAAGAGCAGCACCGTGACGCTGTCGCAGAGCGGCACCGGCAACGGCGTGTTCAACGCCGCCAATTCGGCGCAGGGCGCGGCTGCCTCAGGTGATTCCAACGTCATCAACCAGGGCGCCGACAACAGCGCCGCGACGCTGACGCAGACCGGAAACAACAACATCTTCGGCATCAACCAGAACGGCTCCAAGAACGCCGTCACCGTGACGCAGTCCAGCGACGGCAACGAAGCTGCCGCGACCCAGGCTGCCGCCGTGTCGAACGGCACGATCACGATCACCCAGGGCAAGACCACGACCCCGGTGGCGACCTACGATCACGGCAACTATGCCAGCGCGACGCAGTCCGCAGGCGACTCCAGCCAGATCTCGATCAACCAGCAGGGCAAGCTCAACACCGCCGTGGCCACGCAGTCCGGCAGCAGCACCGCCGGCTACATCGACAACAGCATTAGCGTGAACCAGTTCGGCACCGGCAACGCGGTGATCGGCAGCAGCATCGGCAACGACAACATCGCGAACATGACGCAGGGCGTGTCGTATCTTTCCGCCAACAGCAACACCATCAACTTCACGCAGAACGGCAGCAATCACGGCATCAGCCTGATCCAGCAGGGCACCGGCGGCGACATCAACGTGAACCAGACCGGCGTCTACAACAACGCCACCGTCAGCCAGTACGGCACCAGCAACACCTTCGGCGCCAATCAGGGCACCGGCGGCCACAACTACATGAACGGCTACCAGGACGGCACCTCGAACACCGTCTCGGCCTACCAGACCGGCTCGGGCAACAACGCCCAGTTCACCCAGTGGGGCAACGCCTCGGGCGGCACTGTCGGCGGCAACCAGTTCGGCACCAACAGCTACGTCACCGTCAGCCAGGGCTACTATTACGGCGCGGGCTCGACCGGTAACACCGTCACCTACAGCCAGGGTGGCGACTCCAGTTCGCTGAACGTGACGCAGATCGGCGCGACAAATACCGCATCGTCGACCCAGTTCGGCGGCACCGACCACAACCAGGTCGGCATCTATCAGAGCGGCAACACCAACGTGGTGGCGAGCCTCCAGACCGGAAACTCCGACAATCTCTCGGTCAACCAGGTCGGCAACAACAACAGCGTCGGCAATGCCGGCCTGAACGGCCAGTACGGCAACAACGACAAGGCCACCGTGAACCAGACCGGCAACGGCAACACGGTGAACAACTATCAGGTGAACAACAGCGAGATGTTGCTCGCCACCCAGACCGGCGACAACAACTATATCTACAATCACCAGTACGGCTATCAGGTCGCCAGCGCCACCATCACGCAGACCGGCAACGGCAACCTCGCGTTCGGCTCACAGTTCGGTGCCAGCAGCGTCGCTACCGTCACGCAGTCCGGCAACAACAACAGCGCGACGTACTTCCAGAATGGCAACGGCAACACCGTGACCGTTTCCCAGGGCGTCAAGCACTAAGCCGCTCAACGACGGAGGAAGGGGCGCTTGCGCGTTCCTTCCTCGCTGCTGCCGCGATGAAAGCGCGCCGAGTGCCGGCGTGCCGCGATCGCGCGGCTTGTCGCGTGCGCTGCTGCGATTGGCCGTTGCGATTGTCGGTAACGCTTTCGTCAAAACCAAATCACCTGAATCATCACGCGTGTTGTGAAGTTGTTACGCGAGGATGGTTCTTCGTTAACCCAGCGTTAGGGATTGGTCAGGGTTTCGCCTGGCCATCGGGGCGCGCATGAGGGGCTGAGCCTCTCCGTATCGGAGTCTTCCAATGAAAAAGAACACGTTCCTGTTTGCGTCAGTGAGTGCTGCCGCGATCGTGCTGGTGTCGGCCGCTTATGCCGGTGACAACAACCAGACCAACATCAATCAGAAGGGCACCAACGGCTCGGTGACCATCGACCAGGGCGGCAACGGCAACATTGCCGGTGCCTCCGGCACGTCTTCGAGCACCGCGCCGACGATCAGCAATTCGCTGGTGCAGGACGGCGCGAACGAGACGCTCAGCGTGACGCAGTCCGGCGACAACAACACCTTCAAGGGTGTCGCCGGCGATTCCGCCCATCCCGGTTCGCAGGTGCAGGCCGGTGCGAACAACACCGCCAACGTCACGCAATCCGGCACCGGCAGCACCGTGACCTTGTCGCAGGCCGGCACCGGTAACGGCGTGTTCGATCAGAACAACGGGCCGCAATCCCGACAATCCGATCAACCAGATCAGCCAGGGCGCCAGCCAGGGCAGCGTGACGCTGACCCAGACCGGCAACAACAACATCTTCGGCCTCAGCCAGGACGGCACGAAGAACACACTGACCGTCACGCAGGGCGGCAACGCCAACGAAGTGCATGCCTCGCAGGACGGCAACACGTCGAACGGCACCTTCACGATCACCCAGAGCCAGAGCAACGGTCGCGGCAACCTCGCGAACGCATCGCAGCAGGGCGGCGATGGCTCGACCACGACGCTGACCCAGACCGGCGCGTCCAACTGGTCGACGACCACGCAGTCCGGCAACAGCAGCACGCTGACGCTGACCCAGTCCGGGACTTCGAACACGATCACCCCGAGCACGCAGACGGCGTCGAACAGCGCCGTGACCCTGTCGCAGAACAACACCAGCGAGGCCTTCCCGGGCTTCGAATACAACATGGCCTCGTTCTCGCAGGCCGGTACCGGCGATCATATCAACCTGACGCAGGTCGGTGCGTCGTCGGCCCATGTGAGCCAAAGCGGTACCAACAACACGATCACCTCGACCCAGATCGGCGAAGCACACAATCTGAATTCGTTCGGCCAGGTCGGTGACAACAATGCGCTCACCAACACCCAGACCGGCTCCTCCAACACGCTGTGGGCCACCAACTTCGCGGGCGCGCAGGTCGGCAACAACAACACGATCAGCAATACGCAGGTCGGGGACAACGGGACCGTGTTCCTCGACGGCCAGATCGGCAACGGCAACACGATCACCTCGCTGCAGAACGGCAACAACGCATCTGCCTCGTTCGGCCAGAGCGGCAACAGCAATGCGGTACTCTGGAGCAATCAGTTCGGTTCCGGCGACACCGTCAGCATCACCCAGGGTACCAGCCAGGTGGCGTCGGCGGGCAGCACGGTAGGCAGCAACCAGTTTGGCGACAACGCCAACCTCACGGTGGTGCAGACCGGCCTGAACCAGAGCGTGACGTCGAGCCAGAACGGGATCAACGAGACCGCCAACCTGTCCCAGAGCGGTTCAGCGAACTCGTTCACGAACAACCAGTACGGACCGTCAAACACGGTAGGCGGGCTGACGGCTGGAAGCGCGGCCATCCAGAACGGTACGGGCAACACGGTAACCAACAACCAGTACGCGCTCAACGACAGCCTGTATCTGTCGCAGACCGGCAGCGGCAACACCCTGGTCAACAACCAGGCCGTCGCCAACGCCACGTTGACCGCCGTTCAGACCGGCAACAACAACTACATCTCCAGCACGCAGAACGGCTTCATGCTGGCGAGCGCGACCATTACGCAGTCGGGCGACAAGAACCTCGTGTTCGGCACCCAGACCGGCGGCAACAACACCGCCGTCGTTGGCCAGTACGGCAACGGCAACAGCGCGACCTACTACCAGAATGGCGCGGGCAACACTGTCCGCATTACTCAGGGCGTCGCGCACTAACACGACGATCACAAGGAAGGGGCGTCTTCCGCCCCTTCCTTTCTTCGTTGCAAAGGACGTTGCGATGCTGGATCGCAAGACCGTCAACCAACTTGTCGGATGCCTCTCTGCGGCGATGGCTGCGATGAGCATTCTTTTCGCATTTCAGGTCGACGTGTTCGCCGGGGATAATGATATGAGTGTCGTCGCACACGCCTCTTCCGGTCCGCTTGTTTGCGAAATCCGCAAGACCTCCGCCGGAGACGCGGTGCAACTGACCGGCATTGTCTCCAGCTCGGTCGCGCTGTCCGGCCAGGCTCGTTTTGTCCTGACGAAATCAGGCCAGACCGGCAATTCGAACATCAGCCAGGGTAAGGCGTTCACGCTTGCCGCCGGTGCGGACGATCATGTCAGTCATGTGACAATCGACCTCGGGCATGACGATCATGCCGCGGTGGAGTTGCTGGTAACTTCGCAAGATGGTTTGACATGTCGCGCAACGGGCAATCTGTAGTTTTGGGTTGACCTCGTTGCCGGATGTGCGACTGACTTCGTGCGTCCGTTGTGCCGACGGTCGATCAAGCGTGCCAAAAATCAGTACATGACCCAGCTCAAGACAATCCTGACCTTCGCGATGATCCTGTCCAGTTCAGGCGCGGCGCTCGCTCAGCAGGCTTCGCCGCCAGTTGCGACTCCGGGCGGGGTAGCCTCTGCAGCTGCCGTTGGCGCAGCCGCGCCTCCGCGATGCGACGCCAATTGCGTGCGTTCCAACGCGTTGCTGGCGACGGAGGCTTGCGTGCCGCAGATCGCGTCGCAATCGCCGCCGGATTTCGATTGGAATGCACGGCCGACGCAAGGCATCTTCCAGAATGCCGACCCGTCATCGCCGGCGGATGCCGTGGTTCACTACCGTGGCGAGGCCGTGCGCTTCGTCAATTCGAAGAAGGCCTGGATCCGCCTCAGCTACGAATGCGCCTATGACGTCGAGGCGCGGACGGCATCCGCCGTGAATGTGCGCGCAGGCCAGCTGGACCAGCCGCCGCCTGTGCAGACGACAGCCCCCAACACGGCCGCCGCCGCTCCCGCGGTGCCGCCGCCCTTGTCGTCGCAGGCACTGGCACAAGCCATCCAGCAGGTCACCGCGCAGCCTCAGGCCCAGCAGCCGCCCCGCAAGAAGCCGCGGGTCTGGGAGCCGAGCCCCGTGGAAATCCAGCAACAGGCCTTCAATCCGCGGCAATAGGCCGTCGTCATTCCGGCGGATCGGCAATTGCGACCACATACGCCTGAACCGCATTCTGCTGGCGACATCGGCGACAATTCTTCGCCTCTCGCGACCGGGTGATCGTCGTCACAGCCCGCGTCGTGGATGTGCGCGCATCCTGTTCGTGATCGCGGGATGACCCGCGTCACTAACAGGAGACAACGATGAAGCGTTCTGACGACATCGGCTTTGAGAGCCGCGAACTGTCCATCGACGAACTCGACGCCATTGCCGGCGGCGGCTTTCTTGGCTGGATCAAGAACGAAGTGGTTTCGGCCGCGAAGGCGATCGGCTCGGCTTTTGTCGCCGCCGATCGTGCCTTGTACTCCGCTCTCGGCGGCGGCGGTCACATCAACATTACCATTCACAAGCAGAACTGAGAGAGCGGCTCGTCCGGCATGCGACCTCCGGGCCTTCGGGTCCGGAGGATTGACCGTGCGCAAGTGAGCGCGACGGCGCTCCAGTGCCTGCCCGGCAAGATGCGCAAGGCGGCGCGACCAGCCTGCGACAATCGCGCGCCATTCGATGAACGAGTTCCCAATCCGCGCCACGCAAACCGCAACACAATTTCAACCCAAACTGCGTAGGCCTGTCGCATTCTCATCCGACG
>Ga0065165_1002451_pt1 | contig 15679 bp, 13 predicted proteins | sample AraplaMF_Cvi_mMF_FD_63813 | JGI IMG/M metagenome (GOLD analysis project Ga0065165, IMG submission 63813) | Arabidopsis root microbial communities from the University of North Carolina, USA - plate scrape MF_Cvi_mMF (version 2) (version 3) | ecosystem: Host-associated > Plants > Roots >...
CGGATGATGTGGGGCGCGATGCCCCAGAGAATCTCGCGCTCGATCAGCGCCTCGCGGACCAGCCGAAACTCGTAATATTCGAGATAGCGCAGGCCGCCATGCACCAGCTTGGTCGACCAGGACGACGTCCCGCTCGCCAGATCGTTCATTTCGCACAGGAAAACGCTGTTGCCGCGGCCCACCGCGTCGCGCGCGATGCCGCAGCCGTTAACACCGCCTCCAATGATGGCGAGATCGAAAATACGCTCCAACAGACGCATCCCCCGGCGACCACTCGTTCCGTCGAGTGTCTACTTTCGTTTTTGATTAGATCACACCGAAAACCGAAAGCAAGATGAAAGAGAGGGGATAACAAGCGAAACCGGAACTTTTTTGATGGGCAATCCGATCGAAAAAACGGCAGGCAAACCCACAACTTTAAGGGCGGGAAGCTTCGGCGAAGGATCAGAGGCCTTGAATGTAGCAACATGCCTACATATAACTTTCCGACGCCCACCTCGCCGGGAGACGCAAAACGATGGTGACCACTCTCACCAGCCGAGAATTCAACCACGATACCAGCGGCGCAAAAAAAGCGGCATCACAGGGCCCCGTCTTTATTACGGATCGTGGTCGCCCGGCTCACGTGCTGCTGACGATTGAAGATTATCTGCGTCTGACCGGCGGGCATATGAGCCTGGCCGAAGCTTTGGCGCAGACGGACACGGACTTTGATTTCGATCCGCCTCGCATCGGCGGCGGAATCTTCAAGGCCGCCGACCTCGACTGATGTTTCTACTGGACACCAACGTCATTTCCGAACTGCGGCGACCTGATAAGGCTCATCGCAACGTCGTCGCTTGGGCCAACGCAATTCCAGCGGCGAATTTCTTCATATCCGCTGTCTCGATCCTCGAAATCGAGCTCGGCGCACGCCTGATCGGGCGCAGAGACACGACACAGGGCGCGGTCCTGCGCACCTGGATCGACAGTCAAATTTTGGCTCGTTTTGAAGGCCGTATCCTGGCCATCGATACAGCCGTGGCTCAGCGTTGTGCTCAACTTCACGTTCCCAATCCACGGGCCGAACGCGACGCTCTTATTGCGGCAACCGCCCTTGTTCGCGGCCTGACGATCGTCACGCGCAACGTAGGCGATTTCGAACCGACGGGCGTCCCGCTGCTCAACCCGTGGGGCGACGGCTAGGCCGCTATCTCAGCCGCACCACCGGCGCGGCCTCAGGCGCGGCGTCCTGCGCCTCGCCTGGAGTCTCGTCGTCCCCATCCCCCTTCGGCATCGCCGCCACCACCTCGATGCCCTTGCTGTGACAGATGGTGGCGAGGCGCTCGGGCAGCTCCTGGTCGGTGACGAAGGTCTGGATCTGGGTGATGTGGGCGATGCGCACCGGCGCGCTGCGGCGAAGCTTGGTGGAGTCGGCGACCAGCATGACGCTGCGGGCATTGGCGATGATGGCTTGCGCGACCTGCACCTCGCGATAGTCGAAGTCGAGCAAAGCGCCCTCTTCATCAATCGCGGACGCGCCGATGATGGCATAGTCGACCTTGAACTGGCCGATCAGCTGCGTCGCGGTCGAGCCCACCACCGCGCCGTCGGCGCGCCGCACGGTGCCGCCGGCGACCACCACCTCGATGCGGGGATGGCGGTAGAGCAGCATGGCGACGTTGAGATTGTTGGTGATGACGAGGAGATCTTCATGCGAGGTCAGCGCGCTCGCGACCTCCTCGGTCGTGGTGCCGATGTTGATGAAGAGCGAGCAGCCGTTCGGAATCAACGAGGCCGCGGCAGCACCAATGGCCTTCTTCTCGTCGGCGGCGACGAAGCGCCGCGCCTCGTAAGCGAGGTTTTCGACGCCGGAGGCGATGATCGCACCGCCATGGATGCGGGTCAGCGATCTCCGTTCGCAGAGATCGTTGAGATCCTTGCGGATGGTCTGCGCGGAGACTTCGAATCTGCGCGCGAGCTCTTCGACCATGACGCGGCCCGAGGCGCGCGCGATGTTGAGGATTTCGGCTTGGCGATGGGTCAATCCGGTCACGGCGATGGCCTCAAATCAGGAAGCGGCATGGTGCGGCGGTTCGCGCCGTTGGTCAATGCACGCCGATCACGGTTAACCGACGAGGCGCCTCACCACGCCATCGCGGCCGCGAGATGCGCGAGCAGCTCCGGATCGTCGAACCCGCTGGCCGAGCCGACGGCGCCGGCCGCGACAAGGTCGGCATGGCTGAGACTGGTTCGGATGCCGATGGTCGGAATGCCGGCTGCGGTTGCCGATTGCACGCCGGAACGGGAGTCTTCGAACGCGACCGAAGCCGCCGCGCTGCCGCCGACGAAACGCAGTCCCTCCTGATAGGGCAGCGGATGCGGCTTGCCATGCGGCAGCTCGTCGCCGATCACGAGCGCCTTGAAGCGGTGCGTGATGCCGAGCCCCGAAAGCAGCAGCTCCGCATTGAGGCGCGGCGCGTTGGTCACGGCGACCATAGGAATGCCGGCGCGATCGGCGCGGTCGAGCAGTGCCATCAGGCCCGGCAGCGGCTCGATCTGGCCGGCGACGAGTTCGCGAAAGACTTCCTCCTTCTCGCCGAGGATCATGGCGCGCCGCTCCACCGTTTCGTCGGGCAGAAAGCGCTCTCCGATCGAGGCATTGGCAAAACCTTGCAGCTCTTTCGAGAAGCGCGCGTGATCGAACACATGGCCGCGCGGCCCCAGCACCTGGTTGAACGCCCTGAGATGCAGCGGGTCGGTGTTGGCCAGCGTGCCGTCGATGTCGAACAGCAGCGACTTGCCCATCCCTTTGCCGAGAGCCTCGATCATTTCCGTACTTTCCCGAATGCGTGTCGCATCAATGCGGAACACGTATCAATATCGCCTCCATCACGCAATGACGCATGCTTATGGCCATTACACGACACTCGACAAAGTCGCGCGCGGCTGCAACACTCGTTGCAAGATCAAAAAGGAGGAAACGATGACGATCAACCGACGCGATCTGGCTCTCTCGACTCTTGCCCTCTCCGCGCTTGCGCTCACGTCGCCCGCGCTGGCGGCGTCGGCGGACGAAGAGGCCGTGGCGAAGAAGGTCGAGGCCTTCCGCCTCGCCCAGATCGCGGCCGACCCGAAGGCCCTCGGCGCGCTGTGCTGGGACGATCTCAGCTACAGCCATTCCAGCGGCAAGGTCGAGGACAAGGCGACCTTCATCACCAACGCCACCGACGGCAAATCGAAATTCCTGTCGATCGCGTATCAGGACCCGACCATCAAGGTCGTCGGCCCCGCCGCGATCGTGCGCTTCCACTGGGTCGCTGAACAGGAGATGGCGGCCGATGGGAAAAAAGTGCCGACCAACCTTCACATCCTGATGAACTGGCAGAAGCAGGGCGACGAATGGAAGCTGTTGTCGCGCGCCGCGACGAAGCTGTGATGGCGCTCTTGCCCTCTCCCCGTGGGAGAGGGGGGCAGCAGCGTCAAGGGCTGCAAAAAATTCCGGGCTCGCGCTTCGCGCGCCAGGAATGGCGAGTGCGGCGCTTACGCCGCCTCCTTCACATCGCCGTTGACCAGCTTGCGTGCCGCGCGCTCGGCTTCGCGCGCGTTGCGGAAGAGCTGGCCTTCGAGGCGATTGAACTGGTGGGACGAGGCGAAGAAGCAGTAGCCGCCCTGGCCGCGAACGACGATGCCCGCGGTCTCTGAATTCACTTCGATGATGTAGCTGTCCGGCATGGCCCGTAGATTCCTCAGTGCGGGCAAATAACCGGATCCCTGCCCGAAAGTTCCTAGGGCAAATCAGCCGGTTTCGACCCCGAATCGACACGCAATTGAGTACCCCGGGACCTCATCCGTTTTATGACCCGTTCTTGGCAAAGCCGCGACGCGTTGACTCATCCGCGCCGCGTTTGATGCGTTGCAAGTTTTCGTGAGGCGGGACAGAGCGCCGCGCGTGATTACGTCGCGATGGGCGTGTCGGCCGAGCGGACTTCCTGCGGCCGGCCGTGCTCGTCGATCGAAACGTAGGTGAAATTGCCGTCGGTGACGAGGAACGGATGCTCCTCCCCGCGCCGCAGCGCCCATGCTTCGAGATGCACCGTCATCGAGGTACGCCCGACGCGCACGAGGTTGGCATGGACGGAAACGAGATCGCCGACATAGACGGCCTTGCGAAAGTTCATCGCCTCGATCGCAACCGTGACAGTGCGTGACTTCGCCACCTTCGATGCAAACACGCCGCCGCCGACGTCCATCTGGCTCAGCAGCCAGCCGCCAAAAATATCGCCGTTCGCGTTGGTGTCGGCGGGCATCGCCAGCGTGCGGATGCAGAGATCTCCGCGCGGCTCGATGGTGGACGTCTCGGTCATGCATCTCTCACTTGAAATTGTCCCAGCCCGGATCGGGCGCAAAGCGTCCGCCGAATCGCTCAGCCAGCGCGCGCAAGGTGGATACGACAGTCTCCACCCCGCGCGTACGCGCATAGTTCAGCGGCCCGCCGCGGAACGGTGCATAACCCGTGCCGAAGATCATGGCGCCATCGACCGCATCGGGGTCGTCGACGATGCCTTCGCGCAGCGCCGCGACGCAGACGTTCGACATCGGCAGCATCAGGCGGTCGATCATCTGATCGGTGACGCGCGCGCCGGTCTCGGGCAAGGGCGCCTTCTCGGCCTTGCCATCCTTCCAGACATAAAAACCCTTGCCGGTCTTGCGGCCGAGCTCGCCCTTGGCGACCTTGTCGCGCAGCCAGGCCGGCGTCGGCGGCAAGAGATCGCCGAATTTGGTGCGCAGCATGTCGCCGACATCGAGGCAGATGTCGAGGCCGACCTGGTCGGCCAGCTCGATCGGCCCCATCGGCATGCCGAACTGCTCGGCGGCAGCGTCGATCAGGCGCTGGTCGGTCTTCTCGTCCAGCATCACCATCGCCTCCAGCATGTAGGGTGTCAGCGCGCGGTTGACGAGGAAGCCGGGCGAGCTCTTCACCGGCAGCGGCAGGCGATCGATCGCCCCGACGAAGGCGAGCGCCTCTTTCAGCACCTGCGCGTCGTTGCCGTCGTGGCTGACGATTTCCACCAGTTGCAGCCGCGACACCGGATTGAAGAAATGCAGCCCGACCAGCCGCTCCGGCCGCGCCAGCGTGGTGCGCAGGTCCTGGAGCGGAATGCTCGAGGTGTTGGTCGCGAGGATCGCGCCCGGCTTCATCTTCGGCTCGAGAGAGGCATAGACCTTCTGCTTCAGCTCGAGCTTTTCGGGTACCGCCTCGATGATGAGATCGGCGTTGCGGACGCCCTCGCCGTCCATGTCGGGGATGAGGCGATCGAGCGCGTCGCGCACCTCGGTCGGCTTGCGGATGATCTTGCCGTAGAGCTCGGCGGCGCGCTTCACCGCACCGGCAATGGGCTCGGCCTTCATGTCGGCGAGCGAGACGCGCAGCCCCTGCCCGGCGACCCAAGCCGCGATGTCGCCGCCCATGGCGCCGGCGCCGATGACGTGGACATGCCTGATGGTGTTGCCGGAGCCTGCCGTCTTCTTCATCTGCTCGCGCAGGAAGAACACGCGGATCAGGTTTTGCGCGGTCGGCGTCACCATCAATTTGGCGAACGAGGCCTGCTCGGCCTTCAGCATCGCGGCCTTGCTGCCGCCGTGGGTCTCCCAGAGGTCGATCAGCGCGTAAGGCGCGGGATAGTGCTCGCGGGATGCGGCCTTCGCCGCCTCGGAGCGCATGCGTTTGGCAAGGAGGCCGCGCACCGGCCCGAGATTGGCGGCCCGCGTGAGCAGGCCGGGCTTGGCCCGCTTCAGCCGGCCGAACAGCACGTCCTTCACGGCACCACGAACGTGGCGCTCCTGCGTCACGGTGTCGACGAGGCCGAGCGATTTGGCGCGGCGCGCATCGATGGTGCGGCCGGTCAGCATCAGGGCCATCGACTGGGTCGGATTGACCAGCGCCGTGAAGCGCGCGGTGCCGCCGAGGCCGGGATGCAGGCCGAGCATGACCTCGGGGAAGCCGAAGCGCGCGCCGTCGATGGCGATGCGCGACTGGCAGGCCAGTGCGACCTCGAGCCCGCCGCCGAGGCAGAAGCCGTGGATAACCGCGACCGTCGGCAATTTCAGCGCTTCGAGATGATCGACCACCGCATGCGCAGCGCGGATGCGCGTCTCCACCATCTCAGGATCGGACGCACCGCGGAATTCGTTGACGTCGGCGCCCACGATGAAGCCGGACGGCTTTACCGAGCGGATCACGAGCCCGGCGGGACGCTCGGTCTCGATCGCCGCCAGCGCGGCGTCGAACTCCTCCATGACGTCGGAGGACAGCGTGTTGGCGCTGGCGTCGGCGCGATCGAACAAAAGCCAGGCGACGCCGTCGGCATCGCGGGTCAGCTTGAAGTGCTTGTACGGGCTGTCGGTCGCGGGCTGGGGTCCGAGTGAGAGCACGCGGCCGCCGAGCGCGGTCATGATCTTGGAATCCATGTCACACCGCCTCGATCAGCATAGCGCCGCCGAGCCCGCCGCCGATGCATTCTGTGGCGACGCCCCGCCGCGTGCCGAGCCGCTTCATCGCGTTGACGAGATGCAGCACGATGCGGTTGCCGGAAGTGCCGACGGGATGGCCGAGCGAGATCGCGCCGCCGTCGACATTGAGCTTGTCACGGTCGATCTCGCCGGCGGCGCCGTCGAGGCCAAGAATCTCGCGACAGAATTTGTCGTCGTTCCAGGCAGCCAGGCAGCCGAGCACCTGCGTCGCAAAGGCCTCGTTCAGCTCCCAGGTCTCGACGTCCTTGATGCTGAGGCCGTTGCGCTGAAGCAGCGGCGTCGCCGACATCACAGGGCCGAGCCCCATGATGCTGGGATCGAGCGCGGCCCAATTGCTGTCGACAATCGCGGCCTTCGGCGTCAGCTTGTGTTTTGCGACTGCCGCGTCGGAGGCGAGGATCACCCAGGACGCGCCGTCGGTGATCTGCGAGGAATTGCCGGCGGTGACCTGGCCCCAAGGACGTTCGAACACCGGCCGGAGCTTTGCCAGCGTCTCGGCTGTGGAATCCGGCCGCACGCCATCATCATGATCGAAGAACTTGCCGTCGCGGGAGAATGCCGTCTCGACCTCGCCCTTCAGAAAACCCGCGCCTTGAGCGTGCGCGAGGCGGCGATGGCTCTCGGCGGCATAGGCATCGGATTCCGCACGCGTGATGCCGAAGAGATGGCCGACGACTTCGGCAGTCTGGCCCATGTTCAGGTCGGTGACGGGATCGGTCAGCCCGCGCTCCAGCCCGATGATCGGCTTCAGATAGCGGGGGCGCAGCTTGAACGCGGCCGCGAGCTTCGCGGCGACGCCCTTGGCGGTGGCAAGGCCGGCGAACCAGCGCACGCCGGAATTCGGCCAGACCAGCGGCGCGTGGCTGAGCGCCTCGGTGCCGCCAGCCAAAATCATGTCGGCGTGGCCCTCGCGGATGTAGCGATAGGCGGTGTCGATCGACTGCATGCCTGAGCCGCAATTGATCTGCACCGTGAAGGCGACCATGTCCTCGCCCATGCCGAGCCTAAGCGCGGCGACGCGGGCCGGGTTCATCTCGTCGGCGATCACGTTGACGCAGCCGAGGATGACCTGGTCGAAATCATCGGGCGAAAACGGCTGACGCGCCAGCAGCGGCCGCCCGCATTGCACGGCGAGATCGACCGGCGTGAACGGCCCAGGGCCGGAGCGCGCCTTCAGAAACGGCGTCCGGCTGCCGTCGACGATGAAAACCGGTCGTGCCATCAGCTCGCCGCCCTCTGTTCACCAAGCTCCTGGAAGAACTGATGCACGTCGCCGGTTTTCTTGTAAATCGGCGACAGCACCTCCGGCGCAAAATCGTCGACCTCGATCACTTTTGTGACGGCTTCGTGGGCCGCGGCAAGCTGCTCGCCTTCGGCCTGCGTGATCACGCCCTTGGTCACGGCCTCCTTCCAGTCGCGGATGTGCGCGGCGCGCATGCGCCTGGCGATCACATCGGTGCCCGTCACCAGCTTGAACGCGCGCTCCAACCGGGCAAAGCCGCCATCGTCGTCGACATGGGCCAGATCCGGCGTGAGGCGTTCGCGCGCGGCCGAGGGCTCCAGCACAAGGCTTGCGCATTGGTGCACGACGCGGTCGGACGGGCCGAGCACGCGGGCACCGAACGGCTGGACCACGAGCTTGAGGATGACAGCCACGAAACGATTGGGCAAATTCGCGAGGATTTCGGCGAGCCTGGTCTCGATCGTCTTGAAACCGGTCGCCATGCACCATTCCAGCGCGGCGAAGTCTTCCTTCTGCCGGCCCTCGTCCTGCCAGCGTTTGAGCGCGGCAGAGAGCAGATAGAGCTCGGACAGGATGTCGCCGAAGCGCGCCGACAGCATCTCCTTGCGCTTGAGCGCGCCGCCGAGCGTCAGCAGCGCCATGTCGGCGCAGAGCGCGAAGGCCGCGGAGTAGCGCGCCAGCTGGCGATAGAACGGCGTGGCGTCACCCGCATCCGGCGCAAGCGCGAAGGCGCCGAAAGTCCAGCTCCGGCCGAAGGCGCGGAGCAGCGTATTGAAGCTGTGGCCGACATGCTTCCAGAACGCCTTGTCGAACGCGGCGAGCCCGCGTTCGCGGTCGGGGTCGGCGAGCGCATTCATCTCCTCGAGCAGGTAAGGATGCGCGCGGATCGCGCCCTGCCCGAACACGATGAGATTGCGCGTGAGGATATTGGCGCCTTCGACGGTGATCCCGACCGGCACGGCGCGATGGAGATTGCCGAGATAATTTTGCGGGCCGTCGATCACGGCCTTGCCGCCGTGGATGTCCATGGCGTCGTCAACGGCGGTGCGCATACGCTCGGTCGCATGCAACTTCATGATGCCTGAGATGACTGCGGGATGAATGCCGGCATTCAGCGCCGCGCAGGTGAGCCGGCGCGCGGCGTCGAGCTGATAAGCGGTCGCAACGATGCGCGCGAGAGGCTCCTCGACACCTTCGAATTTCGAGATGGAGATGCCGAACTGCTCGCGGATGCGGGCATAGGCGCCGGTGGTACGCGCGGCATAGGCGGCGCCGGCCGCCGACAGCGACGGCAGCGAAATGCCTCGACCGGCAGCGAGCGCGGTCATCAGCATCTTCCAGCCCTGCCCGAGCCGCGCCTGGCCGCCGATGACATAGTCGAGCGGGATGAAGACGTCGCGGCCCCGGTTCGGGCCGTTCTGGAACACCTGCATCGACGGCAGATGGCGATGGCCGATCTCGACGCCGGGCAGATTGGTTGGGATCAGCGCCACGGTGATGCCCAGCTCGTCCTGATCGCCGACGAGATGATCAGGGTCGTAGGCCTTGAAGGCCAACCCAAGCAGCGTCGCGACGGGACCGAGTGTAATGTAGCGCTTGTGCCAGTTGAGCCTGAGGCCTGTGACCTCGCGGCCCTCGAAGACGCCTTTGCAGATGATGCCGGTGTCGACCATCGAGGCAGCGTCGGAGCCGGCTTCCGGGCTGGTGAGTCCAAAGCAGGGAATGTCGCGGCCGTCAGCCAGGCGGGGCAGCCAGCGTTCCTGCTGCTCCCTGGTGCCGAAGCGCATCAGGAGCTCTCCGGGTCCGAGCGAGTTCGGGACCATCACGGTGACGGCGGCCGCGATCGAGCGGGTCGAGATCTTGCGGACCACTTCCGAATGCGCGTAGGGCGAGAAGCCGAGGCCGCCAAACTCCTTCGGAATGATCATGCCGAAGAATTTTTCGCGCTTGACGAAATGCCAGACGTCCGGCGGCAGGTCGCGCCATTCCCAAAATATCTTCCACTCGTCGAGCATGGCGCAGAGCTCGTCGACCGGGCCGTTGAGGAAGGCCTGCTCCTCGGCGGTCAGCTTCGCTTGCGGCACCTTCAAGAGCTTGGACCAGTCGGGATTTCCGGTGAAGAGGTCGGCGTCCCACCAGACGTCACCGGCCTCCAGCGCCTCGCGTTCGGTGTCGGACATCGCGGGCAGCACGCCGCGCGCCCAGGAGAAGATCGGCTTTGTGATGTTGTCGCGGCGGAAGCTCATGGCGGACCTCATGCATCGGCGCAGTGACAGGGCATTTTAGCTGAAAGTGGCCGGCGGAAGGGAACACTTCGGCGGCAAAAAGACGCGAATTGACACGGCCGGGCAGCCGCCCGGAGACCATAACGGCCGGGGCGCGGGGGCAGTTCCGGGAGGGGCAAGGAAGCATGTCTCTCCATCGTCATTCCGGGGCACGCGAAGCGTGAGCCCGGAATCCATCGTGCGACAGAGTCGGTCGATGAATGGATTCCGGGCTCGCGCCTTGCGGCGCGCCCCGGAATGACGGCCAGCCTAATCCGGCCGCACCATCTCGAACATGTTTTCCGGCTTGATCTCGAAATAATCGCCACGGCGCCCCGCACGCACGATGGGACGGGCGGCGGCGGTCTGGTAGACGCCGTCCTTGATCATGGCCTTGTCGATGTGGACGGCGACGACCTCGCCCAGCGTCAGCCAGGCGTCGGCCTCCTTGCCGTCGGCGCCCTTGAGGCGGACGATGTCGGACACCTTGCACTCGAAGGCCACAGGGCTTTCGCCGACGCGCGGCACGTTGACGAGCCTGCCGGGGACGGCGGTGAGCCCGGCGATCTCGAACTCGTCGACCTCGGGGCCGACATGCGCGGCGGTCGCGTTCATGTGCTTCGCGAGGTCCATCGTGGCGAGATTCCACACGAACTCGCCGGTCTGCTGGATGTTCTCGACCGTGTCCTTCCAGTTGGTGGAGGAGAAGCCGATGATCGGCGGGACATAACAGAACGCGTTGAAGAAGCTGTAGGGCGCGAGGTTGACGTGGCCCTTGGTGTCGCGCGAGGAGATCCAGCCGATCGGCCGCGGCGCGATGATGGCGTTGAAGGGATCGTGCTTGAGGCCGTGGCCCTTGGAGGGCTCGTAGAAGTACAGGTCTTTGTCGGTCACGCTGGCTTCCCCTGCTCGTCATTGCGAACGCAGCGAAGCAATCCAGAATCCCTCCGCGGAGACAGTCTGGATTGCTTCGCTGCGCTCGCAATGACGGAGTTTGTTGATCCGTCCCGGGCTGCCGCCATCCGGGCAATCCGGGGCGACAAGCCTGTTTATAGGAGGAAACCCGCCCGCCTGTCAGTGGCGCGGCGACAGACCCGCGATGACGAAATCGATCATCTGGTCGATGGTCGGGCCCGGCTTGGTGGCGCACTGGGCGATCATCTGGGGGTGGAAGAAGCGCATCATCGCGGTGCAGGCGCACATCGAGGCCAGTTGCAGGTCCGGGGCCTCGAACTCGCCGGAGGCCGTGCCTTGCGCGATCATCTGGCCGACCGACATGGTGATCAGCTCCATATGGGCGACGCAGACCTCCCAGTCCTCCTGCATCGCGATTTCGACCATCTCATGCAGCTTGTTGTCGCCGACATAGCGCTCGGTGTTCATGCGATGGATGGTGGTGAGCAGCTCGCGGAAGCGCGGAAGGACAGGACCCGGCCGCGCCACGATCCGCTGGGCTTCCAGCTCGACCTCACCCATCAGCGAACGGGCCACCGACTGATGGATCGCCTTCTTCGATTCGAAGAAGCGATACACGTTGGCGGGGCTCATCCTGAGCTCCTTGGCGATGTCCCCGACCGTGGTCTTCTGATAGCCGATCTGGCGGAACAGCCGCTCGGCCACCTCGAGAATACGGTCCCGGGTGTCGCCTTCGATATGTTCCGAAATCAGGGCCATCGTCAGGACTCGTTCGTCGCTAGTCTTCTCATTTATTCAGCAGCTTCAGCAAGCGGAATTGCGTGCTGGTCATCGCTCCCATGCTGCGGCGCGGCAGCCTGATCGGGCGTGCCGGCCTCATCCAGGCTCTTCCTGAACCACAGGGCGTAGAGGCCCGGCAGGTACAGGAGCGTCAGGAAGGTCGCGACAAACAGGCCCCCCATGATCGTGATCGCCATCGGGCCCCAGAACGCCGAGCGCGACAGCGGGATCATGGCCAGGATCGCTGCGAGGGCGGTCAGGACCACGGGACGGGCGCGGCGGACGGTGGCCTCCACGATCGCCTCGCGGCGGGTCAGGCCGTGCGAAACGTCGGTCTCGATCTGGTCGACTAGGATGACCGTATTGCGCATGATCATGCCGGCGAGCGCGATCAGGCCGAGCAGCGCCACGAAGCCGAACGGGGCGTTGGCGACGTTGAGGCCGAAGGAAGCACCGACGATGCCGAGCGGCGCGGTCAGGAATACCAGGATCAGGCGCGAGAAGCTCTGGAGCTGGAACATCAGCAGCGTCAGCATCACCATGACCATCAGCGGGAAGAGGATGAAGATCGAGGCGTTGCCCTTGGCCGATTCCTCGAACGCGCCGCCCGGCTCGATGCGGTAGGCCGGCTCGAGGTTGTCCTTGATCTCCTTCAGCTTCGGCGTGATCTGGCCGGTGACGTCGGGTGCCTGCACGCCGTCGACGACATCGGAGCGCACGGTGATCGCCATGTCGCGGTTGCGACGCCACATGATCGGCTCCTCGTGGGAATACTCGATCTTGGCGATCTGCTGGAGCGGCACGGCGACGCCATTGCGTGAGGTGATGGTGAGATCACCGACACTGCCGAGATCAAGACGTTCGGACGGGACCGCGCGGGCGACCACGGCCACCTTCTCGATGCCGTCGCGGATGGTCGTCACTTGCGCACCCGAGATCAGCATCGACAGCGCCTGCGAGACGTCCTGCGGGGTCAGGCCCATGGCGCGGGCGCGGTCCTGGTCGACGACGAGCTTCAGGTAGGGCGACTGCTCGTTCCAGTCGAGCTGGACGTCCTTGACGCTCTTGTTCTGCCGCATGACGTCGCGGACCTGGTAGGCGATCTCACGCACCTTGTTGGCGTCGGGGCCGATCACGCGGAACTGGACGGGGAAGCCCACCGGCGGGCCGAAATTGAAGCGGTCGACGCGCACGCGCGCCTCGGACAGGAAGCCCTCGCCCGCGGCGTTCTCGATCTTCGCCTTGATGCGCTCGCGCGCCTCGACGCCCTTGGCGACGATGACGATCTCGGCAAAGGCCTCGTTCGGCAGCTGCGGGTTGAGGCCGAGCCAGAAGCGCGGCGAGCCCTGGCCGACATAGGACGTGTAGGTCTCGATGTCCGTGTCGTCCTTGAGCAGGGTCTCGGCCTTCTTCACCGCCTTCTCGGTGACGTTGAAGGCGGTCCCCTCAGGCAGACGCAGCTGGAGGAACAGCTCGGGCCGCTCCGACAGCGGGAAGAACTGCTGCTGGACGTGGCCGAAGCCGACGATCGAGGCGACGAAGACGCCGACGGTCGCGACCACCACGGTGATGCGGTGATTGACGCACCATTGCACGATGGCGCGCAGGCCGCGATACATGCGGGTCTCATAGACCGCGTGCGGATCGTGATTGTGGTGCACCTTGATGTTGGGCAGCAGCATGACGCCGATATAGGGCGTGAAGATCACCGCCACGAACCAGGAGGCGACCAGCGCGATCGCCACGATCCAGAAGATGCTGCCGGCATATTCGCCGACGGCGGAATTGGCAAAGCCGATGGGGAGGAAGCCAGCGGCCGTGACCAGCGTTCCCGTAAGCATCGGAAACGCAGTAGATTCCCAGGCAAAGGATGCCGCACGCATGCGGTCCCAGCCCTGCTCCATCTTCACCACCATCATCTCGACCGCGATGATGGCGTCGTCGACGAGCAGGCCGAGCGCGATGATCAGCGCACCCAGCGTGATGCGGTGCAGGTCCAGCGACATCGTGTTCATGACGATGAAGACGATGCCGAGCACCAGCGGAACGGACAGCGCGACCACGATACCGGTGCGCCAGCCCAGTGCCAGGAACGAGACGAACAGCACGATGACGAGCGCTTCCATGAAGGAGTGCACGAACTCGCCAACGGCGTGCTCGACCACCTTCGGCTGGTCGGCGATCAGCTTGACGTCGATGCCCTGCGGCACTGCCTTCATGAACTCGGCGGTGGCCTTCTCGACCTCCTTGCCGAGATCGAGGATGTTGGCGCCCTTGGCGGTGACGACGCCGATGCCGATCGCGGCCTTGCCTTCCTGACGGACGACGAAGCTCGGCGGATCGACATAGCCGTGGGTGACGGTGGCGATGTCGCCGAGACGGAACACGCGGCCGTTGCTCTCGACCGGAGTCTCGGCCACGGCCTTGGCGCCGTCGAGCGCGCCGGTGACGCGCAGCGGCACGCGCTGCGACGAGGTCTCGACCGTGCCGGCGGGCGTCACGTTGTTCTGCTTGGCGAGCGAATCGAACAGCGCCTGCGGCGTGATGCCGAGGGTGGCGAGCTTGGCATGAGAGAATTCGACGAAGATGCGCTCGTCCTGATTGCCGTAGACGTCGACCTTGGTCACGCCCGGCACCTTCAACAGGCGCTGACGGAAACCTTCGGAGACCTTCTTGAGCTGGGCGTAGTCGGCGCCGTCGCCGGTCATCATGTAGAGGATGGAATCGACGTCGGAGAACTCGTCATTGACGACGGGTCCCAGAATCCCTGCGGGCAACTGGCCTTGCACATCGGCGAGCTTCTTGCGCAGCAGATAGAACAGATAGGGCACGTCCTTCGGCGGCGTGGAGTCGCGGAAGGTCACCTGGAGCGCGGTGAAGCCGGGCTTGGAATAGGTCTGCACCTTCTCGAAATAGGGCAGCTCCTGGATCTTCTTCTCGATGGGATCGGCGACCTGCGCCTGCATTTCCTGCGAGGTCGCGCCCGGCCACAGCACGGAGACGTTGACCACCTTCACCGTGAAGAACGGATCTTCGGCGCGGCCGAGCTTCTCATAGGAGAAGAAGCCGGCGACGCCGAGGATGATCATCAGGAAGAGAACCAGCGTCGGATGGCTGACGGCCCAGGCCGAAAGGTTGAAGCGCTTCATCGCACTCTCCGAAAGACGATCCAGTTGTTTAAAACGACAGCCACTCTGTTCACACCGTCGTCGCGAGGCAGCGAAGCAACCCAGGGGGCTGGGCAGGTTCTGGATCGCTTCGCCGCTTCAGCCCCAGCATTTGCGCTTGGGCCGAAACTCTCCTCACACGACGTAACTTGCTTTTCTCCTCATTCCGGGATGGTCCGAAGGACCGGACCCGGAATGACAAGAGTTAAAAGGACAATGACGACACGATCCGCACCCGCTGGCCCGGATCGAGCTTCTGCACGCCGAGGGCAACGATCTTGGCGCCCTCTTCCACACCGCTGGTGATGACGACCTCGTTGCTGTCGTAGGATTTCACCGTCACCGGCTTCAGCGCGACACCGCCGTTGTCGTCGACGACGTAGAAGGAGGGCTTGCCGCCTTCGTTGAACAGCGCCGACAGCGGCAGCCGGGCGACGCGCTCGGTCGCGGCATCAGACAGCGTCAGCGTCGCAGTCATGCCGAGCGCGACCTTGTCGTCGGCCTCGGGCAGCGAGAACTTCGCGAGATAGGTGCGCGTGGCGGGATCCGCGGTCGGCGCGATCTCACGCAGCTTGGCCGTGTACTTCTTGTCCGGCTCGGACCAAAGAGTGACGCTGGCGGCGCCCGACTTGGCACGTCCGACCAGCGTCTCAGGGATCGCGACGACCGCTTCCTTCTCGGCAAAGCGGGCGACACGGATCGAAGCCTGGCCCGCGGCGACCACCTGGCCGGGCTCGATCAGCGTTGCGGTGACGACGCCACGGGCGTCGGCAACAAGCGTCGCGTAGGAAAGGGAA
>Ga0065165_1002453_pt1 | contig 15673 bp, 7 predicted proteins | sample AraplaMF_Cvi_mMF_FD_63813 | JGI IMG/M metagenome (GOLD analysis project Ga0065165, IMG submission 63813) | Arabidopsis root microbial communities from the University of North Carolina, USA - plate scrape MF_Cvi_mMF (version 2) (version 3) | ecosystem: Host-associated > Plants > Roots > Endosphere...
GGCGGCAGCGGCTTGCGGCTGCGCGCGTCGTGGTCGGCGTTCATCGCGAATTCGGCTGCGGTGATGCTGGCTTCGAGCAGGCCGTACATCTCCGGATGGTGGTCGGTCGCAGCCGGCTGGGTCAGGAAGTGATCGAGGTTGCCGCTGCGCTCCAGCACCTGCGCGATGAACTCCTGCAGGTCCGGCGACCAGCGGCTGCACAGGCAAGCCAGGCGGTAGACCAGGTCGGCCGGCACGCCGAGGTAGGCGAGGTTGCCGGCGTTGATGCGGCGCACCAGCGTGGCCAGCAGGTTGTCGCCGCCCTGCCCGTGCTCCTCCAGGAAGCCCGACAGCGGCAGACGCAGCGCCGGCAGTGCGCGCCAGGAACGGTCGATGGAATCAGAGTTCATGCAGGTCTCGCTGGTGTATCCCTGAAAACGGATTCTGCGAGACGGACCGGTCGGCCAGCCAACGATAAAGAGGCAATACCGTGCCTATTCCTCGGGGGTGTCAGACAGCGGCAACACGCCGGGTTTCAGGCTGTCAGTGCCTGTAACCCGATGTGCAGTTTTGCTCGCATGTCGCTGAACCACGTCGCATCCAGCAGGCCGGGTTCGACCTTGCCGACGTGCGCGTCGACCCATGCCAGATGGTCGGCGCAAGGCGCAGGATCTTTCATGTCCAGCGCCAGGGCTGCACACATCAAGCGCGCCAACAGCGCGACCTGCGAGCTGTCGTCCATCGGCATCGAGCGCCCCGCCAGCACCCACCGACAAGCCAGCAGACTGGCATGAGCGAACAACTCCGAGCGACCATACTTTCTGGATCCGCGCGACACGGCGGGGGTCACGACGGCATCGAGTACGTCGTCGGCCACGCCCGCGCTCGCACGCAAGGCCACGCGAATGGCGAACACCAGGCCCGCCGCGCTGTCGCGCCATTCGCTGCCGCTGGCGTCGCGTCGATGGCGAAGAACGGCCGCCAGACTCTGCAGCAGGTTCGCAGGCTTGCCGGCATCGGCCACGCCGGTCCCGAGCCATGTCGCGAAAAGGCTCGGGGCGGCCGTGACGAAGCCAGGTGGACGCTGGCCCGAGCGCCGACTCCACGTCGACGAGATCGGTTGCCCGAGCGTGGTGGCCAAGGCCGTCAGGTCGCCAAGGTCGACCTCCTTGTTCCTGGCGTTCAGATGCGCCATCACCTGATCGACAAGCGGCTTGCGCAGCCCGTGATCGAGCAAGCACAAGGCCTCGATCAGTGCAAGGCCTCGGGGCGAGCGATCGTTCAGGGTCTGCAACAGCATCGGGCGCGCCATCGCTCTCAGGCTGCCTCGGCATGCGCGCGGCGTGATCATCTGGCGAAGCAAGCGGCGCGTTCTCGTGCGCCGCAACGACATCGGGTCCGTGCCGATCTGCGCCAAGGCTTCGTCGAGCATGCAGGGCGCCGACCCGCTGGCCATGACGACCGCAAACTCCGCGCTGTCGACGATGTGCTTGAAGACCTTCTTCCTCACATCGGTCGTGAACCAATGCGCCTGAACGAGCGTGCACAGCACCACCGGAAGGTCCGACACATCGCCTTCCAGCATGGCGTCACGCACTGCATCGCCCGCCAGAAGGTCGTCCACCACGGCATCCAATGCCTCGTCCCGCAGGTCGGGACGCGCGGCCGAACAACGCAGTGCCAGTGCCAGCAGGGCTGCCCGCAGCGAAGTGTCGGACGCGGCGATCCGGGGGTGCAAGAGCTTGATCAATGACGATGCATCGCCCGCCGTGGCCGTGAAGCCCGGTCGGCACAGGCGCACATGTGCGATGGTCAAGGCGCTCATGCAGGAAAGCGGCTTCCACGAAAAGCTGCTGTCGTCGGGTTCGACGAATTTTCCTTGCCGCCATTGGATGCCTTGTTGCGTCAGCGGTACACGCAGTTGCGCGATCACGCTGCCCTGGTGCGCCTCGCACAACGCGGCAAAGCGTTTCACGCTCGGCAGAGCGCCCCCTGCGCCCTGGATCGTTGCCCGCTGCAGACTGCGTTCGATGCGCCGTCGCCCCGGCCCGGAGTCGACCGCCGCAAGGCAGGCGGCAGCCTGCCCGATCTTCTGGCCCTGTTCCTCGGAAGAAGCCCGGCCTGCCAGCCCATCCAGGATGTGGCACACCCCGTCGATCGTGCCGATCGGCAGCATCTCTCTCGTGCCGCCCGTGCTGACGACCACGGCACCGATCAGGTTCTCCTCCAGCGTTGCCAACGCATCGCCGCACTGCGCGTCGGCAAACAGCTCGCACTGCCTTATCAAGCGAGCGTGCAGCAGGATGGCCCGCGCCGCCCGCATGGCCAGGCCGTTCAGCAGGTCGGTCTTGCTCGCGATCTTGGTGGCGAGCGCGACACACGGCAGGTCGGCCCCTGTCAACTCGACCATCTCAGTCAGGTGGGCGGCAAGCAACTGCAATGCGAATCCAGGCAACCCGGCGCGCTCGAAGGCCGACGCGACCGTCAGCACGTCGTGCGATGTGCCGGGCTTGCACAGACTGAAGTCGAGGAAGCCGTGCTTGTCGTCGCCCACCCATTGCTTCGGATTCGACCAGGGGGAATGCAACGAAAACAGACGGACCAGCGAGTCAAGCGTGCCACCGTCGGCCAGCATGGCGTGACTGTCCGACGGCGATATCCCCCAAGCGGCCATGCCGGCGATCGCGGTCGCCCGAAGGCCTCCTGGCTGCTGCTCGGCCAAGGCACGCTCCGTCACCGCGCAGGACCGCTTCCGGACGGCTTCGAGCAACTCGTCGCCCGCGAGAAAGTTGCAGTCGTGAAGCGGAGCGGTGACAAGCAACACCTGATCAGGATCTGGAGCGGCCTCGAGTGTCAGCAGTGCCCGGACATGCGTGGAAAGTTCGCCCAGGATTCTCCACAGCGACAGAGACGGCATGTCGATCCGCCCCTTCAGTTTGAGCACAGACGCGATGGCCTCGAGGAATTCCTTCCCTACACAGGTCTCGTTCATCGCCCAAGCAGCCCAGAGCAGCAGCGCAAGCACCGGTTCCGTTTTCTCGAGCGCCGTCGCGACGTTCGCCACCGTGTCGCTGTCGCAGCCGGGCTTCAATGTGAAGCCGATGATCTCCGATTCACCCTCGCCTTCGCCGTCCGCAGCACGGTCGCAGATGACAGATCCGTTGTCGAGCAATGCGGTGAATGCCTGTTCGAGGCGCGAGTCGAGAAGCCAGCCTGTCCGGCCCGACCAGCGTCGCCCGTTGCCGACCCGCCCGGTCAGCTTGCGCAGATCGAAGCCGTCGCTTTGCGAGAAGGTCCGGCGGCGAGACGACTTGGGAGGAGCGTCCAGCGCGATTTGCTCCAAGCGCATGTCGACACTGCTGCCCATCGAAACGGGGTCGCACAGCATCCAGCGCCGTTCCAGCGACACGATGACGTCGTTGAGTGCGTCAAAAGGCTCACCTGGCCTGGCCTCCTCGGCGGACAGAGACCCAAGGAAACCGGGGTTGCCCAGGTAGCCGAGATCGCCGAAGCGCTCGAACTTCTCGCGGCTCGCCAATACGCGCAGGCTGCGGCAGTGCGCCAACAGTTCTTCTCGCGATCGATGGCTCATCGTCCCTTCTGCAGTCGGCAGCAGGCCGATGAATGCGTTGAGGTTGGCCATGAAGTTCGTGTCGACCGCGCGTGCGTCCAGCATCAGCGCCACGCGCAGCTGAAAAGCGCACACGCATTCGCCTCCCGACTCAAGCGCTTGCGCGATCCTGGTCAGTTCGCCAGGATCACAGCCGGTCTTCATCCGGAAGGCGGCGACAACCCGACCCTGCGCGTTCCGCTTGATTCGGCCCGCGATCGAGCCTGCGATGACAAGCGTTGTCAGACGCCCCAGCGCGCTGCTCAGATCGAGGCTCTCGCTGTCAGGCTCGCGCAATGACGGCTCAGAAGCCGAAGGCCGCCGGAGAGTCCGCAGAGAAGGTCGCTGCGCCTCGAGCAACTGCCGAGCCCCGGCCAACGCCTCGTCGCTGTCTGCGCGGGACCGCCCCAGCCGTGTCTCGGAAAACGGCTTGGCGTCAGCGCGAGGAGAAGGCTGCGGCGTCCTGCTTCTTCGAAACGGACTGCCCCCGCCACGCTGCGCCTCCATGCGAATCCTCCGGTCGATGTTCGATGCCGGTGGGTGACACCACCGCGCGAATCGTTCCGTCGGGTTTCAATCGCCAGGCAGGCGCTCAGGCCTTCTCTTCCTTTTCGTTGCCCTTCCCTGGCCCCTTCAACAGCGACCACGCCATCGCCGCCATCAGCGCGACACCCGCCGCCAGCGCGCCCCACAACCACGCACGCGACAGGTCCGGCTGCACCGCGGCCATCGGCACCGACGCCGCCTTCACCACCGGCGACGCCACCGCCGCCCCATCGGCCTGCAGCACCGCCCGGTCGGCCGGCAGCGCGTCGCCGCTGCGCCGCGCGGGCATCAGTTCGGTCAGCGTCATCGCCGGGGCGGCCGCCGCCGGCTCGACCCACGCGGTGCGGTACGGCGCGGCACCGCGCGCCAGCATCACCAGCGTTCGCGGGCGCACGCCGATGCGCAGCTGCGGCGGCTGCGTGCCGAGCTGCGCGACGCCGCCGGCCACCTGCAGCCGCAGTTGCAGGTGCACCGCGCCATCCAGGTGCTGCACCGGCGAGCGCGATTCGCCGGTCGGCAGGCGCAGCCACCAGACGCTGCCGTCGGCCAGCGGCTGCCAGCCCGGCTCGGGCGCCGGCAGCGGCGGAATGCGCTTGTCGCGCAGCGCGTGCAGCGGATGGTGCAGGTGCCGGCGCAACCCGTGGCGGTGCGCATGCGACAACGGCGCCACCTCGCCGCGCGCCAGCCAGCCGACCTGCGCCACCGTGTTCGCATCGTGCGGCAGCAGCTCCACCGCCTCCAGCGCCACCGCCGGCAGCGCATAGTCGCAATGCTGCGCATCGCAGCCGGTCGGCGCGATCGGCTCGCTCCATTGCAGCGCGGGCTGCGGCCACTGCAAGCTGGCCGTCGTGACCTCGGCGCCGGTCAGCTCGGGCACCGGGCCGCTGCCGAGGCTGCGCAGGCGCAGGTAGGTCGCGCGCACGCCGCCCAGTTCGAGCACGCTGCTGTCCAGCCGCTGCCCCTGGTGCTGCAGCGCCACCAGCTGCACCTCGCTGCGCACGGTGCGCCAGTGCGTCAGGTCGTCGCTCGCCTCCACCGCCACCGGGTAGACGCCGTTCGCGCGCTCGGGCAGCGCGAGCGCGACCTCCATCACCGCGCCCTTCGCGCCGCGCAGGTCCAGCACCCAGCCGCGCGGAGCGTCGTCGGGCGCATCCTTCTTCGCGGGCTTCGGTGCCGGCAGCTTGAAGACCGGCACGCTGCCGCTGGCCAGGCTCTGCTGCGCCGGCGCGGCATCGGCCCAGGCGTACGGCAGCGGTTCGCCGAGCGCGTTGCGCAATTGCAGCCCGCGCAGGTCGGTCGTGCCGGCCTGCACCTGCCACGCGAGCGGCAGTTCGAGCGTGTAGTACGGCCCGACCCCTTCGAGCCGCAGCACGTTCGACGGCGGAGCGGCCACCGTCACCATCGTCACCGCGGCGGCGGCCGCCCCCATCGCCATCGCGACCCGGTTCGTCTTCATGCGGTCACCTCGCCTTCGGCCACCGCCGCCGCGCGCCGCGGTGGCACCGGCGCAAAGTACCCGACCACCAGCAGCAGCACGCCAACCACGATGAAGGACACGATGCGGTACAGCCCGCCCTGGTCGGCCAGCTCGACGAAGAACAGCTTCAGCACCACCACGCCCAGCAAGCCGGCGCCGGCGATCCACACGGTGCGCATCGCGCGCCGGTGGCCGAGCAGCATCAGCCCGACGCCGACCAGCGACCAGGCGACCGACAGCATCGCCTGCGTCAGCGTCGATTCGAACAGCGAGGCCTCGTCCCACGGCACGCCGGCCGCATGGTGGAGCAGCCGCAGCACGAGGCCGGTGTAGACCGCGAACGCACTGAGGCCCAGCACGCCGCGCACCACGGCCGGCGGCACCTGGTCGCGCACCGCCTGCGGCAGCGCCCGCAGCCACAGCGCGAGCACCAGCAGCGCCAGGCACAGGCCGATCTCCAGCGGATTGAGCAGCGGCAGGTACGGCAGCGGCGCGGCCGTGCCGTCGTGCGCGTTCGCGGCCCACACCCACAGCAGCAGGCCGAGCGCGAGCGGCGCGGCACCGGCCACCAGGTAGGCGTCGCGGAAATCCGCGACCGGCCAGCGGCGCAGCACCGCCGGCCGCGTCAGCGCGAACACCGTGGCGGCGATCACCGGCACCCAGCCGAGCACGCGCCAGGCCGAACCGGGCGCGCTGGCATCGGCCAGGTGCAGCGCCAGCTCGGTCGACGCCAGCCCGACGAACAGCCACAGCCCGAGCACATGCAGCGCCTGCAGCGGCCAGCCGCCGAACCAGCCGGCCTGCCGGCGCAGCAACAGCCCGTGCCACAGCAGCGCCACCGGCCAAGCAAGCCAGCCGAGGTGGGCCGACGGCGTGACATCGAGCGCCGCCATGACGAGCGCGACGAGCACCAGCGCCGGCAGCGTCGGCGCGGTGGCCTGCCCGAGCACACGCCAGTCGCGCCAGGCCGCGAGCATCGTCGCGAGCAGCGAGCTCGCGACCACGCAGCCGACCATCGCGGCCGGCCAGCCGTGCAGCGCCTCGGCCTGCCGCAACAGGTGCAGCACCTGCGGCACCAGCATCAGGCCCCACCACGCGAGCGACCAGCCGACGATGCCCCATTGCACGACCGCCTGTCGCGTCCAGGCGAGCGCCGGGTTCGAGGCCGGCCGTGCCGCGCGCTGCAACGCATCGCCGGCCAGCAGCCCGGTCAGCGCGAGGCCGAGCGGCAGCCCCAAGCCGAGGCCGCCGAACGGCACGTCGGCGAGCAGGTCCGGCCCGAAGGCCAGCGTCGCGATGGCCGCGCCCACCTGCAGCAGCAGCCAGCCGAGCGCCAGCGCCGGGTGCGCGATGCGCAAGCCGAGCCACAGCGCGCCGACGCCCAGCCACGGCCACACCAGCGCCGCGCGCTCCGGCGGCAGCACGCACAGCAGGCCGAGCGCCACCACCGCCAGCCCGGCCAGCAAGGCCGCGCCACTCGCCAGCGACCAGCGCGGCAACGCGTCGCGCTCGTCCAGCGCCCGCAGTTGCGCACGCAGCTCCAGCCACGCCGTTGCCAGCAGGCTGCCGCCGACCAGCAGGGCCGCGGCCAGCCCCGGCCAGCCGTCGCGCGGCGCGTTCTCGGGGTCGAGGTGCAACGAACCCGCCAGGCCGGCCAGCGCGGCCAGGTGCAAGGCGCCCGCGCATGCCGCCAGCACGCGCAGCGCAAAGCGGTGAGACAGCGCGGCCAGCACCAGCGCGAGCAGCGCCGTCGCGACCGAGGCCCACAGCGGCGCCAGCAGCATCCAGCCCGGCAGGGCTGCCGCCACGGCGGCCAGCCACGGCAGCGCGATGTCGTTGCCCTGCTCCCAGGCCGCGCGCTGCACGACCGGATGGCGGTGGTGCACGCGCCACATCGCAAGCACGCTGCCCAGCAGCAACAACACGCCGATCAGCGAGCCGTCGATCAGCGGCGTGCCCGGCCGCAGGTCGAGCGACAGCGAAGCCGCCAGCCGGACCGCCGCGCCGGCCAGCACCGCGAGCGCGAAGGCCCGCGTGTAGAGCCGGTGCTGGCGCACGCCGAGCCAGAACATGCCGGCCGCTTCGACAGCCCAGGTCGCGCCGGTCCACGAGCCTTCGAGCGCCAGCGGGATCGCGAGCGTGCCGAAGATCACGCCGACGATCGCATGCGCTTCGCCGAGCAAGGCATAGCGGCTGCGCGCGCTGCGCAGCAAGCCGCCGCCGATCAGCAGGTAGAAGAACGCGAAGCCGAGCGCCGCCCAGGCCGGGCCGAACCCGGTGTGCCTGACCATCAGGTACTGCAGCCCGAAGGCGGCCAACGGCACGCCGAACACCAGCGCGCTGTCGACCCGACCTACCTGCTGCAGCGCCTGCCGCGCGCGCTGCGCCAGCGGATCGCTCGCGGCGCTGTCGTCGCCGAGCGCCAGCGCGCGCCGCGCGAACAGCACGCCGATCGCCGTGAACAGCACGAAGAACAGCAGCAGGAAGGCCTGCGTCGACGCATACAGCGCATCGGTGTAGTGCGCCTGTGCCCACGCGCCGGCGAGCGTGAAGGTGCCGACCGCGCCGATCAGGTTCAGCGGCCGCCAGGCCTTGTGCCAGGCCATCAGGAAGATGCCGGCGTCGAGCACCGCGAGGTAGCTGAACAGCGCGACGTGGTTGCCGCCGCCGGTCGACACCAGCACCGGCGCGAGGAAGCCTTCTGCCACCGACACGTAGGCGAGCCACGGCGCGTTCTGCAGCACCGCGAGCGCCGCGCCGAGCACCGCGACCGCCGCCATCACCGCGAACGCCGGCCCCGGCGGCAGCAAGGCGTTGAGCCGCAGCGCGGCCAGCGCCGTCAGGTAGAAGACGCCGATGCCTGCCCCCTGCAGGATCAGCCCGTAACCGGTGCCGCCGGCGGCATCGCGCCGCTCGCGCAGGCGCCAGCCGAGCACCAGCATCACGACGCCAACCAGCGCGACGCCGGCATAGCGGAACTCGACCGGCAAGGTCGCGCGCTCGGCCACGTAGCGCAGCAGGAAGGCGAGGCCGAGGAACAGGATCAGCACGCCCACCTTGACGATGGTGTTGCCGCCGAAGATCCAGCGCGCGACGAACGGCGGCAGGCGGTCGCGCAGCGGCACCGGCGGCTCCGCGGGCGGCGGCGGAGCAACCGGCGCGGGTGGGTTCGCGCGCGAGGGCTCGGTCCAGCCCGGCGGCGCGGCCGGCTCGGCGGCGGCCGCGGCGGCCACGGGCTCGGCGGCCGGTTCGACGACGGGCTCGAAGGTCGTGACGGCAGGCGGTGCAGCCGGCGGCTCCACCAGCGGCTCGGTCGCGGAGCGGCTCGCGTGGCCGGCGACCTGCGCGGCCTGCGGATCGAGCAACGGCTCCAGGTCGATTTCGAGGACGCGGTCGGCGATCGGCTGCGGAACCGCTTCGGTCCCCGCTGCCACAGTGCCAACCGACAGCCGCTGCACCTGCAGCCGAAGCGCGCTGACCTCGTGCTCCAGCGCCGCCACGCGCTGCGCGAGATCGGGTGCCTTCGGCGCAGAAGCCTGCGGCACGGGCGGCGTCGCGGTGGCGGCCTCGTCCGGCATGTCGGGCCACGGCGCCTCGGCCGGCGCGGCCGCGTCGGCCTGCTTCGATTTGCGGATCTGCCAGATCACGATCGGCGTCACGATCAGCATCACCAGCCCACCGGCCGGCCCACCGAGCGCCAGGCCGACCAGGCCGCCCAGCACCGCATAGACGAAGTTCATCGGCCCTCCACCACTGTCGTTGTGGCGGCGATTATGACGACCGGTCGTGGCCCGTCGGGCCGCTCGCCGGCCCCTCTTCCGAGGGGGGCCGCTCAGCCGGCGGTGAGGTAGGCGACCAGCTGCCGCTCGGCGACCGACCAGCCGCGCCGGTTGCGCAGCCCGGCCAGGCGCTCGCCGGCGGCACGCAGCAGCTGCGGCGTCGCCTGCAGCACCCGCGGGTGCACATACGACTTGCGGCACACCGCGACGGTGTTGCCGAGCCGCTTCGCGACATCGGCCAGCACGTCGTTCACTTCGCGCCGCGTGAAGCCGGTGTCGTCGACCCGTTCGCCCGGCAGTTCGCCGAGCAGCGCCAGCGCATGGACGCTCGCATGCCAGGTGCGGAAGTTCTTCGCGGTGAATTCGGCACCGCTTGCTTCGCGCAGGTAATCGTTGACGTCTTCGCTGCCGATGCCGTGCAGTTCGCCGTCGTCGCCGACGTACTGGAACAGCGCCTGGCCCGGCATCGCCTGGCAGCGCCGCACCACGCGTGCGACGCGCGGGTCCTCGAGCGCCACGCGGTGCAGCACGCCGCTCTTGCCGCGGAACTGCAGCGTGATCTCGCAACCGTTGACCTGCGCATGGCGGTTGCGCAGCGTCGTCAGCCCGTACGAGCCGTTGCTGCGGGCGTATTCGTCGTTGCCGATGCGCACGAGCGTGGTGTCGAGCAGCCGCACGACGGTCGCGAGCACCGTCTCGCGGCCCGGCCGCGACGTCGCGGCCTTCAGGTCGCGCTGCACGCGCGCGCGGATGCGCGGCAGCGCATCGCCGAATTCCAGCATGCGGTCGAACTTGTCGGCATCGCGCACCCGCCGCCATTCGGCGTGGTAGCGGTACTGCTTGCGTCCCTTCGCGTCGCGCCCGGTCGCCTGCACGTGGCCTTGCGGGGACGGACAGATCCACACCTGCGTGTAGGCCGGCGGGATCGCCAGGCGCCGGATGCGCTCCAGCTCGCTGCGCTCGCGCAGCGGCCGGCCGTCCGGTGCGATGTAGCTGAAGCCCTTGCCGCGGCGTGCCCGGCGAATGCCGGGCACCGTGTCGCTGACGTACTGCAAACGTGGGGGGCGCTCGGCGCGTTCGGTGGCGGGCACGATTTCAGTGCAAAAACGACCGGGTGAAGTTTTCTGACGCCGGTAAGAACATCGGCAGCATTTACGCGCCGCCGATGCCTGTCTGTTACGACGAGCTCTTCGCGCGTTCGCGGTCGCGCAGCATCTTGATCTGGTCGTGGTTGCGCTGCACGCCGAGCTGCATGCGCGCGACGATCGACTTCACCGGTTCCGGCAGGTCGTCGTCGCGCAACGCAGCGCGGTAGCGGGCCAGCGCCGCGTCTTCGCCGCGCTCGCATTCGTCCAGCATCGCCTGGTCGGTGTAGCCGACCAGCGAGCCGCGCACCGCGACCCAGCCGCGGTGCAGCGAGCCGGCGGTGGTGCCGTCGTCTTCCGGTTCGCCGCCGTATTGCGCGACCAGCGGCGCCAGCTCTTCGGCAGCGCGGCGGCATTCGTTGGCGCGTTGCGTGAACAGCGTGCGCAGCTCTTCCGACTGCACGTGCTTCGCGCAGGCAAGGAAGCCGAATTCGCCGTCCTTCGAGGTCTCGATCAGGTCGTTCAGGGTGTCGACGATGTCATCGTGGCTCATGGTCAGTTCCTTTCAGTGGGAGGCCGCGAGGCCCGTGCCTTTCTTCGGCAGTTGGCGTGCCCGACCGGGTGCGCCGTCCTCTCGTTGAAGGGGTGGTGGCATATGTGTTGCAGAGTGATGACTGCACATCCTCCCGTGCGGGGCATCGTCCTACGGCGCCCTTCCGATCGGGAGCAGGGAACACACCACAACGAGCATCCAGGAGACCGCGGACATGAATGCACCGATCCTTCGAACCGAGGCGCGCCAGGTCCAGGGACTGACGCCGCGCCTGCAGCGCGCCGTGCGCCTGCTGCAGCTGTCGTCGCAGGACTTCGTCCAGGAGATCCGCGACAGCATGGTGACCAATCCCTTCCTCGAACTCGAAGAGCCCGGCCCCGACGCCGCGCCGCCGGTGCTGCACGACCCGGTGCTCGCCGAGCCGCTGCCGATCGCCCACCTGACGGCGCTGACGCCGGCGAACGACGCGACGATGGACACGCTGCCGTCGGCCGAGGTCGAGGCCGACATGGCCTTCGAGCGCGACAGCTGGCAGGCCGGGCCGGGCAGCGCCGGCAGCGGCGGCTCGGGCGACAGCGACATCAGCGCGATGGAGCTGGTCGCGGCCGACGTCGGCCTGCGCCAGCACCTGCGCTCGCAGATCAACATGCTGCCGCTGGTGGCACGCGACCACGTGCTGGCCTGCACCATCATCGAGTCGCTCGACGACGACGGCTACCTGCGCACCGGCCTCGACGAACTGGCGGCGCTGGCCGCGTTGTCGCCGGCGGTCGACGACTGCGAGATGAGCACCGCGCTGAAGCTGGTGCAGTCGCTCGAACCGGCCGGCGTGGGTGCGCGCAGCGTCGCCGAATGCCTGCTGCTGCAGATGCCGCAGATCGAGGACGCCGACGAACGCGCGCTGGCCGAACGCATCGTCGCGCAGCACCTGGCGCAGCTCGCGCAGCGCGACATCGCCGGCATCGCGAAGGCGCTCGGCGCGACCGCCGCGCAGGTGGGCGCGGCCTGCGAACGCATCCGCCACCTCGACCCGCGCCCCGGCTGGCGCTACGGCGCCGAGAACCTGAACTACGTGACGCCCGACGTGATCGTCAAGAAGGTGCGCGGCACCTGGGCCGCGGCGCTGAACCATGCGGTGATCCCGCGCGTGAAGCTGAACCAGATGTACGCCAGCCTGTTCCAGCAGCACCGCGGCGGCGGCCACGGCGAGATGGCGGCCCACCTGCAGGACGCGCGCTGGACGGTACGCAACGTGCAGCAGCGCTTCTCGACCATCCTGTCGGTGGCGCAGGCGATCCTGAAGCGGCAGCACCGCTTCCTCGACGTCGGGCCGCTCGCGATGAAGCCGCTCGGCCTGCGCGAGATCGCCGACGAGGTCGGCATCCACGAATCGACCGTGTGCCGGGTCACCAACAACAAGTACATGGCGACGCCGGTCGGCGTGTTCGAGCTGAAGTACTTCTTCTCGCGCGGCATGCACACCGCGAGCGGCGGCAGCACGTCGCCGACCGCGGTGCGCGGCGTGATCCAGGGGATCATCGAATCGGAAGACCCGAAGAAGCCGCTGTCGGACGCCCAGATCGCCCGGCTGCTGCTGCGCCAGGGGCTGACGGTGGCGCGCCGCACGGTCACCAAGTACCGCCAGCTGCTCAAGGTCGAACCGGTGGAACGCCGCCGACGCGCAGCTTGACCGACTGACAAAGTGCACAAACAGTCACAACTGCGCGGGCACGACACTTGCCAGTAGAAGTCAAGCGGCCAGCCGACATCCGGTGTCGGCCCCGTCCGACAGACCCGGTCCGCGCACCCGCTCGGGCCCCCGAAAGCCTTTCATGCAGGACTGCGCCCAAACGCTCCACGCCCTCGGCCCCACGCTGTTCGAACGCCTGCCGCAAGCGGCCCTGCTCGTCGACGCCCAGGGCCATGTGCTGGCCGCCAACCGTGCCGCTCAGGCCCTGGTGCGCGGCGGCGACCTGCCGTCGGACCTGCTGCGCTTCGTGCCGTCGCTCGCGATGGGCCGCGCGCTGGATGCCGGCGAGGAGTGGTCGGGTGAAGTGCAAGTCGGCTCCGGCGACGGCGTGCGCCCGTTCGACGCGCAGCTGTTGCAACTCGGCGTGCAAGTTCCGCTGCAAGATTCGCAGGGTGCCGATGGTGCCCGCTTCATCTGCCTGCTGCAGCCGTCGCCGGTGCGCGGGCGCGACGGCGAGCGCGATTTCCGCAGCATGGCCGATGCCGCGCCGGTGATGATCTGGCTGGCCGGCCCGGACCGCTGGTGCGAATGGGTCAACAAGCCGTGGCTGCAGTTCACCGGCACGACACTCGACGAAGAGCGCGGCAACGGCTGGACCCAGGTGGTGCACCCGGAGGACCTGGAGCGCTGCATGGGCATCTACTCCACCAGCTTCCACGCGCGCCAGCCCTTCGTGATGGACTACCGGCTGCGCCGCCACGACGGCATCTACCGCTGGGTGCTCGACAACGGCGTGCCGCACACCAGCGGCGACGGCCGCTTCCTCGGCTACGTCGGCAGCTGCGTCGACATCCACGAGCGCAAGGAACTCGAGGAACGCCTGGCCGAGCGCACGCAGGCGATGCGCCTGTCCGACCGGCGCCAGGGCGAGTTCCTCGCGCTGCTGTCGCACGAGCTGCGCAACCCGCTGGCGCCGATCGCCAACGCGGCCAGCGTGCTGCGCACGATGGAAGCCGAGAACCCGACCATCGGTCGCCTGCGCGAGATCGTCGAACGGCAGGTCACGCGGCTGCGCCGGCTGATCGACGACCTGGTCGACGTGACGCGCGTCGCGCAGGGCCAGATCACGCTGATCAAGGAGCCGGTGGCGATCGACACCGTGGTGCGCGGCGCGCTCGACGGGCTGCGCACCAAGCTCAGTGCCGCCGGCCACACGCTGAAGACCGAGTTTCCGAAGGAGCCGGCCTGGGTGGACGGCGATGCGCTGCGGCTCGCACAGGCGGTATCGGCCATCGTCTACAACGCGTCGATCTTCTCGCGCGACCCGGGCGAGATCCTGGTGTCGGTGCAGGCGCGCTGCGGCGAGGCCAGGGACCAGGTTCAGGTGCGCGTGAAAGACCGCGGGCAAGGCATCTCCGCCGATTTCCTGCCGCATGTGTTCGAGCTGTTCGCCCGCCACGATGCCGGCACCGCGGCACGCCGGCCAGGGCTGGGCGTCGGGCTGACGCTGGCGCGGCGCATCGCGATGCTGCACGGCGGCGACATCTCGGCGTCGAGCGACGGGCCGGGCCTGGGGGCCGAGTTCGTGATCAGCCTGCCGCAGGTGGCGTCGCCCGCGGCCACGACGGGCTCGCGCCAGAAGCCGCTGGTGATGGTGCCCGAGGACACCTACCGCGTGCTGGTGATCGACCCCGACCCGGAGACGCGCGACGTGCTGCGCCTGCAGATGGAGCTGTGGGGCCACGAGGTGCAGACCGCCCCGACACCGGAAGCCGGGCTGCGCATCGCGCGCAGCACGCGGCCGCAGATCGTGCTGTGCGACATCAGCCATCCCGACTTCGAAGCGGCCGAGCTGCTCGAACCGCTGCGCAGCAGCCTGGTCGGCATGCCGGTGTTCTTTGCCGCACTGAATGCGCGCGGCCGCCACGACGACGACGAGGCGCGCGCGCTGGAGGCGGGCTTCGACGCCTACCTGGTGAAGCCGCTGCGGCCCGAGAACCTCGGCCGCCTGATCCACGCCTTCGCGACGCGGACCACGTAGCCCGCAAGCCCGTCCGGGAATCGTCGGGCCATGCCCCACCCCGGATCGGCATCCGGGCGACGGATCACGACGACGACGACGCCCAGCTCCGGTCCTCGAGCCCGGCCGGCCGCGTGTCGAGCACGTCGACGGCGCCACCGGCGGCCTGGTATTCCTTCAGCCGGTTGTAGAGCGTCTTCAGGCTGATGCCGAGCGTCGCCGCGGTCTTTTCCTTGTGGCGCCCGAGGTACTCGAGCGTCGCCAGCGTGACCTGCCGCTCGATCTCGGCCAGCGGCGTGCCGACCCACACGGTGATCGCCGGCGCCCCGCCTTCGACGGCGGCCGCCGGCGAGGTCGGGATCGACGCGCCCGACACCTCGCCATCGGGCGACTGCGGCAGGCATTCGTCGTCGATCGTGCTGTCGAGCGCCATCACGTACGAGCGGTACACCACGTTGCGCAGCTCGCGCACGTTGCCCGGCCACTCGTAGCGCGCCAAGCGCTGCAGGGCCTGCGGCGAGAAGCGCTTGGCCATGCCCTCGCGCTCCGAGATCTGCTGCACGAAGTGCTCGGCCAGCAGCGGCACGTCTTCGGCGCGCTGGCGCAGTGCCGGCAGGTGGATCGGGAACACGTTCAGGCGGTACAGCAGGTCTTCGCGCAGCTTGCCGCTGGCCACCGCCTGCAGCGGGCTGCGGTTGGTCGCGGCGATCATGCGCACGTCGGTCTCGAGCGTCTGCGTCGAGCCGACGCGCATGAAGGTGCCGGTCTCGAGCACGCGCAGCAGCTTGACCTGCAGGTCCAGCGGCATCTCGGTGATTTCGTCGAGGAACAGCGTGCCGCCGCTCGCGCGTTCGAAGAAGCCCTGGTGCTGGCGGTCGGCGCCGGTGAAGCTGCCCTTCTCGTGGCCGAAGATCTCGCTTTCGATCAGGTGCGG
>Ga0065165_1002454_pt1 | contig 15672 bp, 14 predicted proteins | sample AraplaMF_Cvi_mMF_FD_63813 | JGI IMG/M metagenome (GOLD analysis project Ga0065165, IMG submission 63813) | Arabidopsis root microbial communities from the University of North Carolina, USA - plate scrape MF_Cvi_mMF (version 2) (version 3) | ecosystem: Host-associated > Plants > Roots >...
GCGAGGAAGACGCCGAGCGGCAGGCCGAACGCGGTGCCGAGAGCTGCGGCGATGCCGACCATGTACAGGCTCTCGAAGGTCGCCTGGACGATGAGGTTGATGAGTTCAGGCGACATAGCCAAGACGCTCCGCCGGGAATTGAGATTGAGTGAGCCAGGCGAGCGCGCGCGTCACCGCGTCTTCGCCGCCGGAAATACCGAGAGGAATACCGAGAACGAGCGAGCCCACATGCTGGCCGCCGATCTCGTCGATGCGCGCCGACAGCAGCGAAACGTCAAGTCCGAGCTCGCGCGCGAGCCGCGCCACCAGCGTGTCGCCAGCCGCCGCCCCGCGCACCTGGACGCGGATCACGGCCTGCCCGCCGGCAGACGGCTCCGCCACGATCCGGCTCGCCAGCGACACCGGCAGGCTGTCGCCGATCACCTCGGCGAGGAAGGACTGCGTGATCGGATGTTTTGGATGGGTGAAGATATCAGCGACATGGCCGCTCTCGACGACACGACCGGCATCGAGCACCACGACGTCCTTGGCGAGCTGGCGCACCACGGACATCTCGTGGGTGATCAGCACGATCGTCACGCCCAGCTCGCGGTTGATGTTCGCAAGCAGATCGAGGATGGCGCGCGTGGTCTGCGGATCGAGCGCGGAGGTCGCCTCGTCCGACAACAGCACGCTCGGTCGCGTCGCCAGCGCGCGGGCGATGCCGACGCGCTGTTTCTGGCCGCCGGAGAGCTCTGACGGATAACGGTCGTGCTTGTCGGCGATGCCGACCAGCGTCAGCAGCTCGGTGACGCGCGCGCGGATGTCGGCCTTGGCCCAGCCGGCGATCTCCAGCGGCAGCGCGACGTTGTCGGCGGCGGTGCGCGACGACAGCAGGTTGAAGTGCTGGAAGATCATCCCGATCGAGCGCTGCGCCAGCCGCAGCTCGCGCCCGGCCAGCGCCGAGATATCCCTGTTGTCGACGAAGACGCGGCCCGTGCTCGGCTTCTCCAGCCCGTTGATCAGCCGGACCAGGCTCGACTTGCCGGCGCCGGAGCGGCCGATCACGCCGGTGATGGAGCCACGGGGAATCGCGAAGTCGATGTCCTGCAGGGCATTGACGCCGGGCTTGCCGCGATAGGCCGGATAGGTCTTCGAGATGGCTTCGAAGCGGACCATCGCGTCCGGCTGCGTCGCGGCAGGTGACATCGCTTCAGGCGGCGCGACCGGCTGTCCGACGGCCAGCGGTTGGTGGGCGTTCATTGGGATGGCCTTCATGCACAATAGTTCTCTCGCCCGCCCCAAAAGGCAAACGAGAGCCGGGTCGCATCGGCGACTGGAGGTGATGCAGCCACAAAATCGCCTCGAAAGGGCACGCGCTGCACCGCAATAGGCACTATCGCCGTTTCCGATCTTTCTTGCAATTTCAGATATCTGGGAGGCGTTAGATGAAATTTCTCCAATCCCTCGCGAGAGAAGAATATTCCTTCGCTGGGGTATCGGACAGCGACCTGGCTCAGCGGCCGACCTGCAACCAGGGCAGCACGATCAGCAGCAGCCCGGCGAAATACACCAGGCCGAACAGCAGCCCAAAGCCCCAGAACTGCCCCTTCCCGATATAGCCGCTGCCGAAATACATCGGCGCGGGGCCGGTCGCGTAAGGCGAGATCACGCCCATCAGGCCGAGCGAGTACATGCAGAGCATGGCGAGCGTCGTGACCGGCAGATCGGGAATGCCGGATCCGACCGCGAGCACCACAGGCAGCACTGCGGCCGCATGCGAGGTGATGCTCGAGAAGAAATAGTGGATCCAGAAGAACAGCGCGACCAGCAGGATCATCGCGGTCGACGGCGACAGCCCCGCGAGCGGCTTGGCGTATTCCGTCGCGAACCACTTGATGAATCCGATCTCGTTGAGACCCGAAGCCAGCGTCAGGAGCGAGGTGAAGTAGAAGAACACCTCCCAGGCGCTCTTCTCGCTGACGATGTCGGCGAACTCGATCACGCCCGTGACCAGCATCAGGGAGATTACGATGAACACGACGGTGGTGGCGTTGACGAAGTTCGAGCCGAGCACGGGCACGTGGATGTCCGGGCTGGAGCCCGCGATCCACAGGAACATCGCGAGGATGATCAGGGCCAGCATGATCCACTCGTTGCGCGACATCGGGCCCATCTCGGCGAGCTCTTTCGCCGCCCATTCGGATATCTCCGGGCTGCGCTTCACCTCGGGCCGGCAAACCGCGTAGCTGAGCAGTGGAACGACGATCATTAGGAGAAGACCGAGCGGCGCAAAGCCCATGAACCACTGCGCCCAGCTCACGTCGACCCCGACGGTCTTCTTGGCGATCGCCAGCGCCGCCGCATTGGGGGCCAGGGCGGTGAAGAACAGCGAGCTGGTGATGGCGGTGGCCGCGAACGCGGTCCACATCACATAGGTGCCGATCCTGCCGGCGGTCGGCCCGGGCTCGGAGCCGTAGATGCGCGGGATGTTGGAGATGATGGGATAGACGATGCCGCCGCTGCGCGCGGTGTTGGAGGGCGTTGCCGGCGCGAGCAGGAAGTCGGACATCGCGACCGCATAGCCGAGGCCGAGCGTGTTGCGGCCGAGCCGCCGTACCAAGACCAGCGCGATGCGCCGGCCGAGCTGGCTCTTGCGATAGCCGATCGAGAACACGAAGGCGCCGACGATCAGCCACACCGTGCTCTCGGCAAAGCCGGCCAGCATCCAGCGCAGCGACTTGCCGGGATCGGGATCGATATAGCCGGCGACGCCCGCGACCGTCAGCCCGATGAACCCGACCGCGCCGACCGGCATCGATTCCAGGATGAGCCCGGTGATGACCGCCGCGAACACGGCAAAATAGTGCCACTGATTGACGTTGAGCCCCGTCGGCACCGGCCACAGATAGATCGCCAGCCACACCACGAGCGGCGCGAACAGCTTCCAGCGAAACCCTTGTCCCTCAGGCGCGTGCGAACCAGCGGCCATGGGCTCCCCCCTCGATTGTCGTCACATCATCCGCCCGTTGGCCGGGCGCTTTTGTCCCTGCTCGGCGTATACGGACTGTCCGCAACCCGATCAATGGCCTGCCTCGCGTTCTGCGGTCCGGTCTCGATTTTCGAGGGTATTCACAAATGCCCGGTGCGCCGGTGTTCCGGTTCGCTGCCCTGCACCGGAAAGCGAATGGTGGTGCCGATTGTGATCCAGTTGGCGTTCTCGCCGGTGATGTTGTGGCCATAGATCACGTCGATGGAGAAGATCTCGTTCGGCCGGTAGCGGACACCGGTCTGGAAACGCGGCTGCACCACGCTCGCGACCTCGGAGGCGCCGGCCTGTCCGTAGGCCTCGATCGTCCATTGCAGGGTGTCGGTGAACTTCCAGTCGAAGCCGATGCCGTAGGTCAGATAATGCCGGTCGACCGTGCGGTCCCACAGCCAGCCGCCATTGAGGTTGACGCGCATGGTCTCGGACAGGCGGAAGGTTGCGGGGATCACCGCAAAGGCGGTCAGCGCCTCGCCGGTCGCCGCATCGAACGAGCCGCCACCATAGGCCGACAGCCCCCAGCGGCCGATCCCGGTCGGGATGAAATTCGTCTTGGCCTTGGGCGCGACGGTGGTGCTCCAGTCGCCGTCGCTGCGGGCACGGATGGTCTGCAAGCTCAGCTCGATCGGCCTGAAGGGATCGACGACGCAGGAGGGATTGGCGACCGCCGCGAAATCGGTGTTGGTCGCCGCCGACATCCAGCTTTCGACCTTGCAGGAGCCGACCTCGGAGATGTCGGCGGCGTCCACCGCATAGGCGCCATTCGCGGCGCGCGCATCCTGCGTTGCGAGCGCGACGAGCGCCGCGATTGCGGCGGTTATTCCGGTTTGTCTGGCCCAGCCCATGGCGCGACGTTAGCAGAGTCTTCGCCTCGACAAGGCCCGGATTCTGGGACTATCCTCAAGGCATGAGTGAACATCACCACGATCACGATCACGATCATTCCGAGCTGTCCGAGACCGAGCTGCGCGTGCGCGCGCTCGAGACGATCTTGACCGAAAAAGGCTATGTCGAGCCGGCCGCGCTCGATGCCATCATCCAGGCCTACGAGACCAAAATCGGCCCGCATAACGGCGCGCGCGTCGTCGCAAAAGCCTGGACCGATCCTGATTTCAAGCAGGCGCTGCTGGAGGACGGCTCCAAGGCGATCGGCACGCTCGGCCACGTCAGCCGCGTCGGCGACCATCTCGTCGTGGTCGAGAATACGCCCAAGCGGCACAACATGGTCGTGTGCACCCTGTGCTCCTGCTACCCTTGGGAGATGCTGGGGCTGCCGCCGGTCTGGTACAAGGCCGCACCCTATCGCTCGCGTGCGGTGAAGGACCCGCGCGGCGTGCTCGCCGATTTCGACGTCACGTTGCCGAAGAATATGGAAATCCGGGTCTGGGACTCCACCGCCGAGACGCGCTTTTTGGTGCTGCCGATGCGGCCCGCGGGCACTGAAGGCTGGAGCGAGGATCAGCTCGCCGAGCTGGTCACGCGTGACTCCATGATCGGGACCGGCTTTCCCAAAACGCCGGGAGCGCCGTCGTGAACGGCGTCCACGACATGGGCGGCATGGACGGGTTCGGCAAGGTCGAGGCTGAAACCAACGAGCCGGTGTTCCACGCGGAATGGGAATCCCGCGTGCTGGCGATGGTGCGCGCGATGGGTGCGGCCGGCGCCTTCAACATCGACACCTCGCGCTTCTATCGCGAGACGATCCCGCCGCACGTTTATCTCTCAAGCTCCTATTACAAGAAATGGTTTCTCGGGCTCGAGGAGATGCTGATCGAGAAGGGCTATCTCACGAGAGAGGAAGTCGCCGCCGGCCACGCGATGCAGCCGGCCAAGGCGCTCAAGCACGGCAAGTTCGACCTGACCCAGGTCGAGCGCATCATGGTGCGCGGCAAGTTCGCCCGCCCTGCTCCGGCAGCGGCGAAATTCAACATCGGCGACCGCGTGCGCGCGAAAAACATTCATCCGGCCACGCACACCCGCCTGCCGCGCTATGTGCGCGGCCATGTCGGCGTGATCGAGCTCAACCACGGCTGCCACGTGTTTCCGGATTCGGCGGCGATGGAGCTGGGCGAAAATCCGCAATGGCTCTACACGGTCGTGTTCGAAGCCAGCGATCTCTGGGGCGCGGATGGCGATCCGACCTCGAAGGTGTCGATCGACGCATTCGAGCCGTATCTGGACCCCGCGTGATGAGCAGCCCTGCTGCCGCGGCCGCAACGGCGGCGATCCCGAGCATTCCCCGCGATGACGACGGCCCGGTGTTCCGTGCGCCGTGGGAAGCGCATGCGTTTGCCATGGCATTGACGCTGCACGCGCGCGGCGTGTTCACCTGGCCCGAATGGGCCGCGGCCCTCGCCGATGAGATCAAGCGCGCGCAGGCCGCCGGCGATCCCGACACGGGCGAAACGTACTACCTGCACTGGCTAGCCACGCTGGAAGGCCTCGTCGCACGCAAGGGCGTCGCGTCGTTGGAGACATTGCACCGCTATCGCGACGCCTGGGATCACGCTGCTGATCGCACGCCGCACGGCAAGCCGATCGAGCTGCGGGAAGAGGATTTTGGCTAGCAAGCTCTCTCTCGTGTCCCGGACAAGCTGCGACGCGTGAGCGTTGCAGCGCAGAGCCGGGACCCAGACGGCGAAACAATACGTTATGGAGACATGGGCCCCGGCTCTGCAGCCCACCGCTGAAGCAGCGCAGCGCTGCGTCCGGGGCACGAGATTATGGCGTGACCCTACCGCCCCGCCACATACTCCCGCCACCCCTTGGCCCGCAGGCTGCACGCCGGGCACTCCCCGCATCCATACCCCCAATCATGCTGCGCGCCGCGTTCGCCGAGATAGCAGGTGTGGGACTGCTCGCGGATGAGGTCGACCAGCCCCTCGCCGCCGAGATCGTGCGCGAGCTTCCACGTTGCGGCCTTGTCGATCCACATCAGCGGCGTGTGCAGCTCGAATGGTCTGGCCATGCCGAGCGAGAGCGCGGCCTGCATGGCGCGGATGGTATCGTCGCGGCAATCGGGATAACCGGAATAGTCGGTCTCGCACATGCCGCCGACGATGTGGGTGATGCCGCGCCGGTAGGCCAGCGCCGCGGCGAAGGTGAGGAACACCAAATTGCGGCCGGGCACGAACGTATTCGGCAGGCCGTCGGCGCCCATCGCGATCGCGACGTCGCGGGTCAGCGCCGTCTCGGAGACGGCCGCGAGCGTCGGGATCGATAGCGTGTGGCTCTCGCCGAGCTTGGCCGCCCAATCCGCGCGCAGGCCCTTGATGCCCTCGACCAGACGGTCGCGGCAGTCGAGCTCAACCGCATGGCGCTGCCCGTAGTCGAACCCCAGCGTCTCCACCCGCGCGAAGCGGCTGAGCGCCCAGGCGAGGCAGGTGGTGGAATCCTGACCGCCGGAAAACAGCACCAGCGCGGTTTGTGATGAAAATGCGTCGCTCATGGCCCGCGCTTTAGCACCATGGAACGTATCAGCCAATCGGTGGAAATCGGCCCGTTCTGCCGCGCCGCGCTGGGAACGGCGGCCCGCTTTTGGCATAAGTCTCAAGACCCAGGAGACTGCCCCGCAATGACCCCCTCCCGCGACATTTCCCGCCTGATCGAGATCATGGCGGCGCTGCGCACGCCGGTGACCGGCTGCCCCTGGGATCTCGAGCAGAATTTCGCGACGATCGCGCCCTACACGATCGAGGAGGCCTATGAGGTGGTCGACGCCATCGACCGCGGCGATCTCGACGATCTCCGCGAGGAGCTCGGCGACCTCCTGCTCCAGGTCGTGTTCCACGCCCAGATGGCCTCCGAACAGAACGCTTTTGCGTTTGGAGATGTCGTCGAAGCGATCACGCGAAAAATGATCCGCAGGCATCCTCACGTCTTCGCCGACAAGGACGGCAATCTCACCCCGCACCACGTCAAGGAAGTCTGGGACCGCATCAAGGCCGAGGAGAAAGCCGAGCGCGCCAAGCGCCGGCCGCCGGAGGAAACCCCGGTACACAAATCGCTGCTCTCAGACGTCAAGGCCGGCCAGCCCGCGCTGACGCGCGCCATGGAGCTCCAGCGCAAGGCGTCCACCGTCGGCTTCGACTGGAACGACCCACGCGCGGTCTTGAAAAAGATCCGCGAGGAAGCCGACGAGATCGAGGCCGCGCTCGACCGCAACGACAAGCAGGAGATCGCCGAAGAGACCGGCGACCTCATGTTTGCCCTCGTCAATCTTGCCCGCCACGTCGACGCCGATCCGGAAGGCGCGCTCCGCGCGACCAACGCGAAATTCGAGCGGCGGTTTGCGTTCATCGAACGGGCTCTGGAAGCGCAGGGCCGGACGCTGGAGCAGGCATCGCTGGCGGAGATGGATGCGCTGTGGGATGCGGCGAAGGGCGAAGTGAAGGCAGAGTCAGCGGGAGGCAAGAAAGCGCTTCGCTAACTCCGCTGTCGTCCCTGCGAACGCAGGGACCCATACCGCGTGATTTCTCTGTGGTACGACGTGGCCGCTACCGTGTACCAAACCACGTCCTGTGGTTATGGGTCCCGGATCTGCGCTGCGCTTGTCCGGGACGACAGTGTTGCTTGAGGCTGCAGTCGGCTCAACCAACGCGCGTAGACGTTACCGTCTATGCCGACAGACGCGGCACTGCGTCGAACCTGTTCACCACGATATCCCGCTTGGTCTCGTCGACCCGCACCGTCATGTCGAAGCGGCCGTCGTGCAGCTCCTTGGCCAGCACCTCGGAATTGCGGTGCAGCCAGGAGATGCCGGCGCCATCGGCGGCGTCGATGGAGAGGTCTAGTGTGGTGCGCTTAGCGGCAAGGCGCTCCTCGATCGCGGCGAGCAGCGCGTCGATCCCCTCGCCTGACACGGCCGAGACCAGCATCGCCGGATGATCCTCCGGCCGGCGCGCGGCGATGTTCAGAAGCTCTTCGCGCTGTTCGGCGTCGTAACGGTCGATCTTGTTCCAGACCTCGATGATGCGGCCGCTATCATCGGGATTGATGCCGAGCTGGCGCAGCACGGCGTCGACGTCGCTCTGCTGGGCCTCGGCATCCTCGTGCGAGATATCGCGCACATGCAGGATGACGTCGGCTTCCAGCACCTCTTCCAGCGTGGCGCGGAAGGCAGCGACGAGCTGGGTCGGCAAATTGGAGATGAAGCCGACCGTGTCCGACAGCATCGCCTTGCCGCCATGCGGCAGCGTAAGCGCGCGCAGGGTCGGATCGAGCGTGGCGAACAGCATGTCGGCGGCCTGCACGTCGGCGCGGGTCAGGCGGTTGAACAGCGTCGACTTGCCGGCATTGGTGTAGCCGACCAGCGCGACGACGCGATACGGCACGCGCTGGCGGCCGGCGCGATGCAGCCGCCGCGTCGCCTGCACCTTCTTCAGCTCGCCCTCGAGTTTCGAGATGCGCTCCTGGATCAGGCGGCGGTCGGCTTCGATCTGAGTTTCGCCCGGACCGCCCATGAACCCGAAGCCGCCGCGCTGGCGCTCCAGATGGGTCCACGAACGCACCAGGCGCGAGCGCTGGTAGTTGAGATGCGCGAGCTCGACCTGGAGCGAGCCCTCCTTGGTCTTGGCGCGGCGGCCGAAGATTTCGAGGATCAAGCCGGTGCGGTCGAGCACCTTGGCGTGCAGCTCCTTCTCGAGATTGCGCTGCTGGATCGGCGCCAGCGCGCAATCCATCACCACGAGCTCGACGTCGAGGCTCTTGGCGAGCGCTGCGATCTCCTCGACCTTGCCCTTGCCGATATAGGTCGCGGGCCGGATCTGGCTGATCGGCGCGATGATGGCGTCGGCAATGACGAGATCGATCGCGCGCGCGAGGCCCGCGGCTTCATCGAGCCGGGCCTCGGCGTCGCGTTGAACCTGGCTTGGAAGCTGACTTGGGACATGACTGTCCGATTGCGCGTCGGCACTTCCCCCACGCGCACGCAAATAGGGGCCGATGACCAGCACCCGCCCCGTTTGCTTCGCCCCTGCCGACCGCGGACGGTCGGCCTCCCCGTCGAAATTCCGGGGTTCCAATCAGATCACTCTCAAGCCGGCTGATCCTCGCCGCCTTCGAACAACTGGATCGGAGCGCCCGGCATGATGGTCGAGATCGCATGCTTGTAGACGAGCTGCGAGTGACCGTCGCGCCGAAGCAGCAAACAGAAATTGTCGAACCAGGTCACGATGCCCTGGAGCTTCACTCCGTTGACCAGAAAGATCGTCAGTGGCGTTTTGGTTTTGCGAACGTGATTGAGGAAGGTGTCCTGCAGGTTTTGTGCGCGGTCTGCCGCCATTGTTTTTTTCTCGCTTTGAGTTTCTTTTTATTGCGCCGGATGCGCCCCGCTTTTGAAAATGCGGAGTCTCATCCGGTTGCCGTTCCTCATGAGATCCCCCTCGGAAGGAACAGCTGTGCGATTAGAGGACAGGTGGGGTTATTAGGCAAGCCGCTTCACGCGGCAGGTCGTGCCCTATTGCCCCGAAAAACTACGGAAATCGATGATTTTCCTCGCTTATCCCTGGTTCGGGGCCGTGGCGTCGCAGCGCTAGCCGACGCCGAGCGCCTTCAACTTTCGGTGCAACGCCGAACGTTCCATGCCAACAAACTCGGCCGTGCGAGAAATATTTCCTGAAAAACGGCTAATCTGGGCAATCAAATAGTCGCGCTCGAACACTTCACGCGCTTCGCGCAGCGGCAGGCCCATGATGTGCTCGCCATTGTTGCTGGTCGGCATCGCCGGCACCATCGAGCCGACGTCCTGCGGCAGCATGTCGGCGGTGATGATCACCTCCGGCCCGCCCGCGGCCAGAATCATGACTCTCTCAACGTTATTGCGAAGCTGGCGCACATTGCCCGGCCAGACATGCGATTGCAGCACCGCCATCGCGTCCTGCCCGATCTGCCGCTTGGGCAGGCCGCTCCCGGCCGAGATCTGCTCCATGAAATAGTCGATCAGTTCCGGAATGTCCTCGCGCCGCTCCGACAGCGCGGGCACGCGGATCGGCACCACCGAGAGGCGATGATAGAGGTCCTCGCGGAAATGGCCGGCCGCGATCTCCTCTTCGAGATTGCGCGCGGTGGAGGAGATGATGCGCACGTCGACCTGCACCCTGGCGGTGCCACCGACGCGCTGGAACGACTGCTCGACCAGCACGCGCAGGATCTTGTTCTGGGTCTCGCGCGGCATGTCCGCGATCTCGTCGATGAACAGCGTGCCGCCATGGGCTTCCTCGAGCGCGCCCGGCTTGCGCGCCTGCTCGCCGTTGGACTGCTCGATGCCGAACAGCTCGTGCTCCATCCGCTCGGGCGTGATCGCGGCGGCGTTGATGACGACGAACGGACCGTCGGCGCGGCCAGAGGCCATATGCAGCGTGCGCGCGGTCAATTCCTTGCCGGCACCGGCGGGGCCGACGATCAGGATGCGGCTGTTGGCCTTGGCGGCCCGCTCGATGGTCTGGCGCAGCTGGTTCATGCTGGGCGAGCGGCCGACCAGCGAGCTTGCGCTCGGCGCGAGCTGCTTCAGCTCCTTGACCTCGCGCTTCAGGCGCGAGTTCTCCAGCGCGCGGGTCGCGACCAGGATCAGCCGGTCCGCCTTGAACGGCTTCTCGATGAAGTCGTAGGCGCCGCGCTTGATCGCGGCCACCGCGGTCTCGATGTTGCCGTGGCCGGAGATCATCACGACAGGCAGGTCGGCGTTGTCCTTCTTGACCTGCTCCAGCAGCTGCAAACCGTCGAGCTTGGAGCCTTGCAGCCAGATGTCCAGGAACACCAGATGCGGCCGGCGGTTGGCGATCTCGGCGAGTGCGGAGTCGCTGTCGCGCGCGGTCCGCGTGACAAAACCCTCGTCTTCGAGAATGCCCGCGACGAGATCCCGAATATCGGCCTCGTCATCGACAATCAGAATTTCACTTGCCATGGGTCGCGCCTGTCTTCTCAGCTGCCTGTCGAGGCTTCGATTTTCGTTGAATCATTGGTCTTTTCAGCCGGCTCTTTGGTTTCAGCCGCCGGCTCTTTTGTTTCTTGCGCCAAGTCCTTGACCGGCTCCTTGACCGGGGCGACGGCCTGTGCTCCGGCCGCGTCCTTCGCCGTCTTGGTCACGGCTTCCTTCGCCACCGGAGCTTGCTCGGTCCCCTCGCTCTTCGGAGGTGCGCCGGAGATCGCAAAGCGCATCCGCATCCAGGCGCCGCGCTGGCCTTCGCGGAAGTCGGAGGCGTCTTTCAGCTCGATGCGGCCGCCATGGTCTTCCAGCACGCGGCCGACGATCGCAAGGCCGAGGCCGGTGCCCTTGGCGCGCGTCGTCACATAGGGCTCGAGCAGCCGCGAACGCGCCACCTTGGGCAGGCCGATGCCGTTGTCGATCACGTCGATCAGCACGTCCTCGCCCTCGCGCGACACCACGACGTCGATGCGCCCCTTGCCGAGCTCCTCCGGCGGCACCTGCTCGATCGCCTCGGTGGCGTTCTTGACGATGTTGGTGACCGCCTGGGAGATCAGCCGCCGGTCGAACTGGGCGCGCAGCGGATCCGCCTTGAACTCGGCCTCGATATCGAGCTCGGGATGGGCGACCTTCATCAGGAACACGGCCTGCCGCACGGTGTCGGCGACGTCCTCGCCTTCCATCACCGGCTTGGGCATCCGCGCAAAGCGCGAGAACTCGTCGACCATGCGCCTGATGTCATCGACCTGGCGCACGATGGTGTCGGTGCACTGCTCGAAGATCTGCTTGTCCTTGGCCTCGGTGATGTCCTTGCCGAACTTGCGGCGGATGCGCTCGGCCGAGAGCTGGATCGGCGTCAGCGGGTTCTTGATCTCGTGGGCGATGCGGCGCGCGACGTCGCCCCAGGCCGAGGTGCGCTGCGCCGAGACCAGCTCGGTGATGTCGTCGAGCGTGATGATATAGCTGTCGTGCGGCTGGTTCTTCTCTGCGCTGACGCGGACCGAGAGATTGCGCTCGCTCCCGTCGCGGGTGATCGTGATCTGGCCCTGCACCAGGCGCTGGGTCCCTTCCCGCGCCGTCTTCATCATCTCCTCGAGCTCGGGCAGCACGTCGGAGAGCGGATGGCCGAGCGTCTCGGCCTCGGAATGCCCGATCAGCTTCTCGGCGGAGCGGTTGAGGATGCCGACGCTGCCCGAATTGTCGACGCCGATGATGCCGGCGCTTGCCGAGGACAGCACGGCTTCGATGAAGCGGCGGCGGCTGTCGATGAGGTCGCTGGCATTGACGAGCTCGTCGCGCTGGCTGCGCAATTCCTGCGTCATCTTGTTGAAGGTCTCGCCGAGCTGGGCGAGGTCGCCTTCGGACTGATGCACCGGCACCTTCACATGGAGGTCGCCGGTCGAGACGGTATGGGCCGCGTTCATCAGCCGCCGGATCGGCGAGACCAGCGAATTGGCGAAGTTCAGCCCGATCAGCACCGAGGCCATCAGGATGGTCAGCGCGATCACCGCGAACATCAGCGCAAAGGCGACCTGGATGCCGAGCCGCCGCGACTCGATCTGGGCGTATTCGGCGACGCTGACCTCGGTCTGCTTGAGCTGATTGACGACGTTCGGATCAAGCGGCCGCGCGACATAGAGGAAGGTGTCGTTGAAGGCGCGCAGGCGGATCACCGCGGCGACGAAGCTCGCATCCGGCAGCACCGCGATCTCGGGCTCGTTCTCGTTGACGTTGCTGAGGAAGTCCGGCGCCGGCGGCGAATAGGCCAGCCGCATGCCGGTGTCGGCGGATTCCAGGATGTTGGTGTTCTTGTCGATGATCATCGCGCCCGGCAGGTTGCGGGAGCTGGCGCTGGCGGTCAGCAGCTCGCGGAACGAGCGGCGGTCCTGGTCGTAGAGCGGCCTCGCATGGGCGATGTCGTTGGCCATGCCGAGAATGTCGCCGCGGATCAGCTGCGCATGGTCCTGCATGTAGGCCCGCGCGATGTTCAGCGAGTTCTGGATCACCTCCTTGGTCGGCCCGGAGAACAGCCGGTCGAGGCCGCGCTCGAGGGTGACGTTGGCGACCACGGACACCAGCACCGCCGGCAGCACGGCGACGATCGAGAACAGGCTGACGATCTGGACATGCAGGCGTGCCGCCGCCCTGCCCCGCCGCCTTGCCAGGATCAGCTGCCAGAGCTCGCGGACGATGATTCCGACCAAAAGGAGGATCGTGCCCGCATTGATCAGGTAGAACGTGCGGACCACCTCGGGCGTTGGGTCGATCCGCGTCAGCCCGGTCAGCACCAGGAAGGTCAGCAAGCCCGACAGCAGCGCCAGCGCCACGGCAAAGGGCGCCAGCCAGCGTCGCGGCGACCAGCGCCGGGCCTCTTCTGCTGGGGCCGTGTCAAAGGATGCGGCCGAGGTATCTGCGCTGGTCATTCCGGCAATGGGGTGCTGAAAACGGGTCCGCGATGGGCGGATACTGATGTATTCGTACCACATTGTTGCCGAATTGCGACAATTCCGCGGCGCCTTCGCCGCCGCCGACCGGCGCATCCACAGGGCAAGCGAGATCAGGGGAACGGAATCCGGCCATTCCGGCTTGATCCGGCATGGACAGGCTCTTTCTCGCAATCATGGTGTCGGCGGTGCTGCTGCTGATCGTCGCCTCCGACCTCCTGGTCAACGGCCCCGGCATGCAGGCGCCAAACGACGTCGCCATGCTGCCGACATCAGCCCGGCTGGTCAGATAGGTGCGACGCTGCGCCCTGCGGCGGAACGGCCAATTCGTATGTTCCGCCGGAACGTTTCGGTTCTGTCCGGACTTCTGCTCTTCGCGCCGGCCATCAAGGCCAGCGCGATCCGGACAGGCTCAGCTCCGCTTTGGTAGGGGGAGCTGAGCCACCGCCGCGCAAACGCGGATAGCGTCTGTCGCGAGGGGACTACCCCCCGCTCCTGTAGACCTGGATATCGAGATCCCGGATCTTCTTCCGCAGCGTGTTGCGGTTGAGGCCGAGCAGATCGGCGGCGCGGATCTGGTTGCCGCGGGTTGCCGCGAGCGCGGCCGTGAGCAGCGGCACCTCGATCTCCTTGAGGATGCGGTGATAGAGGCCCGGCGGCGGCACGCCGTTCGGGAAGCCCTGGAAGTGCGAGGACAGATACGCCTCCACGGCGCCGCCGAGATTGTCGACGCCCTGCTGGACCGCGGCACCCGGGCTGACCGTGGGCGGCGCCAGCTCGCCGTCGATGACGGAGGCCGTGATCACGTCCTGCGGATAGAGCGCGGCGAGACGGCGCGCGAGGTTTTCCAGCTCGCGCACGTTGCCGGGCCAGCGGTGCTGCTTCAGCCGCTCCAGCGCCAGCGAGTCGAGCTTCTTCGGCGGCAGGCCATCCTTCTCGGCGAGCGCGAAGAAGTGACGGATGAGATCCGGCAGATCCTCGATGCGTTCGCGCAAGGGCGGCAGCCGCAGCGGCACGACGTTGAGGCGGAAGAACAGATCTTCACGGAACAGGCCCTGCTGGATCAGCACGCGCAGATCCTTGTTGGAGGCCGCGACGATGCGCACGTCGGTCTTGATCGGGGTGCGGCCGCCGACGGTGGTGTATTCGCCCTGCTGGAGCACGCGCAGCAGGCGGGTCTGCGCCTCCATCGGCATGTCGCCGATTTCATCGAGGAACAGCGTGCCGCCCTCGGCCTGCTCGAAGCGGCCCGACGCGCGCGTGTTGGCACCGGTGAAGGCGCCGCGCTCATGGCCGAACAATTCGGACTCGATCAGGTCGCGCGGGATCGCGGCCATGTTGACCGCGACGAACGGGCCGTTGCGGCGCTTGCCGTAATCGTGCAGCGCGCGCGCCACCAGCTCCTTGCCGGTGCCGGACTCGCCCGTGATCATCACGGTGAGGTCGGTCTGCATCAGCCGCGCCAGCACGCGGTAGATTTCCTGCATCGCCGGCGAGCGGCCGACCAGCGGGATCGAGTCCATCTCCGCATCGTCGTCCGGCGTCGAGACCCGCTCCTTCGGCTCGGCCAATGCGCGGCCGACGATGGCGATCAGCTCCTTGAGGTCGAAGGGCTTTGGCAGATATTCATAGGCTCCGCGCTCGGAGGCCCGGATCGCCGTCATGAACGTGTTCTGCGCGCTCATGACGATGACGGGCAAGTTCGGCCGCATCTTCTTGATCCGCGGCAGCAGGTCGAAGGCGTTTTCGTCCGGCATCACCACGTCGGTGATGACGAGATCGCCCTCGCCCTGGCTGACCCAGCGCCACAGCGTTGCGGCATTGCCGGTGAGCCGGACTTCATAGCCGGCACGGGATAGTGCCTGATTGAGAACCGTGCGGATGGCGGTGTCGTCATCAGCAACGAGAATGCTACCTGCGGGCATTGTTAATCCTCATTTTGCCCCCTGAGATGCAGACGACGACTTCCCGGCAGAGCCGTCGCGACTGCTGTGATCGGCATGTTTCGCCGATGTGGAGTACATCGGCATCAGCACGCGGAAGGTGGTTTTGCGCGGCTGAGATTCGCATTCGATGATGCCCCCGTGATCGCCGACGATCTTCGCGACCAGCGCCAGGCCGAGACCCGAGCCGGTCTGCTTGGTGGTGACGAAGGGATCGAACAGGTTGGGCAGAAGATCGTCCGGCACGCCTGGTCCATTGTCCCTCACGCAGAATTCGAGCGGCAGGGATACCCGGGATTTTTGACCGGGGACTGACAGGCGCACGCCGGGGCGGAA
>Ga0065165_1002455_pt1 | contig 15666 bp, 8 predicted proteins | sample AraplaMF_Cvi_mMF_FD_63813 | JGI IMG/M metagenome (GOLD analysis project Ga0065165, IMG submission 63813) | Arabidopsis root microbial communities from the University of North Carolina, USA - plate scrape MF_Cvi_mMF (version 2) (version 3) | ecosystem: Host-associated > Plants > Roots > Endosphere...
TCGGCGCCGACGGCATCGTCGTATCGAACCATGGCGGACGCCAGCTCGACGGCGTACCTTCGACCGCAGCCGCGCTGCCGCCGATCGCCGATGCGGTCGGCGACAAGCTTACCGTGCTCGCCGATGGCGGGGTGCGGACCGGGCTCGACGTGGTGCGGATGCTCGCGCTCGGCGCGAAGGGCGTGCTGCTCGGCCGGGCCTGGGCCTATGCGCTCGCGGCGGGCGGCGAGGCGGGCGTGACCCGCATGCTCGAACTGGTCGCGGCCGAGATGCGCGTGGCGATGGCGCTGACCGGCTCGACCCATATCGGCGCGATCACGCGCGACAATCTGGTGCGGCCGGCGGCCGCCTGACGAAACGGAACGAGTAAATGACCAGCGTAGCACCCGACCAGGCGATCTTCCGCGTCGACCCGCGCGACCAGGTGGCGACCGCCCTCACCGATCTCGACGCGGGTCTCACCGTTCGGGCAGGGGAGGCCGAGGTGACGCTTCGCGACCCCATCGGGCGGGGGCACAAGGTCGCGCTGGTGCCGATCTCTGTGGGCGAACTGGTGCTCAAGTTCGGCTTCCCGATCGGCCGCGCGACGCGCGACATCGCGGCGGGCGAGCATGTCCATGTCCATAATGTCCAGACCGCGCTCGCGACCAGCGGCAGCTACACGCGGGGGGCTACGCCCGATCCGGTCGAGGTGCATCCCGCCGGGACCTTCGAGGGCTATCGCCGCGCCGATGGCCGCGTGGGGACGCGCAACGAGATCTGGGTGCTGCCCACCGTAGGCTGCGTCGCGCGCACCGCGCAGAAGATCGCGCAACGCGCCGACGCGAAGTTCGCCGGCCGTGTCGACGGCGTCCACGCCTTCACCCATCCGTTCGGCTGCTCGCAGCTCGGCGACGACCTCACCGGCACGCGGGCGGTGCTCGCGGGGCTGGCGGCGCATCCCAATGCCGGTGGCGTGCTGCTCGTCGGGCTCGGCTGCGAGTCCAATCAGCTGACGCAATTGCTCGAGGCGATCGATCCCGCCGCGCGCGGGCGCATCCGCACCGTCGCCGCGCAGTTCGCCGGGGACGAGATCGAGGAAGGGCTCGCCGCGGTCGAGGAACTGGTGTGCGAGGCCGAGACGGTCGAGCGCGAGGCCGTGCCGCTGTCCGAACTGGTGCTGGGCGTGAAATGCGGCGGGTCGGACGGTTTCTCGGGGCTCACCGCCAACCCGTTGGTCGGGCGGATGAGCGATCGGGTGACCGAGGCCGGGGGCGCCGCGATCCTCACCGAGATTCCCGAGATCTTCGGGGCCGAGCAATTGCTGATGGACCGCGCCACCGACGATACGGTGTTCGGTGAGGTGGTCGACCTGGTGAACGGCTTCAAACGCTATTTCACCGAACATGGCGAGCCGGTCTCGGAGAATCCGTCGCCGGGCAACATCGCCGGCGGGATCACCACACTCGAGGAGAAGTCGCTCGGTGCGGTGCAGAAGGCTGGCCACGCCTTGCTCACCGATGTGCGTCATTATGGCGAGCAGATCCGCCGCAAGGGGCTGACCCTGCTGGAGGCGCCGGGCAACGACGCAGTCTCCAGCACCGCACTCGCCGCGGCGGGGGCGACGGTGATCCTGTTCACCACCGGACGCGGCACGCCGCTCGGCTTTCCGGTGCCGACGATCAAGATCGCGTCGAACAGCGCGCTCGCCGAGCGCAAGGCCGGCTGGATCGACTTCGACGCGGGGCAGGTGCTGCGCGACGGGATGACTCCGGCCGCGGATGCCTTGCTCGAAAAAGTGCGTGCCGTCGCATCGGGCGAGGAGACCGCCGCCGAGCGCAACGACGAGCGCGAGATCGCCATCTGGAAGCGTGGCGTAACTCTCTGATCTGATAGCGCTAACGTGATTTTGCGGATGCCCTGTGGCATCCGCGTCACACATGCTGCGCTGTGGCACAGCGCTTCACATCGTGGAAACCCGCGGAAAATAGCGATTTTGTCTGATTAGTTTTCAAGGCGCTAACCCTGTGCCGGTTTGCGATTGACGCCAGCAATCTCAATACATAATAAGCAATCCCACCATTTGACATTCCGTGTCCGCAAAAATGGTAGCGGTATCAGCTACGCGGCACGGCAAACACAGCGGGGGTGACGCCCCGCACCCATCAATCGGTTCGCAGCGCCAGAGGCAAAATGGCGCGGAATTGGGGAGGATCTGATGAAGCATTCCATCGTCCGCAGCCGTGCACGGCTGCTCACCGGCACCACTTTCGTCGCGCTCGGCCTCGCCGCCGTGATCGCCCCGGCTTCCGCCCAGGCGCTCGATCCCGCCGCGCAGCAGGCCGCTGCGCCCCAGACCGCGGCGTCGACCCAGACTCCCGCGACTGAAGAGCAGGCGCAAGAAGAGTCCGCGATCGTCGTCACCGGCTCGCGCATCGCGCACAACGGCTTCGACGCCTCGACGCCGGTCAACGTGATGAGCGCCGACGACATCAAGCTCTCGGGCAACGTCAACATCGAGCGCTCGCTCGCGCAGCTGCCGCAGGCAGTGGGCTCGCAGTTCGGCACCGCGACCTCGAACACCGTTCCGGGCGGCTTCGCCGACGTCAACCTCCGCGGCTTCGGCTCGAACCGCAACCTCGTGCTGGTCAACGGCCGCCGCTTCGCCATCTACGGGCCGGAGCAGGTCACCGACCTCAACACCATTCCGTCGTCGCTGATCGCGCGCACCGAGATCGTCACCGGTGGTTCGTCGGCGGTTTATGGTTCGGACGCGATCACCGGCGTGGTGAACTTCATCATGCGCGACGATTTCCAGGGCGTCGAAGCCCGCGCGCAGCTGAACCTCGCCACCCCGACCGGTACGCCGACCTATAATTTCGACCTGACCATGGGCGGCAATTTCGACGATGGCCGCGGCAATCTCGTCGTCTCGGGCAACTATCTGAACCGCGGCTCGATCACCCGCGGTCAGCGCGGCGAATTCGCCTGGGACTCGCTGTCGGACGGCTGCACCGTGCCGGGCAGCGGCAGCGCCAGCCACGCGGGCACGCCCTTCGCCGTGCCGTCGGGCCAGACCTGCCTCAGCGCCGGTGGCCAGCCGGGCTTCATCGCCAGCGGCAGCGGCGACATTCCCAATGGCCGTTTCTCGGGCATCCCGGCCTATGGCAGCTCGAACGCCGCGCTGAATGCGGCCTATGCCGCGGCCGGCCTCGGTTCGCTCGGCTCGCGCGGTTTCACCTTCAACGATGCCGGTACCACCGCCCGTCCGGCGCTGACTCCGCAGGACGACTTCAACCTCGGGCCCGACAACTATCTCATCCAGCCGCAGGAGCGCTGGATGATCAACAGCTTCGGCCATTACGACTTCACCGATCACATCACCGGCTACATGGAGTTGCATTACTCCAATAACACGGTGAATGCGCGCCTCGCCCCGACCAATGTCGGCGTGCCGACGCTGTTCAACGTCAACAATCCCTATCTCTCGTCGTCGATGCAGGAAGTGCTGCACCAGCTCGACCTGGCAGAGACCGGCACCACCACGGTCACCAGCGGCACCGCGACGCGCACGACCACGCCGGGCGACGGCCTGGCCGTGATCACCGCCGGCCGCCGCTATGTCGAGGTTGGCGCTCGTCTCGCCAGCGAGCGCCGCAACGTCTTCCGCGGTGCCTGGGGTCTGCGTGGCGATCTCGGCAGCGTGTCGGACAATTTCCTGACCGACCTGAAGTTCGACGTTTACTACACCTACTCGCGCAGCGAGGACACGCTGCTGCTGCAGAACGCGATCTCGCGCAGCCGCCTCCAGGCCGCCTTGCTCTCGTCGGGCGGCGCGGCGCCGGTCTGCAACATCTTCGGTGCGAACGTCTCGGCGGCCTGCGTCCAGGCGATCGCGATCAGCGCGACCAACTCGACCATTGCTACCCAGCAGGTCGCGCAGGGCAGCATCACCGGCACGCTGACCAATCTGCCGGCAGGGCCGGTGGGCTTCTCGTTCGGCACCGAATGGCGCGATACCTATGCGCAGTTCACCCCGGACTCGTTCCTCGCTTCGGGCGACGTGGCCGGCTTCAATCCCGGCCTGCCGACCAAGGGCGGGGTTACGGTGAAGGAGATTTTCGGCGAGGTTCGCGTCCCGCTGATCCACAACACGCCGTTCATCGACAATCTCACCGCCAATGCCGGCTTCCGTTATTCGGACTATAGCCTCGACGGCGTCGGCGGCGTCTGGACTTATCTCGGCGGGCTCGAATGGCGCGTGTCGCCGGACGTGTCTTTCCGCGGCCAGTATCAACACGCCATCCGTGCACCCAGCGTGCAGGAATTGTTCGGCGGCGTCACCCGTACCGTCGGCGCTGCGACCGATCCCTGCTCGAGCCGCGCCGCTGCCGCACAGCAGACCGCAGCGGTGCGCGCGGTCTGCGAAGCCACTGGCGTGCCGGCGGCGCAGGTGTTCCAGGCGAGCGTCCAGCCCAATTCGATCTTCCCGTCGGACTCGGGCGGCAATCCGAACCTCGGCGCGGAAAGCTCGGACACGTGGACGGCCGGCGTGGTGTTCACGCCGCGCTTCGCCCGCCACCTGAACGTCAGCGTCGACTATTTCAACATCAGCCTCGACGGCGCGATTTCGCAGCTCGGCGGCGGCCTGCAGGGCACGCTCAACCTCTGCTATTACACCGTCCAGGACGCCAACAGCGAGTTCTGCCAGGCGGTGCACCGCAACCCGACGACGGGCGAGATCAACGATCCCTATGTCGTCCAGGTGCGCAACGCCAACACCGGCGGGCTCAAGACCTCGGGCATCGATTTCGCGGCGAGCTATCACTTCAACGCGGGCTTCGGCTTCCCGGGCCTGAGCAGCACCAGCTCGTTCGATCTCCAGACCAACTTCACCTATCTGGACGAGTTCACCTCGACCCCGGTGCAGGCGCTGCCGGGCATCAAGAACTATTGCGCGGGCGCCTTCGGCCCGACCTGCGGCCAGCCGCTTCCGCGCTGGCGCGGGGTGAGCCGGGTCACGTGGAATGTCGGCGATCTGAGCCTGAGCCTGCGGCATCGCCTGATCGGTTCGGTGACCACCGACCGCTATGTGCTGCCGCATGCCAACAACTCGCCGTCGACGCCGTCGCTGGACAGCATCGCCTATCCGAAGCTGCCCGCGGTCAGCTATTTCGACCTCTCGTTCAGCTATGACCTGAAGAAGGGGATCGAGATCTTCGGCGGCGCGAACAACCTGTTCGGGCGGATGCCGCCGCTCACGACCCAGGGTCCGAACGCCAATACCTGGTCGGCGACCTATGACGTGATCGGCACCGAGGTCTTCCTCGGGGCGACGCTGAAGTTCTAGTCTCCTCCCTCGACGGGGCCGGAAGCCGCCGGCCCCGTCGATTTTTGTTTGTTCCGGAGGAAGCCCTGATGTTCGATCGCCGTTCGATGCTGACCGGAGGCGCGGCCGGTGCGGTCGCGTTGACCGCGGCCAGTCCGTTGCTCGCTGCTCCGCAGGGGGCGCAGCCTGCGGGCTGGGTCGACGTCCGGCGCTTCGGCGCGAAGGGCGACGGCAAGGCGATCGACACGCCCGCGATCAACCGCGCGATCGACGAGGTCGCCGGGCGGGGCGGGGGTACCGTGTTTTTCCCCGCGGGCACCTATGCCTGCTACACGATCCGGCTGAAGAGCCGGGTGACGCTGCATCTCGATCAGGGTGCGACGATCCTCGCCGCGGCGCCCTCGGACACCGAGGGCTATGACCATCCCGATACGATCGGCGACTGGAGCGCGTATCAGGATTTCGGCCATAGCCACTGGCGCAACAGCCTGATCTGGGGCGACGGACTCCACGATGTCGCAATCACCGGCCACGGCCTGATCTGGGGCAAGGGGCTGGGGCGCGGCGACGGCAAGGACAATTGGCTCAAGGATCCGAGCGGTCCGGGCACCGGCAACAAGGCGATCGCCCTCGTCCGCTGCCGCAACGTGACGCTGCGCGACTTCTCCATTCTCGAGGGCGGCTGGTTCGCCTTGCTCGCGACCGGGGTCGACAATCTCACGATCGACAATCTGCTCGTCGACACCAACCGCGACGGGTTCGACATCGATTGCTGCAAGAACGTCCGGGTGACCAATTGCACGGTCAACGCGCCCTATGACGACGCGATCTGCCCGAAGAGCAGCTATGCGCTGAACGAGGCGCGGGTCACCGAGAACCTGACGATCGCCAACTGCTTCGTCTCGGGCAATTACGAGATCGGATCGGTGCTCGACGGCACGTGGCGCAAGATGCCGGCGTCCTTCGCGCCCAAAATCCATGGCCGAATCAAGTTCGGTACCGAGAGCAATGGCGGCTTCCGCAACATCGCGATCACCAACTGCATCTTCGAGGACAGCCGCGGGCTCGCTTTCGAGACGGTCGACGGCGGGATGATCGAGGACGTCACGGTGAGCAACCTCACCATGCGCGGCATCGTAGACGCGCCGATCTTCCTGCGCCTCGGCAAGCGCATGCGCGGGCCCGCGGGGCGGCCGATCGGGTCGCTGCGCCGCATCTCGATCCAGAATGTGGTGAGTTCGGGCGCTACCTTGCTGCCTTCGGTGATCGCCGGCCTGTCCGATCATCCGATCGAGGATATCCGCATCTCCGACGCCTTGTTCCACCATGTCGGCGGCGCGCCCGCGGCGATGGCGGCACTGCGGCCGGAGGAAAACGAGCTCGGCTATCCCGAGGCGACGATGTTCGGCGACCTGCCGGCGACCGGTTTCTTCGTGCGCCACGCTCGCGGGCTGCAGATGAGCAATGTCGAGATCGCGGTCGCCTCGCCCGATCCGCGCCCCGCCTTCCGGCTCGAGGATGTGGCCGACGCCGATTTCTTCCGCGTGCGCGTGCCGCGCGGGTCGCCGGCCTTCACGCTCGAGAATGTTCGCGACTTCCGCAGTGCCGGTGCGCGCTGGCTGGCGGACAAGCAGGTGGACGGACCCGTCTCCGGAACCTTCTAGGCAGCGACGTCAGTAAATCCCGATAAATCAAAAGAATAAGGACGGCGTCGTAACGAAAATACGGCGCAAAAAAATTGCGTGTCCGCACCGGGGGCGTATCGACCCCGCTATATTACCCCCTGAGGCCTAGTTCATCAGAGGGGAATCAAAGAACGGACCAGATGCCTGACTCGAAAGAGTTGATTTAGATCAATATTCGCGCGGCCAGGGCCCCGCGCGACACTGACAGGCATTCGGACGCGTAGCCAACTACGCAGCACGCTCGGCGGGAGCGCAGCGATCAGGGCCGCTGCATCTACCGCTCAGACCGCGACGGGCGTCGCTCCCGCTTTCCCTTCCATCGCAACCAAGAGGGCACTCCGCCGGCACGCCTGCGGGGGAACTCTTGCCGTTGCCGGCGACGGACACCCCCTCCGCACCCGGGCGTGTCCCAGGGGCGAGGGGCGGCTTCGAGTGAGAGATTCAGGGAGCAACCGACCCGCACGGGTCAGATCAAGAGACGAGTGAGCGTATCATGAAGAAATACTGCCTGTTGTTGACCGTGGCGCCGTTCGCGCTGATTTCGCCGGCCGTGGCGGCGGAAGTCGCGCCGTCGGCGGCGCCGACCACCGAAGCTGCGACCGCCACCGACGCCTCCGTCGAGGGCGACGCCCCGCAGAAGGCGAACGAGGAAGTCTTCTCGACCGGCGTGGCCAAGGGCCGCGACCGCCTCGACAGCGCAACCTCGACCAGCGCGCTGAAGGCGAGCGAGATCGACAAGATCGGCGCCCGCTCGGTGGCCGATATCCTGCGTACCATCCCCGGCATCCGCGCCGAGGCCGGTGGTGGCGAGGGCAACGCCAACATCACCATCCGCGGCCTGCCGCTCGCCTCGACCGGTGCCAAGTTCCTGCAGCTGCAGGAAGACGGCCTGCCAATCTTCGAATTCGGCGACATTCCCTTCGCCACCGCCGACGCCTTCCTGCGCGCCGACCTGAACCTCGCCGCCGTCGAGGCGATCCGCGGCGGTTCGGCCTCGACTTTCGCGTCGAACTCGCCGGGCGGCATCGTCAACTTCATCTCGAAGACCGGCGACACCAATGGCGGCGCAATCCAGCTGTCGAGCGGCCTCGATTACGGCATGCGCCGCATCGACTTCGACTATGGCGGCCAGCTCAGCAAGACGGTGCGCTTCCATATCGGCGGCTTCTACCGTGACGGCGAAGGCCCGCGCGCGACCGGCTACACCGCGACCCGCGGCGGCCAGATCAAGTTCAACGTCACCAAGGAATTCGACGGCGGCTATATCCGCCTCTACGCCAAGTATCTCGACGACCGCACCCCGGCCTTCGACGTGCTCCCGCTGGGCGTGAGCGGCACCGGCGAGGACCCCGAGTACAAGAGCATCGCCAATTTCGACGCGCGCCATGACTCGCTGTTCTCGAAGAACTTCCAGAACCTGCTGACGCTCGACGGCAACAACAACCCCGTCAACGACGACATGCGCGACGGCCAGCGCTCGCTGGTCAAGTCGGTGGGCATCGAGAGCAAGTTCACCGTTGCAGGCTGGGACGTGACCGAGCGTTTCCGCTACGCCAACATGTCGGCCCATTACATGGGCTTCAACTATGCCCAGTTCATGCCCGCCGCGGCGATGGCCCCTGCGTTCGGTGGCGCCGGTGCGACGTTGCACTTCGCCAATACGGGTGACGTGATCGCCAACCCCACGACGCTCAACGGCAACGGCATCGCGGCGCTGCTGCTCGCTGCGGACACGAAGCTCAACAGCCTCGACAACGTGACCAACGACATCCGCGCGAGCCGCGTGTGGGAAGTGGGCGGTGGTGATCTTACCACTACGGTCGGCTTCTACAGCTCGCACCAGACGATCGACTCCGACTGGCTCTGGGCGACGGTGCTCACGGACGTCAACGGCGGCGGCGAGGGCCATCTGCTCGACGTGGTCACCGCCGGCGGCACGCAGATCACGCAGGGCGGCGTGCTTAAATATGGCAGCCCGAGCGATGCGACGTTCCGTCGCAGCTACGACCTCGGCTACACCACCAACGCGCCGTTCGCCTCGGTCAACTTCCACGTCGGCAAGCTCGCGATCGGCGGCAGCCTGCGCTATGACTTCGGCAGCGTCAGCGGCTCGCTTCAGGGTGCCGAACTCGGCGACGGCCGCGTCGGCCTGGCAGTGCGCGACGTGAACGGCGATGGCGTGATCTCGGTGCCGGAAATGTCGGTGTCGGTCCTGCCGCTCGATCGTCCGGCGCCGGTGGACTATAACTACGGCTATCTGTCCTACTCGGCCGGCGTGAACTTCCGTATCGCCGAACCGCTGGCGGTGTTCGCCCGGTATAGCCGCGGCGCGCGTGCCAATGCCGATCGCATTCTGTTCAGCCCGGTCGTCAGCACCACCGACGGCAGTCTGCTGATCAAGGACGCCGCGTACGACTATGTCCACCAGGCCGAAGCCGGCGTGAAGTATCGCAACGCCAATCTGACCCTGAACCTCACCGGCTTCTGGGCCAAGGCCACCGACAGCAACCTCGACTCGACCACGGGTCAGGCGCTGGTGCGCGGGTACAAGGCCTGGGGCGCGGAATTCGAGGGCGGCTATCGTCAGGGCATCTTCAGCCTGACCGCCGGTGCGACCTACACCAATGCGGAGGTCACCTCGGATCTGTTCCACCCGGATGTGATCGGCAATGTGCCGCACCACCAGGCGGACGTGATCTTCCAGGCGACGCCGCAGATCATCACCGACCGCTTCAACGTCGGCGCGGTGTTCATCGGCACGACCGGCAGCTACGCCAACGACGCCAACAACCTCCGCGTCCCGGGCTATGTCACGACCAATGCGTTCGTGCAGTTCCGCCCGATCGACCGGATCACGCTGGCGGTCAACGCGAGCAACCTGTTCGACACGCTGGCGATCACCGCCATCGACGACGCCTCGTTCCCGGCGATCGGCGTGGCCAAGGCCCACGTTCTCACCGGACGCACGGTCTCGGCGTCGGTCCGCTTCGACTTCTGAGCCGGCAGGGCCCGGGCCGCATCCGCGGTCCGGGCCCCTGCTTGCTTCGAAATACCCGTTGAGGGATGAGACAAATGCTCAAGGCAATGAAGATCCCAAGGAAGCTCGGGCTTTCTTTCCTCCTGATCTGCGCGTCGGCGGCCGTGGTGATGGGCGTGTTCTTCGTGAACATCACGATGATCCGCACCTCGACGGACGGGAACAATCTCAGCCAGTCGATCCACGCCAAGGCGCTGACGCTCGAGACCGCGTTGCTGCGCCAGAACAGCCAGCTTCGCGGCTTCCTCGTCACCGCGGACCAAAGCTATCTGAAATCCTATTATGAAGGTCGGGACGAGTATGACTCGACCTCGGTCGAACTCGAGAAGCTGCTGACCGATCCGGCACAGCGTGCGGCGGTGCTCAAGTCGCGCGAGGAAACGCTCAAGTGGCGCGAGAAATGGGGCGATCGCCTGATCGCACGCGTCAAGGCCGGCCAGCGCGACGCCGCGCAGGAAGAGGTCCGTGCCGCGGGCAAGAAGGTGATGGTCAGCGACGCGGTGCTCCCGCTGCGCGATGTCCGTGACGCCCAGGTCAAGCTGATCGACCAGAATTCGGTGCGGCAGGAAAGCGCGATCAAGACCGCGCGCGCGACGTTGATCATCGGCGCGATCTTCCTGATCGGCATCGCCGTCACGCTGGCGATGGTGCTCAGCCGGATCATCGCGAAGCCGATCTCGGGGCTCACCCAGAGCATGGCCGAGCTCGCCGCCGGCAAGAACGACATCACGGTACCCGACGTGCAGCGCGGCGACGAGCTGGGCGACATGGCGCGCGCGGTGCTGGTGTTCCGTGACGCCGCCGTTGCCAAACAGGCATCGGACGAGGCCAAGGCCGCCGCCGATGCCGAACAGCGCATGGTGGTCGAGACCGTCTCGACCCATCTGTCCGAACTCGCCGAGGGCAATCTCACCGCCGAGATCGAGCGCGAATTCCCCGGCAGCTATGCCGAGGTGAAGACCAACTTCAACGCGGCGGTGGTCGCATTGCGCGCGCTGATCGTGTCGGTGATGGATTCGACCGCGTCGATCCAGACCGGCTCGCACGAGATCGCGCAGGCCTCGGAAGATCTGGCGCGCCGCACCGAAGCCAATGCGGCGAGCCTCGAGGAAACCTCGGCGGCCGTGACGCAGATGGACCAGCGGCTCAAGGCCACCGCTGCGGCGGCGACCCGCACGGTCGAGCGCGCCGACGGCGCCATCGCGACCGTCTCGGGCGGCCGCGGCATCACCGACGAGGCGGTGCAGGCGATGACCCGCGTCGCCGACAGCGCCAAGGGCATCGACGGCGTCATCGAGGGCCTCGACAAGATCGCGTTCCAGACGCGCGTGCTCGCGATGAACGCCGCGGTCGAAGCCGGCCGCGCGGGCGAGGCGGGCAGGGGCTTTGCGGTGGTTGCCGATCTGGTTTCCGCCCTGGCGATGCGCGCCGAGGAGGAAGCCGGTCGTGCGCGCGACCAGCTGACCGCCACGCAGACCGATATCTCGACGGCAGTCGGGGCGGTGCAGAAGGTCGATGGCGCGCTGGCCGATATCTCGGCAGGTGTGGGCGAGGTGCATCAGCTGCTTGGCCAGATGGCATCGGACAACCAGGCCCAGTCGACCGCGATCACCGAGGTGAGCATCGCGATCGGCACGATGGACCAGTCGACCCAGCAAAATGCTGCGATGGTCGAGGAAACCTCCGCCGCCGCGCGCAACCTCGCCAGCGAGGTCGCCGGGCTCAGCGAGCAGGCACGCCGCTTCAATGTCGGCTCGTCCTCGGGCGGCACGGTGCGCAAGCCCGCCACCGCCCGGTTCGGCGGTCCGGTCAAGCCCCTGCCGGTTGCCGCGATCTCCGCTCTGGTCCGTGCAAACGGCCATGACGGACATGATTGGCAGGAATTCTGATCCCTTGACCGGCGGGGTCGCACGCTTCGGCGCGCGGCCCCGTCGGCGCATGGATCCGCATTTCCGCCGTTATCCAAAAGCCGATGCCCGGCGCAACGGGCACCCGGAGGAACATGATTGAACTCGTTGGGACGCGGGGCGAGCTTTCGCGCCAGGCCGACATCATCCGCGGGCTCGGGTCGCCCTTTGTCGCTGCGGTGCTCGAGGCGGGGGAGCGGCATCTCTCGCGCGCCCCCTATACCGCAGCGCTGATCGAGTCATGGCCCGGCGATCCGTCGGCCGCGGCGCTGGCGATGCGCTTCAACGCCGCGATCCACGCACTGGCTCGCCGCGGCAAGCCGCGTGCGCTCGAGGCGCTCTATCAGCGCGAGCATGAGGATTTCGACGGCGCGATCGGGGCGGCGCTCGCCGCCGAGGACGCCTTCATCGCGGCATGGATGCGCGATCCGCCACAGACCAACGAGGTCAGCCGCGCCGCCTCGATCCTGAGCGCGCTGATGGCCGCGCGGCGGCGTTTCGGCTTCCCGTTCGAATTGCTCGAACTGGGCTCGAGCGCCGGGCTCAATCTCAATCTCGCGCGCTACACCTATGATCTGGGTGGGATCGCCGCCGGCGCGCGCGAGTCGCAGGTGCGGATCGCGCCGGCGTGGCGCGGGGCGCCGCCGCTTGCCGCGCCGGTCGAGGTGGTGGAGGCGCGCGGCGTGGATCTGCATCCGCTCGACGTGACCGACGAGGCGACGCGCGAGCGGCTGCTATCCTATGTCTTCGCCGACCAGCCCGGGCGTGCCGAGCGGCTTCGCCAGGCGCTGACATTGGCGCAGCGCTATCGCCCGCGGATCGATCGCGGCGATGCCGTGTCGTGGCTCGCCGAGCATCTGGCCGCGCCGCAGCCGGCGGGGCGGTGCCGCGCAGTATTCCACTCGATGGTGCTGCAATATCTCGGTGTGGACGACCGCCGGGTGGTGCGCGACCTGATCGCCGCTGCAGGAAGCCGCGCGACACGCGAACGACCGCTCGCCTGGATCAGCTTCGAATGGACCGAAGCGCGCAGCGAGGTGCAGCTATGGCTGACCTGCTGGCCGGGTGGCGAGCCGCGCAAGCTGGCGGTCTGCCACCCGTATGGCGCATGGATCGACTGGCGCGCCTGAGCGCGCTCAGTCGGCCTTGCGGCCCCATTCGCGGTTGATGCCCAGCGCCGTGAGCGTGCAGATCACGCCCGACAGCAGATAGAGCCCGACCGCCCACAGCCCGATATTGCTCGCCAGCCACAGCGCCACCAGCGGCGCGAAGCCCGCGCCGATCAGCCAGGCGAAATTGGCGGTGAGCGCCGCGCCAGTATAGCGGCGGTGGATCGAGAAGCTGCCGTTCACCGCACCCGATGACTGGCCGAAGGCGAGGCCGAGCAGCACCCAGCCGACGATCAGATAGAAGGTCTCGCCGATGCTGCCGGCGTTGAGCAGCTGCGGTGCGAAGCCGCTGAAGACGCCGATCAGCGCCGCCGAAACGCCCAGCACCGCGCGCCGCCCGACCAGATTGGCGAGCAGGCCCGAGGCCATGATCGCGAACACGCCGAACGCAGCGCCGACCATCTCGATTTCGAGGAAGCGGACCACCTCGGTCTCGGTCTGGAGGTTGATCCACGACAGCGGGAACACGGTGACGAGGTGGAACAGCGCGAAGCTGGCGAGCGGGGCGAAAGCGCCGAGCACCACGGTGCGGCCCTCCTCGCGCAGCGTCTCCACCACCGGCGCGGGCTGGAGTTCGCGGCTTTCGAACAGTTCCTCGAACTCGGGCGTGGCGATCATGCGCAGGCGGGCGAACAGCGCCACCACGTTGATCGCGAAGGCCACGAAGAAGGGATAGCGCCAGCCCCAGGACAGGAAGTCCTCGGGAACGAGGGTCGACTTGAAGAAGGCGAACAGGCCGGTGGCGACGAGGAAGCCGAGCGGTGCACCGAGCTGCGGAATCATCGCATACCAGCCGCGCTGGTTGTGCTGCACGTTGAGCGAGAGCAGCGAGGGAAGGCCGTCCCAGGTACCGCCGAGCGCGGCGCCCTGGCCGAGCCGGAACAGCGCCAGCAGCCAGATCGAAAGCGCGCCGACCTGCGCGTAACCGGGCAGGAAGGCGAGCGCCATGGTCGAGCCGCCGAGCATGAACAGCGCGATGGTGAGCTTCACGCCGCGGCCGTGGCGGCGGTCGATCCCCATGAAGATCAGCGATCCGATCGGGCGCGCGATGAAGGCGAGCGAAAAAATCGCGAAGGAATAAAGCGTGCCGAGCAGCGGGCTGACGTTCGGGAAAACCAGCGACGGGAACACCAGCACCGAGGCGATGGCGTAAACGAAGAAATCGAAGAATTCGCTGGTTCGCCCGATGATTACGCCGATCGCGATCTCACCTGGCGCGATTCGGTGATCGCGTGCATTCACGACGCGCGCGTCCCTTTCGAGAGGGGTCGAATTAGAGGTGGCGATCGGTGCAGTCATGTGTTTAGCTCCGGCAGCCTGGTGCCAATGTATTGCTCTTTGCGGCGTCTTGCACCAGAAAAGGTTGGACGCTGGGATAGGACAAAATGTCCAATGTCGGCGCGCATGAGCGCCGGGATAGGCGGAGGCCATGCGCGAAGACTCGACCCTGGCAACACCAAGGCGCCTTTTCCGATGGGCCCTTTTGCCGCTCCCGGCCCTGCTCGCAGGCTGTGCGAGCGAAGTGCTGAATCCCGCAGGTGACGTGGCGCTCCAGCAGCGCGACATCATCTTCATCTCCACGGCATTGATGCTCCTGATCATCGTGCCGGTGCTGATCCTGATCGTGATCTTCGCGTGGCGCTATCGCGCGAGCAACAAGGACGCGACCTACGATCCCGACTTCGACCATTCGACCGCGCTCGAGCTGGTCATCTGGTCGGCGCCGCTGCTGATCATCATCGCGCTGGGCGCGCTGACCTGGTGGAGCACGCATTTGCTCGACCCGTTCCGTCCGCTCGACCGGATCGCCGCCGGACGCCCGGTCGATCCCAAGGTCAAGCCGTTGAACATCCAGGTCGTCTCGCTCGACTGGAAATGGCTGTTCATCTATCCCGAACAGGGCATCGCCACCGTCAACGAGCTGGCACTGCCGGTCGACCGTCCGGTGCATTTCGACATCACCTCGTCGAACATGATGAATACCTTCTACGCGCCGACGCTCGCGGGCATGATCTATGCCATGCCGGGCATGCGCAGCCAGCTGCACGCAGTGCTCAACAAGCCCGGCGAGTTCCAGGGCATGTCCGCGAATTATAGCGGCGCCGGCTTCTCCGATATGCGCTTCACCCTCAAGGGCATGGACCAGGCCGGGTTCGACGCGTGGGTCGCACAGGCGAAGGCGGGCGCGAAGCCGCTCGACACCAACGCCTATCTCGCGCTCGAGAAGCCGAGCGAGAAGGTACCGGTGATGCACTTCACCGCGGCCGAGGCGGATCTGTTCAACCGGGTCCTCAACCGCTGCGTCGCGCCGGGCACGCCGTGCATGTCCGACCAGATGAACCATGGCGAGGGCACGCCGCCCGTCGCCGGCAAACCCGAGGGGCATATGATGAAGGGCGGCGAAGACAAGCAGCCCGTTCCGAACGGGTTCAGGCCGACCGCGCCCGGCACGCCCGACGCGCACGGCAATCACACCATGTCCTATCTCAACCGTCCCGCCCTGCCGGCCCGTGCCGGCAACGGCGCCGCCTGAGCCGCCGGAGCGATCATGAGCGAACCC
>Ga0065165_1002456_pt1 | contig 15665 bp, 16 predicted proteins | sample AraplaMF_Cvi_mMF_FD_63813 | JGI IMG/M metagenome (GOLD analysis project Ga0065165, IMG submission 63813) | Arabidopsis root microbial communities from the University of North Carolina, USA - plate scrape MF_Cvi_mMF (version 2) (version 3) | ecosystem: Host-associated > Plants > Roots >...
CGTGACGCCTTACGGCGTCGACCCGGCACCGCGGACATCGCAGGGCCAAGGTCGTCGAGTCCTCTCCACGAGCGCGCAGGTTCGTTCGATCTACTTGGTGATGATGTCCCGATGCATCGGCGCCAGCAGCGCCAGCAGCCGGTTCTGCACGCTGAACGGCACCTTGGCGTCATCCATCGCGAACTGCAGATCCTCGACCAGCGCATTGAAGTCAGCCTTGGTCAAGGCGAGGTGGGCATGCGAGTTCTTCATCGTCTCGCCCTCGTACTTGCAGGCGCCGCCGCTGAGCATGCAGAACTGATTGCGCAACGATTCCTTCAGCGCCCTCGGATTGACGCCGTCGAACTTCTTCTGGATGCGCGGATCGGCGTAGGCGCGATCGACCATGCCGTCCACGATGCGGGCAATGCCCGCCGCGCCGCCCAGCGCGCGGTAAAGCGCGTCGTCCGGTGCGCTGGCGGTCTCCGACGGCCCGGCCGCGCAGGGCGTCGCGACCATGCTCATCCCGAGCCACAACGCCAGCACACCGGCCTCGCATGTCCTCCGAGCAGATCGCATCGTCATGGCCTCCCCGTCGCGCCGGCACCGGGCCGGCGAATCAATGGACACGTCCTAGTAGGCGAACTGGATCGAACCGTAGACCCCGCGCTGGCGCCGCGGCTGGATGCCGGGCACCACGCGCCCCAGGTCCACATAGGCCGCCGTCAGCGACAGGTGCTTGTTCGGTGCCCACGCGACGAAGACATCCTTCCAGTCGTCCTCGCGCAGCGCGTCGCCGAGCACCGACGGATTGAGCTTGTCGGGCTTCATCCGGTATTCCGCGCCAATCGCCCACTGCTTGTTGATCAGGTACGCGACCGACACTTCAGGCATCAGCGAATAGCGGCTGCTCGCCGCGCCGCCGAAGCCCAGCAGGCCGTTCTGGTTGGCCCGCGTCGCCCGCAAGGTCACGTTCACCAGCGTGCTCTGCGCGAGGAACAGCTTGGTGGCGCTCAGGTAGACGTCGACTCCGTCGCGCTTCGCGCCGAGCGCGGCCAAGGTCGGCGCCAGCCCACCCGCGTCGAGGTGCTTGTACTCGACACCCAGCGCGATCTGCGGCATCCAGGTGTCGGCATCGAGCACGGCATCGCCGCCGAGCCGGACCTTCGCGCCGAGGAGGGTCTGCTTGAGCTTGAGTCCCGGCAGTCCGAGCGCCGCGCCGGTGCCGCCCGCGCTGAAGTCCTGCCTTGCGAGCGACAGCTCCGCGCGCTCGCCGAAGGCCACCGAGGCGCCGTAGCCGGACAGGCTGTAGTCCTGCAGCGGCAGCCGCGTGAAGTAGGCCGTGGCGCCGACCTGGCCGCTGGTGGCATAGCTGCCGGTCAGTGCCCAAGGCGACAGGCCGCCACCGGCCGCGCCGTCGATGCTGCTCACGCCGCCGGTGAGCAGCAGCTTGCCCTGCGCCTGCGCGGCGCAGGCCAGCGGCACGGCCAGCAGCAGGGGAAGGACAAGCGTGCGAAGCATTACCAGGCGCCGGTGTTGGGCATCGAGATCCAGGGCTCGGCCGGCGGCAGCGCCGGACCGTCCTGCAGGAGCTCGACGGAGATGTTGTCAGGCGAGCGCACGAAGGCCATGCGACCGTCGCGCGGCGGGCGGTTGATCGTCACGCCGGCGTTCATCAGTCGCTGGCAGGCCGCGTAGATATCCGGAACGGCATAGGCGACGTGGCCGAAGTTGCGGCCGCCGGTGTAGACCTCGGGGTCCCAGTTGAACGTGAGTTCGATCTGGGCGTCCTCATCGCCGGGCGCGGCGAGATAGACCAGCGTGAAACGGCCGGCCTCGTGCTCGGTGCGACGGACTTCCTGCAGGCCGAGCGCATCGCGGTAGAAGTTCAGGGAGGCGTCGAGGTCGGTCACGCGGACCATGGTGTGCAGATACTTCATGGGCGGTCGGCGCAAGGCCGTGGAGGAATGGAAGACGATGGCAGCATTGTGGCCGCGAAAAACAAAAGGCCCGCTGATGCGGGCCTTCCTGAGGGCGGAGCGCGCCTGGGGTCAGGTCGCCTGCGGCGCGGCGTCACCGCCCTGCGCCTGCTGCGTGGCCTGGGCCAGGCGTTGCGTCAGTTCCTTGCGGAAACGGTTCAGCTCCTGGACGCTGGCGAAGCTGCGCTCCATCAGCAGGCTCATGTTGTGCAGGATGCGCTCGACGACCTTGTTCTCCCACACGGTGTCGAACTGGATCTGCTTGTCCAGCCAACGCTCCAGCCATTCCGGATCCGGCAGGCGGCTCTGGATGGTGTCGCGCGGGAACAGCTTGGCGTTCACGTGCAGGTTGGTCGGATGCAGCGCCTGCGCGGTGCGGCGCGCGCTGGCCATCAGCACGCCGACCTTGGCGAACGCGGCCTTCGCCTCATCGCCGAACTTGGTCATCGCGCGCTTCATGTAGCGCAGGTAGGCGCCGCCATGGCGGGCCTCGTCGCGCGACAGGGTCTCGTAGATCGCCTTGATGACCGGCTCGGTGTGCCATTCGGCGGCGCGGCGGTACCAGTGGTTCAGGCGGATCTCGCCGCAGAAGTGCAGCATCAGCGTCTCCAGCGCCGGCGCCGGGTCGAACTCGAAGCGCACCTCGTGCAGCTCGGCCTCGGTCGGCACCATGTCCGGGCGGAAACGGCGCAGATACTCCATCAGCACCAGCGAATGCTTCTGCTCCTCGAAGAACCAGACACTCATGAAGGCCGAGAAGTCGCTGTCGTCCTTGTTGTCGCGCAGGAACATCTCGGTGGCCGGCAGCGCCGACCACTCGGTGATGGCGTTCATCTTGATCGTGCGCGCCTGGTCGTCGGTCAGCTTGGACGCGTCGAACTTGTCCCACGGGATATCCGTGTCCATGTTCCAGCGCACGGCCTCGAGTTGCTTGAAGAGTTCGGGATAAAGCATCTGTCTGCGTCCTGTTAAGCGCGCCGGATTCTACCGGCCGCACCATGACATTCCCTTACGGCACCGGCCCGTGGGGCGATCTGGCCTAATCCCGGTTCCGACGAACCGCAGGCCGCGTTCGCTTCTTGCGCAATGCCGCGCCTTTTCGGATCCCGCCATTCGGATTGACCGATCCCTGGAGACAACGAGATGAACAAGTCCTTCGGCCCCTTGCTGCGGCGAGCCGCGTTCCTGGTGGCCCTGCTGGCCTCGCCGTTCGCGGCCACCTCCGCCCTCGCGGCGCCCGCGGCCGAAGCTGCCGCGGTCTCCGGCGCCCCGTGCCCCGAACTGCTGAACCGGCAGATGCCGCGCCTGCAGGACGAGAAACCGCAGGCGCTGTGCCAGTACGCCGGCAAGGTGGTGCTGGTGGTCAACACGGCCAGCTTCTGCGGCTACACGCCGCAATACAAGGCACTGGAGGCCGTTTCGGCGCGCTATGCGGACAAGGGCCTGGTGGTGCTGGGATTTCCATCCGGTGATTTCGGCAACCAGGAGTACGGCAGCAACAAGGAAATCGCCGAGTTCTGCGAGAACACCTTCAACGTGAAATTCCCGATGTTCAGCAAGAGCAGCGTCGCCGCCGGCAAGCCTGACCTGAACCCGCTGTTCGCCGACCTGGCCAAGCGCACCGGCCAGTCGCCCAAATGGAACTTCCACAAGTACCTGATCTCGCGCGACGGCAAGCAGGTCATGAGCTTTGCATCCGGCGTGAGCCCGGACAGCACCCAGTTCACGCAAGCGCTGGACAAGCTGGTCGCCCAGTCCCAGTGAAGGGTCGCCGCGACCCGTTCGCGGCGAAAACGGAAAAACCTGATCGTGGCCAGGTTTGAAGCTGGTAAATGCTGAATGAAAGGTGCCATAGGTGGCAATCGGTGCGCCTGTGGCAAGGGGTCGTCATCAAGCTGAAAACTGTCCCGGCTAGGCGGGACACCGGTGACAGTTGCTCACTTATTCGTCGATCGGTGGGATGACATCGGCCCCGATGCGCTGCACCATGACGGCTCGTTCAACACATCGCTGACGATCTCCGCCAGCACTGACAGGCGTTAACAGCGCTCCCTTTGAGGACGCTTAAATCGACTGGAAGGCGCAGCAGGGCGGGAGGGCATTCCGGGTTTCCACCAATCCCGGCAGCGATGGGAGTAAAGTCGACACATCACTTTCAGCCGCAAGACCTGCTTCCTCGTGAAGCTGAAATCCCGAGGCCTTTCTCCTCCTCCTCCCTCCCTCCCTCGTTGGCCAGGGGCGTCTTGAGGCTACTTTTCTTCCCAGGGCTTCCGCATCGCGGAAGCCCTTTGTTTTTGCCGCGACGCGCCCGCACGGCCGCGCCGGGCCGCGGCGACTCAGGCGAGCCAGCCCTTGCGCCGGAAGTAGATGAAGGGCGCGGCCACCGAGGCCACCATGAGCCCGATCGCGAAGAAGTAGCCGTACTTCCAGTGCAGCTCGGGCATGGCCTCGAAGTTCATGCCGTAGACACTGGCGATCAGCGTCGGCGGCAGCAGGGCCACGCTCGCGACCGAGAAGATCTTGATGATCTTGTTCTGGTTGATGTTGATGAAGCCGACCGTGGCGTCCATCAGGAAGTTGATCTTGTCGAACAGGAAGGCCGTGTGCGAGTCGAGCGAATCGATGTCGCGCAGGATCTGCCGCGATTCCTCGAACTGCTCCGCATTGAGCATGCGGCTGCGCATCATGAAGCTCACCGCGCGGCGGGTGTCCATCACGTTGCGCCGGATGCGGCCGTTCAGGTCCTCCTCGCGCGCGATGGCCGCGAGCACCGCGCCGGCCTCGGTGTCGTTGACGTCCTTCTTCAGCACGCGCGCGCTGACCTTCTCGAGGTTGTCGTAGATGCCCTCGAGCACGTCGGCGGAGTACTCCGCGTCGGCGTCGTAGAGCTTGAGCAGCACGTCCTTGGCGTCCTCGATCAGCGCGGGGATGCGGCGCGCGCGCAGCCGCAGCAGACGGAACACCGGCAGGTCCTCGTTGTGGACCGAGAACAGCACGTTGTTGAACAGGATGAAGGCCACGCGCACGTTGCGCGGCGCTTCCATGTCGTCGATCAGGAAGTCGGAGCGGATGTGCAGCTCGCCGTTGTCCTCCTCGTAGAACCGGGCCGACTCCTCCAGGTCCTCGTCGACGATGTCCTCCGGGATCACCAGGCCGAAGCGTTCGCGGATCCAGTCCTTCTCCTCCGGCGTGGGCGACTCGAGGTCGACCCAGACCGGGTCGCGGTCGCCTGTGCGCAAGAGCAGTTCGGCGGCGGTCGCGATCTCCTCCTGGACCATGCCTCCCTTGAGGCGGCCGTTATCCAGCGTGAACACATTGAGCATGCAGATCCTTCGTCGACGGTGCGCGCTCTGGCGAACGCGCAAGCCGGAGTGCGCGTTGACGGATCATCCGGATCGCCGCGGCGCAGGGTGTTGTCGGGAGCGGGCGGCACCGTCAGGCGGCGCGCGCGAATCAGGTCGAAGGTGGCCCGTCTCACTCCGGACAAGCGTCGCGGCGGCGTTGCTGGCGGTGACGCTGAACGCTCAGGGGCTGCGGCGGTTTGACGCTGGAGTGGATGGCCACCGAGGGTGGTCGCTGTCCAAGGGGAACTCCAGTAATCGGGACGCGGAATTATCACATCGCGTCGCCGAGGGCGGCAAGGAAGGAGGCCTGGAAGCCTGTGCCGCACAACATCCAGCATTCCAGCACGGACCTCGCCATGTCGCAAGGCGGGAATATTCGCCCCCAAACCTTGCTTTTGATCACTTGCCCGAGCCCCGGATCGGGAGCAGACTGGGCTCGTCTTCTTCATCGATTTCGCCTCAGAACCCGCATGCCATCGGCCCTCGCGGCCTTCCGGGTCCCTCGCGGACCGTTCTTTCCGACGCCATCTCCTGACCCTCCATCCGCATCCTTCCCCGCTTCCGACACCCGGTCGGCGGCGTGGCCTTCGCCCCTCATCGGTTTTCCCACCGCCTCAGGATCCCCCGACCCCCAAGACCTCGAACCGCTCTTTTCCCGCGGCATCCGCCGCCGACTCCGACCTTGTTTCCGACCCAGCCCTTGTGAAAGGAGGCTTTATGAACCTGACCATCAGCGGCCACCATCTCGAAGTGACACAGGCTCTGCGCGAATACGTGCTCAACAAGCTCAGCCGGGTGATCCGGCACTTTGACCAGGTCGTGGACGTCAACGTCCTGCTGACCGTGGAGAAGCAGAAGGAGAAGGATCGACGCCAACGCGCGGAAGTGACGCTGCATGTGAAGGGACGGGAAATCTTCTGCGAGCACTCGCACGAGGATCTGTACGCGGCCATCGACGAACTGATGGACAAGCTGGATCGACAGGTGTGCCGCCACAAGGACCGGGTGCAGAACCATCACCACGAGTCCGCCAAGCGCATGGACCTGAGCGCCAGCTGACCCAGGACGGGGCGTCCGGAGCGCCTGGCGCGCGCCGGCCCCTTCCTGGAGCCTCGGGGATTTCCCGGGGTTTCTCCCGCAAGGCGGCCCACCGGGCCGCCTTTTTGCCGAGAATTGTTGCAATGCAACACCAGGGACGCCGTTTTCACAGGAGCGTCGCATCCGTCACACCCCTTGACGGCGGCGAGATTCCTATAATCCTGTCCCTCAACCCTCGAATCTGCGCCCCGCTGGTGCGCAGTGCTGCTTCCCCAGCCAGCCGGTCTCGATGATCGGCAAATGCCCGATGAACCGTCTCGCCGCCATCCTTCCCGCCAGCAACGTGCTGGTCGATGTGGACGCTTCCAGCAAAAAGCGGGTCTTCGAACAGGCCGGGCTGCTCTTCGAGAACAACCATTCGATCTCCCGCGCCGCGGTCACCGACAACCTGTTCGCCCGCGAACGCCTGGGCTCGACCGGCCTGGGTCACGGCGTCGCGATTCCGCACGGCCGGATCAAGGGCCTGAAGAATCCGCTGGCCGCCGTGCTGCGCGTGCAGCAGCCGATCGGCTTCGACGCGCCGGACGACGAACCGGTCACGCTGCTGATCTTCCTGCTGGTGCCCGAAGCGGCGACGCAGAGACACCTCGAGATCCTGTCCGAGATCGCCGAGATGCTGTCCGACCGCGAACTGCGGGAACGCCTCAAGACCGAGGCCGAAGCCGCGACGGTGCATCGTCTGATCGCCGACTGGGAACCGCTGAAGTCGGTCGCCTGACCGCCGCGTCCCAGCGCTGCCGCCGCCCGTCACGCCCACGGCCCGCCCAAGTTGAAAGCCACCTCGATCAGCGCGGACCGGTTGTTCGAGGAACACCGCGAAGCCTTGCGTTGGGAGTGGATCGCCGGCCACGCGCATCCTGAACGCCGCTTCGACGAAGCCGCCTTGCGTGACGCGCAGTCGGCCGCCGACCTGGTCGGCTACCTCAACTACATCCATCCCTATCGCGTCCAGATCGTGGGCCGCCGAGAGGTCGCCTACCTGAGCCAGGCCTCGGGCGACGTGCTGGACCGCCGCATCGCGCGCATCGTCACGCTGGAGCCGCCGGTGATCATCGTCGCCGACGACCAGGTGCCGCCGGACCGGCTGGTCGCGATGTGCGACCGCGCCGAGATCCCGCTGTTCACCACCGCGGAGAGCGCCGGCCACGTCATCGACCTGGTGCGCGCCTATCTGGCGCATGTCTGCGCGAACCGCACGACGCGCCACGGCGTGTTCATGGACATCCTCGGCCTGGGCGTGCTGCTGACCGGCGAGTCGGGCCTCGGCAAGAGCGAGCTGGGCCTGGAGCTGATCAGCCGCGGCCACGGCCTGGTCGCGGACGACGCGGTCGACTTCTTCCGCATTGCGCAGACCGCCATCGAAGGCCGCTGCCCCGAGCTGCTGATGAACCTGCTGGAAGTCCGCGGCATCGGCCTGCTGGACATCAAGGCCATCTTCGGCGAGACGGCGGTGCGGCGGAAGATGCGACTCAAGCTGATCGTGCACCTGGTCCGCAAGGAAACGATGGAGCGCGACTTCGAGCGCCTGCCGTACGAGCCGCTGTACGAGGACGTGCTGGGCATGCCGGTGCGCAAGGTCGTGATCGCCGTGGACGCCGGCCGCAACCTGGCCGTGCTGGTCGAGGCGGCCGTGCGCAACACCATCCTGCAGCTGCGCGGCATCGACACCTACCGCGAGTTCGTCGAGCGCCACCAGCGCGCGATCGAGCAGGGACTCAACGACACGAACTGACCCCGTCGCCGAGGCGGCGGGTCGCGATCCCGCGTCGATGGCCGATGAGGGGGGCCATGCAAAAGGGGCTCCTCGGAGCCCCTTGTCGTTGGCGTCGCGCGGGACGCGTCGTTCAGCGGGCGCCCTTGTGCGGACAGTCCTTCTTCACGCAGTTCGCGTACAGGGCGAGCGAATGCTCCTGCAGCTGGAAGCCGCGATCCAACGCGATCGCGTGCTGGCGCTCCTCGATCTGCGGATCGTAGAATTCCTCGACGAAGCCGCAGGTCAGGCACACGAGGTGATCATGGTGATGCCCCTCGTTGAGCTCGAACACCGCCTTGCCCGACTCGAAGTGGTTGCGCGACAGCAGCCCCGCCTGCTCGAACTGCGTGAGCACGCGATAGACCGTCGCGAGGCCGATGTCCGCGCGTTCATCGAGCAAAGCTTTGTAAACGTCCTCGGCGGTCATGTGCCGCTGCTGGGTCGTCTGGAAGATCTCGAGGATCTTGATGCGGGGCAGCGTGGCCTTGAGGCCGCTGTTCTTGATTTCGTCTGACCGGTTCATGGGGTTGCGCCTGCGGAAGAGCGTGGGTGCGTGCCGCTAGAATCGACCGATCATAGCCTTTGCGCCTCGGCCGAGACGTGCCATGTCATTGAATTTCCGTATCCCCCGCATTGCACGTCCGCACGCCTCCGGTGCCGCCGCGACAGGTCTGGCGCTCGGCCTGCTGGCGCTGGGCGGCTGTTCGCAGCTGCCCAAGTTCGACGCGCTCTCCGTGAGCGGCGAGAAGGTGATGGGCCTGGTGACGCCGTACCGCGTCGAGATCGTCCAGGGCAACGTGGTCACGAAGGAGCAGATCGCCGCGGTCAAGCCGGGCATGACCCGCGCCCAGGTGCGCGACGTCCTCGGCTCGCCGCTGCTGACCGACGTCTTCCACGAGGCCCGCTGGGACTACGTGTTCACGATCCGGCGCCAGGGCGCCGCGCCGCAGAACCGCCACATCCTGCTGACCTTCGACGGCGACCAGCTGTCCAAGATCGACGCGCCGGACGACCTGCCGACCGAGAAGGAATTCATCGCGTCGATCAACACGCTGAAGCTCTCCGGCAAGGAACCCAAGCTGGAGCTGACGGAAGAGGAACGCAAGGCGCTGCCGCCGCCGGTGCGCACCGCCGCGGCCTCGGCGCCGGAGCCGATCGGCCCGACGCGCGACTACCCGCCGCTGGAGCCCCGCCGATGAGCCGCCTGCGGATCGCGATCACCGGCGCGTCCGGTCGCATGGGACGGATGCTGGTCGAGGCCGTGCTGGCGGCGGACGACCTGGCACTTGCCGCGGCGCTGGATCGCGACGGCAGCCCGTCGCTCGGTCAGGACGCCGGCGCCTTCCTCGGGCAGACGACCGGCGTGGCCATCACCAGCGACGTGAAGGCCGGCCTGTCGAAGGCCGACGTGCTGATCGACTTCACCCGCCCCGAAGGCACGATGGCGCACCTGGCGCTGTGCGCCGAGCTGGGCGTGCGCACCGTCATCGGCACGACCGGCTTCAGCCCGGACGAGAAGGCCAAGATCGGCGAATACGCCCAGCGCGCCGCCGTGATGATGGCGCCCAACATGAGCGTGGGCGTGAACGTCGTGCTCAAGCTGCTGCAGCAGGCGTCGAAGGCGCTCGCGCAGGGTTACGACATCGAGATCGTCGAGGCCCACCACCGCCACAAGGTCGACGCGCCCAGCGGCACCGCGCTGAAGATGGGCGAGGTCGTCGCCGAGGCGCTGGGCCGCGACCTGAAGGCCTGTGCCGTCTACGGCCGCGAGGGCGTCACCGGCGAGCGCGATCCGTCGACGATCGGGTTCGCGACGGTTCGCGGCGGTGACGTGATCGGCGATCACACGGTGATGTACCTGGGCATCGGCGAGCGCATCGAGATCAGCCACAAGGCCTCGAGCCGCGCGACCTTCGCCCAGGGCAGCCTGCGCGCCGCCCGCTTCCTGGGCGAACGCAGGACCGGCCTGTTCGACATGAACGACGTGCTCGGCATCGCCTGAGCACGCGCCCCCCCCATCGGCGCCCGACTCGCGACGCGATGACCGAACTGATCCATCTCTGGCAGACGGGCGACGGTGTCGCCCGTTTCGTTTCGCTGCTGCTGCTGACGATGTCGGTGTGCAGCTGGGTGCTGATCTTCTGGCGCAGCTGGACGCTGGCCAGGGCGCGGACCGATCTGGGTCGCGGGCTGCCGGTGTTCTGGGCGGCGCCGGAACTGGCCCAGGGCCGCGAGCAGCTGAAGGCGCTCGATCGCGGCGCGCTGATGCTGCCGTTGATCGATGCCGCGATGCAGGACAGTGCGCCCGGCACGCTGGCCGCCTCGGCGCAGAAGACCTCCCAGCTGACGCGGCGCCTGCGCGACGCGCTGCATGCCGTGCTGAACGGCCTGAGCCGGGGCCAGGTCGTGCTGGCGACGATCGGCGCGACCGCGCCCTTCGTCGGCCTGTTCGGCACGGTCTGGGGCATCTACCACGCGCTGCTGAGCATCTCGTCCACGGGCAGCTTCAGCCTGGACAAGGTCGCCGGCCCGGTCGGCGAGGCGCTGATCATGACGGCCGCCGGCCTGGCCGTGGCGATCCCGGCGGTGCTGGCCTACAACCTGTTCGGCAAGTGGGTCGCGGCCTGCGAAGCCGAGCTCGAAGGCTTCGCGCACGACCTGCGCGAACTGGTCGGCGGCGCCTGAGCGCCAGGCCGTCCCGTCCACCGGCCCACCGACCGTCCTGACGCCATGAGTTTCGGCCGCCTCGAACGCCGCGAAGCGCCCAAGCCGATGGGCGAGATCAACATGACGCCGCTGATCGACGTCATGCTGGTGCTACTGGTGATCTTCATCATCGCCGCGCCGCTGATGGGCAGCGCGCTCAAGCTGGAGCTGCCCAGGAGCGACGCCGCCTCGCCCGCGCCGGGCGCCAGCTTCATCGCCCTGGCGATCACCCCGCAGGGGGAGTACCTGCTGGGCGAGGAGCAGCTCGATGCCAAGGCCCTGCGCGAGCGGCTCACGCAGTTGGCGCAACGCCAGCCGGATGCCGAGCTCCGGCTGAGCGCCGACCAGGGCGTGCCCTACGGCAAGGTCGCCCAGCTGATCGGCTGGGCGCAGAAGGCGGGCCTGAACCGGATCGCCTTCGTCGCCGAGAACGGCGAGTCCCCCGACAGCGCCGACGGCCCGGACCACAGCGGCCGCGCGGCGCCTCCCCCGAAGCGCTGATCGCTCACCCGCGCAGGGTGGCCCTCCGCGGGAGGATGGGCGGGCGCGTGCGGCCTCCTACAATCGACGGCTACGTTGCCCGAGCCACCATGAACGAGAAATACGCCCCCTCCGAGGTCGAACAGGCCGCCCGCGATCACTGGAACGCCCGCGACGCCTACCGCGTCGTCGAGGACGCGTCCAAGCCGAAGTTCTATGCCTGCTCCATGCTGCCCTACCCGAGCGGCAAGCTGCACATGGGCCATGTCCGCAACTACACGATCAACGACATGTTGACGCGTCAGCTGCGCATGAAGGGCTACAACGTGCTGATGCCGATGGGCTGGGACGCCTTCGGCCTGCCCGCGGAGAACGCGGCGATGAAGAACAAGGTGCCGCCGGCCGCGTGGACCTACGACAACATCGCCTACATGAAGTCGCAGATGCAGGCGATGGGCCTGGCCATCGACTGGTCGCGGGAGATCGCCACCTGCAAGCCCGACTACTACCGCTGGAACCAGTGGCTGTTCCTGAAGATGCTGGAAGCCGGCATCGCCGAGCGCCGCACGCAGGTCGTGAACTGGGATCCGATCGACCAGACCGTGCTGGCCAACGAGCAGGTCATCGACGGCAAGGGCTGGCGCTCGGGCGCGACGGTCGAGAAGCGCGAGATCCCCGGCTACTACCTGAAGATCACCGACTACGCCGAGGAGCTGCTCGCCGCGGTGGCCGATCCGTCGGACAAGCACTACCTGTCGGGCTGGCCCGAGCGCGTGCGCCTGATGCAGGAGAACTGGATCGGCAAGAGCGAGGGCCTGCGTTTCGCCTTCCCGCACGCGATCGCGGGCGAGGACGGGCAGCCCATCCAGGGCGGCCTGCTGTACGTCTTCACGACGCGCGCCGACACGATCATGGGCGTGACCTTCTGCGCGGTCGCGCCGGAGCACCCGCTGGCCGCGCACGCCGCGAGGACGAATCCGGCGCTGGCCGCGTTCATCGAGGAATGCAAGCAGGGCGGCACGACGGAAGCCGAACTCGCCACGCAGGACAAGAAGGGGCTGGCGACTGGCCTGTTCGTGACGCATCCGCTGACGGGCGCGCAGGTCGAGGTCTGGGTCGGCAACTACGTGCTGATGAGCTACGGCGACGGCGCCGTGATGGGCGTGCCGGCGCATGACGAGCGCGACTTCGCGTTCGCCAAGAAGTACGGGATCGCGATCAAGCAGGTCGTGGCCGTCGAAGGCGAGACCTATTCGACCGATGCCTGGGCCGAGTGGTACGGCGACAAGCAGCGCGGCGTGTGCATCAATTCCGGCGCGCTGGACGGCCTGACGCACAAGCAGGCGGTGGACAAGGTGGCCGAACTGGTCGGCACGAAGGGCCTGGGCGAGAAGAAGACGACCTGGCGCCTGCGTGATTGGGGCGTGAGCCGCCAGCGCTACTGGGGCACGCCGATCCCCATCATCCACTGCGAGACCTGCGGCGCGGTACCGGTGCCCGAGAAGGACCTGCCGGTCGTGCTGCCCGAGGACTGCATCCCCGACGGCAGCGGCAATCCGCTGAACAAGCGCGCCGACTTCCTGGACTGCAGCTGCCCGAAGTGCGGCGCCGCGGCCAAGCGCGAGACCGACACGATGGACACCTTCGTGGACAGCTCGTGGTACTTCATGCGTTATTGCGACGCCGGCAACGGCGAGGCGATGGTCGCGGGCGGCACCGACTACTGGATGCCGATGGACCAGTACATCGGCGGCATCGAGCACGCGATCCTGCACCTGCTGTACGCGCGCTTCTGGACCAAGGTCATGCGCGACCTGAAGCTGATCACCTTCAGCGAGCCGTTCACCAACCTGCTGACCCAGGGCATGGTGCTCAAGGGCGCCTTCTTCCGCAAGCCGGAAGACGCCGGCAAGCACTATTACTGGGAGCACGAGGTCGACGTCATCCGCAACGAGCACGGCCAGCCCACCGGCGGCACGCTGAAGGCCGACGGCCTGCCGCTCGAGTACGAGATGACGACGATGTCGAAGTCCAAGAACAACGGCGTCGACCCGCAGGCGCTGATCGACGAATACGGCGCCGACACGGCCCGCCTGTTCGTGATGTTCGCGTCGCCGCCCGAGCAGACGCTGGAGTGGAACGACGCCGGCGTCGAAGGCGCGCACCGCTTCCTGAAGCGTGTGTGGGGCTTCGGCGCGAAACACGCCGAGGCGATCAAGACCGGCGGCGCCGACTTCGCCGCGCTGAACGACGACGGCAAGGCGCTGCGCCGCGAGGTGCACCTGGTGCTCAAGCAGGTCTCGTACGACTACGAGCGCATGCAGTACAACACCGTGGTGTCCGGGGCGATGAAGCTGCTGAACGCGCTGGAGGGCTTCAAGGCCGAAGGCCAGTCCGCGGCGGTGCGCGAGGGCTTCTCGGTGCTGCTGCGCGTGATCTACCCGGCCTGCCCGCACATCGCGCACGCGCTGTGGACGGAACTCGGCTTCGCCGCCGAACTGGGCGAGCTGCTGGATGCCGCCTGGCCGCAGGTCGACGAAGCGGCGCTGGTCCAGGACCAGATCGAGCTGATGCTGCAGGTCAACGGCAAGCTGCGCGGCGCGATCAAGGTGGCGGCCTCGGCCGACAAGGCCGCGATCGAGGCGATCGCGCTGGCCAGCCCGGACTTCGAGAAGTTCGCGGAAGGCAAGGCGCCGAAGAAGGTCGTCATCGTGCCGGGCCGGCTCGTCAACGTGGTGGTGTGAGCATGAAGCGCCGCGATCTGCTGTCGTTCGCGTCCCTGGGCGCACTGGGTGCCGCCGGCCTGCTGTCGGGCTGCGGCTTCGAGTTGCGCAAGGAACCGGTCTATCACTTCAAGACGCTGGCGCTGACCGGCTTCATCCCGCACTCGCCACTGGCGCAGGAACTGCGCCGGCAGGTGCAGCGCAGCACCGTGCGCCTGGTCGAGGATCCGAACCGCGCCGACGTGATCATCGAGGCCGAGCGCGAGATCCGCGACAAGACCTCGGTCGCGACCACGGCGGCCGGGCAGATCACGGAATGGCAGCTGCGACTGTCGTTGGACTACTCGCTGCGCACGGCGGGCGGCGACATCCTGCTGCCGCGCACCGAACTGCGGCTCACGCGCGACATGAACTACAGCGAAAGCGCCGCGCTGGCCAAGGAACAGGAAGAGGCCTCGCTGCAGAAGGCGATGCAGGTGGAGGCGGTCGGCCTGCTGCTGCGCCGCCTGGCGGCCGTGCACCTGCCCAACTGAGACCGGACGGACCACGCCGATGCAGATCAAGGGCGAAGCGCTGGCTGGCCACCTGGCCAAGGGGCTCAAGCCGGTGTACGTGGTGCACGGCGACGAGCCCCTGCTCGCCCAGGAAGCCGCCGACGCCCTGCGCGCGGAGGCGCGCCGGCAGGGCTACAGCGAGCGCCAGGTCTTCACCGTCACCGGCGCGTATTTCGACTGGGCGCCGGTGATCGCGGCGTCGCAGGCGATGAGCCTGTTCGCCGACAAGCAGCTGATCGAGATCCGCATCCCCACCGGCAAGCCGGGCAAGGACGGCTCGGAGGCGCTGCAGCGCTACGTCGACGGCCTGCCGCCCGACGTGCTGACGCTGGTCACCCTGCCCCGGCTGGACAAGACCCAGCTGGGCAGCGCCTGGTTCACGGCACTGGACGCCGCCGGCGTGTCGGTGAAGGTGGACCCGGTCGAACGGCGCGAGCTCCCCGCCTGGATCGCCCGCCGGCTGCAGCAGCAGGGGCAGCCGGTGGCGGCCGGCCCCGAAGGCCAGCAGGCGCTGGAGTTCTTCGCCGACCGCGTCGAGGGCAACCTGCTCGCCGCGCATCAGGAGCTGCAGAAGCTGGCACTGCTGCATCCGCCCGGCGAGCTCAGCCTGCAGCAAATCGAAGCCGCCGTGCTGGACGTGGCGCGCTTCGACGTGTTCAAGCTGAGCGAAGCCCTGCTCGGCGGCAAGGTCGGCCGCGTGCTGCGCATGCTCGACGGCCTGAAGGCCGAGGGCGAGGCCGCGGTGCTGGTGCACTGGACCATGGCCGAGGACATCCGCGGCCTGAAGCGCGTCCATGACGCGGTGGCCGCGGGCAAGCCGCTGCCGATGGCGCTGCGGGAGTCCCGCATCTGGGGACCGAAGGAGCGCCTGTTCGAACGCATCGTGCCGCAACTGCATGGCGCGGCGCTGACACGGCTGGTCGTGGCGGCGCAGATCTGCGACGGCATCGTCAAGGGCCTGCGCCATCCGGAATGGCCCACCGACCCCTGGGAAGCGCTGGGGCGATTGGCCCTGCTGTTGGAGCAAGCCCTGCGCCCGCCGACGCAGA
>Ga0065165_1002458_pt1 | contig 15657 bp, 14 predicted proteins | sample AraplaMF_Cvi_mMF_FD_63813 | JGI IMG/M metagenome (GOLD analysis project Ga0065165, IMG submission 63813) | Arabidopsis root microbial communities from the University of North Carolina, USA - plate scrape MF_Cvi_mMF (version 2) (version 3) | ecosystem: Host-associated > Plants > Roots >...
GTCGTAGATGTGGAGCTCGCGGTCGTCGTGGCGCTGGTTGACGCGCAGCTTGCGGTCCCACAGCGAGCGCGACGGGAAGGGCTCGAAACCCTTGCCGCTGATCTGCCAATAGGCGCCCGATCCGGGCTCGAGGAATCGCTGGTCGGCGAGCTCGCGGTTGAGCACCACTTCGCCGCCCGGCCCGAGTTCCGCCGAGACGATCATCGAGGTCAGCAGGTAGTCGAGCTGCTCGTCGAAACTGCGGGTAAGCGCCGCGGTGAGCACCCCATTGAGGGCATAGCCGCCGCCGACCAGCAGCACGAAGATCCACGCGCTGGCGATCAGGATCATCCGCCGGCTCACCGAGCCGGTAGCCTGGGCGTAGTGCCGCGGCTGCGGCTCGGGTGCCGCCTCGTCGCTCAGCGGGGACGGGACGCTGTCCCCTTCTGAATCCATGTCAGGCGTCCGCGGGTTCCTCGAGGCTGTAGCCCAGCCCCCGGATGGTGGTGATCACGTCGGGCCCGAGCTTCTTGCGGATGCGGGTGACGAAGACTTCGATCGTGTTCGAATCGCGGTCGAAGTCCTGGTCGTAGATGTGCTCGATCAGCTCGGTGCGGCTGACCACCTTGCCCTTGTGATGGAGCAGATAGCTGAGCAGCTTATATTCCTGCGCGGTCAGCTTGACCGGCTCGCCGGCCTTGGTGACCTTGCCGCTGCGGGTGTCGAGGCGGATATCGCCGGCGATCAGCTCGGCCGAGGCGTTGCCCGAGGCGCGGCGGATCAGCGCGCGGAGGCGGGCGATCAGCTCCTCGGTCTGGAAAGGCTTGGCGACATAATCGTCCGCGCCGGCATCGAGCCCGGCGACCTTGTCCGACCAGCTGTCGCGCGCGGTGAGCACCAGCACCGGGGTGGTCTTGCCTTCCTTGCGCCAGCGATCGAGCACGGTCAGCCCGTCGATCTCGGGCAGGCCGAGATCGAGGATCACCGCGTCATATTGTTCGGTGGAACCGAGGAAATGCCCTTCCTCGCCGTCGGTGGCGAGATCGACCGCATAGCCCGCGCCCTCGAGCGCGTTGCGGAGCTGCTGCCCGAGATTGGGTTCGTCCTCGACAATCAAAAGTCGCATGCGTTGATCCCTGTGTCCTTGCTGTGCCGGCGCTCAATCGCCGGTGCGTCGGATGATGTTCCCCGTCCGCCCGTCCGCGTCCACCCAGATCACCGATCCATTGCGCAGGAACTTGAAGGTGTAAACGTCCGTTGCGGAATCGTAATCGAAACCGAGATATTGTGCACCCGGCATGCGGGGAACGACGCGGCGCTCTATCTCGCGAACGGGAAGGTTCTGCCCCTTGAGGCGACGCTGGCTGGCGGCTTCCTGATTGCTGTCCTGCCCCTCGGGCCACACGCGCGCGTCGGCGCTCCCGACCAGCGAGAGGGCAGCCAGGCACGCGCAGAAAACAGGCTTAACCAGCATCTTCATCCGTCTGGCATAGGGTCCGGCCATTGAATAGCCCCTGAACGCCCCGGTCATGCAGCGGCAACTTGCGGCGCGGCGCCCGGCCCCCTAGGTGGCCCGCCATGGCTGCACCTGTACTTGCATATGAGGGCCTGGGACTGATCCAGGGCTCGGGCTGGCTGTTCCGCGGGCTCGACCTCTATATCGGTGAGCGCGACCGGCTGGCGCTGATCGGACGCAACGGCGCGGGCAAGTCGACCTTGCTGCGCCTGATCGCCGGGCGGATCGATTCCGACGAAGGCCGCCGCACGATCGTGCCGGGCACGCATGTCGTGCTGCTCGAACAGGATCCGCAGGTCGCCGGCTTCGACACTTTGCTCGACTTCGTCCTTGCCGGCGACGACGCCCCCGAACGCTACGAGGCCGAGGCGATCGCGGGCCAGCTCGGCATCGATCTGAGCCGCGAGGCGGCGACGGCATCGGGCGGCGAGCGCCGCCGCGCCGCGATCGCGCGGGCGCTGGCGCAGAACCCCGACGTGCTGCTGATGGACGAGCCGACCAACCATCTCGACATCGCCGCGATCGACTGGCTGGAGAGCTGGCTGAGCCGCTACAATGGCGCGTTCATCGCGATCAGCCACGACCGCACCTTCCTGACCCGGCTGACCCGGCAGACCTTGTGGCTCGACCGCGGCGCGATCCGCCGTGCCGAGATCGGCTTTGGCGGGTTCGAGGCGTGGACCGACCAGGTCTATGCCGAGGAGGAGCGCAACGCCCAGCGGCTCGACGCCAAGTTGAAGATCGAGGAGCATTGGCTGCTCCGCGGCGTCACCGGCCGCCGCCGCCGCAACCAGGGCCGGCTGAGCAAATTGAAGGAAATGCGCGCCGAGCGGGCGGCGATGATGGGGCCGCAGGGCGCCGCCAAGCTCCAGATCGGCAGCGACGACGCCCAGAGCAAGGTGGTGATCGACGCCAAGAACATCAGCAAGGCGTTCGGCGACCGCACGATCATCAAGGACCTGACGCTGCGCGTCACCAAGGGCGACCGGATCGGCGTGGTCGGCAGGAACGGCGCGGGCAAGACGACGCTGCTCAAGCTGCTCACCGGCGAGCTTGCCCCCGATCAGGGCAGCGTGCGGCTGGCCAAGACGATCGACGAAGTGATCATCGACCAGCAGCGCAGCCTGATGGACCCGGCCAAGACGGTGCGCGACGTGCTCACCCAGGGCGGCGAGTGGATCGACGTGCTGGGCGTGAAGAAGCACATCCATGGCTATCTCAAGGAGTTTCTGTTCGAGCCCAATCTGGCCGATGCCAGGATCGGCACGCTTTCGGGCGGCGAGCGGTCGCGGCTGCTGCTCGCGCGGGAGTTCGCGCGGCCGTCCAACCTGCTCGTGCTCGACGAGCCGACCAACGACTTGGATCTCGAGACGCTCGACCTGTTGCAGGAAGTCATCGCCGATTACGCCGGCACCGTGCTGATCGTCAGCCACGACCGCGACTTTCTCGACCGTACCGTGACCGTGACGCTCGGCCTCGACGGCAGCGGTAAGGTCGATGTCGTCGCGGGCGGCTATGCCGATTGGGAAGCGCAGCGGACGGTGCGCGCCGAGCCCAAAAAGGCGGCGGCGAAGCCGGTGGCGGCGGAAGCCCCCAAGGCGAAGGCGACCAAGCTCAGCTACAAGGACCAGCGCGACTACGACCTGCTGCCCAAGCGGATCGAGGAGATCGAGGCGCAGATCGCCAAGGATGAGGACGCGATGGCGGACCCGACGCTGTACAGCCGCGATCCGAAGCGTTTCCAGGCGCTCAGCGACGGCATCGGCAAGCTGCGCGACGAGAAGGATGCGGCGGAGATGCGCTGGCTCGAACTGGCCGAGCAGGTCGAGGCGCTGGGATGAATCCAATTCCTCCCCCGCTTCGCGAGGGAGGAACTTACGCCTCCAGATCGACTGTCACCGTCGTCCCGTCGGACCCGCTCTCGGCGTGCATCGTGCCGCGCGCCTGACGCACGAAACCGTCGATCAGGCGCTGGCCGAGGCCGCCTGGGCGGCCCCTGGCGCGGGTTTCGGCGCTCATGCCGATGCCGTTGTCGGCGACGGTGAGCCGCCAGCCCGGCGGATGCGCCGCGAAGCGCACGGTGATCGCGCCGCCCTCGCGGCCGCTGAACGCGTGCTTGGCGGCGTTGGTGACGAGTTCGTTGATGATCAGCCCGATCGACACTGCGCGGTCGCGCGGCAGCGCGCCGTGGTCCGCGTTGCAGTCGAGGGTGATCGCGCCGCGCAGGAACAGCGCGTCCGACAGCGCGGCGCACAGTTCGTGGAGATAGATCGCCATGTCGACCGCGCCCGGCGTCGCGGCGCCACGATAGAGATGGCGGTGGGCGCGCGCGATGCTCTCGACCCGGGCGAGCGCGCTGGTCAACGCCTCGGCGGTCTCGCCTTCGCCGGCGCGGCGGCGCTGCATGTCGAGCAGCGCAGCGACCAGCGTGAAGTTGTTCTTCACCCGGTGGTCGAACTCCTCGAGGAACAGCTCGCGCTCGGCGATCTGGCGGTCGCGCTCCTGCGCCGCGCGGCGAACCGAGCGGCGGAACAGTTCGGCGAGCAGCACGGTGATTGCGGCGGTGATGATCACCGACCCCATCGTCACCGCCTGTTGCGGGGTTTCGAAGCGGAACGAGTTCGCGATCGGGTAGAGATAATACCAGCCGAACCCGATCGAGACGACGCTGGCGGTCAGTCCGGCGAGCCAGCGCGCGAACAAGGTCGAGATCATCGCGGCCGGGAACACCCAGGTGAAGATCGCCGCGCCGGGCACGAGCGTGTCGACCAGAAAGCGGATCAGCGCGGCGCAGGCCGTGGCGAGCAGCCCGACCGCAACCGACGTCGCCCAGCGCGGCACCCAGGGTGCCAGCCGGTCCGGCAGATCGAGTTCGCCAAGACGCCCCATGATGTCGGCATGAGGCGGCGTGGCGGCTTTCAAGTCAAGCGCTGGCATACGGGAAGTTGATCCAAGTCAACATTTCACAGCGATTTGCCCGAGCGTCCGGCGAGGTCGACGACATATTGCCACGCGACTCTTCCGGAGCGGCTGCCGCGGCGTGTCGCCCAGTTGATTGCCTCGGCCGGATCGAATTCGAGGCCATGCGCTTCGGCATAGCCCCGGACGATGTCGACATAGGTGTCCTGGTCGATCGCATGGAAGCCGAGGCTCAAGCCGAAGCGGTCGGCGAGCGCGAGGCTGTCATCGACCGAATCGCGCGGATTGATCGCGCTGGCCTGCTCGGCGATGTCGCGCGGGATCAAATGGCGACGGTTCGACGTGACGATCAGCCGCGTGTTGGCCGGCCGCGCCTCGGCGCCGCCTTCGAGCAGCGAGCGCAGCGCGCGGGCATCGCCGGCGGCATCGAAGCCGAGATCGTCGAGGAACACGATGAACGGGCGGTCGTGCGCTGCGAGCAATGCGAAGAGCTCGGGGAGTGCATCGAGATGCTGGGTGACTGCCTCGACAAGCGCGAGCCTGCCGCCCTTCGCCTGCACCGCGGCGACCGCGCTCTTGACCAGTGCCGACTTGCCGGTGCCGCGCGCGCCCCACAGCAGCACGTCCTGGGCGGCGCTGCCGGCGGCTAGCCGATCGAGATTGGCGAGGAGCGCGTCGCGCTGGGGCTCCATCCCGCGGAGCATCGCGAGGGGGAGGGGCGCGAAGGCGCGCGCCGCGGCGAGGCTGTGCCCGCGCCAGACATAGGCCGGATGCGCGAGCGGATCGGCGGCCGGTGCCGGTGGCGGCGCGAGGCGTTCGAGGGCTTCGGCGATGCGGGTCATCGGGTCGGTCATCGCAGCGGGCTATAGAGCAGATTCGCTTGGAGTGGAGCCACGAACGGGGTGGGTTCAGCCCTTGATCGTCAGTGCACGAGATCAGGAACCCTCGCCGGCAAGCCCCTTGAGGCGGTACAGTGCCTCCAGCGCGTCGCGTGGACTGAGCGCGTCCACGTCGAGCGTCTCCAGCTCGGCGCGCAGCACGTCGACCTTCTCCTCCTCGGCCTCCGCCGCGGCGGCGAACAGCGGCAGGTCGTCGAGCCCCGCGGCGATCCCGCCGGTCTTGGCGCGGCCGGCTTCGAGCTTGTCGAGCACCGCCTTGGCGCGCTTGATCGTCAGCGGCGGCAGGCCGGCGAGGCGCGCCACCGCGAGGCCGTAGCTGCGGTCGGCCGGCCCTTCGGCGACTTCGTGGAGCAGGACGAGCTCGCCCTTCCACTCGCGGGCGCGGACATGGTGGAGGGTCAGCGCGTCGCAGCGCTCGGCGAGGCGGGTGAGCTCGTGATAATGCGTCGCGAACAGACACCTGCACCGGTTGTCCTCGTGGATCGCCTCGACCACTGCCCAGGCGATGGCGAGGCCATCATAGGTCGAGGTGCCGCGGCCGACTTCGTCGAGGATGACGAAGCTGCGCGGCGTCGCCTGGGCGAGGATCGCCGCGGTCTCGACCATCTCGACCATGAAGGTCGAGCGGCCGCGTGCGAGATTGTCCGAGGCGCCGACGCGGCTGAACAGCCGGTCGACGAGGCCGAGGGTGGCGCTGGTCGCGGGGACATAGCTGCCGGCCTGGGCGAGCACCGCGATCAGCGCATTCTGGCGAAGGAAGGTCGACTTGCCGCCCATATTCGGACCGGTGACCAGCCAGAGCCGCGAGTCCTCGGAGAGCTTGCAGTCATTGGCGACGAAGCGTCCGCCGGTGCGCGCGATCGCTTCCTCCACCACCGGATGGCGCCCGCCCGCGATCTCGAAACAGCTATGGTCGACCAGCGCCGGACGCGCCCATCCTCCTTCGGCGGCGCGTTCGGCGAGCGCGGCGGCGACGTCGATCCGGGCGAGCGCGTCGGCGGTGGCGGCGATGGCCTCGCGGCGATCGAGCGCCTTGCCGGTCAGCTCTTCCAGATGCGCGGCTTCGGCGGTGAGCGCGTGCGCGCCGGCCTGGGTCACCCTGAGCGCGACATCGTGGAGATCGGGGGCGTTGAAGCGGACCACGCCGGCGAGCGTCTGGCGATGGGTGAAGCCGCTGTCGGGCTGCATCAGCGGGTCGGCGGCGCGTGAGGGGACTTCGATATGATAGCCGAGCACGCCGTTGTGGCGGACTTTCAGGGCGGCGATGCCGGTGCGGGCGCGGTAGTCGGCCTCGAGCGCGGCGATCGCGCGCCGGCCGCCGGCGCCGGCATCGCGCAGGTCGTCGAGCGCGGCGTCGTAACCCTCGGCGATGTAGCCGCCGTTGGACGCGTCGATCGGCGGCTCGGGGACCAGGGCGCGGGCGAGCAGGTCGATCAGCGCGCCGTGCCCGCGCAATTGCGGCGCCAGCTCGGCGAGCAGAGCGGGGACCTCGCCGATCGCGTCGAGCCGCTCGCCCAGCCGCCAGGCGCCGTCGAGCCCGTCGCGAAGCTGGCCGAGATCGCGCGGGCTGCCGCGTCCCGCCGCGAGCCGGCCGAGCGCGCGGCCGATATCGGGGAGCGCCCGCAACGCGCCGCGGACCAAGTCGCGCAGGCCCGAATCGTCGTGGAAGCGCTGGACGAGGTCGAGCCGTGCCTCGACCTGTGGCCGGTCCATCAGCGGCGCGGCCATGTCCTGGCCGAGCAGGCGCGCGCCGGCGCCGGTGACGGTGCGGTCGACCGCATCGAGCAGGCTGCCCTTGCGGGTGCCGGCCTGGCTGATCGTGAGCTCGAGGCTCTCGCGGGTGGCGGCGTCGATCGCCATCGCCGCGTCGGTGCGGCTGAGCCGCGGCGGGCGGAGGAACGGCAGCGCGCCCTTGGCGGTGTGTTCGAGATAGGCGACCAGCCCGCCCGCCGCGGCGAGCGTCGCGCGCGAGAAGCTGCCGAGGCCATCTAATGTGGCGACGCCGAACAGCCGTTTGAGGCGGGCCTCGCCATTGGCGCTGTCGAAATCCAGCTTGGGCCGCGTGACCGTGGCGAGGTCGGCGAAAGCGGTCGCGTCGCAGGCCACGGTCTCGGCGGGATTGAGCCGGGCGATCTCGGCGGCGACGCGGTCGGGGCTGGTCTCGATCACTTCGAACCGGCCGGTCGAGATGTCGGCACAGGCGATCGCCACGCCGGTCGCCGCCTCGCCGATCGCGACGCACCAATTGGCGCTGCGGCTGTCGAGCAATGCCTCCTCGGTGAGGGTGCCGGCGGTGACGACGCGGACGATCGCGCGGTTGACCAGCGCCTTGCTGCCCATGCGTTTGCGCGCGGCCTCGGGCGTCTCGGTCTGCTCGGCGACGGCGACGCGGTGCCCGGCCTTGATCAGCCGCGCGAGATAGCCGTCCATCGCATTCACCGGCACGCCGCACATCGGGATGCGCGCGCCGTCATGCTCGCCGCGCGAGGTCAGCGCGATGTCGAGCACGCCGCTGGCGACCTTCGCGTCGTCGAAGAACAGTTCGAAGAAATCGCCCATCCGATAGAAGAGCAGGCAATCCTCGGCCTCGGCCTTGAGCGCGAGATACTGCGCCATCATCGGAGTCGGGGCTGCGGAGGACATGCGCGGCCCGGGTTAACCGAAGCCGGGAGGGGATCAACACCCGGGCGGACGATTTCCTGGGGACAAATGGCGCCGCTCCAAGGCCGGATCGCGTTGATCCGTGTGGAAATCCGCACAGCCTCGTTCCTGATAGCGCTACCATGTTTCCGGGCCTGCAGCGCGCGGTGCGTGTTGCGGCCTCGGAATGCGCCTCCTAAAGGATCGGTATCAGGAGAGATGCATGGCTGAGGAATCGAACGTCCAGTTTTCGGAGCGCGAGGCGCTGCTCTACCACTCCGAGGGACGGCCGGGGAAAATCGAGATCATCGCCTCGAAGCCGATGGCGACGCAGCGCGACCTCGCGCTGGCCTATTCGCCCGGCGTCGCGGTGCCGGTGCGCGCGATCGCCGAAGACCCCTCGCTTGCCTATGACTATACCGCCAAGGGCAATCTGGTCGCGGTGATCTCGAACGGGACGGCGATCCTCGGGCTCGGCAATCTCGGCGCGCTGGCCTCCAAGCCAGTGATGGAAGGCAAGTCGGTGCTGTTCAAGCGCTTCGCCGACGTCGACTCGATCGATCTCGAGCTCAAGACCGAGGATGTCGACCGCTTCATCGACGCCGTCGAGTTGATGGAGCCGAGCTTCGGCGGGATCAACCTCGAAGACATCAAGTCGCCCGAATGCTTCGTGATCGAGCAGACGCTGCGCGAGCGCATGAACATCCCGGTATTCCATGACGACCAGCACGGCACCGCGATCATCGCCGCCGCCGGCCTGATCAACGCGCTTCACCTCACCGGGCGCGACATCAAGCAGACCAAGTGCGTGATGCTCGGCGCCGGCGCCGCTGCAATCGCCTGCGCCGAACTGATCAAGGCAATGGGGCTGCCGCACGACAATCTGCTGATGCTCGATCTGACCGGGGTGATCTATCAGGGCCGGCAGGAGAGCATGAACCAGTGGAAGTCGGCGCACGCCGTCGCCACCGAGAAGCGCACGCTGGCCGACGCGCTGGACGGTGCCGACGTGTTCTTTGGCCTCGCCTCGGCCAATTCGCTGCCGGCCGAATTGCTCAAGACGATGGCGCCGAACCCGATCATCTTCGCGATGGCCAATCCCGATCCCGAGATCAGCCCGCCGGTCGCCAAGGCGGCGCGCCCCGACGCGATCATCGCCACCGGCCGTTCGGACTATCCGAACCAGGTCAACAACGTGCTCGGCTTCCCGTTCATCTTCCGCGGCGCGCTCGACGTGCGGGCGACGACGATCAACGACGCGATGAAGATTGCCGCGGCGCGCGCGCTGGCCGAGCTGGCGCGGCAACAGGTGCCGGAAGAGGTCGCGCTGGCCTACGGCGTGCACCACAGCTTCGGGCCGGAGTACATCATCCCGGCGCCGTTCGATCCGCGGCTGATGGAGATCGTCCCCGCCGCGGTGGCGCAGGCGGCGATGGATTCGGGGGTGGCGACCAAGCCGATCACCGACATGACCGCCTATCGCCAGCAGCTTCGCGCGCGGCTCAACCCGACCACCTCGGTGCTGACGCTTGCGTATGAAGGCGCGCGGGCCAATCCGAAGCGGGTGATCTTCGCCGAGGCCGAGGAGGAAGTCGTGCTGCGCGCGGCGATCGCGTTCCAGGAAGGCGGCTATGGCACGCCGGTGCTGGTCGGTCGCGAATCGGTGCACGAGCGGCTGCGCGCGCTCGGTGCCAATCCGGACGAGTTCGAGCTGCATAACAGCGTCAATTCGCCGCTGGTGCCCGAGATGGTCGAGTTTCTCTACGCGCGGCTCCAGCGCCGCGGCTACCTGCGCCGCGATGCCGAGCGGATGGTCAATCGCGACCGCAACATCTTCGGCGGGCTGCTGCTCCAGCTCGGCAAGGCCGATGCGATGATCACCGGCGTGACCCGCACCTGGGCCGAATCGATGCGCCAGGTGAAGCGGGTGATCGATCCGCAGCCGGCGCGCACGCCGTTCGGCATGCACGTGCTGGTCGGCCAGTCGCACACCGTGTTCATCGCCGACACGACGGTCAACGAGCGGCCCAATGCCGAGGAGCTTGCCGACATCGCCGACGGCGCGGCGCAGGTCGCGCGGCGGATGGGCCACGAGCCGCGGGTCGCGTTCCTCAGCTATTCGAACTTCGGCAATCCCGAAGGCCAGTGGCTCGACAATGTCCGCGGCGCGATCAAGGTGCTCGACGGGCGTACGGTCGAGTTCGAATATGAAGGCGAGATGTCGCCCGACGTCGCGCTCAACGCGCGCCAGATGGCGAACTACCCGTTCTGCCGCCTGTCGGGGCCGGCCAACGTGCTGATCATGCCGGGGCTCCAATCGGCCAACATCTCGGCCAAATTGCTCCGCGAGCTCGGCGGCGATTCGACGATCGGGCCGATGCTGATCGGGATGGAAAAGCCGGTCCAGATCGCCCCGATGACCGCGACCGCGAGCGAGCTGGTGACGCTGGCGGTGCTGGCCGCGGGCGGGATTGCGCGCTGAGGAAGCAGGCACTGGCTCTGGGCGGCGTGGCGCTACTTGGCTGCTGCACGCCCGAGCCTGAGACCTATGCCCAGTCCTGCGCCGCGCCGCCGCGGGGCTGGGGCGGGCCGACGGATGGCATCTATGAACTGCGTTCCTGGAATAAGGCGTCGCTAGCGGGCGACGGCACACTGCGCTGGAACAGCGTGGCGCTGAGCGATGCAAAGTTCGCCACCTATCTCGACTTGGCTGGGAAATTGGACTCCGAGCCCCAAATCCTGTTCGAGATCGACGCGAAGACCGCCTGTGCACGCGTTCGGGAAGTGCGCGCGATCATGGCGCGAGCCCCGATCTGCCGCGAAGGATTGTGCAGTGAAGGGGCCGCGGGCTCGCGCTGGTCGCGCTGAGGCGCCTTAGCCGTCGATACTCCCTCCCAACGACGCATTGACCAGCCCGCCGTCGACGGTGAGCGTCTCGCCCACGACATAGTCGCCGGCGCGGCTGGCGAGGTAGATCGCGGCGCCGGCCATGTCCTCGTCATAGCCGATGCGGCCCGCGGGGATGCGCTTGGCCACGCCGTCGCCGTGATCGCGCGCCGCCTTGTTCATGTCGCTGGGGAAGGCGCCGGGGGCGAGCGACGACACGACGATATGGTCGCTGATCAGCCGCGCGGCCATGCGGCGCGTCAGATGGATCAGCGCCGCCTTCGACGCCTGATAGCTGTAGGTCTCCCATGGATTGACCCGCTGGCCGTCGATCGAGGTGATGTTGATCACCTTGGCCGGACGCTCGGCCGAGCCGCCGGCCTTGAGCAGCGGGTGAAGCGCCTGGGTGAGGAAGAAGGGCGATTTGACGTTGAGGTCCATCACCTTGTCCCAGCCCTTTTCGGGGAAGCCTTCGAACGGCTCGCCCCAGGCGGCGCCGGCATTGTTCACCAGGATGTCGAGCCGCTCCTCGCGCGCGGCGAGCGCGGCGGCGAGCGCCTTGCAGCCCTCGACCGTGCCGACGTCCATCGGCAGGGCGATGCAATTCTCTCCCAGCGCCGCGGCGGTTTCCTCGCAGGCCTCGGCCTTGCGCGACGAGACATAGACCCTGGCGCCCTGCGCGACGTAGCCCTGGGCGATCATCCGTCCGATCCCACGCGACCCGCCAGTGACGAGTGCGACGCGTCCATCGAGGCGAAACAGTGTGCTGGTGTCCATGTTCTTCCTCGTTCATTTCGTCATCCTGGCGAAGGCCGGGATCTCGGGTTCGATGCCGTTCGCGTGCCGCCTGGGATCCCGGCCTTCGCCGGGATGACGGCGATCCCTCAGCCGCCGCGCTTGAGCGTCTCGCGCGCGATGATCAGCTGCTGGATCTGGCTGGTGCCTTCGTAGATCCGGAACAGCCGTACGTCGCGGTAGAGCCGCTCGATGCCGTAATCGGCGATATAGCCCGCGCCGCCGAAAATCTGCACGGCGCGATCGGCGACGCGGCCGACCATCTCGCTGGCGAAATATTTGGTCGCGGCGGCTTCCATCGTGGTGTTCTCGCCGGCGTCTTTTTTCGCCGCGGTCTCGAGCATCAGGGCGCGCGCGGCCATTGCCTCGGTCTTCGAATCGGCGATCAGCGCCTGGATGAGCTGGTGCTCGGCGATCGGCTTGCCGAACTGCTTCCGGGTGGTGGCATAAGCGACGCAATCGGCGATCAGCCGCTCGGCGACGCCGACGCACACCGCCGAGATGTGGAGCCGCCCGCGGTCGAGCACCTGCATCGCGATCTTGAAGCCCTGGCCCTCTTCGCCGAGCCGGTTGGCGGCGGGGACGGGAGTGTCGTCGAACACCACATCGGCGACGCGCGCGCCCTTCTGGCCCATCTTCTTCTCGGGCTCCCCGATCGACACGCCGGGCAAGTCGCGCGGCACGAGGAAGGCCGAGACCCCGCGGCCGCCGGGCGCGTCGCCGGTACGCGCCATCACGGTGAAGAGCTGGGCCTTGTCGGCATTGGTGATGAAGCGCTTGGTGCCGGTGAGGCGATAGACATCGCCGTCGCGGACGGCGCGGGTCTGCACCGCGCCCGAGTCCGAGCCGACATCGGGCTCGGTGAGCGCGAAGCTGGTGATCACGTCGCCCGAGGCGATGCGCGGCAGCCATTCGGCCTTCTGCTCGGGGGTGCCGGCCATCACCAATCCCTGGCTGCCGATCCCGACATTGGTGCCGAAGGTCGAGCGGAACGCCGGGGTGGTGCGGCCGAGCTCGATCGCGACCTTGCACTCCTCGAGCATCGTCAGGCCGAGCCCGCCATATTCCTCGGCGATCGACAGGCCGAACAGCCCGAGTCCCTTCATCTCCTCGACGATCGCGGCGGGGATCGCATCGGCCGCCTCGACTTCGCCTTCGAGCGGGCGCAACCGTTCGCCCACGAAGCGGCGGATCGTGTCGATCAGCGTATCGAAGATCTCGGGGTCGAGCGCCATGGCGATCCGTTCCTGTTGTTCGAAGCGGCAAGCTATAGCTCCAGATCCAAGTCGGGCAAGCCATACCCGATCTTCCAATGTGGAAGATTGACGCGGCTTGCGCGCCACCTATGCTGCCTGGGAAACGCCCAAGCGTGAGAGGATCGGCGATGGCCGCGAACGAAGCCCCCAGCGCGATCCCCCCGGTGCGGCGCGTACGCCAGGGCACGATGCTGGCCTATGGCTTCGGCGCAGTGGCGTACGGCGTGAAGGACTTCTGCTTCTCGACCTTCCTGCTGCTGTTCTACAATCAGGTGCTTGGGCTTCCGTCGGCGCAGGTCGGCTTCGCGATCATGTGCGCGTTGCTGCTCGACGCGGTGATCGATCCGGCGATCGGCTTCCTGTCGGACCGGACGCGCGGACGCTGGGGGCGGCGGCATCCGTGGATGTATGCCTCCGCGGCGCCGATCGCGCTCGGCTGGCTGCTGCTGTGGAACCCGCCGGCCTGGTCGCACGGGGCGATGCTGGTCTGGGTGTTCGCCAGCGCGGTGCTCGTCCGCACCGCGGTCTCGGCCTATGAAGTGCCGTCGCAGGCGCTGAGCCCCGAACTTTCCGCCGATTATGACGAGCGTACCCGGATCATGGCCTATCGCTATCTGTTCGGCTGGGCCGGCGGGATGGCGATGCTGATGGCGTCGTACGGCTATTTCCTCGCCGACGGGCTGCTCGAGCGGCGAGGCTATGTCGGCTTCGCGGCGGCGGGGGCGGCGGCGATGTTCGTCGCGATCCTCGTCTCGGCGCTCGGCACCCACCGCGAGATCGAGCGGCTGCCGCGCCCCGAGATCGAGCGCCAGTCGCTGGTCGACAATTTCCGCGAGCTGCGCGCCAGCGTGCGCAACCGCGCCTTCCTGATCCTGATGGCGGCGGGGATCTGCTATTATTCGGCGCAGGGGATCAGCTATGCGCTGTCCAATTATCTCTACGCGCATGTCTGGGGCTTTCGCGGCGCCGACTTCCAGTGGCTGGGGCTGACGCTGCTGCTCGGCGTGATCGGCGCGTTCGTGATTGCGCCGCGGGTGGCGAAGCGGATCGGTAAGCCGGTGGCGGCGATGGGGTTCATGCTCGGCGCGGCGACCCTGCTCACCGCGCCGCTGTGGCTGCGGCTCGCCGGGCTGTTTCCGCCGATTGGCAGCCCATGGCTGATGCCCGTGCTGCTGGCCTTCTTCACCTGCAACGCCTGTTGCGCGGTGTCCTCGACGATCCTCGGCGCCTCGATGATGGCCGATGTCGTCGAGCATTCGGAAGTCGAGACCGGGCGGCGTTCGGAAGGCGTGTTCTTCGCCGGCGGCTTCTTCGTCCAGAAATGCACCAGCGGGCTGGGCATCTTCGTCGCCGGCGCGATCCTGGCGCTGGTCGGCTTCCCCGAGGCGGCGAAACCGGGGACGGTGCCCATCGAGACGGTCGACCGGCTGACCCTGTTGTTCGCGGGGCTCTATATGTCGCTGGGCTTCGCGGCGGCGTTCTTCTACCGGCGCTTCCCGTTCGGCAAGGCCGAGCATCACGCGCGGGTCGAGCGGCTGGCTGGGCAAGCATGAGCGCGTATGTTATAACGTCTGTATGACCAAACTGCTGAAGATCATCAAGGTCGGCAATTCTGCCGGTATCGTCCTGCCGAAGGAAATCCTTGCGCGCTTGCGGGTTGCGCTGGGCGACGAGCTTTTTCTGACGGAGGGGCCGGGCGGGATTACGCTGACTGCCGCCGATCCCGACTTCATCGAAGCGATGACCGCGGCGGAGGCGATCATGCGTGAGGACCGCGACATTCTGGCCGTGCTGGCGAAATGACCGGGCGCCGCGAGCCGCGCTTTGTAGGCGCGGACGTGGCCCGAGCTGTGCACGATCGGCAACTCGCCGAACATGGCGGACTGGCCGGCGTGAAGGACGGCGGGCTGCTCGAATCGGCTATGGCGCGGCCGGTCAACAAATTCGGTTATGGCGAGGACGATCTTTGCGCGCTGGCCGCGAGCTACGCGTTCGGGATTGCGCGCAATCACCCGTTCGCCGACGGCAACAAGCGGACCGCCTGGGTCATGGCGCGCCTGTTCCTCAAGCTCAACGGCGTACAGATCGGGTTCGACAAGGCTGACGCCATCCGCACGATGCTCGCGCTTGCGGCGGGCGAACTGCGCGAAGAAGAGTTGGCGGACTGGTTCCGCGCGCAAATCGTCGCGTGAACGCGGAAATGCCCGCCGGGAGCTGACTCCCGGCGGGCATCCTTTCCTCCCCAGGAAAGTCTGGCCTCAGGCGACGCGGCCGAGGCGGTGATAGAGGTTGGCGTATTTGGTCGACTCGGGCTGATCCTTGATCTTGTGGAGGTGCGTGCCGACCGCTTCGCGGATCAGGCGGAAATCCTCGGTCGAGAAGACGGCGCGGCTTCTAGGAGGTTCTTTGGGCTGGGCTTCCCCGGTCATGGTCTTTGCTCCTTTCAGGCAGCTTGCTGGTTGAACTGGGCGGCTTCGGTGCTCTCGGCGAGCGCGGTGGTCGAGCTCTCGCCGCCGGCCACGGCCTGAGCGATCGCGTCGAAATAGCCGGTGCCGACCTCGCGTTGGTGGCGGGTCGCGGTGTAGCCGTTGGCCTCGGCGGCGAACTCGGCCTGCTGGAGCTCCGAATAGGCGGCCATACCGCGATCCCGGTAGCCGCGCGCCAGCTCGAACATGCCGTAATTGAGCTGGTGGAAGCCGGCGAGCGTCACGAACTGGAACTTGTAGCCCATCGCGCCGATCTCGCGCTGGAAGCGGGCGATGTCGTC
>Ga0065165_1002460_pt1 | contig 15615 bp, 13 predicted proteins | sample AraplaMF_Cvi_mMF_FD_63813 | JGI IMG/M metagenome (GOLD analysis project Ga0065165, IMG submission 63813) | Arabidopsis root microbial communities from the University of North Carolina, USA - plate scrape MF_Cvi_mMF (version 2) (version 3) | ecosystem: Host-associated > Plants > Roots >...
GCCTGGTGCAGGCCGTCGGACCAGCGGCGGCCCGTCATCAGGCGGCCGGTGAATTCGTCGACGATCACCACTTCATTGTTCTGCACCACGTAGTGCTGGTCCTTGTGGTACAGGACGTGCGCGCGCAGGGCGGCGTACAGGTGGTGGATCAGGGTGATGTTGGCGGCGTCGTACAGCGAGGCGCCTTCCGGCAGCAGGCCCATCTTGGTCAGGATGGCTTCGGCCTTCTCGTGGCCGGCCTCGGTCAGCAGCACGGTGTGCGCCTTCTCATCCTTGGTGTAGTCACCCGGGACTTCGACCTTGCCCTTGCCGTCCGGGGTCTCTTCGCCGATCTGCAGGGTCAGCATCGGCGGGAGGGTGTTGATCTTGTGGTACAGGTCGGTGTGGTTCTCGGCCTGGCCGGAAATGATCAGCGGGGTACGGGCTTCGTCGATCAGGATCGAGTCGACCTCGTCGACCACGGCGAAGTTCAGGCCGCGCTGCACGCGTTCACGCGCCTCGTAGACCATGTTGTCGCGCAGGTAGTCGAAACCGTATTCGTTGTTGGTGCCGTAGGTGATGTCGGAACCGTAGGCCTTCTGCTTGCTGTCGTGATCCATCTGCGACAGGTTGACGCCGGTGGTGAGGCCGAGCCAGCCGTACAGGCGGCCCATCTGCTCGGCGTCGCGCTGCGCCAGGTAATCGTTGACGGTCACCACGTGCACGCCCTTGCCGGACAGCGCGTTCAGGTAGACCGGCAGGGTTGCCATCAGGGTTTTACCTTCGCCGGTGCCCATCTCGGCGATCTTGCCGTAGTGGAGGACCATGCCGCCGATCAGCTGCACGTCGAAGTGGCGCATCTTCAGCACGCGCTTGGCGGCTTCGCGGCAGACGGCAAACGCTTCGGGCAGGACGTCGTCGAGCGAGGCGCCACCGGCGATCCGTTCCTTGAATTGGGGGGTCTTGGCCTGGAGCTCGGCGTCCGACAGCTGTTCCATCTGCGGCTCGAGCGCGTTAATCTCGCGCACGGTTTTTTGGTATTGCTTGAGCAGTCGCTGGTTACGGCTGCCGAAAATCTTGGTCAGGAATGACATGCTGTGTTCTTAAAAAGTACGCCGCGAAAAAGCCATGGATGATATCAAAATAATATCCGCCGAAGACCGCCTATGGCAAAAAGCCACCGATTTTATCATGCGATCCGGCCACACTTGGGGATGAACGCCCGTATCACAAGTGCAAGCGGACAAAGAATGTTATCAAATTGCACTCGAAAGCACGTTTCCGTACGTTTCTTTTTTTGGGCGCGCCGCGTGCTGTGGTATGTTCCGAGCCATGACGTCCCCCGACAAGCCTTATCATATTTACGGCACCCGAGTCCGCCGCACCTCGATCGAGGCGACCGACTTCCTGCGCCGTAACGACCGCCTGGCCAGCCTGCTGCCGGCGGCGACGCGCATGGCTGCGCTGCAAAAGGATGTGCGGCTCATCCTGCCGCCGATGTATGCGAACTGCGAGGCGCTGGCGATTCAGGAAGGCGTGCTGACCCTGGCCGTCCCCTCTTCCGCCGTCGCCGCCAAGCTCAAGCAGCAGGTGCCCAAGCTGCAGGCGGCGCTGCAGAAGAAGGGCTGGCAGCTGGATTCGGTGCGGATCAAGATCCAGGTGGGACGTTCCTTGCCGGCGCAGGAGGAGGTCATGAAGCCGTCCTCGCTGCGATTGCCGCCGACGGCGGTGCAGGCGTTCGAGGAACTGGGGGAGGCCTTGCCGGAATCGCCGCAGAATGCGCCGCTGATTGCGGCGATCAGGCGGCTGGCGGAAAAAAGGAAACAGAAGGGCTGATCAAGTCAGCGCCCACTCCCGCTCCATCTGCGCCCCATACGACACCGGCGCCCGCTCCTGCTGTTCGAAGGTGACGATCTCGTAGGCTTCCGGATGCGCCAGCAGTTCGCGCAGCAGCAGGTTGTTCAGGCCGTGGCCCGATTTGTGCGCTTCGTAGCTGGCCAGCAGCGGGTGGCCGACCAGGTAGAGGTCGCCGATCGCGTCGAGGATCTTGTGGCGCACGAACTCGTCTTCGTAGCGCAGGCCATCCGCATTCAGGATGCGGTACTCGTCCATCACGATCGCGTTTTCCAGCGAGCCGCCGCGTGCCAGGCCCATGCCGCGCAGGCTTTCCACGTCCTGCATGAAGCCGAAGGTACGGGCGCGCGCCACGTCGTGCACGTAGGAGACCTTGCCGAAGTCGACCTCGGCGCGCTGCATGGTGCCGTCCACTGCCGGATGGTTGAATTCGATGAAGAAGTCGAGCTTGAAACCGTCGAACGGGGTCAGGCGGGCCCACTTCTCGTTGTTGCCGCTGCCCTGGCGCACTTCGATCGGTTGCAGCACGCGGATGAATTTCTTGGCCGCGGCCTGTTCTTCCACGCCGGCCTGCTGCAGCAGGAAGACGAAGGACGAGGCCGAGCCGTCCATGATGGGGATCTCTTCGGCGGTGACGTCGACGTAGAGGTTGTCGATGCCGAGGCCGGCGCAGGCCGACATCAGGTGCTCGACAGTCGAGACGCGTGCATTGTCCTTGCTCAGGACCGAAGCCATGCGGGTGTCGCCGACGATTTCCGCGTTCGATGGAAACTCGACGATGGGGTCGAGGTCCACGCGGCGGAAGACGATGCCGGTATCGGCGGCGGCCGGACGCAAGGTCAGCTCGACCTTGGTGCCCGAGTGCAGGCCGACGCCCGTCGTGCGCACCAGCTGTTTGATTGTTCTTTGTTTGAGCATTCCCCGATTATATAGTAGGCCTCCCGCCTTCGCCGGAGGCCCCTGCACTCGCAGAGGATGACGGTGGCAGGAACACCACGTTTCAGGGGTGTTCAGTCTCGGCTTGGGCCGATTGCACGCCTTTTTCGTGGCGTATCAGGTACAGGCCGCTGCCGATGATGATTGCCGCACCGATCAGGGTGTATTGGTCGGGCAAGGTTTGCCAGAATAGCCAGTCGATGGCCACGCCGCAGGCCAGGGCCGTGTATTCGAAGGGCGCGACCACCGAGGCTTCGCCGTGGCTGAAGGCTTCGGTCAGCGCCAGCTGGGCCAGGAAGCCGCTCACCGCCAGGCCCGCCAGCAGCGGCAGGTGGCGCGCTTCGACCGCGGTCCAGGCAGGCAGCGCCAGCGCGGTGGCGCCGACGGCCATCATGAGCATCAGCCAGAACACCATCTGCTCGCTGCTGTCGCTGCGCGCCAGCACCCGCCCCGTCACCGCGGACACCGCGTAGCACACGGCCGCCACCAGGATCGCCAGGCCGCCCATCGTCAGGAAGCCCTCGCCGCTGGGCCGCAGCACCACCAGCACGCCGGCCATGCCGACCGCGATCGCCGCCCAGCGCGCGCCGTTGACCCGCTCCTTCAGCACGAACACCGAGAGTGCCGTGATCAGGATCGGGCCGATGAAGAAGATGGTATAGGCCTCGGCCAGCGACAGGTCCCGCACGCCATAGGCGAACAGGGCCAGCATGACGATGCCGATCGCCGCGCGCAGCAGGTGCAGCGGCCAGCGGATCCGCATGATGGACCGGGCGCCGCCGCGCTTGAAACCGCCGCGCCACGCCACATACACGCAGACCAGCGGCAGTGAAGACAGCGAACGCAGGGCCGCCACCTGCATCGGCGGATACTCTGCGGACAGCATCTTCATGATGGTGTCCATGATCGAGAACATGAGCACCGCCGCCAGCATCGCCTGGATGCTGCGCAGGTTGCCGCTCATTCCGGTCTGGCTTGTCCCGTCTTTCACAGGCGCTTCTCCATGAACACCGACAGTGGATCGTCCGCGTACTCGCCAAACGGACCGCAGCGCACGAAGCCGAAGCCTTCGTACAGTGCCAGCGCCTCGGGCTGGTGGATGCCGGTCTCCAGTTTCAGCATGCGTACGCCGGCCATGCCCGCAAACAGGACCAGATGCTCGAGCAGCTGGCGCCCGGTGCCGAGGCCGCGCCGGTGTTCGTCGACGAACATGCGCTTGACTTCACCGTAGCCGTCGCGGTTGACCAGGGCCGCGCAGCCCACTGCGCTGCCGTCGACGTCGCGCGCGACCAGGAACAGCACATCGCCCCGCATCAGCGAGTCGATGTCCATCAGATGATTGCTCTCGGCCGGGTAAAGCGCGGCGCAATAGGCGTCGAGGCGTTCGAGCATGGCCCGCACTTCGGGCTGGTCGGGGGATTCGGTATTGATGATCATGATGATAAAAAACGGCGCCGCAGCGCCGTTCTTGCGTGCTGCGGATCGATTAGCCGAGTTGTTCCAGCAGCTTCTCGGCCGACGAGACCTCGAAGCCGGCGGTTTCCACGTTCAGCTGCTTGACCACGCCATCGACGACCAGCATCGAGTAGCGCTTGCTGCGGGTGCCCATGCCGTGCTTCGAGAAGTCGGCGTCCAGGCCCAGGGCCTTGCTGAAGGCGGCGTTACCGTCGGCCATCATGCGGACGATGCCGGTGGCCTTCTGGTCGCGGCCCCAGGCGCCCATCACAAAGGCGTCGTTGACCGACACGCACCAGATCTCGTCCACGCCCTTGGCCTTCAGCTGGTCGGCCAGCTGGATGTAGCCCGGCAGGTGCTGGGCCGAGCAGGTCGGGGTGTAAGCGCCAGGCAGGCCGAAGATCGCGATGGTCTTGCCTTTCACGAGGTCGGCCGTGTTGAAGGTGTTCGGGCCCAGCGAGCAGCCTTCGGTTTCGGTCTCGATGAATTCGGACAGGGTGGATTCGGGCAGGCGGTCGCCGATCTGGATGGTCATGTCAGTACTCCCATGTTGTGATTATCAGAACCCGCAAGTATGCCTGATCTCACGAAATTCGGGGTCGGACAACAAAAAGCCCGTACCGCTTGGTCGGTACGGGCTCTTCGATCATGGAGCGCCGGTGGTCAGCCGGCTGGAGTGTGCTCTTCGATCAGTCGGCTTGCTTGCGCAGGAAGGCCGGGATGTCGTAAGTCTCGACACCGTTGTTCTGCATCGCGCGGACCTGCTCGGAGGCCTGCTCGCGGCGCCACACGGCCGGCTGCTTCATGCCGTCGCCGGCGCCGCCGGTGGTGATCGAGCCCATGCCCATGCCGGTCTGCACGGTGGCGGCGCCCGACATCATCGGTGCGTTGTAGGTACCGGTGCGCAGAACCTGCTGCGGCTGCACCAGCGAGATGTTGGCCTTGTTCTTGCCCAGGCCGGTCGCGACCACGGTCACGCGCAGTTCGTCGCCCATCTCGTCGTCGTAGGCGATGCCCTGTGCGATGGCGGCGTCCGGTGCGGCGAAGGCGCGCACGGCGGCCATGACTTCCTTGATCTCTTTACCTTTCAGGCCGCGCGATGCGGTGACGTTCACCAGCACGCCCTTGGCGCCCGACAGGTCGATACCGTCCAGCAGCGGCGAAGCCACGGCCTGCTCGGCGGCGATGCGCGCACGGTCCACGCCCGATGCGGTCGCGGTGCCCATCATGGCCTTGCCCTGCTCGCTCATGATGGTCTTGACGTCGTTGAAGTCGACGTTGATGTGGCCCGGCACGTTGATGATTTCGGCGATACCGGCGACGGCGTTGTTCAGCACGTCGTCGGCATGCTTCATCCAGTCCAGCATCGACTCGTCTTCGTAGATGTCTTCCAGCTTCTCGTTCAGGATGACGATCAGCGAGTCGACGTGCTTGGTCAGTTCGGCCAGGCCGTTCTCGGCGACGTCCATGCACTTCTGGCCTTCGTAGGAGAAGGGCTTGGAGACCACGGCGACGGTCAGCGCGCCCAGGCTCTTGGCCACTTCGGCCACGATCGGTGCGGCGCCGGTACCGGTGCCGCCGCCCATGCCGGCCGCGATGAAGACCATGTGCGCGCCGCGCAGCGAGTCTTCGATGCGGGCACGCGATTGTTCTGCCAGCTGGCGGCCGACTTCCGGACGCATGCCTGCGCCCAGGCCGGAATCGCCGATCTGGATGATGTTGTGCGCGCCCGAAGCGGCCAGCGCCTGCGCGTCGGTGTTTGCGGCGATGAACTCGACACCGGAAACACCCCGGTTGATCATGTGCTGCACCGCATTGCCACCCGCGCCGCCAACACCGACAACCTTGATGACGGTGCCAAGTGATGCGTTATCGACCATATCAAACTCCATGATGTAACTCCTAATCTCAATGTGCCGTTCCCAAGCTGCAGACCTCATCGACAGCGATCAGATCTGAAGGTTGGAAACGCGCGTCTATTTTAAAAATAATTTACGAACGTTACCAAGCAAAACCGTTACCAACTGTATCGAAAGTACCGTTAAACCTGCTACGCGTTGCATTTTGGGTCTGCGATGCTCGCTGTACTCAAGTACAGCTGCGCTTCTCGATCCAAACTGCCGCCGCTCGCGACGGTTTCCCGGCACTTTCGTGCTTTAAAAATTCCCTAAAAACCACTCCTTCATGCGCTGCCACACCGCTTTCACCGATCCGTCCTGGCGCGTGACGATGTGTCCCCGCAAATACTGCTTCTTCGCTTCCAACAACAGGCCGAGAACCGTCGCGTAGCGCGGGCTGCGCACCACGTCGGCCAGTTGGCCGCGATACTCCGGCGTGCCGAGGCGCGCCGGTTTCAAAAAGATGTCTTCGGCCATCTCGATCATGCCCGGCATGATCGAGGAACCGCCGGTCAGCACGATGCCCGACGAGAGCACGCCTTCGTAGCCGGATTCGCGCACCACCTGGTGCACCATCGCGAACAGCTCCTCGACGCGCGGCTCGATCACGGCCGCCAGCGCCTGGCGCGACAGCGAACGCGGACCGCGGTCGCCAAGGCCGGGCACTTCGAGGCTCTCGCCCGGATCGGCCAGCACCTGCTTGGCCACGCCGTAGCGGATCTTGATCTCTTCCGCTTCGCCGGTCGGCGTGCGCAGGGCCATCGCGATGTCGCTGGTGATCTGGTCGCCGGCGATCGGGATCACGGCCGTGTGGCGGATCGCGCCATCGCTGAACACGGCGATGTCGGTGGTGCCGCCGCCGATGTCGATCAGGACCACGCCGAGTTCCTTTTCGTCGCCGGTCAGCACGGAATCGGCGGACGCCATCGGCTGCAGGATCAGGTCCGAGACCTCGAGCCCGCAACGGCGCACGCACTTTACAATATTCTGCACGGCGGACACCGCACCTGTAACAATGTGCACGCGCACCTCCAGGCGGATGCCGCTCATGCCGATCGGCTCGCGCACATCTTCCTGGTTATCGACGATGAATTCCTGCGGCACCGTGTGCAGCAGCTGCTGGTCGGTCGGGATATTGACCGCCTTTGCCGTTTCGATCACGCGCGCCACGTCGGTCGCGGTGACTTCCTTGTCCTTGATCGCCACCATGCCGCTCGAGTTGAACGAACGGATATGGCTGCCGGCGATGCCCGCATACACGTTGCGGATCTTGCAGTCGGCCATCAGCTCGGCTTCTTCGAGCGCGCGCTGGATCGACTCGACGGTCGCTTCGATGTTGACGACAACGCCCTTCTTCAAACCCTTCGACTCGTGCTGGCCGAGTCCAATTACTTCATGGCGCCCATCGGCCATCACCTCGGCCACCACCGCCACCACTTTCGAGGTGCCGATGTCGAGGCCGACGATCAGGTTCTTTGCGTCTTTTGTCATGTTAGCTGTCGCCTGCTTTAATTAAATGTGCTTTGTTGTTTTGGTAGTTGCTTTTTTCTTTGCTGCCTTCACCGGCTTGGTGGCGTCGCTCGGCACGCTCAGCGCCGCCGACGACAGCGCCAGACCATTCGGGTAGCGCATGTCGATGGTATCGATGCGCCCCTCCTGCAGTCTTGCCACCAGCTGGGGGTAAATGCTGACCAGCCGGCTCACGCGCTCCTTCATGCCATCCTTGCCGGCTTCGCGCTCGCGGCCCAGCTCCACGCTCATGCCGTTGTCCAGCCTGACGGTCCAGGCGTAGCGGCTCGACAGGCTGAGCGAAGCCGGTATCAGGCGGATCGGCGCGAACATCCCGCGCAGTTCGGCAAAGCGGGCCAGCACTTCCTTTTCGCTGCCGGGAGGACCATCGAAAGCAGGCAGCTCGTGGTCCTCGTCGGCTTCGGCAAGGTTGGCGGTGAAGACGTCGCCCTTCACCGACAGCAGGCGTCCATCCTCGCCCCAGGTGCCGAGCGCTTCATGTTCCTCGACCTGCACGATCAGCTGGTTCGGCCATTCGCGGCGCACGCTGGCCTTGCGGACCCAGGGCACGGCCTCGAAGGTGCCGCGCACCTGCTCCAGGTCGGTGGTGAAGAAATTCCCCTTGATCTTGCCCAGCACGCCATTGCGCACCGTGAGTTCGTTCACGTGCTGCAGGTCGAGGCCGTACATGCTCTCGACGCGCACCGCGCGCAGGGTGAACATCGGGCGCTGCGATACCCACCACACGCCCGACGCGATACAGGCGAGCGCCACCAGCGCGGTGATCGCGCCGGATGTTGCGTTCAGGGCTCGCACGTCATGCCACATCGTCTTACGCCTTTTCCTTCTTCTGCCGGTTCGCCGGACCGCCAATCTTCAGCGACGCCGAGCGCAGGATCTCGACGCACAGGTCTTCGTAGCTGGTGCCCTCGGCGCGCGCGGCCATCGGCACCAGCGAGTGCGTGGTCATGCCCGGCGAGGTGTTCACCTCCAGCAGGAAGAACTGGTTGTCGGATTCGCGCAGCAGCACGTCGATGCGGCTCCAGCCTTCGCAGCCCAGGGCGCGGTAGGCCTTCTCGACTTCGCGCTGGATCGCCTCGGTGGTGGCGGCATCCAGTGGCGCCGGGCAGTGGTACTTGGTATCGTCCGTGAAGTACTTGTTCTGGTAGTCGTACTTGCCTTCCGGTGCGACGATCTCGACGATCGGCAGCGCACGTGCTTGCGGGCCGCTGCCCAGCAGCGGCACCGAGAATTCGCGGCCCTGGATGAACTGCTCGGCCAGCACCAGCTTGTCGTACTTGCGGGCCAGGTCGACCGCCGCCTGCAGCTCTTCCGCGCGGCTCACTTTCGTGATGCCGATGCTCGAACCTTCCAGCGGCGCCTTGACGATCAGCGGCAGGCCGAGATCCGCCACGACCTTATTCAGATCGGTACCGTCGTCGATCACGGCGTACTTCGGGGTCGAGACGCCATGCGCCAGCCAGACGATCTTGGTGGTGATCTTGTCCATGCCGACGGCGGACGCCATGACGCCGCTGCCGGTGTACGGAATGCCGAGCTGCTCGAGGGCGCCCTGCAGGCTGCCGTCTTCGCCATAGCGGCCGTGCAGCGCAATGAAGACGCGGTCGAATTTTTCGGCGGCCAGATCGGCCAGCGAACGCTCGGCCGGGTCGAAGGCATGGGCGTCGACGCCCTTCGATTGCAGGGCCTGCAGCACGCCGGTGCCGGACAGGATCGAGATCTCGCGCTCGGCCGAGCGGCCGCCGAACAGGACGGCGACCTTGCCAAATTCATTAGTACTCACGATGCTACCTTTTGAAGCTGGGTCAGTTGATGCGGAACGCCGCCGATCGAGCCGGCGCCCATGGTGAGCACGACGTCGCCGTCGCGCGCCACCTTCAGGATCGTCGCCGGCATGTCGGCGATCGACTCCACGAAAATCGGTTCGATCTGGCTGCCGGCACGCAGTGCGCGCGACAGCGCACGGCCGTCGGCCGCCACGATCGGGGTTTCGCCGGCCGCGTACACCTCGGCCAGCAGCAGCACGTCCGGTGCGGCAAGCACCTTGACGAAGTCTTCGAACAGGTCGCGCGTGCGGGTGTAGCGGTGCGGCTGGAAGGCCAGCAGCAGGCGACGGCCCGGATAGGCCGCACGCGCCGCCGCCAGCGTCACCTGGGCTTCGACCGGGTGGTGGCCGTAGTCATCCACCAGGGTGAAGCTGCCGCCGGATTCCAGCGGGATCTCGCCATAGCGGGTGAAGCGGCGGCCGACGCCGCGGAATTCGGCCAGGCCGGCGGCCGTGGCCGCGTCCGGGACGCCGATCTCGCGCGCGATCGCGATCGCCGAGCAGGCGTTCAGCACGTTGTGCATGCCGGGCTGGTTCAGCACGAAGGCGGTGTCCGGGTAGCCTTCCTGGCGCACCGTGAAGCGCATGCGGGTGCCGTCGGCATGCGCGTCCAGGGCACGCACTTCGGCGTCTTCGGAAAAGCCGTAGGTCGTCACCGGCTTGGTCACCTGCGGCAGGATGGAGCGCACCTTGGGATCGTCGATGCACATCATCGCGCGGCCGTAGAACGGCAGGCGGTGGGTGAAGTTCACGAACGCCGCCTTCAGCTTCTCGAAGTCGTGCTCGTAGGTGTCCATGTGGTCGGCGTCGATGTTGGTGATCACCTCGATCATCGGCGACAGGTTGAGGAAGGACGCATCCGACTCGTCGGCCTCGGCCACGATGTAGTCGCCGGTGCCCAGCTTGGCGTTGGCGCCGGCCGCGGTCAGGCGGCCGCCGATGACGAAGGTCGGGTCGAGCCCGCCCTGCGCCAGCACCGATGCCACCAGGCTGGTGGTGGTGGTCTTGCCGTGGGTGCCGGCAATCGCGATGCCGCGCTTCAGGCGCATCAGTTCGCCCAGCATGATGGCGCGCGGGACCACCGGGACCTTGGCGGCGCGTGCGGCCACCACTTCCGGATTCGCTTCGTTGACGGCGGTCGAGGTGACCACGGCGTCGGCGCCCTTCACGTGCTCGGCGGCGTGGCCGATGTGGACCAGCGCGCCGAGTTCGGCCAGGCGCTGGCTGGCGGCGTTCGAGGCCAGGTCCGAGCCCGATACTTTATAGCCGAGGTTCAGCAGCACCTCGGCGATGCCGCTCATGCCGCTGCCGCCGATGCCGACGAAGTGAATGTGTTTGATCTTGTGCTTCATGCCCCGCCTTCGCTCAATTCTTCAAGTACCCGGGCGATCGCCGCATTGGCGTCGCGCCGGCTCACCGCCTGCGCCGCTTCCGCCATCTTCAGGCAGGCTTCGCGGTCCAGCGATTGCAGCAGCTTTGCCAGCTGCTGCGGATTCAGTTCGCCCTGCGGCAGGTGGATCGCCGCCTTCTGGCCATGCATCCAGATCGCGTTGTCGCGCTGGTGGCTGGTGGTGCTGGCAATGAAAGGCACCAGCACGCTGGCGACGCCGGCCGCGGTCAGCTCCGACACCGTGATCGCGCCGGCACGGCAGATCACCAGGTCGGCGTTCGCATACTCGGCCGCCATGTCGTCGATGAAGTCGACCACATTCGCCTGCACGCCCGCGTTCGCGTAGGCCGCGCGCAGGGCGTCGATGTTCTTCTTGCCCGACTGGTGGGTCACGATCGGACGCACACCTTCCGGAATCAATGCCAGGGCCGCCGGCACGCTGTCGTTCAAGACCTTCGCGCCCAGGCTGCCGCCCACCACCAGGATGTTCAGCGCGCCGCTGCGGTTGGCGAAGCGGTGGCCCGGCGACGGCATCTCGAGGATTTCCTTGCGCACCGGGTTGCCGGTGACGACCGCCTTGCCGGCCGCCTTGCCGAAGTCCGCCGGGAAGCCAAACAGCACGCGCTGGGCGATCGGCGTCAGGGTCTTGTTCGACAACAGCAGCGCGGCGTCGGCGTTCACCAGTGCCAGTGGCACGCCGCGGGTGCGCGCCATCATCCCGCCCGGCACGGTCACGTAGCCGCCCATGCCCAGCACCACGTCCGGCTTGCGGGTGCCGATGAAGCGGCGGCAGGCGGCAAACGCACCCAGCATCTTGAAGGCGCCCTTGACCGTGTGGCCCAGGCCCTTGCCACGCAGGCCGGCAAAGTCGATGCTGTCCATCGGGATGCCGTGCTTGGGCACGATGTCCTTTTCCATGCCGTGGGCCGTGCCCAGCCAGCTGACTTCCCAGCCGCGCGCGCGCATTTCCTGCGCAATCGCGATGCCCGGGAAGATGTGGCCGCCGGTGCCGGCCGCCATGATCATGAGTCGCTTGGTCATTTGCCGGCTCCCTGGCGGCCGCCACGCATGCGGACGCGGTTTTCGTAATCGATGCGCAGCAGGATCGCCAGGCCGACGCAGTTGAACATCAGGCCCGAGCCGCCATAACTCATCAGCGGCAGGGTCAGGCCCTTGGTCGGCAGCAGGCCGAGGTTCACGCCCATGTTGATGAACACCTGCACGCCCAGCCAGATACCGATGCCTTTCGCGGCCAGGCCGGCGAAGTGCTGCTCCAGCGCGATCGCCTGGCGGCCGATGTCGAAGGCGCGCTTGACCAGCCAGTAGAACAGGCCGACGACCACCAGCACGCCCACCAGGCCCAGTTCTTCGCCGATCACGGCCATGATGAAGTCGGTGTGCGCTTCCGGCAGGTAGTGCAGTTTTTCGACGCTGCCGCCCAGGCCGACGCCGAAAATCTCGCCGCGGCCGAAGGCGATCAATGAATGGGTTAACTGGTACGCCTTGTCCAGCGCATTGCCCTCTTCCCACGGATTCATGTAGGCGAACATACGGGCGCGACGGAAGGGCGACAGCGCGATGATGGTGGAGAACACCAGCACCAGCACGGCGCCGATACCGCCGAACCAGATCATGTTGAAGCCGCCCAGGAACAGGATGCCCATCGAGATGCAGACGATCACGCCGAAGGCGCCGAGGTCGGGCTCGAGCAGCAGCAGCACGCCGACCAGCGCCATCGCGGCGGCCATCGGCATGAAGCCCTTGGTCAGCTTGTGCATGTACTGCTGCTTGCGCACCGTGAAGTCGGCCGCGTACAGCACCGCCACCACCTTCATGATCTCGGACGGCTGGCCGATGCGGAAGGGGAGCCAGCGGCGCGCGCCGTTGACCGAGACGCCGACGCCCGGCACCAGCACGATGGCCAGCATGATCAGCGTGGCGATGAACATCAGCGGCGCAAAGCGCTGCCATACCGCGACCGGGATGCGGAAGGCAAAGAGGCCGAACACCAGCGAGATCCCGATGAACATCGCCTGGCGCAGCAGGAAATAGTTGTTCTTGCCGCCCAGGTAGGCGAACTTGGGCGAATCCGGTAGCGCGATCGAGGCCGAATACACCATCACCATCCCGAACAGCATCAGCAGGACCACGACCCACACCAGCGGCTGGTCGTACTCCATCATGCGCGACGGACGCGCACGCGTCGCGATCGTCGCGTCGCTGGACGAGCCGCTGAACTTGAAGGGGATCTGGAAGGGCATCAGATCTCCTGCCCTTTCTCGAGCGCGAGCTCGCGCACGGCATCCACGAACACCTGGGCCCGATGGGCGTAGTTGGTGAACATGTCCAGGCTGGCGCAGGCCGGCGACAGCAGTACCACGTCGCCGGACGCCGACAGGCCGGCGGCACGGCGCACGGCCTGCGGCAGGTCGGCCAGGTCGAAGCACGGCACGCCGCTCGGTTCGATCGCGGCCCTCAAGCTTGGCGCATCGCGGCCGATCAGCAGCACCGCCTTCACGTAGCGCGAGCACGGCGCGGCCAGCGGCGCGAAATCCTGACCCTTGCCGTCGCCGCCGGCAATCAAGAGGATCTGGCGGCCGGTTTCGCCGAAGGTCTGGCCCAGGCCTTCCAGCGCGGCGACGGTGGCGCCGACGTTGGTGCCCTTGCTGTCGTCGTAGTAGTCGACGTTGTCGATGCTGGCCACCAGTTCGACGCGGTGCGGCTCGCCCTGGTAGTCGCGCAGGCCGTGCAGCAGCGGCGCCAGCGGCAGGTTGACGGCGCGGCACAGGGCCAGCGCGGCCAGCGCGTTCGAGGCGTTGTGGATGCCGCGGATGCGCAGGGCGTCGGCCGGCATCAGGCGGTTGATCACCAGTTCATGCGGCTCTTCCGGCTCGCCTTTCTTGCGCTTCTTTTCCGGCTCCTCGGCCGGATTCGCGTTCGCCAGCCACAGCACGCCGCGCTCGTTCACCAGGCCGAAGCTGCCCGGGGTATCCGGTTCGCCGGTGCCGAAGGTCGTGACTTGCGCGTCCGGATTCGTCATGCGCGCTACGGTGGCGTCGTCGCGGTTCAGCACGCGTACGGTGTCCTTGCCGAAGATGCGCTGCTTGTCGAAGGCATAGGCCGTCATGCTGCCGTGCCAGTCCAGGTGATCCTGGGTGACGTTCAAGACGGTGGCGGCGTCCGGGTTCAGGCTGAAGGTGGTGTGCAGCTGGAAGCTGGACAGTTCCAGCACCCAGGCCTGCGGCAGGTCCTCCGCGTCGATCACTTCGCGCAGCACGTCCAGCGCGGCCGGGCTGATGTTGCCGGCCACGCGCGTGCTCAGGCCGGCGCGGCGGCACAGCAGGCCGGTCAGGCTCGTCACCGTGGTCTTGCCGTTGGTGCCGGTGATGGCGATGACTTTCGGCGCATAGCCGCGCGTGGTCTTGAGGTCGGCCAGGGCCTGGGCGAACAGTTCGATCTCACCCCACACGGGGATGCTGCGGGCGGCGGCGCCCGGCGCGATCTCTGCCAGCTCGCGTTCCGGCATCAGGCCGGGGCTGACGGCCACGAAGTCGACGCCGCCAAGCAGTTCGGCGGTGAAGGCGCCGCCGATGAACTCCGCGCCCGGCACGGACTCGCGCAGCGCAGGCAGGCGCTGCGGCTCGGTGCGCGTGTCCGCGACGCGCACCTGGGCGCCGCAACGGGCCAGCCATTGCGCCATCGCCAGGCCCGATTCGCCAAGCCCGAGTACCAGTGCGGTTTTGCCTTCGTAGTTCATCGCTTGTTTAAGCTCTTCTATTAACGCAACTTGAGAGTCGAGATACCGATCAGTACCAGGACGATGGTCACGATCCAGAATCGCGCCACGACCTTGGTTTCCTTCCAGCCCTTCTGTTCGAAATGGTGGTGCAGCGGCGCCATCAGGAACACGCGGCGCCCGGCGCCGTAGCGCTTCTTGGTGTATTTGAACCAGCTCACCTGGATGATCACCGACAGGGTCTCGGCCACGAACACGCCGCCCATGATGAACAGCACGATCTCCTGACGCACGATGACGGCGATGGTGCCGAGCGCGCCGCCCAGCGCCAGTGCGCCGACGTCGCCCATGAACATCTGCGCCGGGTGCGCGTTGTACCAGAGGAAGGCCAGGCCCGCGCCCGCCATCGCGCCGCAGAAGATCAGCAGCTCGCCGGCGCCCGGGATATGCGGAATGAACAGGTATTTCGAATAGGTCGCGTTACCGGTCAGGTAGGCGAACAGGCCCAGGGCGCCGCCCACCATCACGGTCGGCATGATGGCCAGGCCGTCCAGGCCGTCGGTGAAGTTGACGGCGTTCGAGGCGCCCACGATCACGCAATAGGTCAGCGCGATGAAGCCCCACACGCCCAGCGGATAGCTGATGGTCTTGAAGAAGGGGACGATCAGGTCGGCCTTGGGCGGCAGGTTCATCGAGAAGCCCGACTGCACCCAGGCGAAGAACAGCTGCCACACTTCCCACGGGGTCGCGGCCGAGACCGAGAACGCCAGGTAGAGCGAGGACGCGACGCCGATCAGCGACATCCAGAAGTATTTTTCACCCGAGCGCATGCCTTCCGGGTCCTTGTAAACGACCTTGCGGTAGTCGTCGACCCAGCCGACCGCGCCGAAGCCCAGCGTGACCACCAGCACCGGCCAGATCAGGCGGTTCGACAGGTCGCACCACAGCAGGGTCGAGATGCCGATCGCGATCAGCACCAGCACGCCGCCCATGGTCGGGGTGCCGTGCTTGG
>Ga0065165_1002462_pt1 | contig 15600 bp, 12 predicted proteins | sample AraplaMF_Cvi_mMF_FD_63813 | JGI IMG/M metagenome (GOLD analysis project Ga0065165, IMG submission 63813) | Arabidopsis root microbial communities from the University of North Carolina, USA - plate scrape MF_Cvi_mMF (version 2) (version 3) | ecosystem: Host-associated > Plants > Roots >...
CAGGTAGTCGGGACGGTTCAGGCGGCGAAGAACACCGGGAGAGTCCATGGAGCCATCCAGATCGAACCACCACGCGCACACGATGCCGGATGGCACGGTGATGACGGGCGAGTCGTGCAGCCACTGCGCACACGGGCCTGCGGCGGCCACCCCGGCGCCCGAGGGTGACCGCAGCCAGGTCGAGTACACCTGCCCGATGCACCCTCAAGTGCGACAGCGGGGGCCTGGCAACTGCCCGATCTGCGGCATGGCGCTCGAACCGGTCGTCGCGACAGCGGACCAGGGCGAGAGCCCGGAACTGCGCGACATGACGCGCAGGTTCTGGATCGGCACCGTGCTGACGGCGCCCGTCTTCGCGTTGGAGATGGGCGGCCATCTCTTCGACATCCACCACCTCATTGCCCCGCGGGCCTCGAACTGGGTTCAGCTGCTGCTGGGAACGCCGGTGGTGCTGTGGGCCGGTTGGCCCTTCTTCGCTCGCGCAGCGGCTTCGGTGACGCACCGGAGCCTGAACATGTTCACGTTGATCGCGCTCGGTACGGGGGCTGCGTGGCTCTACAGCATCGCTGCGACGCTCGCACCGGGCTGGTTCCCGCCCGCATTGCGAGGCGAGGACGGTGCGGTCGCGGTCTACTTCGAGGCCGCCGCCGTCATCACGGTGCTGGTGCTGCTCGGCCAGGTGCTGGAACTGCGGGCGCGCGAGAAGACCTCCGGCGCCATCAAGGCGCTCCTCGGACTGGCACCGAAGACGGCGGTCAAGGTCGACGCGCAGGGCCATGACGAGACCGTGCAGGTCGACGCGATCCAGGTGGACGACCTGCTGCGCGTGCGGCCCGGCGAGAAGGTGCCGGTCGACGGTGAACTCACCGAAGGCAAGGGCAACGTCGACGAGTCGATGGTGACCGGCGAGCCCATCCCGGTGGCCAAGGCCGCCGGCGCCAAGGTCACCGCGGGGACGCTGAACCAGACCGGCGGCTTCGTGATGCGGGCCGAGAAGGTCGGCGCCGACACCCTGCTGTCGCAGATCGTCCACATGGTGGCCGCGGCCCAGCGCAGTCGCGCGCCCATCCAGCGGATGGCGGACCAGGTCGCCGGCTGGTTCGTGCCGGCGGTCATCCTCGTCGCCGCGCTGACCTTCGTCGCCTGGCTGGCCTGGGGCCCTGCGCCGGCGTTCAGCTATGCGCTCGTCGCCGCGGTGGCGGTGCTCATCATCGCGTGTCCCTGCGCGCTGGGCCTGGCCACGCCGATGTCCATCATGGTCGGTGTCGGCAAGGGCGCGCAGCACGGCGTGCTGATCCGCGACGCCGAGGCACTCGAGAAGATGGAGAAAGTCGACACGCTCGTGGTCGACAAGACGGGCACGCTGACGGAGGGCCGGCCGAAGGTCGTCCACATCGAGCCGGCGCCCGGTTTCACGGCCGACGAGGTGCTGCAGAAGCTCGCGAGCGTCGAGCGCGCCAGCGAGCATCCGCTGGCCATGGCCATCGTGATGGATGCGCAGCAGCGCCGGCTGGCCCTGTCGCCCGTGACGGACTTCGACTCGCCCGTGGGCAAGGGCGTGGTCGGGACGGTGGCGGGCGTGGCCGTCGTGTCGGGCAGCGCGAAGTTCCTGGCGGAACATTCGATGGCCACTTCTGCGCTGGAGAAGAACGCCGATGGGCTGCGGCAACAGGCCGCGACGGTCATCTTCGTCGGCGTCGGCGGGAAGCTCGCCGGCTTCGTCGCGATTGCGGACCCGATCAAGGCCACGACACCGCAGGCGCTGCAGGCGCTCCAGGCCGCCGGCGTGCGCGTCGTGATGCTCACCGGCGACGGAAAGACCACCGCACAGGCGGTCGGCCGCCAGCTCGGCATCGACGACGTGGTGGCCGATGTGCTGCCGCAAGACAAGGCCGCCGTCGTGAAGCGCCTGCAGGCCGAGGGTCGCGTGGTGGCCATGGCCGGCGACGGTGTCAACGACGCCCCTGCCCTGGCGCAGGCGACGGTCGGGGTCGCGATGGGCACCGGCACCGACGTGGCGATGGAGAGCGCCGGCATCACGCTGCTCAAGGGCGACCTCATGGGCATCGTTCGCGCTCGCGCGCTGTCGCGCGCGACCATGCGCAACATCCGCCAGAACCTGTTCCTGAGCTTCGCCTACAACGTGGCCGGCATCCCGCTCGCGGCAGGCGTCCTGTACCCCTTCTCCGGCCTGCTGTTGTCGCCGGTCGTCGCGGCAGCCGCCATGGCGCTTTCGTCCGTCAGCGTGATCGCCAACGCGCTGCGGCTTCGCACCGTCCAGGTGGAGTGAGGGGCGCGATGCCGCGCCGAATGCGCTTCGCTTCCTCGCCGTGCGGCGTTTCGCGAATGGCTTTTCGAACAGGTGAGGCCGCCTCGCGCCGCTTCCCGGCGAGCCTGAAGCCACGGCCAGGGCCGCTTCAGGGAGGAACGCGGCCGGCGTCCACGTGCGCCTTGAGATCCACCGCCAGGTCGTGGTCGGGGTGTGGTCGAGGACCACGTCCAGGATCTGCAGCGCGTTGCCGCGGCGGTGTTCTTCGGCCGCGCGCGACGCGAGGTCCAGCATCTGCGTCATCCACGCATCCTCGTCGGCGGCCTGGGCCGGCGACTGCGCCTGCGCGGAGTCGGCCTGCTGCCGCAGCAGCCTGGCGGCCAGCCGCCGGCCGAGCGCCGCCGGCGAGCGGTCGTGCAGGCTCCCGTCGGTCCGGGCCACGGGCGACACCTGCGAGCTTCAAGGAACCGACGACGGCATGGCGCGCGCCGGTAGCGTGCAGCATCTGCAGCATCCGGGCGTTCCCCTGGGGCCAGGACGCCTCCAGCGACTGTGCGTCCTGGACATGGAGGCGTCCGTCGATCGACAGGCCATGCGCGATGCACGCGATCGGGCCGCGCCCCGCCCACTGCAGGCCGGGCCGCCCGGTCTGGTTGCGCAGCGGGCCGATGATCAACGACGGGATGCCGTCGCGCGGCAGGCCCGCTGCGGCGGGCTGCGGCTCCGGTGCCGACGGGACGTCGAAGATGTAGCCGAGTCGCGGGATCGAGCGAATGATCGGCGGCGACCCGCCGGGCAACGGGATGAGGCGCTCGCTCATGGCGTCGGGGCGCATCGGGGTGTGGGAAGAGGCATCGGGCTTCGGCAGGGGGCAGACACGCTGGATTGTTGCGCAGGCGCATCGGTGGACGTCGAGACCTCGGCGTCGTCACAAGTCGATCAAGACTGCGCGCCGGCGCTTGTCGAAACTCCAGCACCATGGACTTCGCACGCATCACCCCTCTTGCCACGACCCTGTTTGCCGCCGTGCTGGCCGCGTGCGGCGGTGGATCGAGCAGTTCGGGCGACGCTGCCGTGACGACCGCCAACGGGTCCCCCGCCGCTCCTGCACCCGCGCCCGCACCTGCACCCGGCTCGTCGATCAACGCCGCGCTCGGCATGCCCGGACGGTTGCTGGGCGGCCTGGGCGCCGGCAATGCGATCGCCGACATGACGAGCCAGCAGATCCACCCGGACATCATCGACACCTACCTGGTCGGGGTGGGAGCCGGTTCGTGGCCGCACTGGAACAGCCCCGACGGGGCCTACGTCACGTATGTCTCCGCGAACGTCAAGGCCGCCGGCGCGGTGCCGCTGTTCACGCTCTACCAGATGGCCTCCAACGGCGACGGCAACATCAGCGGCATCAACGATGCGACCTTCATGGCCACCTATTGGGCCCAGGTCAAGTTGATGTACCAGAAGATCGGCGCGACCGGCCAACCGACGCTGGTCAACCTCGAACCCGATTTCTGGGGCTACGTGCTGACATCGGCGCCCGGCGCCGACCCGACGAAGCTGCCGGCCCGCGCGAGCCTGATGGCGGAATGCGCCAGCCAACCGGACACCGCGGCCGGTCTCGCAGGATGCCTGTTGACGCTCGGACGCACCTATGCGCCCAACGCGAAGATCGGCTTCCCGCCCTCCTTCTGGGGGCGCGATGCCACCACGGTCGGCACCTTCATGGCGAAGCTCGGTGCCGACAAGGCCGACTTCATCGTGGCGCAGACGAGCGATCGCGACGCCGGCTGCTTCGAAGTCGCATCGCCGGTGCCCGAGTGCGCAGGTCGCGGCAGCGGACCGTTCTACTGGGACGAGAGCAATGTCGCGACGCCGAACTTCCGCCAGGACCTTGCCGCGTGGAGCAGCGTGCGGGGCCTGCTCGGCAACCTGCCGATGCTGTTCTGGCAGACGCCGATGGGCGTGCCGTCGGCCACCCCCGGCGGCACGCCCGGCCACTACCGGGACAACCATGTCCACTACATGCTCACGCACCCGACCGAGTACACCGCCGCCGGCGTGTTCGCGATCGTGTTCAGCGGCGGTGGAAGCACCTCCGCCAGCATCACGACCGACGGCGGACAGTTCGCCCGCCTGTTCCAGGCCTACCTGACCCATCCGGCGCCGTTCCCCCGCTGAGCGATGGCGCGCCCTGTCTGCGCCGCAACGATCCGTTGTGCTTGCTTACCACTCGACACCTTCATTCGGCAGGAATGAGGGAATGCGACCGGCACGGAGCACTCTCTGCGTCGCCGTCATGGCTCGATCAAGATTCGGCTGACCTGCCGGCACTACATTGCCGCGTCTGAACGGCAGAACAAGGAACGGAACGTGACCAGGACATTGGAAGACAACAATCTCGAAGACTTGCCCGATCCGGCACGGCGTGCGTTCTCCTTCGGGCTGGGCCTCTTCCCGATGTTGCCGATGTTGCCGATGCTGTCCGGATGCGATGCAGACACCGAAGACGACGACCCCTCGGCGCAGGCGGCACCGGCCGCAGGGACCGGTGCCACCCCGGCGTCGGCGAGCGGCGTCTTTCGCCATCCCGGCCTGCTGGTCACCGAAGACGACTTCACGCGCATCCGCGCGCACATCCAGGCCGGCCAGCAGCCGTGGACGGACTGGTGGAACAAGCTGTGCGCCGACGGCCTCACCCACCTGGACGCCAAACCGAATCCGCAGGCGGCGGTGTATCGCGCCGACGGCACCAAGTGGGCGATGTATCGCGACATCCAGCGCGCATGGTGCCTGGCACTGCGCTGGCGGCTGTCCGACGACACGCGCTATGCGGACAAGGCCGTCGAGACGCTGGACGCCTGGGCGAACACGTTGAAGATGATCGGGACCGTGCCCGAGGGATCGACCGCCCATGACGACCACACCTTCATCCTGCTGGCCGGCATGCAGGGCCACCAGTGGGCGCAGTCCGGCGAGATCCTGCGCGGCTACAGCGGCTGGGCGCCGGCGAGCCTGGCGCGGTTCCAGGACATGCTGCTGCGCGTTTTCGGCGGCATCTGCCGGGATCGCCTCGCAAACCCGAGCCTCGGGTCCCACGCCAACTGGGACATGTCGTCGCTCTGCGGTGCGCTGGCCATCGGCGTGTTCTGCGACCAGCCCGACCTGTACCGGCAGGCCTGCGACTACTACGCGGGCAACAACCGCGGCAAGCTGCAGATGTTCGGCAACGGCTCCGTCGTGCACGGCGTCTACTTCATGCACCCGGGCCATCTCGGGCAGTGGGAAGAGAGCGGCCGCGACCAGGGGCATTCGACGCTGGGCATGTCGCTGGGCGGCGACCTGCTGGAGATGGCCTGGAACCAGGGCGACGACCTGTACGGGCTCCACGACAACCGTTTCCTCGCGGCGGCCGAGTACGTGGCCCGCTCCAACCTGCTGGACGAGAGCGGCAAGACCTACCCGATGCCCTATGCCCGCGAACACAACCCGTCGCAACCCCACACCTCCCTGTGGACGGAAGTGAACCAGTCGTTCCAGCACGGCCGCAACGCCTGGGAGCCGATCTTCAACCACTATGTGAATCGCATGGGCCTGGCGGCCCCGAACGTCGCGCGCATGGTGCCGCTGTGCGAGCCGAACTACGGGTCGGGCAATGGCGACGACATGGTGTTCCCGACGCTGACGCACCGCCGCGCGGCCTATGCCGGGCCGATGAAGCCGCCGTCCGGCCTCGCGGTCCAGGTGCGCGACGGCCGGGCCGTGCTGTCATGGTGGGGCAGCGTCGGCGCGAGCTCCTATGTGGTGAAGCGGAGCGCCCGTGCCGAAGGCCCCTTCACCGAACTGGCCACGGTCCCGGCAAGCGAACTGCTCACCCACACCGACGCCCCTTCGAGGAGCACCTGGTTCTACCAGGTCACCGCCGTGGGCAGCGACGGCACCCGGGCCAGCTCCAGTGCCGTGCGGGCCGCGGTGGGCGGCGAGAAGCGCCTGGTCCTGCCGCTGAACGGCCTCGGCAACACCGGCACCACCGGCTCGCTGCTGACTCCCGCCGGCGTCCAGTCCAGCATCGAGGGCCGCCTGCTGGACGGCGCGACCTGGGGCGAGGGACGCCGCAACGACAAGGCCCTGGTGTTCGACGGCAAGGCGGCGGGCCTGCAGCTGCCGCCGGGGATCTTCAGCGGCCTGGACGACTTCACCGTGTCGCTTTGGGCGTATGCGAATTCGCTGCGCTGGGACAGCTGCCTGTTCTTCGCCGGGCATGACGGCTTCTCCAGCATGTACATCGCACCGAAGGCCGGCCAGGGCCTGCGTTTCGGGATCTATGGCGCGGGACACAACGACAGCCAGGTCGTGGAAGCACCCGGCTTCATGGCGATACGGCGCTGGGTCCACGTGGCGGTCACGCTGCAGGGCAGCACCGGGCGGCTGTATGTCGACGGCATCGAGGTCGCGAGTTCCAGCGACATCCTGCTGTCGCCGCGCCAGGTCGGCGACCAGGTGGCCTTCCTCGGGCGCAACTGGGCGCACCCGTCGTTCGACGGCCGCATCCAGGACTTCCGGGTCCATGCCGGCGCGCTGAGCGCCGCGGAGATCGCTGCGCTGGCGCAGTGAAGAAAAGGGCCCCGTGCGGGGCCCTGCGCTCAGTCCGAGACCTTCACCCAGTCGTAGTAGGCCGGACCGCCGCCGCCGTTGTAGGTCCCGACGAAGCCGACGGCGCCCGACGAGTTGTTGCCGACCCAGTGGTTCAGCATCAGGCGCATCGGCGCCGAGAACGCCGTGTTGACCCGCCGGAACTCCATCTCCGCGCCGGCATCGTTGACGTGGAACCAGCGCACGTAGGTCGGCCGCCATTCGAAGCCGATGGTCCGCCAGCCGGTGGCGATGGCGAACTGCTGGAAGTTCTGCCGGCCGCCCGTCCACACGTTGGTGTGCAGCACGGTGCCGCCCTTGATGAACTCGAGGTCGATCTCGAAGTGGTTGGAGGTGCCCGCATTGCCGGTGTAGAGAAAGAACGAGCTGTTGCCGCCGGGGATGGTGCCGGGCTGCAGGCGGGTCACGAACTTGCCGTACCGGAAACTCTGCCAGGTGCGCACCTCGGCGCATTTCACCGCGCTGCGGTTGCTGCCGTTGACGTTCAGGTCCAGCCCGCCCCACCCTGTCAGCCATGCTTCGCTGAACGCGAAGGTGCAGCCGAAGATGTCGCCGTTGGCCCAGTTGGCGGTCTCCCAGACCGATCCGTTCGGGCCGCCCGTGCCGTCGAACCCGTCGAAGAAATTGGTCGCCTGCGCGCCCACGTGCAGGCCCATGGCCAGCACCGCGGCGAAGGCGCCCTTGACGATGGAATTGATCATGCTTGTCTCCTCGTTGTGCTTGTCGTGCGCGATCAGGGGGCGAGCTTCACGGTGCCCACGCCCAGGTTGTGCGAGCCCGTCGTGGTGGCGCCGTTGATCACGTCGATCGCGAAGAGACCGGCCTTGACGGTGCCGACTTTCGAGCCGGTGCCGTTGCAGTAGTCCGGCAGCGCAAACATCGTGTCGTTCAGGTCGATGACGAGTTCGGACAGGGTCGCGTCGACGATGGCCTGGGCCGTCGCCGTGCAGCCGTCGCCGGCCACCGGGCTCGGTTGGAGCTTGATCGACAGCACGCCGTCGCTCGACGACTTCAACCGGATCTTCAGCTTGGTGAACCCCGAGGCATCGAAGGCGCTGACCGGTGCCGCACCGGTGTTGCCGGGCGCGTAGACGCGGATCGCGGTACCGGCATAGGCCTGGTTGCCCGACAGCGACGCGCTGAAGTCCACCTCGCCCGATGCCTGGGTCACCGCGCCGGCCACGATCTCGCCGCTCTTCTCCGCGAAGAAGTAGGTCTCGATCTTGCCGGCCTCGCTGGTGCCGGTCGCGCTCGACGGGGTTGCGAACGCGACGTCGCCCGACGAAGGACCGGCGGGCGGTGCCGGCACGGGTGCCGACGGCGGCGCAGAGGCAGCCGGTGTGGGGGCCACCGACGTGGGGACGCTGGTCCCTCCGCCGCCGCAAGCCGTGAGCGCCACCGCGCCGAAGAGCGCGGTCAAGGCGGTGCATGAATGCCGAACTGAACGCCGAAACATCTGATCCACTGGTGTCTCCTGAAGTGACACGTGGATGGTGTTCTCACGCTGCCTGCAGCGCCGTCGTGCGTTTGCGTTTGACCGTGCCGTTCTTGCGCTCAACGCCCGGCGTTCAGTAGCACATCATCAAGCCGAACTTGTTGCGCTCGCAGGTGACGACGCGCGTGCGTGCGGCCGGCTCGGCGGCCGCGCGAGGCGGCGTCGGCCTCGCCACCGGACGGGCGACCGGCGCCGCGACATTCAACGAGTCGTACGCCGTCTTCCAGGCCGCCACCCGCGCGCGCGACACGGCTGCAAGCTCGTCCTTCTGGTAGATGCGGACATGGTCGACGAGCATCGGCTCGGCGCCCGGTCCGACCTCCAGGTTCAGCAGGAAGGGCCATTGCTCGAAGACATCCCGCGCGCCGGGCGGCACGTCGGCGCGCAGCACCGCTTTCACCGCCACGTCGTCGACGGCCCAGCGGATCTTCACCGGGTCCCATTCGAGCGAGAAGCGGTGGAAGCCGTCATCCGAAGGCGTCAATTCCACCGACGCATGGAACGCCGGCTCGTCGCCGATGCCCGGCGCATTCAGGCCGAGACCGAGGTCGGCCCCCTCCTTCTCGATCAACGTGATCTCGCCGGCTTCCAGCCAGTCGAGCGATGCCAGCGGTGCCCCTTGCAGCGAGACGCGTGCGTTGCCGGCCGGCAGCTTCGCGCGCAACTCGATGCGGCCGTAGACCATCGCGCCCGTCGGACGCACGTGAAGGCTGCTCGCGGGCGGCAGCAGCAAGCGGCCGTTGCCGTCGAGCTGCGGTCCTGCTCCGCCGGGCGCCTTGTGCACGCGCCAGCGTTTCTCGTCGACCCGCCCCGTGGCCGCCGCATCGAACTCGTCGGCCCAGGCGAGCCGCCATGCGGCGTCCCGCGTCTCGCGGGGAACGGGTGCCGCCTCGCTCGCGGCATTCGAGAACTCGATGCGCCCCACCTCGAAGCGCACCGGCTCCTCCGAGGGTTCGTTGGCCGTGACCTCCACGCTCGCGACGGCCGGCAGCGTCTGCGCGATGCTCGCGCCGTTGCCGGCGCAATAGGGCTCGGGCTCGAAGACCGCCAGCGGGATGTCGATGTCCATCGTGCCCCGCACCTTCTGCAGCAGCACCGGGTAGCAGCCGGTGTTCTGCAGCCTCGTGTCCGTGCCCTTGATCCGGATGCGAAGCACCTGTTCGGCCGGCGACACGAGCCGGATGCGCAGGTTGCGGAATGCGGAGAGGTCGATCGCCGCCCCGCCGCGACCCGCTCCCACGTCCACGCCCAGCGTGCTCCAGGTGCTGCCGTGCGCACGGCTCAGGCGGCCGGACACCCGCACCCCGCCGTCGAAGACGCCGAGCGGATCGGCCGCGACGTCGCCGGGCTTCTCGGAGATCTGGAGAAGATTCACCGGCGGGCGCGGGCGGCCGGCCGGAGCGGTCCGGAAATCGGCCCACACCACCGACGGCGCATCGGCGCCCCGGGCCGGCGCGGACAGCCATGCCGCGGCAAGCGCTGCCAGGTACCACGGTGCGCGCTTCATTGCGCGCTGACCGGCATGCACAGCTCGCAGCGCACGAACGGCGAACCGGGCGGCGGCGAGCCGGGTTCGCAGCGCTGGATGAAATGTCCTTCCGCGAGCGCGAACGGAGAGGTCGGCAGCCATTCGGTGAGCAAGGTGTTCCAGCCGCGCCCGATCTCGCTCGACGGGCCTTCGTAGTGCAGGCAGGCCGCCCAGTGCGCCGGCAGGCTCTTTCGCATGGCCCTCAGGCCGGGGTCCTGCCAGCCCGCGGGCAGCTCGACGCAGGCGTCCATGCGGCAATGCGCCGCGCGGGTGATGGCCGGGTCGTCGAGGCCGATGGACAGCATCGGCCGGTCCGACAGGCCCAGGCTGTCGACCCAGGGCACGAAGCGCGCGTACAGGATCTCCGAGCTGTGGCCGTAGTCGCCGCGCTCGCGCATGTAGAGGCATTCCTTGGCGTCGAAGTGCCTGAGCTCGACACGGCCGCGGGTGGCGGTCCGGCCGTCGTCGGCCGGCGCTCGCCAGTCGTTCCACCCGCCGGAACGCCAGCGCGACGGCGTCATGCCGAAGTGCTCGCGGAAGGCCCGGGCGAAGGCTTCCGGCGACGCGAAGCCGCAGCTGCGCGAAACGGCCGTGACCTTCTCGTTCGGGCAGTGGCGCAGCCGGCCGGCCGCCATCTCGAGCCGGCGGCGCCGCACGAACTCCTTCGCCGTCTCGCCGCTCCAGGCCAGGAAGAGCCGGTGGAAGTGAAAGGGCGAGAACGCTGCGCAGTCGCTCAGCCGCTCCAGGCTCAGGTCCTTCGACAGGTGCGACTCGACATGGTCCAGCACCTGCTCCATGCGCCGCAGGTGGTGGCTGCGCAGCGAGGGTTGCTCGCGCGGGCGAACAGGGGGCAGGCTCGGGCCGCAGGGCCTCTCGATGCCGTGGAAAGTCGGGTGGGTCATGGTCATGTCCGTGGCAACGTTCATGCAAGCGCTTGCATGGCCAGTGTATGAACGGTCTGCCGGTGCCGGCCCAGGGGGGAACCCTGAACGGACCTGACCGATCTTGCGGTTTCGCGGCCGAGGCGCACCGGGACGGGGCGCCCTGCGTCAACCTGTGACAGGAACCGCCTTGGTCGATTCGCGGACGATCAATTCCAGCTTCGCCATCGACGCGCGCGGCGGCTTGCGGCCCTCGATCAGCGCGACGACGGCCCCCGCGGCCTCCCGGCCGAGGTCGCGCAGCGGCTGCCGCACCGAGGTCAACGGCGGCAGCGAGAAGGACGAATGGGCCAGGTCGTCGTAGCCCACGATGGACATGTCGTCGGGCACGCGCACCCCGCGCCGGTACAGCGCGAGCATCGCGCCGTAGGCGGAGTCGTCGTTGGCGGCGAAGACCGCGCTGAACGGCAGGCCGCGATCGAGCAGCATGTTCATCGCCGTCACGCCGCCGGTCTCGACGTAGCCGCCCGGCGCCACCAGCCGCTCGTCGAAGGGGAGCCCGGCCGCGACCAGGGTGTCGCGGTAGCCGCGCAGGCGCTCTTCGGCGTCCTGGCGTCCCGGCGGGCCGGCGATGAAAGCGATGCGGCGGTGGCCGAGTTCGAGCAGGTGGCGCACCGCCTCGCTGGCGCCGGCATGGTGGTCGAAGCACAGCGAATGCACCCGCATCGACGCCGACAGCCGCCCGAGCAGGACCGTGGGCACGCCGCGCGCATGGTGGTCCAGCAGTTCGTCGTCCAGGTCGCCGACCAGCAGGATCACGCCGTCCACCCGGCGGCCCATCAGCGACATCAGCCGCTGCTCTTCCTCGACCTTGTTCCAGTGGCCGCTCACGAAGATGGCCTCGTAGCGGTGGCTGGCCAACCCGTCTTCGACACCGCGCATGGCCTCGTTGAAGAACGAGCTGGAGATCTCCTGCGTCAGCACGCCGACGGTCATCGTGCGGCCCTTGGCGAGCCCGCGCGCGACCAGGTTGGGCCGGTAGTTCAGGCGCTTGATGCTGCTCTCGATGGCCGCCGCCTTCTCTTCGGCAACGACGTGGGTGCCGCTCAGGTAGCGCGACACCGTGCTCGTGGAGACCCCGGCCAGGCGCGCCACCTCTTCGAGCGTGACGCTGGTGTTATCGATGGGCATGGCGCGATGATAGCGCTTGACTCTCCAGCGCGTGGAAAGGGAAAGGCCGTGCGGGTCGGGGTATGACGCCCGGTAAACCACGGGGTTTCCCGATTGCATCCGCCGATTCGCAAGAACGGTCAGGCCTTGGCATTGCAAGCGCTTGCACGGAACGCTATCGTGCCGGCCATGAAGCCGAAAGACCTCCCTCACCCCACCCCCTTCCGCTCGGCCGCGCGCTGCGTCGGCGTCTTTGCCCTCACGGTGGCGACCTGGGCGAACGCGCAGGTCGCCACGGTGCGCATCGACCCGTCGCGCGCCGGTCCGGCCGTCAATCGTCAGGTGCTGTCCGGTTTCAACTTCGGCAACTGGATGTCGGTGACGGAATTCCGCGATGAACTCGCCAAGGTCCCGGCCGCTGCACTGCGCTTCCCCGGCGGCAACGTCGGCGACGACCACGACATGGACGAGCCGACGCTGGACGCGTTCAAGTCGCTGCTGTCGCAGGTCGCGGGCGAACGCGAGCTGCTCGTGCAGACGCGCGTGTTCCAGGGGCGCCCGGACCGCCCGGCCGCCAACACGCCGCAGGACGCGGCCCGCGCGGTGCGCCTGGCCCGCGCCCGCGGGCTGGACGTCAGGATCTGGGAGATCGGCAACGAACCCGATCTGTTCAGCACCGTGCGCGGCGACGCGAGCTGGACGGTCCGGCGCTATTGCGACGTCTTCCGTGCGCAGGCCGCGGCGATTCGCCGCGAGGACCCGAAGGCCTTGATCGCCGGCCCCGCCGTCTCCGGCGACCAGCCCGGCGCCCCGCTCTTCCTCGAGCGCTTCGTCGAGCTGTGCGGCGACGTCGTGGACGTGCTCACCTGGCACATCTACCCCACCGAAGGCGACGGCACCGAAGAAGCCGCGCTCGCGACGGTGGCCGAGGTCGACCGCTCGATCGCGCGCTTCTCCGCGCTGTGGAAGGACCGCTCGCGCAACCCGCTCGGCCACGAGAGGAGCATCCGGTTCGGCGTGACGGAATACAGCCTGTCATGGCGCACCGACCGGCCGCGCTTCCTGTCCGACCAGGTGGGTGCGATGTGGGCTGCCGAATCGGCCCTGCGCATGGCGCAGCACGGGGTGAGCCTGGCCCACTACTTCGCCTACATGGGCACCGGGTTCCATGGGCTGCTGGACACCGGGGGCGTGCCGCGCCCGACCTACTACGGCTTCGGCATCCTGGGCGAGCTGGATGGCACCTTCGTCGAAGCGAGCAGCAGCGACCCGATGCTGTGGGCCCATGCGACGAAGAAAGGTTCGCAGCTTCAACTCGTGCTGTTCAACACCGGCACGCAGGCCCGCCCGGTGCGCATCGACGGCCAGGCCGCGTTGACGCTGAAGGATGCACGCTTCTTCGACGCGGGCATCGTGGACGACGAGAAGCCGTTGCAGCCGCTCGCCGCGCAGGCGGGGCGCACGATCACCCTGCCCGCCCGCTCGATGGCGATCGTCCGGCTGGAGCTGGCACCATGAGGCCCGATCAACGCCTGCGCCGCCGCCTGCTCGCCGCCTCGGCACTCGGCCTGGGCCTGCCGGCCTGCGGCAGTCCGCCGAAGAAGGCGTCTGGGCTCGACGATGCGCTGGCACTGCCGGTCCTCGTCGACCGCGACGAGGACAGCGGCCGTGGCATCTTCTTCGGCCTCTTCCGCGAGAGCGCGCTGCCCGACCTGCTGGTCGACGCGCAAGCCGACCTGCGCCGCCAGCCGGCGGCCGCGATGTGGTTCACCCGCTTCGGCGCGGCTTTTCCGGAATCGCAGATCCGGTTCCTCGCGCAGCACGGCGTGGCGGCGCAAGTGACCTGGGAGCCCTGGGGCTTCGACAACAGCCCGGTGGCGCTCGCCGACATCGTCGCAGGCAAGTGGGATGCCACCATCGACGCGTGGGCGCAGGGCGCGGCACGCATCGACCACCCCTTCATGCTGCGCGTGGGCCATGAATTCAACGGCGACTGGTACCCCTGGTGCCTGGTGAAGAACGGCCGCCAGCCGCAGCTCTTTGCGCGGGCCCACCGCCACATCGTCGAGCGCTTTCGCGCGGCCGGCGCGAACAAGGTCCGCTGGGTCTGGTGCTTCAACAACGACAGCACGCCCGCGGAGTCCTGGAACGACCCGCGCGCCGCCTACCCCGGCGACGAGTACGTCGACTGGATCGGCATCGACGGCTACAACTTCGGCACCAGCCAGAGCTGGTCGCACTGGACGCCCTTCAGCCAGGTCTTCGGCCGCGCGGTCGGGATGGCGCGCGATATCGCACCGTCCAAGCCCATCGTGCTGGCCGAACTCGGCTGCTCGGAAATCGGCGGCGACAAGGTCGCATGGATCGAGCGCATGTTCAGCGACATCGAGACGCTGCCCAACGTCCGCGCCTTCACCTGGTTCGACATCATCAAGGAGACCAGCTGGGCGCTGACCTCCAGCAACGACTGCTGGCTCGCCGCGATCCAGGGCCTTCGCCGCGCGTCCATTCGCGGAAACGGGAACGCGCTGCTGTCCATCACCACCACGAGGAAACCGGCATGAACACCAGAAGCGCCACGGGCCCTGCAGCGCTCGCAACCATGATCGTCGCGGTGCTTGCCGCGGGCTGCACCACGGCGCGCCCGCCGACGGCCGCCATCGCGGGCAACGACGCCGCGCGCGCACCGACGAGCCCTGCCGCCGAGCCGGCGGTCGACGGCAACCGCCTCGTGCTCGCGACCATGAAGGCCGGCACCGGGACCGATCAAGGAGGCGCAACCGATGCCTTCGCGTATGCCGAGAAGGCCGGCGATGCCTCGGTCGGCAAGCTGGCGGCCGCCGACGGGGTCGCCCGCGTGACCGGGGTCATCTGGCCGCAGAAGGGCAGCACCTGGGCCGGTGTCGGTTTCACCGTCGGCGTGGGCCGCGGCGGCAAGCCGATGGACGCCTCGGCCTACAAGACCTTGACGCTGCAACTGGCCGCCAGCACGCCGGGCGTGCTGCGCATCCGCGTGCTCGGCGACGAGAAGGCCATTCGCGATGCCGGCTGCTACCCCGTCGTGCTGCAGCCGGTCACGCCGGAACTGCGCGAGTACAGCATCCCGCTGGCCCGGTTCGCCTCGGAGTCGTACTGCGGTGCCAATGCGCGAACCGTCGCGGTCACGCAGGGCGCGCTGTCGGCCGTGGAAGTGGCCGACGCCAAGGTGGGCGGCGGCAAGCGCGACGTCGACTTCCAGGTGGGGCGCCTCACGCTGGGTCGCTGAACCGCATCGGAATCAGAGCGAGAAGCCGAGCAGCGCCGCGACGCCAGCCTCCTTGTTGGGGCGTGCAAAACCGTCGCGCGTCAGCCGGCTCATCCGGATCGTCAGCGTGTCGGTCATGAACCACTTGTCGTACAGCGCGTTGATCTCGCCGCTCGCGTAGAGACGCACCAAGCTGCGGTCCACCGCCGCCAGCAAGGCCTGGTCGCCCTTTCGGACCATCACCGCATAGGGTTCGACCGACAGCGCCAGCGGGCTCACCTCGAGCGAATCGAGCGCCCTGTCGGCGGACGCCAGGCCGAGCAGCAAGGAGTCGTCCTGCGGGAAGGCCCGGGCCCGGCCTTC
>Ga0065165_1002465_pt1 | contig 15572 bp, 16 predicted proteins | sample AraplaMF_Cvi_mMF_FD_63813 | JGI IMG/M metagenome (GOLD analysis project Ga0065165, IMG submission 63813) | Arabidopsis root microbial communities from the University of North Carolina, USA - plate scrape MF_Cvi_mMF (version 2) (version 3) | ecosystem: Host-associated > Plants > Roots >...
TGCATTCCCGCTATTGTTTAATGTTAAGGCTTCTGAGTTGACCAATCAATGCGAACACTTAGGTGACGTTATACCGAAAATGTATACTACACTTAATGAGCGGTTGGATGAAAGAAGCTCTATTGCAGCTGTAAAACCCGTATTGGACTCTTATTTTAGGACTATGCTTCAAGGTAAGCAAGCCTATGATATGGATTCCCGACTGGCTACCGCACTTCATGCCATTCTTTGTTCTAACGGCGCGTTCAACATTCAGCAACTTGATACCGGCATTAGTGCCAGGCATCTCAGACGTCTTTTTGATTTTTATATCGGTGTGGCACCGAAAGAATTCCATAAGATCATGAGGTTTCAAAAGCTTCTGCGTCGAAGCCCGACCCGAGCCATGTTACGGGATGAGAAGTTTTACTATGACCTGGGATACTATGATCAATCACACTTTGTAAAGGATTTTAAATCGCTTTATGGGGTTGTGCCGCGGAAGGCGTTTATATAGAGCCGCCCTGTTACGATAATGCCATCGTGTCCGTTTTTTACAATTTTACGGTCGAACGGTTGCGGATATTTGACATCGCTAATGTAATACGATATGAAAACGCTACTTGTTATACTTTTGTTATTCACCACTATGGCAGCTCAAGCACAAAATAATACTAATCCATCTATCGAGTATCAGGACGTATATTCCGCATATCTCACCAAGCATTTGAAGGCCAGTCGCGACTTTTATGTTACGTGGTTGAACTTTGATGTTATTTTCGAGTCAACCTGGTGCGTATATCTGCAATCGAAGGGGAAACAGAAATTTACTTTCGCATTGATCGATGAAAAGCATCCGTCATCACCACCCACCTATGGAACATTCGATAAACGAGGAAGTTTCCTTACGCTACAGGTAGAGAATGCGGAGCAGACATATCTGGCACTTAAGGCCCGCAAAGCACCCATTACGTATCATCTTAAAAAAGAGGATTGGGGACAGATTCGCTTTGGTCTTACCGATCCCAACGGTCTGTACATCGATATCGTTCAGCAGGTCGATCCAGCTCCTGGATACTGGGATAAATATATGACTTCGGATAAGTAAAACTCCGGCTTAGAGTCATGCCTAAGAGCAATGATACTAAGCCGGCTTTCTGTTATCTATAACGCTACATATTTCGGCGGTACTGACCACCTACCTCGAAAAGTGCCTTTGTGATTTGTCCGAGCGAGCAAACTTTACAGGCTTCCATAAGTGTTTCGAAGATGTTCTGGTTCTGTACTGCGGCTTGCTGTGCCTGTGTTAGCAGCTCAGCGGCGTGTTTGCTGCCGAATGAATGAAGGCTGTTCAACATGCCGATCTGGTATTCCTTCTCTTCGGTAGTAGCGCGTATTACTTCGCGTGGTACTACGGTAGGAGAGCCCTTTGAACTCAGGAATGTATTTACCCCGATAATGGGATACTCTCCGGTATGCTTTAGTGTTTCGTAGTAGAGGCTTTCTTCCTGGATCTTACCGCGCTGATACATGGTTTCCATGGCGCCGAGAACGCCGCCACGTTCGGTAATGCGATCGAACTCCATAAGGACGGCTTCTTCTACGAGGTCGGTCAGTTCTTCGATGATGAATGAGCCTTGAAGCGGGTTTTCGTTTTTGGCGAGGCCGAGTTCTTTGTTGATGATAAGTTGTATTGCCATGGCACGACGCACGCTCTCTTCGGTGGGCGTGGTGATTGCCTCGTCGTAAGCGTTGGTGTGAAGTGAGTTACAGTTGTCGTATATGGCGTAGAGTGCCTGCAGGGTTGTGCGGATATCGTTGAAGTCGATTTCCTGTGCGTGCAGTGAGCGGCCGGATGTTTGGATGTGGTATTTCAACATCTGGCTGCGGGCATTGGCGCCGTACTTGTTTTTCATGGCCTTTGCCCAGATGCGTCGGGCTACGCGGCCGATGACGGCATATTCCGGATCGATACCGTTGCTGAAGAAAAAGGAAAGGTTAGGCGCGAAGTCATTGATGTCCATGCCGCGGCTGAGGTAGTACTCTACGTAGGTGAAACCGTTGGCCAGTGTAAAGGCCAGCTGCGTGATTGGATTGGCGCCGGCTTCGGCAATGTGGTATCCGGAAATAGAGACCGAATAGAAGTTACGGACGTCGTTGTCGATGAAGTATTGCTGTACATCGCCCATGAGGCGTAGTGCAAATTCGGTTGAGAAGATACACGTGTTTTGTGCCTGATCTTCTTTTAAGATGTCGGCCTGTACGGTGCCGCGAACCTGTGCGAGTGTTTCGGTTTTGATTTTGGCGTATACATCTGCCGGAAGGACCTGGTCGCCGGTAACGCCGAGCAGCATAAGGCCGAGCCCGTCGTTGCCTTCAGGTAGGGCGCCCTGGTAGGCGGGGCGTTGTGCTTTTGGAATGCCGGCGTAAAGGTTGTCGATCTTCTGACGTACTTCTTCTTCGAGTCCGTTTTTGCGGATGTAGATTTCACACTGCTGGTCGATGGCAGCATTCATGAAGAAGCCGAGCAGCATGGGGGCGGGACCGTTGATGGTCATCGACACCGAGGTGCGTGGATCGGCTAGGTTAAAGCCGCTATAAAGTTTTTTAGCGTCGTCGAGGCAACAGATGGAAACACCCGAGTTGCCGATCTTGCCATAGATATCCGGACGATAGTCGGGATCGTTACCATATAGGGTAACGGAATCGAATGCTGTGGAAAGGCGTTTGGCCGGCATGGCCTGGCTTACGTAGTGGAAGCGGCGGTTGGTACGTTCAGGACCACCTTCGCCGGCGAACATACGGGTAGGGTCTTCGCCTTCGCGTTTAAATGGATAGATGCCCGCGGTGTAGGGGAACTCGCCTGGTACATTCTCCTGAAGAGACCAGGTTAGTAAGTCGCCCCATGCTTCATAACGCGGCATCGCTACTTTGGGAATCTGGAGGTGTGATAAGGATTCGGCGTGTGTGGCTATGCCGATCTTTTTATCGCGCACCTGGAAGTTAAACACGGGCGCTTTGTATTGAGCTATTTTGGCGGGCCATTCTTCCAGGAGCTTACCGTTTTTAGGATCAAGGCTGAGACGAAGTTTGGTGATCTGTTCTTCCAGTGAGGATACGAATGTTGTCTGTGCTTCGGCGGCACCGTTGGAGGCTGTTGTTGCGCGGTAGTGCGTCAGGGTCTTCTCCAGTGCGTATAATGTTTGGGCTACGCCGGCTTGCTCGCGCACCCATGTATCGTATTTGCGATTATTCTCGGTGATCTCGCTCAGGTACCGTGTGCGGCCCGGCGGGATGACGTATACTTTTTCTGACATTCCGGCCGTTAGCTCGAATGTAGATTTAAGCGGGGAGCCGGTCTTTGCCACTACGGTGTCCATAACATGGCGGTAGAGGCGGTTAGTGCCGGGGTCGTTGAACTGTGATGCTATTGTGCCGAACACGGGCATCTCTTCGGCCCTGGTATCCCAAAGCTGGTGATTGCGTTGATATTGTTTTTTTACGTCGCGCAGGGCATCGAGTGCACCGCGTTTGTCGAATTTGTTCAATGCAATGATGTCGGCGAAGTCGAGCATGTCGATCTTTTCGAGCTGTGTGGCGGCACCGTATTCGGGTGTCATTACATACAGGGCGGCATCGCTGTGGTCGAGAATTTCGGTATCACTTTGGCCGATACCGGAGGTTTCGAGAATGATAAGGTCGAAGCCAGCTGCCTTCAATACCTGTACGGCATCTTTCACATAAACTGAAAGGGCGAGGTTGCTCTGGCGTGTGGCCAGCGAGCGCATGTAAACGCGGTTGTTATTTATCGCATTCATGCGAATACGATCGCCCAGTAAAGCGCCTCCGGTTTTTCGTTTTGAAGGATCGACTGATATGATGCCGATTGTTTTATCGGTAAAGTCCATCAGGAAGCGGCGCACCAGTTCGTCTACGATGGACGACTTACCGGCACCGCCGGTACCTGTGATGCCTAGCACTGGTGTTTGCGATTGCTCCGCAAGCACGCGAACTTTATCGAGGGCGGCTTTATGAAGGTCGTTGAAGTTTTCGGCGGCGGAGATGATGCGGGCGATGGCGAGCGAATCTTTTGATGTAAGGCGGTCAAGCTCGTCGGTGAGTACATCGCCGGTAGGGTAGTCGCTTTGTTGTACAAGGTCGTTAATCATGCCTTGTAAGCCCATTGAGCGTCCATCGTCAGGGGAGTAGATGCGGGTAATGCCGTGGTTCATGAGCTCACGGATTTCTTCCGGCAGGATTACGCCGCCGCCGCCACCAAAGATTTTGATATGGCCTGCTCCTTTTTCTTTGAGCAGGTCGTGCATGTATTTGAAGTATTCGTTGTGCCCACCCTGATAGCTTGTCATGGCAATGGCCTGTGCGTCTTCCTGGATGGCGGTGTTCACCACTTCTTCAACGCTGCGGTCGTGGCCGAGGTGAATGACCTCGCAACCGGTAGATTGAATGATGCGACGCATAATGTTGATGGCGGCATCGTGTCCGTCAAAAAGGCTGGCGGCTGTTACGATCCGTACTTTATGCTGCGGTTTATAAGGTTCCTGAACATGTGCCTGGGGCGGCGTTTGAGTACGTTCTTTTTTTTCTGCGGTAACCGTTCCGGTGCTCATAGGTAAAAGATGTCTTTTGGTTTTTGCATCCGTTTGAAACTGTGTAAAAACGGTGAAATAGAAGGGTTTTAAAAATCAAAAATACGCAGAACAACACGATTAAGCTAACGGCTATTAGGAGAAACTGCGCTGACGACGATAAAATGTGGTTACCGCGGAGAGGTGCTGTGTATAAAAATCTTTTTCTGGCTTCGCGGCCTCTACCGGTTAACCCGTATTAGTTTTGCATGATGAATTTACTCAACGCCACGTTTAAACTGCTCGCTGCAGGTCCCGGTATTGCTGAACCTCCCACGAAGACAAAGCCTGAAATAGACGTTGACGTACTTACCGCAATAGATCCTCAAACGCTCGAAGACTCGTTTGTATACGTGCACTGTTATTTCAATAATTCTTCGCCGGATATGCTTATACGGATCTGGCAAACGACTTTTCTTATTGACCACGTGTCTGGCGCACGCTCGGGACTGGTTCATGCGGAGAACATTTCGTTTGCGCCGCTCTGGACGATGATCCCCAAAGGCCGTTATACTTTTCTTTTAGTTTTTTCTGCCCTTCCCAAGTCCTGCGCCCAGTTCGACCTCATTGAAGAAATCGCCCAACCTGGCGGTTTCTACGTGCCGAACATTCAACGCACTCAGTCGGACGTTTACCATATAGACATAGCATAAACCAGCGCGAGTCCGCCCTCGCTGAGGCAGCTATGGCGGGTGCAACGCGGGAGCGAAAAATCCCTAGCCGAGGCAGTAACTCTAATCTTCAGTTAAGATATTTCATCTGATATTCTTATTCCGTAAAAAGAGAGGGGGGCTGAGCCAGTGTGCGCAAGCTCTGCTTTCATCTCACATCCTCCCTGATTTCTTCTTCGTTCTCGGGCTCTTCACTCGTGCTGATTCATGGCATTGTTATTTTATTGCCTGACGCGATAAACAAAACAATTACCGATACATGAAAAAAGTATATTACAAAGGCCAGCCGTACGACTACAGAACCTCTGGCGATACCGTTGGAAAACGTCAATTCGTACTTTACAAAAACGGAGTTCTTACTCATTTTGTACAGGAGGAAGACCTCGATAAAAAGTCTGTTGTGAGCATGGTGCTTGACGCGTACTATCGCAGCATTATGAACGAACAGCCCGCATTACTCGGATAAGCGCGAGAATGCTTGTGGATAATCGTCCACAACATCGGAAGGGAGAGCGCGTGTTTAACGAACAAATTTTTTAATCTATGCGGAAACCTATAATCACATTACTAGCGGTTCTGGCGATTGCCGGATGTAACTCGCGCAAAGCTGACCAGGCCGACCAACGTTCGAATGACACGGTGAAGCAGGTAGCCGGCACCGCGCCACTGCCTGCTGACTCGCTCCCGAAGCCGTATGCTACAAAGTCTGTTAAGAACTATAGCAAAGTTATTGGGTGGGCCGACGGGAAGACCCCACAGGCACCCGATGGCTTTGAAGTGGTAAAGTTCACTGCCGGTCTTCGAAACCCGCGGTGGATTTATGTTGCCCCCAATGGAGATATATTGGTGGCGGAAGCCAATACCGAAAGTAAAGGTTCGAAGAAACTGGCCGACGAGGTATCGGGTAAGGCCCAATCACAAAACCTGGGTGAAAGCGCTAACCGCATTACGCTGCTGCGCGATAAGGATAACGATGGAAAGCCCGAGGTACAGCAGGTGTTGGTAAGCGGTCTTCATCAGCCGCTCGGCATGCTTGTACTCGGTAACATACTGTACGTGGCTAACACCGACGGCATTGTGCAGTTTCCTTATCAGCCCGGTCAGACACAGATCAAAGCGAAAGGCAAAAAGATACTCGACCTTCCTGCAGGTGGTTATAACAACCATTGGACACGCAACCTGCTGGCCAATGCCGACGGTACCAAGATCTATGTGGCCGTAGGCTCTGGTAGTAATGTAGGCGAACACGGCATGGACAATGAGGTACGGCGCGCCAATATACTTGAGATAAATCCTGACGGTACCGGCGAACGCATCTATGCCAGTGGCCTACGCAATCCTGTAGGGATGGGCTGGGCACCCGGCACGAGTACACTCTGGACGGCTGTGAACGAACGCGATGAACTTGGTGATAACCTCGTACCGGATTACCTGACGAGTGTACAGGATGGTGCCTTCTATGGTTGGCCCTATTCATACTTTGGTAATCATGAGGATCCACGGATGAAAGAACAGCGCCCGGACCTGGTACAGAAGGCGATAGTGCCGGACGTCGACCTGGGGCCACATACGGCATCGCTTGGTCTGGCCTTCTACGATCAGAAGGTATTTCCTCAACGTTATCATGGCGGAGCTTTCATAGGGCAGCATGGCTCATGGAACCGTGCCGAACTGAGTGGTTATAAAGTGGTGTTCGTTCCGTTCAAGAACGGTAAGCCCGGTACTCCCGAAGATTTCCTTACCGGCTTTATTGCCAATGCCAGTACTAACGAGGTTTATGGCCGCCCTGTAGGCGTAGCTGTTCTCCCGAGTGGGGCATTGCTTGTAGCGGATGATGCCAGCAATACGCTATGGCTTGTACGTGCGAAGAAGTAAGAAGATAACGTTATTGTTACGGCAACCTTGCTGTGCACGGGCTTTGCTGTACCTTTATTGGTATGGAGGTTGAATTTATGAACGAAGCTGTGCGGCTTTCAGGCGAGGCTATCCGCACGGGACAGGGTGGTCCGTTTGGTTGTGTTATTGTAAAGGACGGGGTGGTGATAGCACGCGGTGCTAATGCGGTAACGTCTACCAACGATCCTACTGCCCATGCCGAGGTTGTTGCTATTCGCGAAGCCTGCCGTGTTCTCAATACGTTTCAGTTAACCGGCTGCGAGCTGTATACCAGCTGCGAGCCTTGTCCGATGTGCCTCGGTGCCATTTATTGGGCACGCCCTTCGCGCGTTTACTACGCCAATACCCGCGAGCAAGCGGCTGCCATCGGGTTTGACGATGCCTTTATTTATCAGCAAATCGAAACTCCGGCAATACGTCGGACTATTCCTTTCCATCATTATCCTGATCTACACGCTCAGGATGTCTTTAGCCAATGGAAAGAGGTTTCTAATCGTATAGATTACTGATTTGAGATTGTTCCAATTTGAGATATTTCGTTGACCTGGCGTTGAAACACGCCATTGGTTGCGGTACATATGTCATACTCTCGCGATGCTTTCTATAGGTAGTTGCCTGGGTGTTACCGGGAGTGTCCCGAATTTGTAATAGCGCTGTGTAAAGACGTTAACGATGGCGTTGTTCAGGGATAAATGTATTTAATGGGATTATTCCCGATACGGGAATATGCTGTGTTAGGTTGAGAGTGGTAGATTCGGCAAACGCGGTTTGTGCGCTGTAGAGGCGGTTTCAGCTGAAGGGAACACGCTTTGCCTCCTTTTAGAATAGAAAGGAGAAAAACGATATGCGCACAACTGTAGTAACCAATATGCCGGTGTCTATTCTTTGGGATTACCGGGAATTTAAACGGGATGAAGTGCCGGCTCCGGCAGTGCCTTTTCATCACGACCATACGTTGGATGAGATCGTGCAATACGTTCAGCAGCATGGGATAGAGCCGGTAGAGCTTTCGGTGGTTAAGGACCGCGCGCTTCTAACCGATGGCAACCACCGTTTGGTAGCGGCCCGTAGGTTGGGTATCGAAAAGATACAGGTTAACGTAACGGTGTTTTTTGGTGATGGTGCTGAGGTGTTTTATCACCACACGCTTGAACGGTTTCGTACTATTCAGGGCATGCTGGAAGTGCAGCTGAAGCGCCTGTTCTTGTATAAGACGGATAGAAAGGTTTAAAGCCCGAGCTTGCGCAGGGCATTGCGGCGTATGCGATTGCGGATATGCAGAACGACGTCGATGCTGAAGCCGATGGCGGCGGCGGTTCCGGTGAACGTGAAGAAGGCACCTGTGGCGCTGTTGTTCAGCATGCCGTCAATACCCATGTAAATGAGAATAGCGATTGCGGTGAATGCCAGCGCGAAGATCAATATGTTTTTAGCCATGCGTAGAGGGATTACGTTTTGAGCGATACAAGGTTACGGAATCAGCGTAACCTAAAACGCGGGAAGTGTTGGAAGATATTACATGTGCGTTAAAGAGAAAAAAGGTCTACTTTTTGCGTTAATTCCGTATTATGCGGCCCCAAATTGGGGAATGGGATAATTAACTTATGAAGAATTGTGAGGCGAAGGCGCTGCTGGTGTCTATGCTGGTATGGGCTGGATGTTTATCTGTGCATGCACAACAGGCTACTGTTGCGCGTGGACCGTATGTGCAAGTGGGATTGCCCTGGTCTGTTTCCGGGATAGATGTAGCACCTGATGGCACGGTTTACATGGTGAGCGATGTTGACCGCGCGTTGTATCGTTATACTCTTGAGCTCTCTTCGCCCCAGCGCAACACGCCGTTGCTTGTACAGAAGGAGACCGCTCTGAAGCTGCCGGTACTGTATGCCGGTGGTGAGGCGATAAGCGGTCTGGAATCTGTGCGCTACGTTAACGACAGCACATTTCTTTTTACGGTTGAATACGATCGGAGGGATGGATCTGCTGCGTCTGCCCTGTATCTGGGTAAACGAAACGGCACTGTTGTGGGGTTGGAGGAGATTGTTCCTCAAACCTGTTTTCCGGGTACCTGGCCACGTAACTCCGGTATAGAAGGGATGACGTTGACGCACGATCGTAAAGAAATCTGGCTTGTTAACGAGCGTCCCTTTGAAGAGGATGAAGCATTGTATAGCCACCGGGTTGTAAGGCTTACCCGCATCGATTTCAGCGGTAAGGTTATGGCGCAATATGTATATGCTTTGCAACCGCAGAAGTCCTTCATAGAGTCAGCTGCCTATACGGACAATGGTGTAAGTGAGATACTGACTTATGACGAGCACCATATCCTTATCCTTGAACGCGCGTTTGGCGGTACACAAACCTGTCGTACATATTGCCGTGTTTTTATGCTTGATCTGCGCACCGCTCAGACTTATGACTGCCAGCACGGTAGAGGCGAACCGGCTATGGCGACACTAGTGTTTGACGCGGGCAAAGCATTGTCAACGGCACACATCGATAACTATGAGGGTATGGCATGGGCACCGTTGAAGGACAAGACTCCGGTTATTATGTTACTCTCTGACGACAACGGTAACTGGACGAGACATACCTGTCCGCAGACTACCGATCTTACTTTCTTCAACCTTGAGCCTAGATCAGGCGACTAGTTCTACAGCTAGTATCGGCGTTGTAACGGTGTTGCTTCGTATAATAGTGGAGAACATGCCACAGTAATCTATTTATACGACATGAAGCACAGGCACAAGTTTTTTGATGCTAGAACACATTACAAACTATCAAAAACTGGATGTTACGACATGTCTTGATGTTAGTAGAGTTGTTCTGCTGTATTAGGACATCACCAACATCCGCCAACAAAAATTACTACGCTATGAAAAAGATAACCAGTTTAATGTTATCCGCGGTTTTAATCGCCGGTCTTACATCATGTGGAAACAAGAAGGCCGAAACAGAAGATTCAAAAGAGGTGGCCGAAGAACAGAACGACGCGAAGTTTGATGATACGAAGGTTGAAGATGATACAGAGTTCGCTGTGGCGGCTGCTGATGGCGGTATGTTTGAAGTACAGGTTGGGCAGTTGGCTCAAACCAATGCGACGACAGCTGAAGTAAAGCAGTTTGCCAAGATGATGGTTGACGAGCATGGTAAGGCAAACGAGGAGCTGAAGGCTGCTGCAGCAGCAAAGAACATCACTTTGCCTGCGACGTTGAGCGAAAAGAAGCAGAAGAAATACGATGATCTGTCTAAGAAGACAGGTACCGATTTCGATAAGGCTTATATCGATCTTATGGTAGACGATCACAAGGAAGACCTTGATGCCTTCAAGAAAGAAGCTGAAGATGGTCATGATGCTGATCTGAAGGCCTGGGCTGCCGGTAAGGTGCCTACTTTAGAGCATCACCTCAATGCTGCGAAGACTGCGCAAGACGCGTTGAAGGCTGCTAAGAAATAATTTATTAATCGGAGTTAACGGTAATGGCTTGGCAGCTTCAGGAGCGCCAAGCCGTTTTTATTTGTACCTGCCGTGAGATGGTGTATCTTTATCGGCACATCATTACTGTTATGCCGCGCGCAAAAAAGCAAGTCTATACATTCACCGCCCCGTTGGAAGAGGTCGACTGGCAATTTATGAATACGATTGTTCGTGTACCGGATAATATTCTTAAGGCTTTGCCGACCGGGCGTATTCGTATCGAGGGAAGTTTTAATGATGCTCCTGTTAACCTCGGCATTCAATCCCGTAAGGAAGGATTTCATTACCTCAGTGTCAGTGCCTCTCTGCGTCGTGCGGCCCATATAAAATCCGGCGACCGCGTGGTGGTCACATTTACGATAGCCGATCCGGAGGAACTGGACATGCCGGAAGAGATGGAGGCCGTACTTGCTCAGGATGACGAAGCCTTCGCGGTATGGAAGGAACTGACTACCGGAAAGAAGCGAGGTATACTTCACTATATAAATTCTGTGAAGAATATCGATAGCCGTATAAAGCGTGCGCTCTTTATGGCCGAAAAGATGAAGCGCGGCGAACTACAGGTGCAGGCCGACAAGTCTAAGAAGGACCGGGATTAGTTCAACTAATTACCTTTTACTATTCACTATACGCAGTGTAACGTATAGCTGCCCGGCATGACGCTGTGTATGTTCGGCCGCATGTACCAACAGACCTATTACGGTGGATGGCAGGTGTTGGCGGCCTACGGTTCGGGGTTGTGTAAGGATGTCTTCGGGCAGGGTTTTGATTTCTTCGAGTGCGCGTGTAACCCGATCGTTAAACTGTTGGAGTAGTACGGTGGCTTTTAGCCCGGGCGTTGTTTTGCCTTCGGCTGCCAGGGCTTCGAGTTGTTGTTCGGTCAGTGCCTGTGCGCGGGCATAGGTAAACATGCGGTCGATTACGCCCGTGAGATGTTGGAGGTGGAAGGCAACGGAGGCTACACCGGCAGGGCGTTCCCATAATACTGTATCTGGGAAGTCGATCATCCAGGCGTTGACGTCTTCACGGGCTTGCGTGAGGGCGTGGGCTATGGGTTGCAGTAATGCCGGTACGCCGGGTAGTGGTCCGCGTAGCCATACTTCGGGTAATGAGGAGCCGGTCATTGTTTACGTTTTCGTGTAAAGATAACCGGCTCCTGGTGTTGATACAATGTTATTGCGCTACAGGTTGTTTCTGTAATACGCGCATCAACTCGTTATCGTTGGTGAGGTCGAGACGGAGTGGGGTTATGGATACATATCCGTTATCGACAGCCCAGCGGTCTGTTCCTTCGTCGGCAGGTTCGAGCGGCACAACCGTAAACCAGTAGTGTTTCCTTCCCATGGGGTCTGTGCCGGGCACTACTTTGCCATCGTATTGTTGTACGGCCTGCCGTGTCCACTTCATGCCGATGGGGTCGGGAGGCAGGTTTACATTTATTAGATTGAGATCTTTATTTTCGAGCAGGAGGCCGAGTACACGTTCAACGTAAGACTCGAGTGCTGCAAAGTCGGGTTCACCTTTGCCAGTTGGTGTACTGAAGGCAATGCCTTTCATACCGAGTAGTACGGCCTGTTTGGCGCCGGCGAGTGTTCCGGAGTGCCACATGGCGTTACCGAGGTTGGAGCCCATATTAATACCCGACAGTACGACGTCGGTTTTGGACCATAGGTGGCTACCAAGCGCAACACAGTCGGCCGGTGTTCCATTGACCCGATAGGCTTCTATACCTTCGAAGTTTACCGGCGACTTTTTGTAGAAAAGTGGCCGCGATGCTGTTATGGCGTGGCCCATAGATGATTGCTCCACATCAGGAGCTACGACGCGCACTTCACCGAAGCGTGTGGCAACCCGGGCGAGGGCCGCAATGCCGGGGCTGTAAATTCCATCGTCGTTGGTTACCAGTATTCTCATAGGGTAGTCTGCTACCAACATCATTCCAGGCTTCTGGTGATCGTCGCAACAGCGGTATGGATGAAGGCATGATAATGGAATCGGATAGGCAAAATGACTATGGACAATCATACGAATAATCGCGAAAGCACTGACGATAAGCCGGTAAAGAATGCCAGGCTTTTTCATAATCCCAATGCGGGTCACGGCGAGCATACGGCCGAAGAACTTGTTTCGCTTGTAGAGCAAGCGGGTTTTGTGTGTGAGTATACTTCCACGAAAGAAAAGGCGTGGGAGCGGGTTGAGGGGTTGAAGACAGACCTTATTGTTCTGGCGGGAGGAGATGGTACTGTACGTAAGGTAGCGCCGCATATCTTGGGTAAGGAAATACCCATTGGATTGTTTCCATTGGGGACGGCGAATAACATTTCGAAAACGCTTGGTATAGCAGGCGACACGGAGACGATTGCCGGTAACTGGAGTCACGGTGTGTTGAAGGCTTATGATGTTGGTAAGATTGGAGGTTTGAACGGTGATGGCTTTCTGTATTTTCTGGAGGGGATGGGCTATGGTGTGTTTCCGCGGTTGATGAAGCGTATGCGTGATCGCGAGGGCCATGAGGACGAGACGCCTCAGGAGAATCTGCGTATAGCCCTTGATATGCTTCATGAGATTATTCTGTCGTATAAAGCCAAGGCATGTACGATCCAGGCGGAGGGAATTACCTACTCTGGTAAATTTTTGTTGGTTGAAATTATGAATATCTGTTCGATAGGTCCGAATCTGAATCTTGATCCTACTGCAGACCCTGGCGATGGGGAACTCGAAGTTGTGCTGGTGCCTGAGGAGCAACGTGAGGCTTTTGCTGCGTATGTTCGTAATAAGATCAAAGGTATAGAGGAGCCTTTTTTGTTTAATGTATTTAAGGCGAAGAAAATATCGGTGGAATGGGAGGGGCGGCTGGTTCATGTGGACGACGAGAATATTCCGTTAAAAAAGTCGCGGGAGGTGACGATCGATTTGCAGGCGGGGATGCTTCACTTTCTGGTTCCGGAAGAGAAGGGGCGTAGGATAGGCGAATTGGTTTCGGCGCCGGAAGTTCCAGCCAGTGATGTACCGGAAGATGCTAACGATTGAGAAGCATCGTGTGTACTGACGTGTGTGTCTATATATGTATATAAACGGGGGCAAATGCCCGTAAATACTGCGGTTACAGCTTGTATTTACGGGCATTTGGCTTATCTTTATATTCAGGAGCTGACCCCTGCTTTAATCCCGCAGAATTGTTTTCCACCCAATACCCCCGGGGTCTCCGTTGTGAAGTTATACGGATTGCATGATCCGAAACGAAATGGCCCGCCAGTCCGGTTATGGATGGCACTCGCTCATGCCGAGGTTTCCGAAAATCGAAAGAGTAGGAACGTTGAACCCAGCACACGGTTATGAAGAAAAGTTTACTTGCCGCCAAATCTTTTCGTGTACCTCTCTATCTGTTCCCTCTGTATGTACATGACCGCTACGGTCAACTAATGACGTAAACGATGTTGTTTCCACCTCCCGGAAGCAATCATCTCACCATACTTTGTTCGGTGAGTCAAGTCTAAAAAGAATGTTATCGCAGAAACAACGCTGGTGATCGATACTGTATGTATTGGTTGTTCCATAGCGCCGTTGCCTGTATATCCGTACGATATGCCGGGGTTTACAAACTCCTGCGTTGGAATTCGGGTGCCAGGGATTTTGTCCTGCGGATCGTTTATGTGCCGATGTTCTTTTGATGTTTGCTCATCGCGCAATTTTCCCGATTAAACCTTTTTAAACCTATGAAAAGAAAATTACTCTTTACAGCGGCAATGATGCTGGCTGTTACTCTGGGTTATGCACAGCGTAACCCTTTCTGGAAACCGGCAGCTGCGCCTGCCTCCACAGCGCGGTTAGCGACTACTGCAGCACAGCCTTCGGCTTCTGTGGTGTATGAGCTTGATCTCCCGGCATTACGTTCTGTACTGGCAACAGCGCCTGTGCGGGGTGCGGCCAACGGACGCACAGCCGAACTGGTGGTAACGTTCCCTACGCCCGATGGTACACTGGAGCGTTTTCGTGTCACGTCGGCCTCTGTACTTCATCCTGACCTTGCCGCGCGTTATCCAGGTATAGGGTCGTATGCTGCGCAGGGTATCGACGATCCGTCGGCCACTTTGCGTTTCAGTATATCGAATCAGTTGGGTTTTCACGGTATGGTGTTGTCGTCTGAGAAGCATACCTATTATATCGATCCTATTACCACGGATCGGTCGACGTATTCCGTATACCGTCGCGAGAGCCTCACCAGCAAGGAGACTTTTCAGTGTCTAACGGCCGAGCCTGAAGCGCATGCCGAGGGCCGTGTAGGCGATGCAGCGACCGGACGCACGAACGATAAGAAGCTGCGGAAGTATCGTCTGGCGTTGTCCTGTAACGCGGAATATGGAAATATTTTTGCCGGTTCTACCGGAACGGATGCTCAGAAGAAGGCGAACATTCTGGCGCAGATGAACGTGACGATGACGCGTGTTAACGGCGTATACGAGCACGATCTGGCGGTTACGATGGAGCTTGTGCCGAACAACGATGTGATTATCTATTTCGGCAGTACGAGTGCGGACCCCTGGAGTGGTGAATATAACACGAAGACGCAACAGGTGATTGACGCGGCGATAGGCAATGCCAACTACGATATCGGGCACAATTTCAATACATCGGGTGGTGGTAACGCCGGCTGTATCGGTTGTGTGTGCACTACCGGCAGTAAGGGCAGCGGTTATACCGGTAGCTCGAACCCGACAGGTGACGCCTTCGACATCGACTATGTAGCTCACGAAATGGGACACCAGTTTGGCGGCTACCATACGCAAAGCAATTCAAGCTGCCGCAGTGGTAGCGGACAGACTGAAGTGGAACCTGGTAGCGGCAGCACGATTATGAGCTATGCCGGTATCTGCGCTGCCAACGTACAGTCCAATAGTGATG
>Ga0065165_1002466_pt1 | contig 15570 bp, 9 predicted proteins | sample AraplaMF_Cvi_mMF_FD_63813 | JGI IMG/M metagenome (GOLD analysis project Ga0065165, IMG submission 63813) | Arabidopsis root microbial communities from the University of North Carolina, USA - plate scrape MF_Cvi_mMF (version 2) (version 3) | ecosystem: Host-associated > Plants > Roots > Endosphere...
CATGCCTTCAGCGCCCCGACGCAGTGCCCGTGTCAGCGTCCTGATGCCGACTTTCGAGCAGTCGCATTTCCTGCCGCGCGCCCTCGCGAGCCTGCAGGCCCAGACCCTATCCGACTGGGAAGCCATCGTCGTCGACGACGGTTCGCGCGACGGCAGCTGGCGCGCGCTGGCGCCCTTCCTCGAAGACGAGCGCGTCCGCTACCTGCGCCTGCCGCAGAACGAGGGCCTCGGGCGGGCGCTGAACCTGGCGCTCGACCAGGCCGGGGCGGAACTGGTGGCCTACCTGCCCAGCGACGATGTCATGTATCCGCGCCACCTGGAGTCGCTGGCCGCCGCGCTGGATGCGGCGCCGCAGGCGATGCTGGCCTACGCGGGCCTGCGCCATCACTACAACCGCAGCGCGCCCGGCGCGATCCCGGGCAGTTGGCTACAGCTCGTCCAGTGCATGCACCGGCGCGTGGACATGCGCTGGATCGAGCGCGCCGAGCTCGAATCGGACGACCTCGAACGCCTGTTCTGGGCGCGCCTGCGCCTGCTCGGGCCTTTCGTCGGCACCGGCGAACTCAGCTGCGAATGGGTGGACCATCCGGCCCAGCGCCACAAGACCATGCAGGAGCCGGCAGGCGGCGGCATCAACCTGTTCCGCCAGCGCTACCGGGTGGACCGGCCGCTGCGCTACCACACCAGCACCGGCAATGCGATCGATGAGCTACGCCTGTACGAACGCTTCCGCGAGCGCCCGCCGACGCCGGCGGCGGCCGATGGCCTGCGCATCCTGCTGGTGGGCGAGCTGGCCTACAACGCCGAGCGCGTGCTGGCGCTGGAAGAGCAGGGGCATCAGCTATACGGCCTGTGGATGCGCGGCCCGAGCTGGTTCAACACGGTCGGCCCGCTCCCTTTCGGCCATGTGCGCGAGCTGCCGCGCTCAGCTTCGAGCACGGATTGGCGTGCCGCCGTGCGCGAACTGCGCCCCGACATCATCTACGCCCAGCTGAACTGGCAGGCGGTGGCCTTTGCCCACGAAGTCATGCAGGCCACGCCGGGTATTCCCTTCGTCTGGCATTTCAAGGAAGGGCCCTTCATCTGCCTGGAGAAGGGCTTGTGGCCGCAGCTGGTCGAACTGTACCGCCATGCCGACGGCCAGATCTACAGCGGCCCCGAGATGCGCGACTGGTTCGACACCGCCTGTCCCGGCCTGAGCTCATCCGCCCCGCACCTGGTGCTGGACGGCGACCTGCCCAAGATCGACTGGTTCGCGCAGGAGCCGTCGCCGCTGCTGTCGCGCGATGATGGCGAGATCCATACCGTGGTGCCGGGAAGGCCGATCGGCCTCCATCCGCATACCGTGGACGAACTGGCGCGGCAGGGCATCCACCTGCATTTCTACGGCGATTTCACCCAGGGCCAGTGGCGCGACTGGATCGCCAAGGCCGGGGCGCTGGCGCCGCGCCACCTGCACCTGCACGCCAACGTGGCCCAGGACCGCTGGGTCGAGGAGTTTTCGCGCTATGACGCCGGCTGGCTGCACTGCTTTGCCAGCCGCAACGCCGGCGAGCTGGCGCGTGCCGACTGGGACGACCTGAACCTGCCGGCGCGGATCGCGACGCTGGCCGCGGCCGGGCTGCCGATGATCCAGCGCGACAACAGCGGCGCCATCGTGGCGGCGCAGTCGCTGGCGCGGCGCCTGGAGGTCGGCCTGTTCTTCGACGAGGTGGAGGCACTGGCGGCGCAGCTGCGCGACGGCCGCCGCATGGAGGTCCTGCGCGCCAGCATGTGGCGCCAGCGCGAACAGTTCGCCTTCGATACCCACGTGCCGCGGCTGGTCGACTTCTTCCGGCAAGTGATGGCGCAGCCGGGCTGCGGGGCTCGGGGGAGGGGCTGGACCAGTACTACTCTCCAGTGAGCAGATCCGCGCGCGGATAGCCCCATTTCGGCACCGGATGCGGACAAGGCTGGCCGGCCGGCGCGTCCAGTGTCATGGTCGAGAAATTGCGGCCGCCCGGCTCGCCCCAGCGCACATCGGTGGCCACGCCGTCCGCCAGCGAAGGTGCGCGCGCGAAGCGCAGCCAGGCGTTGACGCGGCAGTCCTGCGCGGCCAGATTACGCAGCTTGGCGACCGGTGCGTGGTCCTCGGCCTGCCAGGCGATCTGCGGCGGCGCATCCTCGAGCGCCGGGCCGGCGATGCGCGCGGGGCAGTGCGACACCGGACTCAAGCCCGACGCGATACTCAGCATGCCGCGCCGCAGGTGCACCATGCCGCCGCCAGCCGCGCCGGTCCGGGCCACGGTCACGAAGGACCAGCACAGCGGATTGGCGGGATAGGCCGACAGCGCGGTGTCCAGCAGGCGTTCGCCGGCGTCGATGCGCTTCACTTCGGCGGCGACGATGGCGCGCGCCTGCTGCAGGGCCAGGGCCTGCAGGCCGACAAAGGCCAGAGAAGCGGCCAGGCCGGCCGTCAGTGCCTTGCGGCCGCGTGCGGAACGCGATTCGCCGTGGTGCTCGTCGGCGCTGCGCTGGACCCAGGCCAGGACCAGGCCGAGCGCCAGCAGCCCTGCCATCGAGCCCCACTGCATGAAGCCGAGCAGGGTGGCGCCCAGCGGCACGAGGGCGATCACGGCCAGCCACAGCCAGCGCAAGGCGGGCCGCCGCACCAGGGCGGCAAGCGGAACGCCAAAGCCGATCCAGAACACCGGCTCGACGATGAAGATCAGGTCGCCGTAGTACCAGTTAGGGTCGAGCGGCCAGAAGGGATGGACGCCGTAGACGTTCAGGCTGTCCATGGCTATGTGCAGCAGCAGGCCGGCGCCGGCGGCGAGCAGGGCGCCGCCGCGGGCGGTGGCGCTGGTATGTAAAAGTCGGCGCGCGGCCGGCCACAACAGCCAGACCAGGGCCAGCAGCAAGAACATTTCGCCGATGCCCGCCAGCAGCGTGTGCGTGTGGCCGCGATGGTGCAGCAGATAACCCAGCGGCGAATCGAGCAGGGGCGTGAGCACCAGGTCGAGATCGGGGAAGTTGCTGGCCAGGCAGCCGACGATGAGCAGCATGCGCGAACGGATGCGGCTGCGGTCCTGGTCCGGTTCGGCGGGCAGGCTGCGGTCGATCAGGGCGCCGACACCGAGGCCGACGACGGAGTGGGTAAGATTATCCATCCTACAATCTTACCCGGAATACATTAGGAACGGATCAGCTCGGTGGCAGGGTGAGCGCACCGACATAGCCCTCGGGCAGGGCGAGCGGCAGGCAGCGGCAGGCGTCGAGGTCGCGGTCGCCCTCGGCGCTCCATTCCGTCAGTTCGCGGCCCAGGCATTTCAGGCGCGCCTCGCGTTCGGTCCAGGCGCGCGCGAAGGCGTGCACGTGCGCGTGCTGGGGCAGTGCGGCCAGCTGCGCCGCCACCTCCGGCCCCAGATAGTCCTGCGCCACCGGCCGCCAGTCCGGGATGGCCAGCACTTGCGTGACGTCGATGCCGACCGCGCCATGCAGCCCGATCGCCGCGACCGACAATTCACCGTCGTGGCTGATCGCGAGCCAGGCGCGGCGCCGGCCTGCGGGCGCATCGAGCAGCGCCCACGGTACTTCGCCGGGTTCGCCGTACAGCGAAATACGCTGCAGCGGCAAACCGCTCAGCTGCGACAAGGCCTCAACGATGGCGGCGCGGATCGCCAGCCGGGCCTGCTCGCGCTCGGCCTGGCCCTGGATGCCGATCACGGCGATGCCCGCATCCTCACCGAATTCTGCAACTAACCGACATGGCGCGGTGGGAGAGGCGAAACCCAAACCCGAGCCTCCAGCCCCGGCGGCCGGGACTGAAGGCGTCATCCAATGCACGGGAACCGCAAGTTCACCCACCAGATCCTCCTCACACCGCTCAGTTTCGCTCAGTTTCTCTGCGGCGCCGCCGGCAAGCCATTCCACCCGGTCGCCGCCGGAATATGCTCGCCCTTCATCACCAGGGTGAGCGGGCCGATGCGCGCATTGTCGCCCACCTGGGCGCTGTACAGCACCGCGCTGCGCGGGCCGATGTAGACCTTGCTGCCGATGTCGACGCGGTCGATCTTCATCACGCGGTCCTCGAACAAGTGGGTTTGAGGGCAGGACAGGGCGTTCAGTTCGCTGTGGTCGCCAATGTGGACGCAGTCGAATTCCGTGATGTCGGTGGTATCCATGTAGACACCCTTGCCGATGCGGCAGCCAAGCAGGTTGAAGGCCAGCGGCAGCCAGGGCGTGCCGCGCAGGTAGCGCATGAAGTTGGGCACGGCGATGCCCTCGTACATGTTGGTCACGCCTTCCGACAGCCAGACGAAGGGCGTCCACATCGGTTCCGCGCGCTTGGTATAGCGGCCCAGCAGCAGCCATTTGAAGGCCAGCACGAACAGGTAGTTGCCGACGCCATAGGCCAGGCCGACCAGGGCCAGGTCCCAGATCACTTCGCCCCAGCGGCCGGCGCCGGCGAGCGGCATCAGGTCCAGCACCACGGTGTAGCCGACCGCGATCACCACCGCGTGCGGGGCGACGATGCGGAAGGCCTCCACCAGTGCGCGTCCCAGTCGGCGCGCGGCCGACGGGCGGTAAGTCAGGTGCTCGGGATAGCCGCTCACCTGTTCGCGCGCCGGCAGGTGGATCGGCGGCGAACCGAGCCAGGTGTCGCCGCCCGTCATGCGTTCATTGGCCGGGGCATGGGTGTGCACGCCCACCAGCACGCCTTCCGGCAGCACGGTGCCGTCCGGGATGTAGCTGCCGTTGCCGACGAAGGAACGGTTCGAGACCACGGTCGGCTCCATCGTCATCCAGCCGCCGTCGATCTGCTCGTCGCCCAGCATCACGGCGTCGGCGATGAAGGTCTCGTCACCGAGGGTCAGCATGTCCGGCACCACGCCCAGCGCGGTCGAGATCTCGGCGTCGCGGCCCACCTTGGCGCCCAGCAGGCGGTACCAGAAAGGCGCGTACACGGTCGCGTAGATGCCGTGCAGGACCTGCAGGCTCGACTCCTGGATGTGGCTGACCAGCCACTTCTTGCAATAGGTGTTCGAGTGCACGGCCGAGCGTCCCGGCTGCATGCGCGGCAGGAAGCCCCAGCGGATCGCCGCCGACACCAGCATGGTCAGGAAGATCAGTACGGCGCTGGCCGGAAGGGCCAGTACGAAGTAGCGCGCCAGCTGACCCTGGATCGTGTTCGTGTGCAGCGCCGACAGCGTGCCGCGTTCGTCGAACCAGTCGATCAGCACGAAGCTGGGGAAGACCGGCATGAAGAACAGGGTCGCCACCAGCAGGATGCCGAACACGAAGAACAGGCCTTCGCCCAGCAGGCGCGCGCGGCTGGCGACAGGTCGCGGCGGCAGGGTCGAGGGATCGAAGGCGCCCGTGTCGCGCGCGGGCGAGCCGGACCACACGCGGCCGTCCGGTACCGCGGCGCCGTCGGCGAGCGCCGACTGGCCCTCGAGGTGGCCGCGCCGGCCGACCCGCGTATTCCCTTCCAGGATCGCGTACGAGGACACGCAGGCATCGTCGTCGAGCGTAATCTGGCCCAGCAGCAGGCGTCCGCGCTCGACGCGCGCGTTCTCGAAGTTGACGCCGTTGCCGATGCTGACGTTGTCGCCAAGGCTGATCAGGTCCGGCGTGCGCACCGTCATCGAGCCGATCACGACGTCCTTGCCGATCTTCGCGCCCAGCAGGCGCAGCCACCAGGCGTAGAGCGAGGAACCGGCCAGCAGATAGGTCGGCGCGGCTTCGACCAGGCGGTCGGCCAGCCACCAGCGGTAGTAGGTCGCGCCCCACAGCGGATAGCTGCCGGGCCGCAGCCTGCCGGCCACCAGCCACTTGCCGGCGGCGGCGAAGACGAATTCCATGATGGTCGCCAGCAGGAACACGCCGATCGAGGCCGCGATCGCGCGCTTGATGGAGTCGCCCGGATCGCCGGTCATGAAGTGGTAAGTGAAGAAGGGGGCCAGCCATTGCGCCATGCGCAGGGTCACCAGCACCGGCACCGCGGCCAGCTGGCCCAGGCCGCACAGCCAGCGCCTGGATGCGGGCGGCGGGGTCCAGTCCTGCTCGACGTGGGCGGTGCCGGCGGCCTGGTCGAGGCTGGAGGCGATCGCGCCGATCTGGCGATGCTGGTAGATGTCGCGCACCGTCATGTGGGCGAAGCGCGGATCCGCACGCATGGCCGTGGCCAGGCGCGCGGCAAAGAAGGAGTGGCCGCCAAGGTCGCTGAAGAAATCGAGTTCGCGGCGGACCGGCTGGCCCGGGAACAGGCGGGCGAGGGCGGCGAACAGCGCCTCCTCGGCCGGGGTCTCGGGCACGTCGGACTCCGCGGCATCGCTGGGCAGCGGCGCGCTCAAGGCCATCGCCTTCAGCGCCTTGCGGTCGATCTTGCCCGAGGTGAGGCGCGGCATGACGGTCAGGACTTCGAAGCGGCTCGGCACCATATAGGGCGGCAGGCGCTCGGCCAGCGCTTTACGGAGCGTGGCGGGCGCCAACTGCTCGTCCGTGGCCCCAAGCGCAGGCACCAGGTAGGCCACCAGGCGGTCGATGCCGTCGTCCTTGCGCAGGAGGACAGCGGTGGTGCCGATGCCTGGCTGCTGCGCCAGCACGGCCTCGATCTCGCCCAGCTCGACACGGAAGCCGCGGATCTTGACCTGGTCGTCGGTGCGGCCCAGACACACCACCTGGCCGTCCGCTTCGATGCGAGCCAGGTCGCCGGTGCGGTACAGGCGCGGGTCGTCCGGGCCGGAGGTCCAGGGATTCGGCTGGAATTTTTCGGCGGTCAGGTCAGGGCGGCCGAGGTAGCCGCTGGACAGGCCGGGGCCGATGATGCACAGCTCGCCCGTATCGCCGCGCGGCAGGATCTGCAGGCCCTTCTCGGTGTCTGTGGAGATCACCAGCAGGCCGTAGTTGGGCAGCGGGTGGCCGATCGTGATCAGCTTGCCGGGTTCGAGGCGCGCCAGGCTCGCCGACACCGTCGCCTCGGTCGGGCCGTAGGTGTTGAACATCTGGCGGCCGGGCCTGGAGAAGCGCTCGACCACGGTCTCCGGGCACATCTCGCCGCCCAGGTTGATGATGCGCAGGCTCGGAACGTCCTCGGCAAACAGGGCCAGCAGGGTCGGCACCGCGTGCAGCACGGTGACGCCGTTTTCGTTCAGCAGGCGGGGCAGGGCTTCGGGATCGCCCGCCGCTTCCTTCGGTCCGAGCCAGAGCGTGGCGCCGACCAGGTAGGAAATCCAGATCTCCTCGAAGGACATGTCGAAAGCGACCGAGAAGCCCTGGTAGACGGTGTCCTCGGCCCGCACGCCCAGCACTTCGTTTTCGCTGCGCAGGAAGTGGCAGATGCTGCGCTGGTCGATCAGGATGCCCTTCGGCTTGCCGGTCGAGCCCGAGGTGTAGATGACGTAGGCCGGGGCGCTGCCGTCGACCTTGCCGCGGCGTTTCAGCGCGTAGCCTGCCGGCGCCGGCGCCAGCAGGGCTTCCGGCGTGTGGACAGGCCGGTCCACGCCCGCGAGGCGATCGCCCATGCGCGAGCTGCTTACCAGCGCCGGCGAACCGGCATCCTCCATGCACACCAGCAGGCGCTCGACCGGGGTGTCCTCGTCGACCGGCAGCCAGGCGGCGCCCGTCTTGGAGATGGCGGCCTGCATCACCAGCAGCTCGATCCCGCGCGGCATCCACAGGCCGACGATGTCGCCCGGCTTGATGCCGGCCTCGATCAGGCGCGAGGCGGCAAGGCTGGCCTGTTCGTCGAGTTCGCGGTAAGTCAGCCGGCGCTCGCCGGCGATCAAGGCCGTCTTGTCGGGTGAGCGGCGCGCGCTCGCTTCCAGCAGGTCGGCCAGGATTTCGTCGCGCAGCAGCTCGGGCTGGTGCGGGCCATACAGCACATCGGCATGCCGTGTCAGGGGAGAAATATCGTTCATCAACGGCGGCAGATGAGGCCAAACAGTGGGTTAATCAAGACACTAGACGAGCACATGGGGCGCAGCGTACATCATTTTGAGGACGTTCTGCGGCCCGCCTTCGTTTTTGATCTACATCAAGGACTTTAGTTTCCACACGACCATACAATCCGGGTCGAAGATATTGCTTGTGGGAAATTAAGGAGTTCCGTCGTGCGCACCAACCTGCCGGTCACCGGCATCGAATACATCCTCCAGGATGGCCAGTCCATCGTCTCCAAAACCGACACCAAGGGCCGCATCACCTACGTCAACCCGAGCTTCGTCGAGGTCAGCGGCTTCAGCGAGGAGGAACTGATCGGCAAGGTGCACAACATCGTGCGCCATCCCGACATGCCGCCCGAGGCCTTTGCCGACCTGTGGCAGACACTCAAGGCCGGTGTGCCGTGGACCGGCATGGTCAAGAACCGCCGCAAGAACGGCGACTTCTACTGGGTAGTGGCGAACGTGGTGCCGATCCGCGAGAACGGCGCGACGGTCGGCTATATGTCCGTGCGCACCCGTCCCGAACGGGAGCAGGTGAAGGACGCGGAGGAAGTCTACCGCCGCATCCGCGCCGGCGAGGCCAAGGGCATCGCGATCCGCCGCGGCGCCGTCGCCAGGACCGGCTGGCGCGGGCGCCTGGCCGCCTTGCGCACCTTGCCGTTGGGCCGGCGCCTGGGCCTGATGCTGGGTACACAGGCGGCGCTGCTGGCGGCCCTGGCGTTTGCCGTCGACGCGATGCCGTGGCGGGTGCTGGCCAGCGCCGGCGCGGTGCTCACGCTGCTGGCCTGGAGCGAACTGCAGCGCGCCATCGTGCGGCCGCTGCGCCAGGCCGAGGATGCGGTGTATGCGCTGGCCGGCGGCGACCTCTCGCATATGCCGCCAGCGGGCCGCGACGACGAAATGGGCCGCCTGCTGCTGGCGCTGCGCCAGTTGAAGGTCAACCTGACGGCCATCGTCGGCGACGTGCGCGCCAACGTCGGCGCCATCGAGGCAGCCACGCGCGACATCGCGGCCGGCAACCAGGACCTGGCGCGCCGCACCGAATCCCAGGCCGCGAGCCTGGAGCAGACCGCCGCCAGCCTGGCCCAGGTGGCTGCTGCCGCCGGCAACAACACCGACAGCGCCGTGCGCGCCGACGGCCTGGTCGGCGCGGCATCGAGCGTGGCCGACCGCGGCGGCATCGCCGTGCAGCAGGTGGGTGCGACCATGGGCCAGATCAGCGGCTCGGCCACCCGCATCGTCGACATCATCAGCCTGATCGACGGCATCGCCTTCCAGACCAATATCCTGGCGCTGAACGCGGCCGTGGAGGCGGCGCGGGCAGGCGAGCAGGGGCGCGGCTTTGCCGTGGTGGCGGGCGAGGTGCGTTCGCTGGCCCAGCGCTCCGCCGGCGCGGCCAAGGAGATCAAGCTGCTCATCGAGGATTCGGTGGAGAAGATCGGACAGGGCGACCAGCTGGTTGGTGCGGCCGGCCAGACCATGCGCGAAGTCGTCGCCTCGGTGCAGGACGCGGCGAAGATCATGCATGGCATTACGGTGGCTTCGCGCGAGCAGCATGGGGGCATCGCCCAGGTCAACGCCGCCATGCACGCGCTGGACGGCATCACGCGCGAGAATGCGGCGCTGGTCGAGCAGGCGGCTGCGGCCTCGAGCAATGTGGCCGGGCAGGCCCGCCACTTGACGCAGGCGCTGTCGGTCTTCTGCTAGCCCTTACATCGTCGGCCCGCGGCCGGTATGCCTTTCCTTCTCGATCCGCTCCTGGCACTGGATGCAGGTCTGGACGGTGGGCGTGGCGAGCAGGCGCTCTTCCGGAATATCGCAGCCGCAGGAGACGCAGACCCCATAGCCGCCCGCTTCCAGGCGGCCGATGGCGGTGTCGATGTCATGCAGCAGATTGGTTTCGTGCTCGGCCAGATGCTCCTCGTTATGGCTCAGCATTTCGCCGGCCGGCGCGTCGTCGTTCGAGCCCATGTGGGCCATCGGCGAGATCGCCGGGCGGTCGTCGGTATCGCCGTCGGTGCGGGCGTGGACGGCGGCCAGCATGTCTTCACGGCTCTTGCGCAGGCGCTTGCCGATTTCTTCGTGCAGCGCGGCGGAAATGGGCATGGAAGCTCCTCTTCAAACGTGGATGAACGTGGTCTCGTTCCCAGTCTAAACGATACCTTCAAGACCTTGCGCCGCATTGCCGGACTGTTCGCGCGGGCACAGACGAGCGCCCGGTCCGACGCCAGACTGGCTTCATCGGCCGCTAGGCCAAAGGGAGGGTATATGGACTCGATCAACAAACAGCAGCCGGAACAGAACCGTCGCGACCTCGACGGCATCGACGCGGTCAAGCGCGTCAAGGACATGGTGGACGACGCCAAGTCCTGCTTCTTCCGCACCGAAGGCGGCATCGGCCCGAGCCGCGGCGTGCGCCCGATGAGCGTGCGCGAGGTCGACGACGCCGGAAACATCTGGTTCCTGAGCGCCAGCGACAGCTACAAGAACCGGGAACTGGCCGCCAGCCAGGCCGTCACGCTGCACTTCCAGGCCAGCGCCCATGCCGGCTTCCTCGAACTCGAAGGGCGTGCCGGGGTGCTGAGCGACCGTGCGCGCATCAAGGACCTGTGGAATTTCATGCTGCGCACCTGGTTCACGGAAGGCGAAGACGACCCGCGCATCACCGTCATCCGTTTCGTGCCGGAACGCGGCTACTACTGGGATAACAAGCACGGCGAAGCGGTGGCGGGCGCCAAGATGGCGGTCGGCGCGGCGATCGGCAAGACGCTCGACGACTCGATCGAAGGCCAACTGCGCTTCTGATGCGCGTGCGGGAGGCATCCGGGCGGCCATTCTCGCCTTTTCCATGATAAATTTCTCGGAGTCAAACTTTGCGTCTGACACTGATAAATACGATTGGAAGAGAGAGACATGCCCCAGACCCGTTCGCGCGTCCTGCGCACCACGATTGCTTCGTTGTTCCTCCCGCTGGCCCTGGCCGCCGGTATGCCGCAGGCCTTCGCCGCAGACAAGGCGGTCAAGGCGGCCAAAGCCACCAAACCCGCCGCGGCCGTCAAAGCCACCGCCGTCAAACCGAACAAAGCCTTCGACACCTGGGCCGACCGCTTTGCCGAAGACTGGGTCCGCGCCAACCCTCAGCTGGCCACCTCGACCCAGTACTTCGAAGGCGCCGAGCAGGATGCCCTCGACCGCCAGCTGACCCCGCAGACCCGCGAGCAGCGCCAGAAGATGATCGCCCTGGCCAAGACCGGCGTCGCGCGCCTGGATGCCTTCCTGGCCGGCCCGCTGAGCGAGGAGCAGCGCACCTCGGCCTCGGTGATGCGCTGGAGCCTGGCGAACACCGTCGCCAGCGAGCCCTTCGAGGACTACAACTTCGTGTTCAACCAGTTCAGCGGCGTGCAGGTCGGCCTGGTCAACTTCATGACCAATACCCACCCAATGCGCCGCGCGACGGACCTGAGCAGCTATATGTCGCGCCTGGAACAGGTTAGCCAGCGCATCGACGAAGCCCTGGTGCGGGCGAAGGAAGCGGCGGCGAAAGGGATGATCCCGCCGCGCTTCATCCTCGAGCGCGCCCAGTATCAGGTCGAGCTGTTCCTCAAGCCCGAAGCCGCCCAGAACGTGCTGGTGACGACGCTCGACCAGCGCCTCGCCAAGCTGTCCGATGTGCCGGAACCGGTGCGCGCCAAGGCGGTGTCGAGCGCCGCCCGCATCGTCGAAGAGAAGATTCGTCCGGCCTACCAGCGCGTGCAGGCCTTCATGGCCGAGATCCACCCGCGTACCAACGACACGGCCGGCATCTCGCGCCTGCCGGGCGGCCTGGACGCCTACCAGCAGGCCATCAAGAGCTATACCAGCACCAGCCTGACGGCGGCGCAGATCCACGAGATCGGGTTGCGCGAAGTCGCCCGCATCGAAGCCGAGATGGACCGCCACCTGCGCTCGCTGGGCTATGCCGAGGGTTCGATCGAACAGCGCATGAAGCAGCTCGACGCCAGCTTCCAGCCGAAAGGGGAAGGGGACCCGCGTCCCGAACTGCTGAAGAAGTACGCGGCGATGGTCGCGGACGCCGAGCAGCGCAGCAATACCATCTTCAACCTGAAGCCGCGTGCCCCGGTCGAGGTGCGCCGCGAGCCGCCGCTGACGGAGCCGTCGGCCGCCGCCCACTATTCGCTGCCGGCGCCGGACGGCAGCCGTCCCGGCATCTTCTGGGTGCCGATGCGCGGCCCTACCTTCGACATGATCCGCATGCGTAGCCTGTCCTACCACGAGGCGGTGCCGGGCCACCACTTCCAGCTGGCGATCCAGCAGGAGCGGACCGACTTGCCGAAATTCCGCGCCCAGCGCATCTTCGGCGGCGGCAGCGCCCACAGTGAAGGCTGGGGCCTGTACGCCGAGCGGCTGGCGGTGGAGCAGGGCTGGTACGAGGGCGACGTGCCGGGCCTGCTCGGCGCGCTCGGCTCGGAACTGTTCCGCGCGCGGCGCCTCGTCGTGGATACCGGCCTGCACACCAAGGGATGGACCCGCCAGCAGGCGATCGACTACGGCATCGGCGCGCAGGAAGTGGAGCGCTATGTGGCCTGGCCGGGCCAGGCCAACGCCTACATGGTCGGCATGCTGCGCATCCTCGAACTGCGCGACCAGGCCAAAAAGGAACTTGGCGACAAGTTCTCGCTGCCGGCCTTCCATGACGTGGTGCTGAAGAACGGTTCGGTGCCGCTGGATGTGCTGGGCGAGATCATCCGGCGCTGGGTGGCGCAGCAGAAGAAGGCCTGAGACCACCGAAGTTCAGGCGATACTGGCGCGCGCTCAGGCCCAGGTGCTTGACGAAGGCCGCGCGCATCGCCGCGGCGCTGCCGAAGCCGCAGCGGTGCGCCACCGTCTTGAGCGGCATGTCGTCCGTCTCCAGCAGGACGCGGGCGGCGTCGATGCGGGCCCGCTCGACGAATTCGCCGGGCGTCACCCCGACTTCGCGCAGGAACACGCGGCCGAAGTTCCGCGCGCTCATCGCCGCCACCTCGGCCAGGCGCTGCACCGAGAGATCGGCGCCGAGATTCGCCAGCACGTATTGCTGGACCGTCTGCTGGGCCGAGGCCTGGCCGACGTAAGGCGCCAGGAAAGGGCTGAACTGGGACTGGCCGCCGCTGCGCTGGGTGAACACCACCAGCCGCTTGGCCACGTTCAGCGACAGCTCGGCGCCATGGTCTTCGTACAGCAGATACAGCGACAGGTCGATGCCGGCCGTGACGCCGGCCGAGGTATACACCTTCCCATCCTTCACGAAGATGCGGTCCGGCGCGACGGCGATGCGCGGAAAACGCGCGGCCAGCCTGGTCGCGTCGTTCCAGTGCGTCGTCGCCTGCCGTCCGTCCAGCAGGCCGGCATGGGCCAGCAGGAAGGCGCCATTGCAGACCGAGGCGACCCTCCCGCAACGCGCGCTCGCCGCGTTCAGCCAGCCGCACAGCGCCGGGTCGGGCGGCTGGCGCGGCAAGTCCGGCCCGCCCGCCACCATCAGCAGGTCGAATGCCTCGTTCGTATCGTGGCAGAGGGCGTCGGGCAGGATCGCCATGCCGTTCGAACAGCGCAGCGGTCCCGCCTGGGTGCCGAGCACGCGCAGCGTGTAGTGCCGGGAGGCCGGCAGGAAGCGGTTGGCTTCCGCAAACGCATCCATCGGGCCGCTCAGGTCGAGCGCCTGGACGCCAGGGAAAGCGAGGATGGCGATACTGGGCACACTGTTCTCCTTCGGATGGCAGCACTATAACGCGGCGCTGGCCCGCTGTTGCGCCACGGCCCGCAGCGTGGCGCAATCCGCACCCAGCTTGGCGCTTTTGCGTGCTTTTGCGCCGCGCCGGCCACGCGCCCGCGCCAGACAATGACGGCTCTTTCAACACGATCGCGACGATCGACAGGAGCAGACAATGGACAAACTGGCGGAACGCGTGGGGCCCGCATTTTCGGTGGACGACATGCTGCGGGCGCGGGAGGAAACGCGCCGGGCGATCGCGGCGATTGCCGCGCAGGTCAGGCCCGGCATGGCCGAGGAAGACGCGGTCGACATGGCGCGCCGCGTCATCCAGGCCCAGGGACATGCGCTGAGCTGGCACCCGACCCGGGTGCGCTTCGGCCGCAACACGATCGTTCCCATGAAGCGCGCGTCGGCGCCGGGCGTCGTGCTGCAGGAGGATGACATCTTCTTCATCGATATCGCGCCGCGCGTCGATGACTGGGAGGGCGACGGCGGCGCCAGCTTCGTTGTCGGCGGCAACCCGGACCATGCGCGCTGCGCCCGGGATGCCGAGCGCCTGTTCCACGAGGTGCGCAAGCTGTGGCAGGAACAGCGCCCGAGCGGCGCGCGGCTCTACGAGTTCGCCGCCGCGCGCGCCTGCGCCCTGGGCTGGGAACTGAACTTCGACCTGCCCGGCCACCGCGTGTCCGACTTTCCGCACGCGGCGATCCATACCGGCGCGCTGGCCAGCTACGAGGCGACGCCGTCGAGCATGCGCTGGATACTCGAGATCCACCTGCTGGATCCGGAGCGCCGTTTTGGCGCCTTCTTCGAGGACATGCTGCTCGACGACGAAGACTATCGGGCCGCCTGAAGCACCAGTTCCGCCAGCCGGCGGCAGTCCGCCGCCACGCGCGCGGCGTCCACATTGGTCACGCCCAGCAGCAGCCCCTCGCGCCGGGGCGGCTGCACGTACCATGGGGATAACGGTGTCGGCGCGAGGCCGGCCTGGCGCGCCCGCACCGCGATGTCCACATCGGATGCGGCGCCGTGCAGGCGCGCCACGACCGCCATCCCGGCCGTCGCCTGCACCTCGACCGCTCCCGCGGCGTGCTCGCGCAGGCCGCGCAGAAGGGCTTCGCGCCGCGCCGAATAGATGCGCTTCATGCGGCGCAAATGCCGCAGGTAGTGGCCTTCGCGCATGAACTCGGCGACGGCGCGCTGGACCGTGTCCGCCGGCGCCGGCGCCAGGCAGGCCGCGATGTCGCCGAAGTGTGGCGCCAGCCGTGGCGGCACGACCAGGAAGCCGAGGCGCAATGTGGGGCTGATCGTCTTGCTGAAGGTGCCGATGTGCAGCACGCGCTCGCCCTGGTCGAGCGAGGCGAGCGCCGGGGCGGCCCGTCCGGCCAGCTGCAGTTCGCTCAGGTAGTCGTCCTCGACAATCCATGTCTCCTTGCGCCGGGCCCAGTCGAGCAGCATCAGCCGCCGCGCCAGCGGCATCGTCATGCCAAGCGGCGCCTGCTGGCCTGGCGTCACCACGGCCAGCGCCGCCTCCGGTGCGGCGCGCATGCCGGCCGCCACGTCCAGTCCCGCGTCGTCGACCGGCACCGCCACCGGCCGCATGCCCGCCAGCCCCAGCGCCGTCCGGGTCAGCGGAAAGCCCGGTTCTTCCATCCAGGCCGTCCGGCCCTCCAGGCCAAGCCCGCGGATGGCAATCCCCAATGCGCCCGAAAAGCCTGCCGTGATCAGGACCTGCGCGGGGCTGCAGCGCAGTCCGCGGGCGATACCCAGGTAGGCCGCCACCTCCCGGCGCAGTTCGGGATCGCCGCGCGGGTCCGGGTAGCCAACCGGGCCCGCGCCGCTCAGCCTGGCCTGGCGCGTCAGGATGCGCGACCACAGTGTGGCGGGGAAGGCGTC
>Ga0065165_1002468_pt1 | contig 15559 bp, 12 predicted proteins | sample AraplaMF_Cvi_mMF_FD_63813 | JGI IMG/M metagenome (GOLD analysis project Ga0065165, IMG submission 63813) | Arabidopsis root microbial communities from the University of North Carolina, USA - plate scrape MF_Cvi_mMF (version 2) (version 3) | ecosystem: Host-associated > Plants > Roots >...
AAGCCAAGGTCGATAGTTGCGGGGTCGGGCCGGGCTTCAATTGCCCTGACCAAGCGCCCCAGAGACGTCGCGCTGAACCGCGTCAAGATGCCTTCAGGGGTGCCCTTGCCGGGGATGCCCTCGCGCCGAACCAACATCGCCAGATCGAGGTCGGCGGAGATGTCGTCCTCCAGCATGACCATGTCATGCTCGTCGTCTACCCAGAGATTCTGCTTCAGGTGGTAGGACAAGATCGTCAGCTCATGCGACGCCATCAGCTTGTCGGTGTACCCGGTCCGGCGATCCACATAGCTCAAGAAATGCAGCGGCGAGCTGATCATTTCGGTCATCGCGTCGAGCGCGAAAATGTCCATGACGAAAGGCGGCGAAATCGTGTCGGTCGCCGCGAACTTCAGGAACTGTCGAGTCTGGAAGCTCAAAGCCGGGTAATGATCTGAAATCAGGCAGATCACGTAGATTCGCTTGAGGCCTGCCGGCAGCGTCACGACATTGCCGGCGGCGTCTTTGAATGTGCACTTGCCTTCCTCGATCAGCTTCGCGCAGCGATAGGCTTGATCGCTGGAATCCTGAATGCTCTTCTTGAAGTCGTCTTTGATCTGCAAGTCATTGCCGCGCCGGGCCTCAAGCGTCAGGCGTTTAGATTTGGCCTGCAGGACCAGGGCACGATTGCCGAACAGCACCAGCACGTCGATTTCAGCGAGCTTGGTGTCCTTTGACTCATAGATGTCGATGTTGGCAAGCACGTTCTCCGCGCCGAAGACCTGCCGTAGGCGCTCGACCGCAAACTGCTCGGTGAAGGCGCCGCGGTTCTGCATGGCGGTGCTGACATAGGCCCTGTCAGCACCCATCCAGTAGAACGGAGCTTCATAGAGCGCTTCCACGAGGCTGTAGATGTGGAAGAGCAGGAAGTTGCCGTCCGGCATGCGGATGAGCGGACTGGCGTTGGCAATGTTGAAATCGTGCAGCGCATTGAACTGCTGGTTGTGCGCGCCCGGCGGGACGGCAAATGCGGATAGGACCTTATCGACGATTGCTGGGTCGAGGTGCCCGTAGTCGGCGACTTCTTGCACCGAGAACGCATTGCCGGGCAGGAAGGTCCATGTCTCCTGGGGCGTGCCCTGCATGGCGCGCATAACGCTGATCGCCTTCTCATCCTGCAATCGCGACACGGCAAGGACGACGTTGCGGGCATCCTGTATAGAGAAGCCCTTGTTGGCGATGAGCCAAGGGTCATCGTTCGCGTACTTGGCAGGGGAGAAATCGCGGTACTGAAAGCTGTAGGCCGACTCCCCGCCATAGAAGATCGGTTCGCGCAGCGCAGCGCCGCTCGTGAATGGATTGAAGCCTGCTTCGGCGGCCATGGTGGGATCAATGTCCTGCCAAAACGAAGCTGACATCGCGTGGTGGATCTCTTCGAGCAACGCTTCCGTGGCTTCAATGTACTTTTCAAGGACAGTGGGAGCCGGGAGAGCGTAGTCAATCGGGTACTTGAGCATGAGCCCGATGAGGGTGGATGTCTCTGTTCGGATTAGCCGGCTCCTGGAGAAGAGGTGCTGCATGTCCTCGGCCTTCATCTCGCCCGAGTACCGGATCATGTTGTCGCGGGAGCAGAGATAGGCAATTGCATGCGCGTAGCCGGGCGAGGTGCAGAGCCCGGCCAATTCGTCAAAGATTTCTTGCTCAGCTCGCGTCTTCTTCGCCACCCATGCCTCCCGGGAAACTCTGCAATCGTGTCGCAGCTGCCACTCACGGTCCGATCATGTGCTGCGCAACCTGTTCCCTGCAAGACGCGACTGTCGTCGATGCACTGCTCAGGCTGACTGCGTTGCTCGCCTATGTGCGACTTCGAATGACTGCTTCGGGGCGCCGATTTCAGGTCTGTGGAAGTCGGCTGTGGGTCGCTCCCGTTCAGGCGTTCGCTTTGCGAGTAGAGCAGCATTGCATCCACCGAACATCGGACATTGGCGCCGCCGGCTTCGCCCCGAACCGTCCGCCGGTTGCCTTGGGCGCCAGACGGCAAGACGGCACGATGCGCATCGCGACTAACTTCCGCCTCACGGGCACCTTCGTTTTCCCGGTGCAAAGCGCTTTGCAATTGAGCAACACTCGCCTGATGTGGGCACGCGTTGCCTTGAGAAGAACCGCTTTGGAGGAATAAATGGTTGTTGTCGCGTTTCGGATTTTCAACTTCAGATCGATAGTTGACTCCGGGTGGATAAAATTCTCCCCTGATGGAATAACTGTACTCGTTGGTCAAAATGAAAGCGGAAAGACATCTGTGCTTGAGGCACTGCATGTGGCGCTCGGATATACCAACCCAACCGAAGATGATTTTCGAACCGGCGCTCCTTTGCCAATCGTTAGCCTGCGTATCCAACTAGATGCAGACAAACTAGAGGATGAATTGACGGGCGCCAGTGAAGGCACCATACGAGCTATGCGCTCATATCTCGCCAACACACACAACTTAGCCGAGATTGATTGCACGTGGGGTTTAGACGAGGCAAATAAGATTGTGGCATATGCAACATCAAAGGATAGACTACTCGCAGAGATGGTAATCGATGAGTCCTCAAAGGACAATAAGTCATCGGAAGAGGAATTAGAGGAATCCGAGCAAGAGGCCTCTGAGGGCACGGAATTCGATTCTAGTCAGGCATCTCTGGGCACGCCCAAACTGCCGGTGGGCGAGCTTACGGCCCCTGAAAAAGAAGAGTCTGTCGCAATTCAGCTTTGGAGAGAGCTTCCAGTTACCATATTCTTTAACGAAGAATCAGGGAGACTTCCAAACGAGGTTGATATTGATTCCAAAGGTTCGCCAACTGGCACTGGAGCGAAGGCAGCAAGAAACTACCTTCGAGTCGCTGGAATTGACCTTCCCAACCTACTAAAAGGTGATAGACGCTCTCAGGAAAATACGCTAAACAGGGCCAATTCGAAAGTCAGTGAAGATTTTAACAATTTCTGGACACAGACAATTGGGAAAAGTGGAAAACTGTCCCTGAAATGCGCAATCGATAACTACCCCACCACATCTGATAAGGCCGGGAAACCGCATCTCGTTTTCTGGATATGCGATGGCAATACACAACTTTATCCGAAACAGCGGAGTCAAGGAGTGCGATGGTTTGTCTCATTTTATTTACAACTAAAGGCCTCTGAGAAAGCAAAGCAAGTGCGAATATTCTTGCTGGACGAGCCCGGCGCGAATTTGCATTCAAAAGCCCAAGGAGATGTCTTAAAGCTAATAAACAAACTTGCGAAGAATACATCCACAGTCGTCTACTCAACCCATAGTCCTCAACTCTTGGAGTACGACCGACTGTTCAGGGTCCATGCTGTGCAACGCGACGGAGACGAGGATGATAGCCCCTCGAAAGTAATTGATGCCCATCGCTTAGGAACAGCGTCCACCGATACGCTTTCACCCATTCTTACGGCAATGGGAGCGGATTTGTCACAACATCAAGTCATCAAGAGAACAAATAACGTTCTTCTAGAAGAGATGAGTGGCTTCTATTACCTGAACTCCCTATGGAAACTTTCCGGTCGCAATACACCAGCTCATTTCATTGCAGCAACTGGAGTAAACAAGATCGAAGCGCTAGCAAACATGTTCACGGGTTGGGGTCTTAAGTTTATCGTTGCAGTTGATGATGATAAACAAGGAAGAGAAGCTTTCAAATCGCTGAAGCGTGAGCTCTTTGGCGACAGTGAGGATGTAGCAAAGCAGCATCTCATGAAGATATCGAGCCACGCCGGAATTGAAGACATATTTAGCACCGATGATTTTAGATCGTTTGTTCTTCACGACAAATCAGCTGCAATTCAAGGCAAAAACTCCGAATATATTAAGCAAGCGTCTCTGTCAAAGCCCGTTCTGGCATTCAATTTTTCACTATCGATCGACAAGGGAGAATTGAAGTGGCAAGACTTCTCTGCTGAAACAAGAGCGAACCTTGACAAAGTGCTTGGTGACATTGAAATCAGATTAAAATCTTTGGCGGTATGAGGCACAGAGGTACCGATGCAGGAGGGCCAAGGCGCGCAGTCTGTGCCGCGGGTCAGTCCTCAATTGTCGGACTGTTAATCCGTAGGTCCCTGGTTCGAGCCCAGGTCGAGGAGCCAGTATTGACGGGGCCCGCAGCGATGCGAGCCCTTTGTCGTTGGGCTCAGAACACCCGAAGTATTAGACAGTTGTCTAATACTCCCAGCCGCCAGCACCTCTCGCAGCCCCCTCAAGTCTGAAGGCCGCAGGTCACGCTTGGCGCTCTTCGAGCCAGTGGCTACCCTCGCCTATGACCTCGTTCCCGGCCTCGACGAGGATGTCGAGTTCCTCGCGCGCCTGGGGCATGTCCGGGAACCAGATGCCCCCATCGGTTGGCTCGCCTGAGTCGTCCTCGTGCAAGCCCAGCTGCCATCGCACCCGGATGCGGCGCTCACGATGAGCAAAGGCTGCGATCCCTCCGCCTCTTGTGCTGCGTCAACCAAGGCGAGGAACTCCGAATGACGGGACTCGAACCCTTGTCGGTCCTTTCGTGAGCAAGACTAAGCATTGACAGCAGGCACAAAGCTCAGATTGCGTTCAGCTTGGCTGATTGAACTTCTCGCAAGTTGCTCCCTATGGCTGAAGGCTCGCTCGCTGCACCACGCGTACGGTCCACTCAGGACCAACTGAGTAGAAGTCTGGAGGCAAATTTGTCGCCGCGCCGGGCGGATGCGGATGTTGCAGGATTGAAACCTGCGGACCAGATGTGAGGCGCTAGCTTATCCACCATTGCTGCCGTTCGCTCCCCGTGGTCGAATGATAGGGAGTCGCCACGGGCCGACGGTCGTGTGCATTTAGTCCACAGCGTTCCTCTTCAAATGGATGAATCCGAACGTATCGTAGAAAAGTATCTTCTGGCGCTTGAGCTAGGGACTGTTGTCTTCGAACCGGATGGGAACATCCCTCCAGACTTTTCAGTTGGCGGGCGAATCGGTGTAGAAGTTCGCAGGCTGAATCAGAACTACCAGAACTCCAATGGACGAAGCCAAGGACTCGAGGAATTGGCCATACCACTTTGGTAAGGCATGAAAAAACTCTTGCGCACGCTGGGGCCATCGGTAGATGGGGAAAGCTGGTATGTCTGCATAGATTTCAAACGCCCGATCTGCTCATGGAAAATTCTGCAGCGGAAGATAAAGCAGAAATTACTATTATTTAAGAACAGCCCTGCTCGCTCAAGAATTAAAATCGAAGTCACCGAGAGTTTCGAGTTGGAGCTACTTCGCGCAAGCACCGATCATGGAACATTCTTCCTACTTGGCGGTAGCATCGACTCAGATTCAGGGGGTTGGATAATGGGAGAGGTAGAGAGGAACCTTCGTCTCTGCATCGCAGAGAAAGAGAATAAAATTGAAAGATTTCGAGAAATCTATTCCGAATGGTGGCTAGTTCTGCCCGACCACATTGACTACAGCATGGATCCAGAAGACCGCGACGTTTTCCGTGCAGTTTTTATGCCCAAGATTCAGCATACCTTCGACAAAATTATCCTCATCGATCCAAGAGACTACCGCCGCGTATTCGAGGCCCACCCCTTCACTCGATTGGATATGCCTGTCTAATTTAGCCTCAATCCTTTATATTTCGCACAAGGAATTCCAACCATGAAATGGCAAACATTTCAAATGATCAACGTTGATAAGGCCAATGACCAAAACTATTGGCAACGGAGTATTGAAGTTTACGAGCATTTTAAGAAGTTTCGATCTGAGGTCATCGAGGCTGGCCTCTTCACGGAAAACTCACTTACGGAAGTTCTTCTCGATTTTATTGCTGCGCCATCAGGAGACCGAAGAGCCCTGCTAAAGTCGATGATTTTCGAAGCGGAGTCCTTCACATTTTTTCAAAAATGGAAACTCTTGCGCGACCTGCTTGAGATGTACGTAGGTCCGCTCAAGCTCGATCCAGAAGAGATGAAGTCGCTCCGCAAGGAACTTCACGAGATAATATCGCTGAGAAATCGATTTGCTCACGGATCAATCTTTGTTGATGTTAGCGACTTCTCTGTTTGGATGGAATACAGAGAAGGAACCAAGAGGTGGGAAAAACTCGAGGAGCCATCGCTCATGGCGGCAAAAGACACTTGCGATCGAATTCATTCGAGACTGTGGGAAATTCATGAGGCAATCGCAGCACTCGGCTATATTCTTCCAGTCATCGATGCTTATGCGTCACAGGAGACCTCATGTCGCAATTGAAGCCTTCGTTTGTTCAGGAAGTTCGCAATGCTCTGAGCATGTCAAAGTTCACGGTAGATGACTTTGAGATCGAGTTGCCGAAGTCGGGCCGTGTCCTTCTGAAGATCACGTTTGCGTACAAGCCCGAATACTTCCTCGCATTGTTCGAGGATGAGAAGCAGGAGTCCGTGACGATTGAGCAAAAGTATCTTATGAGCTCGAGAACCGAGCGCATCACGCAGGTGGTTTATTCGATCAAGACAGTCCCCGGGCGCTTCAAGACTGAAGCCACGGCAGAACTCTCGGAGCCGGGCGCCGTTCTTGATGAAATTCCCAAGTGGTGCGAGAGTGTTCGCGCCGATCTTTATGCACTGTCACCGATTCAAGATCCCCTTGAGCAGCTGCGACAACAGCTCAAAGCCAATCTTGACGAACTCGTGAAGGAGCCGAACACCTACTTCACCGAGGAAGAGCTGGCAGTGGTGGATCGGCGCTTCGATCAGTTGTACGAGGACATAGCGAAGCTTCGAGAACAATACTCGCTGACCAAGCAGCAGCTCGCCGAGCTTCAAAGGGAGGTCGAAGAGTTCAAGAAGAGTGCGCGTGCTTACCCGAAGGGTCTGTGGGCTCGCCTAACAAGCAACAAGCTCGTGAAAACTACAGGTCAAATCGTCAACTCTCCCGAGGGTCGGAGCTTCCTCTTTCAGCAAATACGTCGGGCGCTGGGCCTCTCGGATGATGCATAACCTTTCCTTCAGGCGGACCTGCCTTCGGCAGGCCGCTTAGGTCAAACATTGAACGTCAGCTTTGGGACGGCTCATCGGGCCTAGTGCTACTTCCGCTTTGGGTCGTACTCGGTCCTTCGATCTGCGCGCGGTTCTTGCAGGATGCTCCCCGCCGGTCGTTGACGTGCCTGGGGAAGTTTTGGGGAGCGGCCGTCGCGCGCGCTGCCTCTTGCTCCATCCGCAGCTTGGCCAGGCGCTTGTTCCAGCGGCCCGAATCCTCCTTGATTTTCTCCAGCGCCGCGTGCAGCTCCACGACCTGGGCAATGCATGTAGTCATGCATCATCGAGCGGCTGCAGTGCCACAGGATGTCGGCGCAGCTGTGCTTGTCAGTTCTCCGAGAAGATCGACGCCTTGATGCGATAGCAGAGGCTCGGCCCGATGCCGGGCAGCCGCTCCCTTCGGTCAAAGCGGTTGTGCGGCCCGAGTTCGAGGTGGCCACGCTGCGCGAGAACCCGACACACGGCGCGATAGTCAAAGCCCGCGCATACCTCGCTGCGGAACACTTCGGGCAGCACGAAGAACTCAATGGAGGTGCCATCACCGTCCTCCGGTCGCATCCGCTCGCCGAACTCGCGCTGGTGATCCGAGTTCGTGCGAACGGGCTTGCCCGCGGGGTCGACCATGCGTTTGAAGCCGGCCCGCATCAGGGTGTTCGGCGAATGGTCATCAGCCGCACGGTGCCACCAGCTGAAACGTCCCGCGCCGTGCAGCTCGAAGAACTTGCGCACATGGCGGTACATGGTCTGCTCTTCGCCATTGCCGGCGTGGCCGCGCGATTCCAGCCAGGCGTTGAAGCAGCGACGCAGCGCCTTGTGTGCCTCGCCTGCAGGCCAACCAGTGATGCCCGCTTCGGTGGCCAGCTCGCCGGCGGCTGCGACCAGGGCGAAGCGTGCTCCCGCGCGCCGCACCTGCTCGGCCGCCGACTCGGGCACGAAGTCGTCGCGGTATTCCTTGATGAGCGATTCAAGCCGCGCCGGCAGCTCGGCGTGGTGCTTGCAGGCCCACTCCAGCCAGGCGCGCCCGGCTACGCCGTAGGTCTTCGCCGCCGCAGTGACCAGAGCATCGGCGAGCGCTGCGGGCCCACCAAGCCCGTGCAGTTCTTCAAGGCCGCCCATGCCCGCGCCGGCATCCAGGGGGATGTCCAGCATGCGCACCTCTTGACCCGCACGTGGCGTCTTCGAGACGGACTCCATGTGCTGCGCAAGGGACAGCTCGCCCGACGACAGGAACAGCAGTCGCCAGGTGCGGCGTTTCCGTGCAAACCCGTTGCGCGTCGCTCGGCCCTTCTCCTGGTCGTTGGCCAGCATGTACGCGCACTCACCGGCCACCTTTGGGTCGAGCTGGCCAAACTCGTCGAGGATGAGCAAGCTGTCGCAGTGCTGCACCGCCGTCGCTTCGAGCGCGTTGTCGGTGGTGCGCCAGCGCTGCATGTAGCTCGGCCGGCCCCACACGCTGGCCGCCAGGCGCAATGCCGTCGTCTTGCCCATGCTCGAGTCGCCGCGCAGGTGGAAGCCGCCGCTCTCCATCTCGGCCAGGCGCGTCATCGGTCCGGCGAAGGCGCAGGCCAGCGCAAAGACCAGGCGCGAGTTGCCGACGCAGTGCGCCGCGACGTTCTGCTGCCACTGCGCCAGCGTGCCGGCGCTTCGGTAGGTGTCCTCCATCCCGGCTTCGCTCTGGAACGCGTAGCGCTGCCCTTCCGTCTCGCCGATGCAGTCGCTGGGCAGCACGTAGACACCACCATGCCAGCCGACGCGATCCACGCACGTGACGCGATCCTCGGGCTTGCGCGTATCGATGTACTGCCCGATGAGGGAGCGTGCCTTGGTGCCCGAGGCCATCTGAAGGCCCATGTCGCGCAGCCGGCCCGACCACTCGGTGCCGTCCCCGCCCAGCATGCTGGAGGGCATCGCCCAGGACTTCGCATTGCCGTCCGGGTCGGCGAACTGCAGCAGGTAGCCCCAGCCGTTCCCATCGTCCGACCTGGTGCGCGCCGTCACGACCAGGCGCGAGCACAGCCACACCGGCCGCTTCTCGTTGCCCTCGTCGTCGCGAGCGATGTGCCACACGCCCTCATCGCTGACGGTGAAGCGGTCGCCGTTCACGGGCGATGCAGGCGGTTTGGCGCGCTTGGCCGGCTTCTCTCTGGGCTGGGTGCTGGCCTCGTCCGCCGTTGGCTTGTCGGCCGGCTTGGCCCGCTTCCTGGCCGGCTCGGCTGCCGGCGTGTCCTGCCTCAGCGCTGCCTCGACGATGGCCGCGACGGCAGGCAAGCCCGCATGCACGGCCAGGTCGTTGAAGTCCTTCAAGCCGTCCGGCAACTTGCCAGGGAATGCCGTCACGGCCGGCAGGCCTTCAGCGGCGGCGGCTTGGGCGGCGGCGACACCACCTTTGCGCCCCGGATTGATGCCCGTGCGGGCCTCGGTGCCCACGTCGTCGTCGCCGCACACCAGGATGCGCGCCGTCGGGAACATCGACCGCAGCACGGTCGCCACCTGCTTCAGATTGCCGGCATCGAAGCCCACGGCGACGGGATAGCCCGTCGCTTCGTGCAGGCTCGCCGCGGTGGCATAGCCCTCGGCGATCAGCAGTACAGACGCCTGTACAGACGGCTGGCCGATCCAGTGGAACAGCCCAGACTTGCGCCCGCCAGGCAGAAACATCTTCTCGGCCTTGCCCCGCTCCTCTTCTTCCTTGCTGGGCTTGGCCGGCGCGATGCGCTGGACGTTCAGCAGCTCGCCCGGCGCGTTGCGCAGCGGAACCAGCATCGTGCCGTCACGCTGGAAGCGAACGCCGTGCGCCCGCACGCGCTTGCGCACCAGGTACGGACTGTCCCCTTCGTCGCTGGCGTCATCCCACTGGCGCTTCGCTTCGACGGCCGCTCGGTCCGCGCGCTCGCGGTACTGCGCCTCTTGCAGGGCACGGGCCTTCGCCCTCGCCTGCTCCTCGGCTTCGAGCTGCTCGGGTGTGAGCTGAATGGCCGGCGCCGAGTCGTCAGGGAAAGTGAAGCCGCGGTCCTTCGCCATGCCGAACAGCGTGCCCACCGTGACCTTGCCGGGTTTCTTGGCACTGCGCCAGGTCGCGCGGTCCTCGGCCTGGTCGGGCGTCGGGCGCTGCTCGGCCCAGGCGAACCAGGCATCGGCGCCGCCATCGCCCAGGCCGTCGTACACCGCGAACGCGATGCGCGCCCGCTGGTCGTGGCCGATGTCGGCCGGGATGCATGCCAGAGCGTCGCGAACCAGGTTAGCGTCGACCGCGCGCCTGGCGGTTTGTCGTTGAAGCGGGCGTCCGGTCATTGACGTTCAGCCCTCCTGCGGTCGCCGAGCTGGCCGCGCGAAGCGGCAATGCGTTCGGCGATCCAGCCATCGACCTCGGTGGCGCGCCAGGCCACGGCGCGACCGCCGAGAGAAACGGGCGCCGGAAACGTGCCAGCCTTGATCTGTGCGTACAGCGTCGTGTTGCCCAGCCCGATGCGGGTCAACACCTCGGGCTTCCTCATCAGGCGCTCGCCTGCGGTGCTGGAGAAGTGAATTGCTTGGTTGTTCATGTTGCGAATGCGTTGGAGTGATGGCATGGGCGCGCACTGCTGCGGGCCCGCGATGGCTCGAACGATTGGCGAATCCGTCGACGCAGTGCCTCATCTGATTTGTGATGGGCTGGCGTGGTCGCACCGGATGAGCCGGAATTCATCGAGATACAGGAGGCATTCGACCGACTTCGCTGTCTCGTTTGTAGTCCCCAAAACAGGAATATTTGCGTGGCAGCAGATGTCACGAGTGGGGTGCCGCGAAGTCCGTCGAGATGCGGAGCCATTCGACCAATTCGGCTGTCTACTTTGTAGGGGCTGGGATAGACAATTTGCTTTGCCAAGAACAGCAAGCCCAAAGACAAGAGAGAAGAGAGAAGACATAGAGTTGTCCTCACTGTCCTCACTTTGTCCTCAGTTCTGTCCTCAGTAGCTCCCGCGCTGCAAAGCCAGCATTCATGCGGGCGTCAGCCGTAGTGGTCGGTTTGTCCTCAGTGTCCTCAGTGAGTTTGTGCGCCCAGCCTCGCGCTACAACTCGACCCGAAACCGCCTTCGCCGCTCCTGGCCTTCGGTGGTGTGGAAGTCGTAGGCCCAGTCCATGATCCGGCCGCTCTCGCGCTCCAGCATTTCCAGGGATGCCCGCTCGAAGCGATTCAACGACTGAAGGTCCGCGCTCGTCATCAGCGGCTCGTCGACCGTGTCGGGGTTCTCCTCCCGCAGATGCTGTGTCTCCCGAAGGGAATGCAGGACCTGCAGGCCGGCAGTCATGTCGCTCACCAGCTCGGCGAAGCTCATCACGTCGATGCCTGGCAGCCGCGCCTTCTCGGCAGCGGCCATGTACATCTTTTGGGTTTGGACAACCGGTTCCATCAGCACGCCTCCATTGCAGAGGCGCTGTGGCGCAATGCCACCAGGTCGCGGGTTGAGGCCGTGTTTCGGCCGATTCGGCGCAGGGCTGCGCCGCTATGATTCTCGATAGCCATGGTCACCTCTTGCTTAGTCGCAGGTGGTTGTGGTCAGGAAAGGCCGGGTGTTGGCGCACCTGGCCTTTCCGCTTTTTATGCCGCCCGGAAGGGCAGCACCTTCGCCCCTCGTCTGAGGAAATCCAGATGGTCGGCGTACCACTGCATCATCTTGCGACGCTGCGGCAGGTACTTCGCGTGGTTGTAGGCGGCCGAGACTTCGTCGCGCTCCTGGTGCGCGAGCTGCAGCTCGATGTGTGCATGCTCAAACTCGTTCTCGTGCAGGATCGTTGACGCGATGCCGCGGAACCCGTGGCCCGTCATCTTCCCCGCGTAGCCCATGCGCTTCAGCGCGACCAGAATGGTGTTGTTGCTCATCGGCTTCTCATGGTCGCGCTCGCCTTGGAACACCAGGCCGCTCAGCCCGCGCAGCTCGTGAACCACCTTCAGGATCTCGATGGCCTGGGTTGACAGAGGAACGACGTGCAGCGTCCGCATCTTCATGCGCGCCGCCGGAATCCGCCACTCCGCGGCCTCCAGGTCGAATTCCTCCCAGCGCGCGCCGATCAGCTCCGATGTGCGAACGAAGGTGAGCGCCATGAGGCTCATCGCCAGGCGGGTCAGCGCCATGCCCTGGTACGCATCGATCTTGCGCAGTAGCTCGGGAACATCCTTGGCATCGAGCCGGGCGTAGTTCTCTTTCTTGCGCGGCTTCAGTGCATCGGAGGGGCGGACATCCGCTGCCGGGTTGCGCTCCACGATGCCGTGCGCGACGGCGTAGCGGAACACCTGGCCGCAGGTCTGCAGCGCCCGTTTCGCGATGTCGACGGCGCCCCGGGCTTCGATCTTCTTCGCCATCGCGAGCAACTGCGGCGCCGTGATCTCGGCGGCCGGCTTCGCACCCAACACCGGGAACACGTCCATCTCCAGGCGACGCAGGACGTACTCAGCATGCCGGCCGGACCGCGGCCCCTTCCAATGATCAAACCAGCTCCGCCCGACGGCTTCGAAGGTCGTACCGATGGCGACCCGCTTGGCGACCTTCTCATCCTTGCGCAGTTGCACTGGATCGGACCCATCCTTCAGGACAGCACGCGCCTTGTCGCGATCCGCCCGGGCTTGGGCCAGCGGCACATCCGGGTAGGCGCCGAGCGCCAGGCGCTTCTCCTTCCCGCCGAAGCGGTACTTCCAGCGCCACAGCTTGGCGCCTGAGGGCATCACTTCCAGGTAGAGGCCACCGGAGTCGGTGTAGCGCTCACGCGCCTTGGTGTCGGGGCAGGTGGCTTTCTTGCAGGCCAGGTCGGTCAGAGGCATGGAGAGGGGAATGGGGGAATTTGGTGGTTTTTGAGGGGGAAGCCTTGCTCCCTTGCCCCCAATCATTCCCCCTCTTGAGACCGGCTGTCAACGAACGACGGCGAACGTCCACGAATGAAAAAAGCCCCGAAACACAAGGGTTTGCGGGGCTTTCTCGGACTTCGGCGAACTTTGCCGGATCTATCACTGGCGGAGAGGGTGGGATTCGAACCCACGGTACCTTGCGGTACGCCTGATTTCGAGTCAGGTACATTCGACCACTCTGCCACCTCTCCTGAAACTGGGGCTTCGGCGGGTCTCTGAGCCGAGTCGCGGATTCTAGCCCAGGAAAAGGGCGCTTTCGCCCTCCCCTCAGCCTTTCAGCACCGACTGCCCGCCCAGGTAGGGCCGCAAAGCCTCCGGAATCGTCACGGATCCGTCGGCGTTCTGGTGGTTCTCCAGCACTGCCACCAGCGTGCGGCCCACCGCCAGGCCCGAGCCGTTCAGCGTGTGCACCAGCTCGTTCTTGCCCTGCGCGTTCTTGAAGCGCGCCGGCATGCGCCGCGCCTGGAAGGCTTCGCAGTTCGAGCACGAGCTGATCTCGCGGTAGGTGTTCTGCGCCGGCAGCCACACCTCCAGGTCGTAGGTCTTGGTCGAGCCGAAGCCCAGGTCGCCACCGCACAGCGCCACCACGCGGTACGGCAGGTCCAGCAGCTTCAGCACCGCCTCGGCGTGGCCCACCATCTCTTCGAGCGCCTCGTAGCTCTTCTCGGGGTGCGTGATCTGCACCATCTCGACCTTGTCGAACTGGTGCTGGCGGATCATGCCGCGCGTGTCGCGCCCGGCACTGCCCGCCTCCGACCGGAAGCACGGGCTGTGCGCCGTCAGCTTGATCGGCAGCACGCTCTCGGCCAGCACCTGCTCGCGCACGCTGTTGGTCAGCGAGATCTCCGACGTGGAGATCAGGTACTGCTCGGCCTGCGTCTCGTCGCCGCCGCGGCTCACCCAGAACATGTCGTCCTTGAACTTCGGAAGCTGCCCGGTGCCCTCGAGCACCTCGCGGTTGACGATGTACGGCGTGTAGCACTCGGTGTAGCCGTGCTTCTGCGTCTGCACGTCCAGCATGAACTGCGCAAGCGCCCGGTGCAGCCGCGCGATCGGCCCGCGCAGGAACGTGAAGCGCGAACCCGACAGCTTCGCGCCGGTGTCGAAATCGAGCCCCAGCGGCGCGCCCACGTCGACGTGGTCCTTGACCGTGAAGTCGAAGCTGCGCGGCACGCCCCAGCGCCGCACCTCGAGGTTGGCCGATTCGTCGGCGCCCGGCGGCACGCTCGAATGCGGCAGGTTGGGCACGCTCATCAGCATCACCGACAGCTCCGCCTGGATCGCCTCCAGGCGCTCGCCCGAGGCCTTCAGCTCGTCGGCCAGGCCGGCCACCTCGGCCATCAGCGCCGACGTGTCTTCGCCCTTGCCCTTCAGCATGCCGATCTGCTTCGACAGGCTGTTGCGCCTGGCTTGCAGTTCTTCGGTGCGGGTCTGCAGCGTCTTGCGTTCGCTCTCGAGCGACTGGAACTGCGCGACGTCGAGGTACGGTTGGGGCGACTTGCGCTTCTCGAGCAAGGCGACGACGCTGGCCAGGTCTTTGCGCAGCAGGGTGATGTCGAGCATGGGTCTCTCTAGGTAAGTGAAATCAGACGTCGGCCATGGACTTGTCGCCCAGGCCCTTCGGCAGCGGAAAGTGCGTGGTCTCGACCACGCCCGGCATCTTGCGCACCGACACCGCGCCCAGCATGCGCAGCCGCTCGATCACCTGCTGCACCAGGATGTCGGGCGCCGACGCACCGGCCGTCAGCCCGACGCGCCGCTTGCCCTCGAACCACTGCGGCTGCAGGTCTTCCGGCTGGTCGACCATGTAGGCGTCGGCACCGAGCCGCTCGCCGAGTTCGCGCAGGCGGTTGCTGTTCGAGCTGGTCGGGCTGCCGACGACGATCAGCACGTCGACCTGCGGCGCAAGCACCTTGATCGCATCCTGCCGGTTCTGCGTCGCGTAGCAGATGTCCTGCTGCTTCGGCTCGCGCACCAGCGGAAAGCGCTTCTTCACCGCCAGCAGGATCTCGGCCGCATCGTCCACCGACAGCGTGGTCTGCGTCACCACCGCGAGCTTCTCGCTCTGCGCCACCTGCACGCGCTCGACATCGGCCACATCCTCGACCAGGTAGATGCCTTCGTTCAGCTGGCCCATCGTGCCCTCGACCTCGGGGTGACCCTTGTGGCCGATCATGATGAAGTCGTAGCCTTCCTTGTGCAGCTTGGCCACCTCGACGTGCACCTTGGTGACCAGCGGGCAGGTCGCGTCGAACACGCTGAAGCCGCGCTGCGCCGCTTCGTGGCGCACCGCCTGCGACACGCCGTGCGCGCTGAACACCAGCGTGGCGCCGGGCGGCACGTCGGCCAGTTCTTCGATGAAGATCGCGCCCTTGGCCTTCAGGTCGTTGACGACATAGGTGTTGTGCACGATCTCGTGGCGCACGTAGATCGGCGAGCCGAACTTCTTGAGGGCACGCTCGACGATCTCGATCGCGCGGTCGACGAGCGTGCCAGGTCGTTCTGCGTCATCACAGCACCCCGATCAGTTGCACTTCGAAGGTCACCGGCTGGCCGGCCAGCGGGTGGTTGAAGTCGAACAGCAGCCAGTCGCTGCCCACCTCGCGCACGACGCCGGCGTACGAGGCCTGGCCGTCGGGCGTCGGGAACTGCACCACGTCGCCCGGGT
>Ga0065165_1002471_pt1 | contig 15550 bp, 15 predicted proteins | sample AraplaMF_Cvi_mMF_FD_63813 | JGI IMG/M metagenome (GOLD analysis project Ga0065165, IMG submission 63813) | Arabidopsis root microbial communities from the University of North Carolina, USA - plate scrape MF_Cvi_mMF (version 2) (version 3) | ecosystem: Host-associated > Plants > Roots >...
AAAGGCTATCCTCTGAAAAATGGATTGCTCTGTCAAGACAGTCCAGAAACCATAGGAGCCACTCGGTGATGTCTAAATTCCCTTTTTGTGTTTTTTCGAGAATGTCGTAATACACATTTCTTTCGCGTTGAATCTGTGCTGACATGCTATAAAAACGTTGTTTGCTTCCGTCTGCTCTTGCAAGCTGCATGTCGGCTACAGCTCTTGCCGTACGACCATTGCCATCTTCAAACGGATGGATTGTAACAAACCATAAATGTGCTATGGCTGCCTTTAGTACGGGGTCTATGAATTTCTGTTCGTTGAACCACTGTAAGAACATATCCATCTCAACCTCTAGACGTATTGCTGACGGTGCTTCGTAGTGTACGCGTTCTTTTCCAATGGATCCTGATACGACCTGCATTGGTCCCTTCGAATCGTTTCGCCAGGCACCTATTCGTAACCTATGAATACTTCTTTCAGTAGGGAATAAAGCAGAATGCCATCTGAATAGTCGCTCGTCGGTTAATTGTTCATCGTACTTTTGCGTAGCGTCGAGCATCATTTCGACCACACCGTCTACGTTACGATTAACCGAAACTTCTCCTGCGATCTCTATCCCAAGACGTTTTGCAATGGATGATCGTACCTGATCAACGGGTAGTTTCTCGCCTTCGATTTCACTCGACTTAATAACATCCTGCGTTAGAGTCTCAAGAGTGGCTTCTTCCCGTAGGCGAAATCCCAATCCTTCAAGTCTTCCCAGAAGCCGCCCCTGTTTATGGCGTACTTCGGATAGGGACAATATGATCTTTTCGTTCTCCCATCGGAAGTTCGGCCATTGTTTTAAAAGGTGGATGTAATCAGCCATTTGCCGCAAAATATGCGGTGAATAACCTGCTTTTCCTTTGTATTTTCAAATTATTCACCGCAAAATATGCGGTGAATACGAATTTATTCACCGCATATTTTGCGGTGAATGGCTCCTGTAATCTCCGCAAGAAATGCGGGGATTGTTGTAAGTATTTGATCTTCAGTCCTTCTCCACCACCACATAGCGCCAGTATACAAAACCCGTATACTCGCCATCCATAGTAGTTACTTTCAACCAATCGCCGGTAACAGAAATGAACGTGAGCTCGTCGCTGTAGGTGAGCCTGGCAACGATGGGATACTCTTTGCCGGGGCCTTCACGCAGGTTGAGCGTCTGCGAGATTACAACAAGTGTTTTGGCGTCGGTGTTGGCGGCAGCAAGGTCTTCTCTAACGGTGTTATTGCTGCGGGTGATTGTAGTGCGTGAGGGGCCTGAGTATTGGTGTGGCGAAGTTCTTTTGGGCACGGCATACGTTCGGGCGTTGTCGGCACAAACGCCACAGCTGCCACCGCTGCTACAGTGTGCGCAGCGCGAGCAGTTACGGCATGCGCTGCACGATGCCGAGCCGGTGCAACGGCCTGCGTCGGCTAGTACCGTGGCGCGGCAAAGCGTTATGGTGCCCTCGTGGGTATTATGTCTTGTAGCGTGTGGGGTAGCAGAAGGCATTATCAACAACAGTCCCCATACTGCGATAGCAAGTGATTGTATGGCCATGATAGCGACGATTTGGCGTTTCGGATTGTTACGGGCTGCGTACGCGGCGCTGATAGAATTTACGGAAATTGATGCAGACCGCCAACCTGGTTTTGAAGATAGCCGTCGGCGATTGTCCGGATTACCCCACCCGAATGGCCGGTTTGCCCCGCCTAGTTGCCGGGACGCGCGCTATTTTTGTATCTTATTCCAGTTATCACGTCATCGTTTACCTGTATGCCAAACATTCGCCACGAAGTTGTTATCGGAGCCACTGCTCAAACCGTTTACAACGCTATTACGACCCGGCAGGGACTTGCCGGCTGGTGGACGCCCGACGCTACCGCAAAGGCACAGATAGATGCCGAGCTGCGGTTTCCGTTTGGCCCGCACTACTTCAAGGCCATGCAGGTCACCACACTGGAGCCCGCTAAACGTGTAGCCTGGCGTTGCACGCACGGTGCTGCCGAGTGGATCGGCACAACACTTACGTTTGAACTTCATTCAGGAAATCGGCAAACGCTGTTAGCCGGGCATCCGGAGGCTACCGGCCAGCTCGAACAGCAACCCAACGACGATGCTGTGCTGCTGGTATTCCGGCACGACGACTGGAAGGATTACACACCAATGTTTGCGGAATGCAGCTATACCTGGGCCCTCTTCCTGCGAAGCCTGAAACTGTATTGCGAAACCGGTAAAGGCCGGCCCTGGCCTTTGCAACATGGGGTGGAGTAGCCAGCCGTACCATGAAGAGACCGCCCATAAAGCCAGGGATCTGCTGGCTTACCTGAAGACTAACGAATCAACTGATCGCGTCCATGATTAGGCGGAAAAGTGTCACTAAAATAAAGTAGATCAACAGTTTCGTGCCGACATTCGTTTCGTTAAAAACGCGCTCTCGCCAGCCACCATGACGTGTGGTAGAAGAACCGCTAGGGTATGTGTTTGAAGAGCCGGTTTGGCGTGTTGACGAACTGGTATAATGACGTGCGTTGAAAGTATCGCTTAAGCCACTGATATCCCGCACCGAAAAATAGTGTGAATATGCTTCCTTCACAAGCTCCGGTAATACGGCTATACCTGAGGCGGCAATCAAGAGTGACTCTTTTGCTTTCACTTCGTCGCTGGCCAGCGTTTTGGCCGCCTGTAGCAAGGTACGCGCAAACTCGTTACGCATAGCATCAAAGTAGGGTGGTAGCGAACCCATAGTTTTAAAGAACCTGCCCTGTACAAATTGCTCCAGCGCCTGTATCGTATTCTTGTCCTTATCCTTATCGAGATTTTGCGCCAGCGCCAGCAGCTGGTGGTAATAGCCTGTAATCTGCGACATCGTCGTGGCAAAATAAAACCGTCCCTTTCGTTCAAGTTCAGGCAGTTCAAATTTACCAAGCTGTACTAAGCGGGCCGTGTTGTTTTCCCGGTAGGCTTTGGCAAATGCAGTATCGAAATGCTGTTGTACAAGATTTTGTATAAAGGCACGTGCTTTGTCGTCTGCCGGAAGAAAAGTATACCATCGCTCGGGTGAAGCTTTTCCCTTCTCCAGAAAATTGAGAATTACCGATCGCTCATAGATAAGCTTATGATAATATAGCTCATCGGGGTCGAGGTTCTCCAGCCATTCCAGCGCGTCGTGTTTAGACATGCCGGCCACACTGGCGCTGCCCAACTCAAACTCCGCAAGCAGTCGCTTCTTTGCCTGTTGTATAACGATCGGGTCTACCGGAAAAGTTGTGTCGGTAGGCAGGAGCCGGAAAGGAGAGTAGTAGGCCATGCGCAGTTTGCTTGAGGCAAAGCTAAAAATAAAAGCGGCAGGCGCGTACGAGTAATGCCGCTTCCGGCGGCGCATGTACCAAAATGAATAGTTTTGAAAAAGGTTTACCTCAGCGGCCGTTGGCGTAGCAATACATTACCGCCACATCAGTGTATTCGGGTGGCGACAGTCGCTCCAGTATTGAATAATGCGCTGAAACTTGCGGCGTGTTTCTTCATATGACTTTCCTTTTATGAAAAAGCCCTGCACCGTAAGGTCGTATGCCTCGCGTACCTGGTTTTCGCTGGCGGCCGTTGAAAAGAATATAAACGGAATGCTTTTACGCTTCAGGTTGGCGTCTTGCGTTATCAGTGCGCGCAGCTTTAGCCCGTCCAGCTTGGGCATGTTGATATCGCAGAGTATAATGAAGGGTATCTCTTTCGTTTTTTCAAGAAAATCGATCAGTTCAAACCCGCTATGAAAAAAGTGCAGGTGTTCCGCCACGCCGAGATCTGTGCATACATCTTTAAAAATTGCGTGATCGTCATCATCATCGTCAACGAGTACTATCGGGCCGGTTATTGTCATGAGGACATTAACAGAATAAAATTGTGCCAGTGACTTGTGCGACACATGTCTGGTTACACGTGGCGCTGGGTTGGACGGTTAATTTTTGCGCGATCGCCCCGTTCCGCCCGCAGTTCCGGCTCCGGTTCTTCTGTGGCAGACATAGCATCGTCTGTAGGTTCTACCTTCCGGCCATGGGCCATCGCATACGTTTGGGTAAACTCAGCGCCGAACAGCACGATCAATCCCGCATACGACACCCACAGCATGATCAGAATTATCGTTCCGGCAGCTCCGTAAGCAGAATCGGGTGTCGTGTTTCCAAAATAGAATCCCAGGGCAAACTTGGCAATCACAAACAGGGCCGACGTAAGCAAGGCTCCTGTCCATACATCGCGCCAGCGCACTTTGGCGTCGGGCAGGAATTTAAAGATCGACGCAAACAGAAGCGTGATGATGCCGATCGAAACGGCAATATCCAGAATATGAAATACCACCGCCAGCCCGTCCGAAAACATCTGGCCCATCCAGTCGCTCACGGCGCTCAACGCCGCAGACAATACAAGCGAAACCAATAGCAGGAAGCCTACCACCAGGATAAGCCCGAAAGAGAACACACGGTCTTTTATAAGCTTCAGAATCTTGCCTTTCGGTTTGGGTTTTACATCCCACATCCGGTTTAGCACCTGTTGCATCTGGTAGAACACCCCCGTGGCGCCAAACAGCAACGTTGCAATGCTCAGTACGGTGGAGAGCACCGTACCTTTATTAGAAGAGCCCTGTACAATCATTGCCTCAATGTCTTTTGCGGTATCGCGACCAACCAGGCCGCTGATCTGCTGGCTTACCTGGTGTGTAACCGCCTCCTGCCCGAACAGTACCCCCGCCAGATTGATGATGATGACCAGCAAGCCCGGAAGCGAAAAGATAGTGTAGTATGCAATGATTACGCTGTTGTTAAACGGCTCCCGCTCACTCCACCGCGTGAAGGTTTGCTTCAGAATCTTCCAGAACGACGATACCTTGGCGATTAGTTTTTTCATACGAAGGGTGTTTTTTGCCTGACTAGCTTGGCGACCGACGGGAGAGGAAGCTTACCGGGGAACAAAAAAGTAGTGCCATTCCAGGCTCTTCACCGCGGTAACGTATTTGCGGTGGCACAATAATTACCGGATACGCTACGAACGGATTTTAAAAATATCTATGAACGAGATACTCGATCGCGAATACTGGAATAACAGTGTGAGAGACTACCTGATCGCTCTCGCCATCATCATTGTTGGAACGCTCGTCATTCGCCTTTTTAAGCGACTGGCTTTACGAAATCTGGAGAAATGGGCCAACGGTACCAAAACGAAAAACGATGACTTCATCATCGACAAAGTTGAACGATTCGGAGTACCGGCGTTATATTACTTTGCGATATATTCAGGTATCAATTATCTCGAACTCACGCCGAAAGCCGACAGCATTGTTCGCATCGCCACGGCGGTAGTGATCACCTTCTTCATCATTCGGCTCATATCGTCTATCATTCTTCTGCTGCTGCAAAACTACATACGTCGTCAGGACCGCGGCGAAGAGAAGATCAAGCAGGTCGGCGGGCTTATGGTGCTCGTTAACGTTATTGTGTGGGTTCTGGGGCTGGTATTCCTTATCGATAACCTGGGCTACAACGTCACGGCTATTATCACCGGCTTGGGCATCGGCGGTATTGCCATCGCCCTGGCGGCACAAAATATACTGGGCGACCTGTTCAACTACTTTGTGATCTTTTTCGACCGGCCTTTTGAAGTGGGCGATTTTATCGTGGTAGACGACAAACTCGGCTCGGTGGAATACATCGGCCTCAAAACCACCCGGGTACGCAGCCTGAGTGGCGAGCAGCTCGTTATGGGGAACTCCAACCTCATGAATGCCCGCATTCACAACTTTAAACGGCAAAACCTCCGGCGCGTCGTCTTCAACATCAACGTAGCCTACAATACGCCGCTGGAAAAGCTCAGGCAAATACCCCCTGCGTTGAAAGCCATTGTCGAAGCCCAGAAAAATGTAACGTTCGACCGGGCGCATTTTGCTTCCTATAAGGACTGGAGCCTGAACTTCGAGGTCGTTTACAATGTGTTGAGTTCGGATTTCAACACCTACATGGATATTCAGCAGGAAATTAACTTCCGGATTTTCGAACGTCTCAACGAAATGGAAGTAGACTTCGCGCTGCCTACCCAACGCCTCATGATGCGCGAGCCCGAAGCGTTGGAGGCCGCGGTGCCGCAGGGTACCACCCCACAGACCCAATAAGCCTGTAGCAATAACGTATGAAAAAAGATTTTTATGTGGTAGGTATTGGGGCATCCGCCGGTGGCCAGCAAGCCCTTCAGGAATTTTTCACCAACATTCCTGCGCGGTCGAACGCTGCCTTTATTATCGTGACACACCTGAGCCGCGACTATAAAACCAACCTTCATAACATTCTGTCAAGCCATGCGTCAGTGCCGGTTAACCTGGTACGGGATGGCGAATCTATCCGGGAAAATCGTATTTATGTAATGCCCGAAAATACCGAGCTGGTTGTGGGCGATAAACGGCTGCACCTGGAGCCGCGACCAGACGAACTGACTAATAATGCGATAGACCGTTTCTTTACCTCACTCGCGGCAGACTTGCGCCACCGGGCCATTGGTATCGTGTTTTCCGGCGCCGGTACAGATGGTGCACGCGGCGTACAACGTATTCACAACGCCGGCGGGAAAGTATATGTACAGGATCCGGTATCGAGTATCTTCTCGTCAATGCCGCTGGCTGCTATCAAGGCAGACCATCCGCTGGCTGTCGATACCCCTGCGGCACTGGCCCGCGAACTTGTATCAAGTGTACTAAAGAGCGAACAGCAGGCATATCGTGTGCCCGCGCGACGAACAGAACACTTTAGATTGTAATTCAACAGCAGATCTCCCGATATATAAACACTGTAGCAGTCACCATAGCATAAAATCCACAGTTTTGTCAGGCATGACTTTTTACAGAGGCTATGTTTTTTTGAGTGTATATATAATACTTACTTTTTTTAAGTCGTAACAACAGATTTTTTGTCTGTTGCTGTAAAATATACTATGTTTCTGAGCACTTCAAAATCCACACAGATTGAAAAACTTGCTACTCATTGATGACGACGAGGATGACCAGGAATTTTTCCTCTCCGTATTGGATGCAATGGACGAAGCGATCAATTGTGAAACGGCAAAGAACGGACTCGTAGCACTGGAGCAACTCAGTCAATCTTCTTACCGACCACACCTTATCTTTTTAGATCTTAATATGCCTGTAATGAACGGACGGGAGTTTCTTCAGGAAGTTAAACGTATAGACGCTCTGAAAGATATTCCGGTGATCGTATTGAGCACCAGCTCGAACGAAAGAGCCATAAGCGATATGAAGGACCTCGGCGCGGTTGAGTTTATAACCAAGCCCAACAAGCTTTCCATACTGGAAGTCAGGTTGAAAGCTGTATTCGAAAATGAATCGTATTTCCAACATCAGTAGCAGGGCATGACGGGAGCGACAATAGAGCCGTTAAACTTCCTTAACGGCGGAGGAGAGATGGGCGAGCGTACACGGCAGTTCAACTGGGCAGAACACACGCTGGGTAACCCGGCAGCCTGGCCGGTAAGCCTGCGTACCTCGGTAAGCAATATGCTTCGCACAGAGTTTCCCATGCTGGTGCTGTGGGGCGAAGACTTCATCTGCCTGCACAACGATGCATACCTGCCAAGCCTGGGTTTTGAAAACCTGCCGGCCCTGGGTAAACCCGGTCGCGAAATATGGCACCAACGCTGGGACGTGATAGGGCCGCGACTGCAAAGTGTGCTGGCCACCGGCAAGCCTGTAACCTACCGCGACCAACAGGTGTCGCTTGTGCGAAACGGCCGGCAGGAAGATATATTCTGGACCTTTTGCTACAGCCTTATTCTGAACGACGATGGTTCGCACGGCGGCGTGCTGGTAACGTGTATCGAAACCCCGCACGCCATTACCGCCAACCGGGTATACGAAACCGTTATCAGCGCCACGCCCGATCTTGTTTACGTGTGGGACTCGCAATACAGGTTTACATACGCCAACAAGGCCCTGCTCACCATGTGGGGCAAAACGTGGCAAACCGCCATTGGCAAAGGCCTGCGCGATAACGGCTATGAAGAATGGCATGCCGCCATGCATGAACGCGAGATAGATCAGGTCATTGCTACCGGGCAGTCGGTTCGCGGCGAAGTCGCCTTTCCGCACGCAGTGCTTGGCCGGCGCGTATACGATTATATTCTCGTCCCGGTCTTCAACGACAAGGGCGAAGTCGAGGCCGTTGCAGGTACAACCCGCGACGTTTCCGATATGAAGCAGATCGAACTCTCGCTTCGCGAAAGCGAGGCGCGCTTCCGCACCCTCGTCATGGATGCGCCCGTGGCAATGGCCGTATTCCGTGGTGATAACTATATAGCCGACATTGCAAACGATGCCTACCTCAGGCTTGTCGATAAAAGCGAGTCCGAGTTTCTCGACCGCCCGTTGTTCGAAACATTACCCGGTGTAAAAAACGATATCGAGCCCATTATACACCACGTGATGACCACCGCGCAAACGTATTATGGCAACGAGTTTAAAGTAATATTGAACCGCAGAGGTAAAGACGAAACATGCTTTATCAACTTTACCTACTCGCCGCTGCTGGGCACCAACAACATACCCGAAGGCTTTATTGTCGTAGCCAACGATGTAACCGAACAGGTGAATGCACGCCACCGGGTAGAAGAGAGCGAGGCGCGGTTCCGAACCATGGCCGAGAACTCGCCGGTATTCATTGCCGTAACCAACGAAGCCAACACCCCGACATACTTTAACAGAGCCTGGGTAGACCTTACCGGCCGTTCCATGGATAAGCTCATTGAGTCCGGGTGGGCAGACCTTATCCATCCCGACGATCGCGAGCGATACCGCAAAACCTCCGAAGAGGCCTTTCAGACACGCGAACCCTACGTGCGTGAATTTCGTGTGCGCAACATCAGCCAGGAGTACCGTTGGTTGCTGGTATATGGCGCCCCACGTTTCAGCAATGGAATGTTTGCCGGCCATATCACCGCCTGTACCGACATTACCCGGCAAAAAGAAGCGCAGCTTGCCTTACAGAACAAAGAGCGTGCATTGGCCAATGCCATCGAGCTGGCCGAGCTGGGCACCTGGAACTATGACGTTGCCACCGGCAGAATTACCCTCTCGCACAAGCATGCCGAAATGTATGGCGTGCGCGATCTCAACATCAGCCTGGAGCGCTACTTCTCTATTCTGTGGGATGCCGAGCGTGAAGACGTCCAGGCCAGGTTTCATGCGGCCATCCAGCCGGGCTCCGACGGCCGGTACGATGCAGAGTACCGCGTGATGAACCCCGTAAATGGTAAGACACTTATAATCCATGCCCTGGGACAGGCTTATTTTGACGAAGCGGGCCAGCTCATTCGTATGGAAGGTACCGCACAGGATGTTACAGCACAGCGCGAATCACAGCTGGCGCTCGAAAACGAAGTGCACAGCCGTACACTCGAACTGGCCGCAACCAACGAAGAACTTCAGTCGGCCAACGAAGAACTGCTTTCAATAAACGAAGAACTCTCCGACTCGTCGCGCAAACTGCTTCGCTCCAACGAAGAACTCTCGCAGTTTGCCTACGTGGCGAGCCACGACTTGCAGGAGCCGGTACGGAAGATCAGCGTATTTGTTGAGGCACTATACAACACACTGCCCGAGGTAAACGAACGGTCCAAAGGCTACCTGGACAAGATAGACGCTTCTGCCAACCGTATGCTTAATCTTATTCGCGACGTGCTGAAGCATTCGCAAATACTCAGCAGTGGTGCAAGCCTGCAACCGGTAAACCTGAGCAAAGTTGTGGCCGATGTAGAAAAAGAGTACGACATGCTTATGGAGCAACGCGGGGGCCTGATTATTACCCATAACCTACCCGTAATTCAGGCGGTGGAATTCCAGATGAATCAGCTGTTTAGCAACCTCATATCCAACGCCATCAAGTTCTCCGTTCCCGAAAGGCCGTTGCGTATCGAGATAACCTCCGAGCCGCTCAAGACTGCCGAAAAAAACACCATAGCCGACCTTGATTCGCATCAGGCCTATCACAAAATAGCGTTTAAAGACAACGGCATCGGCTTCAACCAGTCGCATGCCACGCAGATCTTCGAGATCTTCCGTAGGCTACACGCCCGGTCTGAGTATTCGGGCACCGGCATCGGCCTGGCTACCTGCAAAAAAATCGTGCAGAACCATGGTGGCCACATCAGCGCCGAATCGTCGCCCGGCGGAGGAGCAACCTTCTATGTCATCCTGCCGGTATCGCAAGGATAATAATTTTGAAAGCAGGAGCATGCCGTCGTGCGCTCCTGCCTTTACATTCTTTTAAAAACCAGCAATAGTCCTATCCTTACAGCGTTCCGTTCATCGCCCGGCCTGAGGCGCTGGTGTTTCTTTGCCCCTGATAACGCGGAAACAAAACACCGATGGCAAACATCCTTAAAAAGTCAGTCTTAAACCTCGTCGAAAAAGCGATTCTCCAGTCGGGTACCGTTCTGGATACCTGGCATACCGATACACTGTGCGAACTGGTATTGCACCTGCCCGCCACCGATATGGCCAGGTGGAATACAATTCCACGCATCAAGTGTAAAGTGGCGGAATACGAGTATCGCGACTACACACCGGCCACCTGGAACGCTACCGAGCGCGTCTGTACGGTGCTCGTTGAAACAGGGCACAACGGTGCCGGAAGTACCTGGGCGAAGCGCCTCAACGTAGGCGATACCGTTTTGTATAGCCCCGCCCACGCGGCTCAGTTACCCTCCAGGCCAGGACCTGTACTCGCGCTGGGCGACGGCAGTGCGCTGGGCCACTTTCTGGCGCTGAAACAACTTACCGACCGTACGCAACATCCCTTTGAGGCTATCGTATGCTTTCAGCATAGCTGTACCGTGCCGCCCCGTGTTACAGCCGATAACCCGGAAATCGAATATAGTTTACAACATGGCGCCAGCAGTTTGCCCTACCTGCAACGCCAGGCAGCGCAAAAGCCACTGCATACCTATACGTCGATCTACATCTCCGGGCATATCCCCATGGTGCAGGGGCTGCGTAAATTCCTGAAGCAGCAGCCTGGGTTTCAGGCCAGGCTGTTCGCCCACGGCTTCTGGTCGTAGCGGTTACCGGGCAGGCAGCGCGGTGGTGAATGCAGTGTAAAGGCGACCACACGCGAGGGGAGGGTAGGGTCAGGCCTGGGTATTCGAGTATAACCGGCTAAGCGTTTCGCGGCTCACGCCAAGATATTCGGCAATGTACTTCTTTGGAATTTTTTGCATCATGTTGGGATACAGCTCGCCAAACGCTTCGTACCGCTGCTGCGGTGTACTGGAGAGCAACGACATAATCCGCCGTTGCTGGGCAACATAACCTTTGGTAAGCTTTACGCGGAAGAAGTGCTCCATCGTGTGCATATCGGCTGCCAGCTTCTCGCGTCCGGCCAGAGTAAGACACAGTACCTCGCCGCCTTCCATACATTCAATATGCATGCTGGCGGGCGTCTGGTTGAAATACGCATTGTAGTCCGACATCCACCAGTTTTCAAGGGCAAATTGCACAATGTGCTCCTTGCTCTCGTTGTCCATATAGAACACACGATATATGCCTTGTAATATGAGGTACTCGTATTTTGCAGGCTCGCCTTCCTGCAATAGATATTGATGTTTCTTTACTTTCCGGAGTGTGAAAAACGACTGGACGGTTTCAAATTCATCATCGGTTAGCGGGGTAATTTCCTCAATGTGCTTCCGTAAGGCTTCCATCACTGTTGCCGTATAGTTTTAGGGTTAGATTGCGTGGCCAGGTGCCGGCCGGGTAATACTGTGCGGGGCGCCAGCCACATCGGGGTAAATATCGTTCAAGTTTTGCGATATGAAAGCGAGCGTGTCAAAAAGACCGTTGGAATCATGTTGTGCAATGCGCGCTTCCCGTAAACGGGTTAACAAGGCTCAGAAAATCGTTTGTTGAAGATGGGCCAGCCCGGTCGAAAAAAAATAAATGTAAGCAGCGTCCAATGTTTTACCTTTGAGCCTTCTATAGCATTGTCATGATCCAGAAAGTTGTAACAGAGCTCAGGCACGCATCGGTATCCATTATTCAGGCCGAAGAACCCACGTTGTTGGTAACCGCTACCGCTGAATATATACCCATCGAGCAATTCAGAGAGATTTTTACAGTTGCCGGTCAGCAGGTCGTCACTGAAGGTATTCGAAAGGTTATTTTCGATAAGCGTCAGCTTACTGTATTTCACCAGCCGTCCATGCTATGGTACTTCGTCTACTGGAAAGAAAGCATGTTTAACCATGGTCTGAAACGCCACGTAAAGATATTGCCTACTGACCTGGCCTTCAGAGAAAGCGTTAAAATAGGCCGAAGTAAAATCGATCACGATTTCCCGCAAGGCAAATTTCACGATATGGAGATCGTATATGCCGAGTCGCTCGAAGAAGCCCTCGCGCTCTAATACGGCAACGTCCGCGGAAGAATAAGCGTAAACGTTGAGCCACTGCCTGTAGAGGCCGCTGTTAACGTTCCACCCAGCAGGTTGGCCGCTTTGCGGGCCACATATAGCCCAAGGCCTGCCCCGCGCGAACGCTCCGACCCCCGGTAAAAGATATTGAATATAGAAGCGGCAATCTCTTCCGAAAGCCCCTCGCCATTGTCTACTACACTGATGCTGACCGTATCGCCCTGTACACACGAGGCGATCCAGATACATCCCCGTTGTGTCGTATCCCGAAACGTGAAAGCATTTGCCAGCAGTTCATTGAAGATCGTAGAAAGAAGCCGCGCATCCGTATAGAGCAGATCGGTATGCAGATCCATACAAAGCATAACCGGTTTACCGGCAGTCAGACTCTTCTGGCCGGCAGCGGCATAATCGATAATATCGTGCAGTGAAACAGTGGAATAGACCGGCGTTTCAAGGATAGACTTTGATAGCGCCCCAAGCGACTGTAAGATGTGATCCATCTGAATCACTTTACGCTCGATATGTCCGCTATAGGTTTTGATAGGCTCGGGTTGTTGTTCCAGCGCCAGCAGCGAAAGAATGCCCTGTATCGATAACAGCGGAGCCCGCATATCGTGCGACATCCGGTAGAGGATCTGGTCAAGTTCAAAATTCCGCTCCTTCAGCTGGGCTACAACATCTTCCAGGTGCTTATTCTTGTTTACCAGCTCCTCGATCGCGGTGGTGAGTTCTTCCTTTTGTGCGCTGATTTCTTCCGCATACTCGGCCAGGTCGCGCTCGCGTTCCGTAAGCCTGATGATCTTCTCGTTGAGCAGGCGGGTCAGATCGTTTTTTTCGTCGTGGTTCAAGGATGATGGGGATGATTAGCTACAGTGTGTTGCGGCCTGATGGAACGTTAAGCAATGGAGGATAACAAAGATACTAAACGAAATGCAATTAGTCCTTTTTTAAATCTATCGCAGTATCAAAAAGAGTAAGGCTTAGAACATCGTTGGCGAAGACATAATTGATTCGGACAGGCACGTTCGGGTTCTGCCAGAGTAGTAGTTCAGTCTCGTGGATTTCCAATCGTCCACTGTAAATGCTGATGTGAGATGTGGCATTATTGTCATAATAGCTCACAACCGGTAGTCCTACATGCATCACTATATGTTCCTGTTCCTTGTCGATGCTTAGTAATACATATCCTTTCGCAGCCGATACATCGAGCCAGTTCGAAAAATTTGAGCCGTGGTCCAGAGGGCCGGTCTCGTGAGTGGCCGTCCAACGTCCCATAAGATCGTGTTCAGTGATCATAAACAAAATAATTTAATCGGTTGCTGGTACTACAGTAACAAAGGTGTCAACACCCGCAGCCGGGATAATATATGCCGTAAACTGCGAAAAACTATAGGGTAACGACAAAAATTGTCCGGATGCGATAATCGCATTTGAATTGTTAGACAAACGTTGTTTTTTTGTTTAACCAAGTTCCTAAACCAACAAAAATGCTCGACTACATCAAACGGAAATTTATTAAGTGGAGAACGAGAACCGTTTTCCAGGAGTATGGCCATAAAATCGAGAAACATACACTTGAAAAAGACGGCAGAATAGATTTTGCAGTATGGTTGAATCCGCTCGAAAAGCCCAAGACAATAACCCAAAGCGGTGTAGACTTCTTTCGTAAGTTTATAAAACCCGGTGATCTGGCCATCGATATCGGCACGCACATGGGCGACACCACCGTACCCATGGCGCTCGCCGCAGGCGTAAACGGGCAGGTACTTGGCTTCGATCCCAACCCACACGTATTTAAAATTTTCAAGGTCAACGCAGGTCTTAATAAAGACAAAACCAACATTACCCCGTTGCCCTATGCCATTACACCCGAAGACGGAGAATTCTATTTCTCGTCGTCCGAGGCCAGCTTTAACAATGGTGGAGTCGCCAAAGATGCCGTAGGCCACGGGGGGTATACACTAAGCGAAAAAGTTACCGGCATTAAGCTGGAAAAATACCTCAACGAAAACAACCGCGCAAAGCTGCCCGTACTGTCCCTGATTAAAGTAGATACGGAAGGCAACGATAAATCTGTTCTCGAATCCATCACCGGCGTGCTCGAAGCCCATAAGCCTACCGTAATAGCCGAGTGCTTCTTCAAGCTCACCAAAGAAGACCGCGAAGGTCTCTACGACCTGCTGGCTACCCGCGGTTATGTGCTACACCAGTTCGATGACTTCGACGCCGCCACCGCCGTGGTTAAAATCGAAAAGTCTGACATGATGAAGTGGAAACACTTCGATATACTGGCTATCCACAAAGACAGGCTTTCATCCATTAAACTTTAACACAACAAAACCCCGCCCGGTATCAACTGGACGGGGTTTTGTTTTTTAAGGCAATTGTATTCATCGTCATAGAGCAGAAAGTAGACTGGGGACAGACAACGCGATAGAGGTGTGTTGCGTGACCTGAGATGCGGTTTTGATGTGAAGGTGGTATTGTTGATTGTTTTTATGTTTTAGTAGCTCTGAAGGGATTGTATGATATTACGTTGGTGTAAGCCCGCGCCGCCGTGCCCCGGTAATGTGAATGTTCCAGCCCTTTGAAACGATAACCCATTCGGGTAACATCCGCTCACAGCTGTTTTATTTTAAAACATTTTTCCCTAACATTAAAGCCAATATATAGTACGCTAACGCTACCGTTTTGAAATTAGTAAAACAACTCACGCTATACTTTCAGGAAGGTACTTCTGATAAGGTTTACGAAATCGATCTGTGCGAATCGGGCGACGGATTCCTGGTTAACTTTCGCTATGGCAAACGTGGTGCTGCGCTGAAGGAAGGTACAAAAACGATCTTCCCGGTTCCGATGCCGGAGGCCGAAAAGGTCTTTGCCGCGTTGGAAGCCGAAAAACGCAAGAAAGGGTACGTGGCTGCGGGAGAGGCTTCGGTAACAACCGCCAGCGAGCCGGCTACTACAAAAGGAGGAGCCGATAAACGCCGGAAAGCCATTGTGAAGCTCCTGAAGGCTGCCGCGGCAGGCGAGGAGGCTGAGCACTGGAAGTTATCCCGCATAATCTGGCGGGCAGGCGATC
>Ga0065165_1002476_pt1 | contig 15530 bp, 15 predicted proteins | sample AraplaMF_Cvi_mMF_FD_63813 | JGI IMG/M metagenome (GOLD analysis project Ga0065165, IMG submission 63813) | Arabidopsis root microbial communities from the University of North Carolina, USA - plate scrape MF_Cvi_mMF (version 2) (version 3) | ecosystem: Host-associated > Plants > Roots >...
CGGCCGAGGTGATCGCCTTGATCTTCATCTCGGCGACGTGGCCCTCATAGGTGATCTCGACCTTGAGGATGCCGCTCTCGGTGAGCTGGCCGGCGAACGAGCCGAGCTTCTCGGCGAGCGCGATGAACGGCTTCAGCTTCGGGGCTTCTTCCGCGGTAATCGAGGGGAAGTTGACCGCATTCGAGATGGCGCCGGTCAAGAGATAGTCCGACATCTGCTCGGCGACCTGGAGCGCGACGTTCTCCTGCGCTTCCGTGGTGGAGGCGCCGAGATGCGGCGTGCAGATCACGTTGGGATGGCCGAACAGCACGTTGGTGGTGGCAGGCTCCTCGACGAAGACGTCGAAGGCGGCGCCGGCGATGTGCTTGGAATTGAGCGCATCGACCACCGCCTGCTCGTCGACGAGACCGCCACGGGCGCAGTTGATCAGGCGCACGCCCTTTTTCATCTTGGCGATCGCGGCCACGTCGATGATGTTCTTCGTCTTCTCGGTCAGCGGGGTGTGCAGCGTGATGAAATCGGCACGCTTCAGCAGGTCGTCGAGATCGACCTTCTCGACGCCGATGTCCTTGGCGCGCTCGGGCGACAGGAACGGATCGAACGCGATCACCTTCATGCGCAGGCCGAGCGCGCGGTCGGCGACGATCGAGCCGATATTGCCGCAGCCGACGACGCCGAGCACCTTGCCGGTGATCTCGACGCCCATGAAGCGGTTCTTCTCCCACTTGCCGGCCTGGGTGGAGGCGTCGGCCTGCGGGATCTCGCGGGCGAGTGCCAGCATGAGCGTGATCGCATGCTCGGCGGTCGTGATCGAATTGCCGAACGGCGTGTTCATCACGATGATGCCCTTGGCCGTGGCGGCGGGGATCTCGACATTGTCGACGCCGATGCCGGCGCGGCCGATCACCTTGAGGTTGGTCGCCTTCTCCAGGATCTTCGCGGTTGCCTTGGTCGCGGAGCGGATCGCAAGCCCGTCGTAATTGCCGATGATCTCGGCAAGCTTGTCCTTGTCCTTGCCGAGATTGGGCTGGAAGTCGACCTCGACGCCGCGGTCCTTGAAGATCTGCACGGCAGCCGGAGAGAGCGCGTCGGAAATGAGAACTTTGGGTTTGGTCATGGATTTGTCCTTCACCGTCCCTGAGGGAGGATCGGCCCCGAGGGCCGGAATGAGGAATTGCGCAGAAGCACTTTGCTCTCCCTCTCCCCGTTCTTACGGGGAGAGGGTTGGGGTGAGGGGCAGCCACAGGCAAGGTGCTCGTGGAGAGAGCCCCTCACCCGGATCGCTGCGCGACCCGGCCTCTCCCCGTAAGAACGGGGAGAGGCGAAGAAAGCAATTACGCCGCCTTGGCGAGCGTGGCCTTGGTCTCGGCAAAGGCCCAGTCGATCCACTGCGTCAGGATCTCGACGTCCCTGGCCTCGACGGTCGCGCCGCACCAGATGCGCAGGCCGGCCGGCGCGTCGCGGTAATACGCGAAGTCGTAACCGGCGCCTTCCTTCTCGATCAGCGCGACCAGCTTCTTGGAGAACTCCGCCTGCGCATCGTCCGACAGCGAGGTGATCGCGGGATCGGTGAACTTCAGGCACACCGAAGTGTTGGAGCGGATCGAAGCGTCCTTGGCGAGGAAGTCGATCCAGGGCGTCTTCGCCTTCCAGTCGGCGAGCACCTTGGTGTTGGCGTCGGCGCGGGCGATCAGCGCCTTCAGGCCGCCGATCGACTTGGCCCAGTTCAGCGCATCGAGATAATCCTCGACGCAGAGCATCGACGGCGTGTTGATGGTCTCGCCGACGAAGATGCCTTCGTTGATCTTGCCGCCCTTGGTCATGCGGAAAATCTTCGGCAGCGGCCAGGCCGGCTTGTAGGTCTCGAGCCGTTCAACGGCGCGCGGCGACAGGATCAGCATGCCGTGGGCGGCTTCGCCGCCGAGCGCCTTCTGCCAGGAGAAGGTGACGACATCGAGTTTTGCAAAATCGAGCGGCTGTGCGAACGCGGCGGACGTCGCGTCGCAGATCGTGAGACCTTCGCGATCCGCCTTGATCCAGTCAGCGTTCGGCACGCGCACGCCGGAGGTGGTGCCGTTCCAGGTGAAGATGACATCGCTCTTGGGATCGACCTTGGAAAGGTCGGGAATCTCACCATAGGCTGCGTTGAGCCTGGTGACGTCCTTGAGCTTCAATTCCTTGACGATGTCGCTGACCCAGCCTTCGCCGAAGGATTCCCAGGCGAGCGTGGTGACGGGCCGCGCACCAAGCAGCGACCACAGCGCCATCTCGACCGCGCCGGTATCGGAGGCCGGCACGATGCCGATGCGATAATCGGCGGGCACTTCGAGCACTTCGCGCGTCAGATCGATCGCGAGCTTGAGTTTGGTCTTGCCGACCTTCGCGCGATGCGAACGGCCGAGCGCTGCGTCCTTGAGATTTTGGGCGTTCCAGCCGGGGCGCTTGGCGCAGGGACCGGAGGAGAAATGCGGCACGTTGGGCCGCGAAGCGGGCTTCGCTACAGTCATGATCTACCCTTCCAGATAGTAAGCCTCCCGTTGGGGGGAGGTGTCCCGCCGCGGCTGATACGGGAATCGGGAAGACCAGTCAAGGAAGTTCCGGCGTCTCACGGCGGAGTGATGGCGCCTCCGGTGCGATATCGGGGGACTCGACCACGGCGAGCGCGTTCAGCAAGTCCGTGGCATCGCTGATCAATTGCGCGGCCTTGCGGCGGCTGCCGACCTTCAAAATGCATTTGTCATTGGCCTGCACGACGTAGTCGTTGCCGACCTTGATCATGGAATAGCTTGTCATCGAAATCCCCGAACCGACCGAGCCCGGTTTGAGATGCTCCCCTAGCACCGTTCGTTCCCGGAACAACGTGAACGACGGACGGGTAGTTTACCGGCTCTTAAGATGAACGAATGCGCGATCCGATTTCGCTGATCACGCAACGCTCGCAATGAGCTGCCTCAAAAGCGGACAGTCATCCCGACATGACTCGGTGTGAATCCGAGCCTCTTGTAGAAGCGCTGCGCGTCGACCCGGCTCGTATGCGTCAGCAGCTCGACCAGATTGCAGCCGCGCGCCTTCGCTTCACGCACCGCCCATTGCACCAATTGCTCGCCGATGCCGCGGCTGCGACAATCCGTGGCGACGCGAACATCTTCGAGCAGGCCGCGCACGCCGCCTTGCGAGCTGATGCCGGGCAGAACGGCCAATTGCAGACAGCCGACCACCCTGCCCTCGCTTTCGGCAACGACGAGCGTGAGATGGGAACTGCGCGCGACCCGCTCGAACGCCTCGTAATAGACGGCCGGCAGCGGATCCTCCACGCGCTCGCGGGCGCGCCCGAGATGATCGTCGGCAAGCATCGCGATCATCGCGGGGACGTCCTCGCGGCGCGCCGGGCGGATGGACACGGACTTGTCGTTCATCTTTGAGACTCCGAAACTCAGCGCGCCGGCGGCAGATCGAGATACGCCTCGGCTTCGCCGATCCAGCGGCGGATGGCCGCATGACGGCCGAGATCGAAGCCGCCTTCATGCGCCACGCGCGTATAGGCGAGCAGCGACACGTCCGCGAGCGAAATCTCCTCGCCGGCGAAGAAGCGGCTTGCCGCGAGATGCTGCTCCATGCGGTCGAGCGCCGCATAGCCGCGCTTGACCTTGTCAGGATCGAGCTCGGAGGCATCCTTGCCGAGATAGACCAGCTGGAAACGGCACACCGCGATATAGGGCTCGTGGCTGTACTGTTCCCAGAACAGCCATTCGTCCATCTTCGCCGCCGTGAAGGCGTCGCGCGGGATCAGCGCGCTGTCGCGGGCGAGGTAGCGGATGATGGCATTGGACTGCGCCAGCGTGCGGCCGTCGTCGAAGGCGACGGTCGGCACCTGACCGGCGCCGTTCATCGCCAGAAATTGCGGCGTGCGCGTCTCGCCCTTGCGCGTGTCGATCTCGATCCAGCGGTAGGGCACCGCGAGCTTGTCGCAGACCCACTTCACCTTGAGACAATTGCCGGAATTGCTGTCGCCGTAGATCTTCATCGCCGCCGCCCCGCTTTCGGGCGACAGAGCATCAGGACGAAGGGAGCCTGTCAACCGCGGCGAGCCGCGGGCGCGTCAGAACTTGTAGCCGGCACCGACGCGGAAATTGTTCAAACCGACGGTAATGTCCTTCACGTTCGAAAAGCCGACATGCTCCCATTCGCCGCGAACCAGGAAGTTGCCGCAGATCGCATATTCGATGCCGATGCCGGCCGTCCATCCGTACATGAAGGCGTTTGCCCGCTGCTCGACGCTCGACCACGCGCCTGTGTCGATCGTGTCCTGCTGATGGATCGTCGTCGAGGCACCGCCGGCGGTGATCGTCTGATCGTAATCGTCGTGCTTGACGTAGGACACCGTCGCGAACCGCGAGACTTCGGCGCGCCCGATCGCCAGGCCGGCGAAGGCATAGGGCATGAAGTCGCCTCCGTCCCAGCCGACCCGGCCACGGAAGGTGGCATAATCCTTTAGCTTCAATGCAGCACCGCCACCGAGCGTGGTGACGTAGGAATAGGTGTGGCCGGTTGGAGCCGTCTCGCCGGCGAGAATCCGCGTCATGGAGTCGCTGGCCGAGCTCGATACGCTGTTCATGTAGCTGTAATTGGCTTCGACGCCCATCACGGCATCGTAGATTTGCCAGTTCTTGCCCACATAGGCGCCGAACCCTGTCGACTGCACGTGGTTCTTCGGCAGCAACGACCAGCCGCCGACCGGGGCCTGCAGGATGCTGTTGCGAAGCATGAAGTCGGTCATCGACTTCGGGGCGTGACTGAAATCCATGTCGGTCGTGGCAAAGCCGAACTGGCCGCCGACATAGAAGCCTTCCCAGTTTTGGGACGACTTCGACAACCCGTCCGTGACGCTGCCGCGCAGGATCGGCAGGTCCGGCATGTCGGCCGCATGCGCGGCAGACACTGTCCCCAACATAACCGCTGCCAACAAAAGCCTACGCATCGCAACGCTCCATCGAACTCGAACTTTCGCTGGTGATCATGGCTCGTTAACCTTAACCAATGGTTGCGCCCGGCCTTTTCATCGCCACTCGCCATGAAAAATACGCAAAGCAAAACGGCGCGGGATGATCCCGCGCCGTTAAGACACTTTAACCGGTGAGGCTGGCGATCAGCCCTTGGTGACGAGCGGCTGCGGCACGTAGGCCGGCGGACTGTTGAGCTCCCACCGCACGCCGAGCTTCAGGTCGTGCGAGGTGAGGTCCTTGATCTTGATCGAGGTCGGGCCGGACGCGCTGTTGTCGAACGCACGGAAGTTGCCAGGCGCGGCGTCGCCGAGGTTCATGTAGCTGTAGGCCAGTTCGACCGTGAAGCCGGGGTTAACCTTGTAGGCGAGACCGGCGTGTGCGGCCCAGGCGAAGTTCCACTTTCCGTTGTCGGCGAAGTAGGTGACGCTGTTGCTCGGGACCCCGGCCGGTACCCCCGTCGCGCCGTAGATCACACCATCGTCGCGGAAGCCGCTGATCTTGTTGTAGGAGCCGCCGACGCCGGCGCCGACGAACGGGGTGATGCACCACCAGGTGCCGAGATCGACATAGGCATTCGCCATGACGACCCACTCGGACTTGCTGCCGGTATAGTTGTTGGTCTCGGCGTAACCGGGCAGGACGAGGTTGTTTGCGCCGTGCATGTTAGCCTTGCCGCGGTACTGGCCGATCACGTCCGCACGGAACCAGTTGTTGAAGCGGTAGCCGACGCCGACGTCGAACAGCGGTGAGGAGTCGAAACCAAGGCCCTCGGTCGTGAACGGCAGTGAAGCCGCCGGCCCGCTTTCGATGCTCTTGGCGCGCTGGTTGGTCATGCCGACGTCGCCGCGGAGATACCAGCCGCCGAAATCGGCGGGCGGGGCCGGCGGCGCGTACATGGGAGGGGGCGCCGCGATCGGCATATCGGCGGCGAACGCCATCGACGAGATCAGGGTTGCCGCGCCTGCGGCAAGGAGAGACTTAACGCTACGCATTGGCTTCGTCCTTATGGCCGGTGAGGCAAAATGCAGATGCCTCACGTTCTGGAAACTCACGGCCGGACGATCGCACCAAATGTTTAAGCGCCACTTAACCCTAATTTTTAAGGTTGATTTTTTCTGACTGCACACGCTGATGCGGCGCAAGCGTTGCAAAAATGCGGCAGCGCGCGACGCAATTCCTAACGATCGGTGAAGCCGCAATGCAGCGAAAGAAGATTCGTTAACGAACGTGGCGCGGTAGTTTCGGCAGGAACACCGCAAGCAGACCGATCGCCGGCAAATAGGCACAGACCTGGTAGACGAATTCGATCGAGGTGTGGTCGGCGAGCTTGCCGAGCACGGCGGCACCAAGGCCGCCGATGCCGAAGGCGACGCCGAAAAACACGCCGGAGATCATGCCGAAGCGGTGCGGCACCAGTTCCTGCGCGAACACGATGATCGACGACGTCGTCGAGGAGATGATCAGGCCGATGATCACGCTGAGCACCGCGCTCGCGTAGAGCCCGGCATAGGGCAGCGCCAGCGTGAACGGCAGCGCGCCGAGGATCGAGATCCAGATCACGATCTTGCGGCCGAAGCGATCGCCGAGCGGTCCGCCGAGAAATGCGCCGACCGCATTCGCGGCGAGGAAGATGAAGAGATACATCTGGGCTGCCTGCGTCGACACGCCGAAGCGGTCGATCAGATAGAAGATGTAGTAGCTCGACAGGCTCGAGACGTAGAGCTGTTTCGAGAACAGCAGCGCGACGAGTACGAGCAGCGCGACCGCGACGCGCCGCGAGCTCGGCCCGCCGGGCTGGGTGTGAGCGGGCGCCGCCTTCTTCGTCGTGATCTGCGGTTCGTACCAGCGCCCGATGCGCCAGAGAATGACGATCGCCAGGAACGCGATCGAGGAGAACCAGGCGATGCTGCCCTGCCCGAACGGCACCACGATCAGCGCGGCCAGCACCGGCCCCATCGAGGTGCCAAAACTGCCGCCGAGCTGGAACACCGATTGCGCAAAGCCGTAGCGGCCGCCGGAGGCGAGCCGCGCGATGCGCGCGGATTCCGGGTGAAACACCGCGGAGCCGAGCCCGACCAGCGCGGCGGCGGCGAGGATGACGAGATATTGGTGCGCGGCGCTGAGCAGCAACAGGCCGAAGAAGGTCGAGGCCATGCCGATCGACAGCGAATAGGGCTGCGCCTTCTTGTCGGTGTAGTGCCCCACCACCGGCTGGAGCAGCGAGGCCGTGAACTGGAAGGCCAGCGTGATCATGCCAATCTGCGCGAAGTCGAGCGCATAGGTATCCTTCAGGATCGGATACACCGAGGCGATCAGCGACTGCATGGTGTCGTTGAGGAAATGCGAGAACGAGATGCCGGCGAGCACGACATAGGCCGGCCCTGCGGCCGTATTCGCAACAGACTTGGCCGCGGGCGCGACGTCGCTGACGACGATGGGCTCGGTCAGCGTTTCCTCGGAGACGATGACTGGCTTGTTCAATGCAGCATCCCGGCGCGGCAGATTGCCGCGACCTGCTGATTACGATGCAAGCGGCGGACAAACCACCGCCAATCCGAAATGGCTGGAATGCGCGGGCGCTCTCGTCTCTTACCCTTCCCTGGAGGGGGAGGGTAAGAAAAGGCTCAGGCCGCGGCCTGGCCCAGCGCGGAGACGATGGTGTCGACGACGTCCTCGACCAGGATGCGGTCCTCGCCCTCGCCCATGACGCGGATCACGGGCTCGGTGCCGGAGGAGCGGATCAGGAGGCGGCCGTGGCCGTTGAGGCGCTTCTCCCCGTCGGAGATCGCCGACTTGACGTCGGAATCATCAAGCGGCTTGCCACCCTTGTGGCGGACGTTCTTGAGGATCTGCGGCAGCGGATCGAAGCGGTGGCAGACTTCCGACACCGGCCGGCGCGACTTCTGCACCACGGCCAGCACCTGAAGTGCGGCGACGAAACCGTCGCCGGTGGTGGCGTAGTCGGACAGGATGATGTGGCCGGACTGCTCGCCGCCGAGATTGTAGCCGCCGTTCAGCATCTGCTCGAGCACGTAGCGATCGCCGACCGGCGTGCGCACGAGGTCGAGGCCTTGCCCTTTCAGGAACCGTTCGAGGCCGAGATTGGACATCACGGTGGCGACGATGCCGGGCCGGGAGAGACGTCCGTCTTCCTTCCAGCTCTGCGCGATCACCGCCAGCAGCTGGTCGCCGTCGACGACATGGCCGCGCTCGTCGACCAGGATGACGCGGTCGGCGTCACCGTCGAGTGCAATGCCGATGTCGGCGCGCATCTCGCGCACTTTCCGCGACAGCGCCTCCGGCGAGGTCGAGCCGCAATCCTTGTTGATGTTGAAGCCATCGGGCTCGACGCCGATCGGCACGACGTCGGCGCCCAGTTCCCACAGCGCTTCCGGCACCACCTTGTAGGCGGCACCGTTGGCGCAATCGATCACGACGCGCAGGCCGTCGAGCGAGAGGTCGCGCGGCAGCGTGCGCTTGGCGAATTCGATGTAGCGGTCATGCACGCCGTCGATGCGGCGGGCGCGGCCCAGGCTCGCGCTTTGCGCAAGCCGCTTGTCGATGGGCTCGTCGAGCAGAAGCTCGATCTGCTTCTCGACGTCGTCGGAGAGCTTGAAGCCTTGCGGGCCGAACAGCTTGATGCCGTTGTCCTCGAACAGATTGTGCGAGGCCGAGATCATGACGCCGAGATCGGCGCGCATCGACTTGGTCAGCATCGCGACCGCCGGCGTCGGCATCGGGCCGACCAGCAGCACGTCCATACCGACCGAGGTGAAGCCCGCGACCATCGCGTATTCGATCATGTAGCCGGACAGACGGGTGTCCTTGCCGATCACGACCCGGTGGCGGTGGTCGCCGCGCTGAAATGCGAGGCCTGCGGCCTGGCCGACCTTGAGCGCGAGCTCCGGCGTGATCAGTCCGTTGGCGCGGCCCCGAATCCCGTCCGTCCCGAAATATTTGCGGCTCATATCGTCCCCCGAGCAACAACCAGGAATCCCCAATACAACCACCGGGTGCCCGGGCGGGCCCCGCATCCCTGATTTGCTGGGGTCTTATAAAGCCTGTGCGGCTAACTTGGCTTCAAAAAATATGATGAATCATTACGGAACCGGGGACGGCGCCCCGCTAGTAACCTCTTGTTAACATTATATTTCCGACGAAGCTCGTGGAGCGACGCGGAACCGGCCGCCTAGCCGGAGCGCTTCACATGGCCATCGCCGCGGCTCGGCGCGGGCTGGGTGACGTTGACGGGGTCGGAGCCCGGAAAGGTCTCCTCCAGCCCCTCTTCGAGGGCGTCCTCGAGGTCCTGCTTCTCCTTGATCTCTTCCGGAGTCGGCTGTCCCTGCGGTTTGCTCATGGCGCCCTCTTCTCAAACGATTTGGCTGTGCATCCAACCATGCTAGATGACCCCTCAATCTTCTGATGCAAGACTCTTGATGCAAGACTTCCGAGACAAGACGGGCCGGGGAACGTTCATGAAGCATATCACCTGTATCGACGATCTTCGCGCGCTGCATATGCGCCGCGTGCCGAAGGCGTTCTTCGATTATTGCGACCGCGGCTCCTATGCCGAGGAAACGCTGCGCGCCAACCGCGACGACATGCAGAACATCAAGTTCCGCCAGCGCATCCTGGTCGACGTCTCCAGGCGCGACACCTCGACCACGATCCTGGGCGAGCCCTCGACCATGCCGCTGATGCTGGCACCGGTGGGCCTGCTCGGCATGCAGCATGGCGACGGCGAGATCCACGCCTGCCGCGCGGCGCAGGCCGCCGGCATCCCGTTCACGCAATCGACGATGTCGATCTGCTCGATCGAGGACATCGCCGCCAATGTCGAGAAGCCGTTCTGGTTCCAGCTCTACGTGATGAAGGACCGCGGCTTCATCAAGGCGCTGATCGAGCGCGCGATCGCGGCGAAATGCTCCGCGCTGGTGCTGACCGTCGACCTGCAAGTGATCGGACAGCGCCACCAGGACATCAAGAATGGCATGACGGTGCCGCCGGAATGGTCGCTGTCGAAGCTGATCGATTTCGCCACCAAGCCGGCCTGGGTGTCGGGCGTGTTGCAGGGCAAGCGCCGCACCTTCGGCAATCTCGCCGGTCATCTGAAGGTCAGCGATGACATCACCTCGCTGTCGACCTGGATCAACTCGCAGTTCGACACCTCGCTGAACTGGAACGACATCGACTGGATCCGCAGCATCTGGCCGGGCAAGCTGATCCTGAAGGGCATTCTCGACGTCGAGGACGCCGAGCTCGCCGCGAAGACCGGTGCGCAGGCGATCGTGGTCTCCAACCATGGCGGCCGTCAGCTCGACGGCGCACCGTCCTCGATCGAGGTGCTGCCGGAGATCGTCGACGCCATCGGCGACAGGATGGAGATCATGTTCGACGGCGGCATCCGCTCCGGCCAGGACGTGATGCGCGCGCTCGCGCTCGGCGCAAAGTCCTGCATGATCGGCCGCGCTTATGCCTATGGCCTGGGTGCCGGCGGCCAAGCCGGCGTCGCCAAGGCGATCGACATCATCCAGAAGGAGCTGCTGACCACCATGGGCCTGTGCGGCGTCAACAGGATCGACGAGATCGACGATCAGATCATTGCGGTGTAAGGCGCCTTAACCTCTCCCCGCCCTTCTGCGGGGAGAGGTCGGATCGCGCTCGGCGATGCGAAGCATCGTCCGGAGCGATCCGGGTGAGGGGCAAGGCACGCTAGTGCAAAAATGGAAATCCCTCCGACTCCTTCGATGGTCGCGAGGTGGATGCCCGACACAATCCAAACCGAATTCGCGGAGACAGCCCCTCACCCCACCCTCTCCCCGTAGGAACGGGGCGAGGGAGTGATAGGGCCGCGCGTCCCTTACGCGCTCACATCGGCGGCGTGATGCCGTCCCGCCCGACATTCACGCGGTTCGCCTCCAGCGTCCCGTCCTCCTTCTTCGCCGCGCCGAAGATGATCAGCTTGGCGCCCGGCTTGATCTCGGACTTGTCGCTGGCGATGAAGGTGACGATCGGCGTGTCCGGCGGCACCACGACTTTCTTCTCGCCGTCCTTGTACTTCACCGTGATGTTCTGCCCGTCGGTGCCCTTCACCGTCTGTGCCACGGTGGCGTTGGTCATGGTCGAGTTGGCGCGGGCGTCCCAGGGGCGGAAACCTTCGGCGGCGCCGCGCTGGTTTTCGGGAAAGATGTGCACGGCGATCGCCTTCTGGGTGCCGTCGGGCTCGGGCATGCCGGTGACGCCGATATAGGAGCCGTCCTTGATTTCCGACAGCGAAGTCTTCACCACGGCAAACACCGCGACATTGTCGGTCATGTTCACCTTCACGTCGGTGCCCTCGCGGGTCTTGATGGCGAGCGTGTTGCCGTCGACGCTCTCGATGGTGCCGCGGATGCGCACCGTCGGCGTCTGCTGCGCCGAGGCGATCGAAGCAAAAGCAACGGCGAACAGCGCCGCAAGCAAAGGCGATTTCATCATGGTGTTTCTCCGGGGAGTTGGCTGGCGCAGGAACAAACATCGCGTGTGAGCGTGTATTCGTGTGGTCCGTATCCCGGATGGAGCGAGGCGCAATCCGGGCTACGAAGCTACGAGGTGTGCCGGTCACATCGGCGGCGTGAGCCCGTCTCGGCCGACGCTGACGCGGTTGGTCTCGAACGAGCCGTCCGGCAATTGCTTCATGAAGGCGATGACTTTTGCTCCGGTCTTCAAATCGGCCTTGTCGCCGGGCACGAACGTCACCACCGGCGTGTCGTCGGGCACGAACACCTTCTTCTCGCCGTCCTTGTATTTGACTACCAGCGTATGGCCGTCATTGCCGACCACTCTCCGACACCGTGGCGTTGGTCATGCTCGAGTTCGGCTTGAGGTCATAGGGCCGGGAACCTTCGCCGGTGCCGCGCATGCTCTCCGGAAACACGTGCACCTCGACGGCGTTGTTGCCGCCGTCGGGTCCGGGCACGGTCGTGGCGCCGACGAAGGAGCCGGCCTTGATATCGGCGAGTGAAATTTTCGTTATGCCCGACACCTTCACGTCCGGCGCAATATGCAGCTTGACATCTTCACCGCTGCGCGACTTGACCTGCATGGTGTCGCCATTGACGCTCTCGATGGTGCCGCGCACGCGCGTCGGCACCGGGGCCTTTTGTGCGACGGCGTAAAGGGTGGAAGCGGCCACCATCGCGACGGCGATGAGCGGACGTGTGAAAGTGGCACGTTGAATGGTCATGACGGTCTCCGATTGTCCCCACGGAGGTAGAACGCCGCAGACCCCGCGCTATTCTCTCAAGTCTTTGTGAGATCGGCCTCGACCAGCGCGCGCAGCTCGGCCGTCACCTGCGGCCGCTGGCCGAACCACAGCTCGAAGCCGCGCACCGCCTGGTGCAAGAGCATGCCGAGCCCGTCGGCGGTCTTCAGTCCGCGCGCTTGCGCGGCGGCCAGCAGGGGCGTCACCAGGGGGACATAGACGAGATCGGCGACGACAGAAGCTTGCGGCAGGCGCGCGACGTCGACATCGAGCGGCGGCTGGCCGTGCATGCCGAGCGAGGTCGTGTTCACGAGAAGTTTTGCGCGCGGCAGCACGTCGCCGATCGCGTCCCACGTAACAGGAAGCACGTCCGGCCCGAACTGTCCTGCGAGTGTCTCTGCCCGCGCGATGGTGCGATTGGCGAGATGGATGCGCTTGACCCCGCGCTCGCGCAAGCCGAACACGACCGCGCGCGAGGAGCCGCCGGCCCCGAGCACCAGCGCTTCGTCCACCTCGTCCCAGCCGGGTGCGCTGGCGTCGAGATTGCCGACAAAGCCCTCGACATCGGTGTTGGTCGAACGCAGCTCGCCATCTTCGAACCACAGCGTGTTGGCGGCGCCAACCGCCTGCGCGCGCGCATCGGGCTTCGACAGCGCCAGCACGCCCTCCTTGTGCGGGATGGTGACGTTGGCGCCGACGAAACCGCGCAGCGACAGCCGCAGCACGAAGTCGCGCAAATCCTCGGGTGGGACGGCCTCGATGACATAGCCGCCCTCGATACCCAGCGTGCGCAGCCAGTAATGATGGATCAGCGGCGAGCGCGAATGCGCGGCCGGCCATCCGATCAAGCAGGCAGCAGGCGTCCTGGGCACGGTCGTCCTTCCCTTGGGGAGAGTTTGGGAGGCGATCCATTTCGCGTCCGGCGCGCTCTGTCAAGCGCGTGGGCGCCGCAGCGTGAATCAGGCCGCCGGCGGGAGAGGCGGGCAAGCCCGCGGCCTCCTCAGCAACTCCGCGGAGATTCCGGATTGCTTCGCTGCGCTCGCAATGACGGGTGGAGGGTGCTCGACCTGAATGAAGTGCCCCGGGCGTGGAGATGGCCCCTCACCACTCCCTCTCCCGGTAAGAACGGGGAGAGGGAGCTGTGCCATTTACCGCTACCGCGCGAGCCGACTCACGCCGCGTGCTGATGCGCGGCGATGATCTGGTCGGCGGCGCGGCCCGTGACTTCGGCCATGTGGTCGAACTGGCGGGTGAAGCTGCCGGCGCCGGCGGTCGCCGAACGCAGCTCGACGATGAGCTCGCCGATCTCCGCTTCCGGCATCATGGCGCGGACGCAGTCCCAGCCGTCCCAGCCGTCGCGGGTGTCGAAGCCGAGGATCTGGCCGCGGCGCGCCGACAGGATCGCGTTGATCTTGGCGGTGGCATCGGTCGGACAGACGATCTCGACCACGTGGATCGGCTCCAGCAACACCGGCTGGCATTGCGGCAGGCCTTCGTTGAGCCCGATCCGCGCCGCCGTGCGGAAGGCGAGGTCGGAGCTGTCGACGCTGTGATAGGAGCCGTCGGTCAGCGTCACCTGCAGATCGGTGACGGGGAAACCGAGCGGACCGCGCGCAAGTCCATCGACGACACCTTCCTCCACCGCGCCGATATAGTTGCGCGGCACCGCGCCGCCGACCACCTTCTCGGTGAACTTGAAGCCGTCACCGCGCGGCATCGGCCGGATGTCGAGCACGACGTCACCGAACTGGCCGTGGCCGCCGGACTGCTTCTTGTGCCGGCCGCGCTGGGTGATCGGTTTGCGGATGGTCTCCTGGTAGCCGATCGCGGGCGGATGCGAGGTGAGCTTGATGCCGAAGCGGTCGCGCAAGCGCTCGCTGGCGACGCGCAGATGCATCTCGCCCTGCCCCCACAGCACGGTGTCGTGGGTCTGGGCGTTCTGCACGACGACGAGCGAGGGATCCTCCTCATGCAGCCGCGCCAAGGCCTGGCCGAGCTTGACGTCGTCCTTGCGATCGGTGGCCGCGATCGAGATCGCGAGCACCGGAGGCGTCGGCTCGATGGCTGCGAGGGCCGCCGGCGGGGCCTTGCCGTTCGTAACCGTGTCGCCGGTCTTGATCGGATCGAGCTTCGCCAGCGCCACGGTGTCGCCGGCTTCGGCCGCGGCACGCTTGGTGTCGTAGGCGCCATTGACGGCGAGGATTCCGGAGATGCGGCTGGTCCCGCCGGAAGAAGATTGCAGCGTGGCGCCGTCGTCGAGATGGCCGGCGAGCAGCCGCGTCAGCGACAATTTTCCACCATGCTGCGAATGCAGCGTCTTGAAGACGAAGCCGAGCGCATCCTTGGTTTCAGGGACGCCGAGACGTTTTGCGGTCTCCGCAACGCCCGGCGCCTCGTGGCGCAGCGCCTTCATCAGGCGCAGCACGCCGTTTTCGCGCGCAGCGGCGCCCAGCAGCACCGGGCAGATCAGCCCTTCGCGCAATTCGCGGGCGAGGTCGTCGAACACGGCATCGCGCGGCGGCTGGATGTCTTCGAGCAATTGCTCCATCAGCGCGTCGTCGTGATCGGCGAGCTTCTCCAGCATCGAGAAGCGGGCCTCCTTCTCGCGATCGAGATCGCCGCCTTCGAGCGCGATGACCTCGGAGGCCTTGTGCTCACGGTAAATGAACGCACGTTCCAGCGCGAGATCGACGAAGCCCTCGATCAGCTCGCCCTTCCAGATCGGGATCTGGCGCAGCACCAGCGGCACGCGCGAGGCGGGCTGAAGCATTGCGAGCGTCTCGCGGATGCGCGCATTGGCGCGGTCGATCTTGTTGAGGAACAGGAAACGCGGGATCTTCAGCTCCTCCAGCTCGCGCAGGATGATCTGAAGCTGCGGCAGCTTCTTCTCGTCGGCCTCGCAGACCACGATGGCGGCGTCGACCGCGGGCAGCACGGCGCGCATATCGTGGGCAAACTCGACCGAACCGGGGCAATCCAGGAAGGTGTAGCTGTCGCCCATGAAACTCGTGGTGGCGGCAGTCAGCCCGACTGTCATCTTGTGATGACGGGCCTCCGGCGTGGCGTCGCCGACGGAAGTTCCGGCGTCCACGCTGCCGGCGCGCGGGATTGCGTCCGTTCGCGCCAGTATCGCTTCGAGAAGTGTGGTTTTACCGCTTTGGAATGGGCCCACCAGCGCGATGCACCGTGGACCTCGGGGACTTCTGACGTCTTGTCCCATTCGCCGCCTCCTTGGTGTGGAGCTCGGCCCATGATTGGGTCGGCAAACGCAGATGCTCTGCCCG
>Ga0065165_1002477_pt1 | contig 15526 bp, 12 predicted proteins | sample AraplaMF_Cvi_mMF_FD_63813 | JGI IMG/M metagenome (GOLD analysis project Ga0065165, IMG submission 63813) | Arabidopsis root microbial communities from the University of North Carolina, USA - plate scrape MF_Cvi_mMF (version 2) (version 3) | ecosystem: Host-associated > Plants > Roots >...
ATAGACCACCGGCACCAGCGAGGCATCGAGCCGGCGCGCGATGGCCTGGCCGATCCGGCCCATGCCGACGATGCCGACCTTGCGGTCGCGCAGCGAGCCGACGCTGAGCGGATAGTTCTGCGTCTGCCAGAGCCCCGAGCGCACGTAGCGGTCGGCCTTGATGAACTCACGCACGGTGGAGATCAACAGGCCCATCGCGACGTCGGCGACCTCCTCGGTCAGCACGTCGGGCGTGTTGGTGACGATGATGTTGTGCTCGGCCGCGTATTTGGCATCGACGTGGTCGTAGCCGACGCCAAAGCTCGCCACCATCTCGATCTTGGGCAGCTGCGACAGCGATTCCCTGTCGGCGCGCACGGTGTGGTAGGTCACGGCGACGCCGCGGATCTTGTCGCGGATCGCCGGCGTCAGCCGCTCGAGATCGCCGCGCGTCTCGGCCTTGTGCACGACGAAATGATCGGAAAAACCGTTCTCGAGGATCGGCCGCACCGGCCCATAGATCAAAAGGTCGATCTTTTCGGACGAAATCGAACCGGTGGTCATCAGTTGTCCTTTCCAAGCGCGCTCTCATGCCAGCGCCGTAAAACGAGGTGGGAAACTACCGCCAGCACCCCATAGATGACAATCCCGGCCAGTGACAACAGCAGCAGCGCTGCGAACATGCGGGGTATGTTCAAGCGGTAGCCTGACTCGGCGATCCTGTAGGCGAGCCCGGAGCCGGCGCCGGCCGTGCCGGCCGCGATCTCGGCCACGACCGCACCGATCAGCGACAGGCCGCCGGCGATGCGCAGGCCGCCGAGGATATAGGGCAGCGCCGCCGGCAGCTTCAGGAAGCGCAGGGTCTGCGGCGGCGAGGCGCCATACAGCTGGAACAGCCCGGCGAGGTTACGGTCGACCGAATTCAGCCCGAGCGTGGTGTTCGACAGCACCGGGAAAAAGGCGACGATGAAGGCGCAGACGATGACGGCGGTCTGCTGCTCCAGATAGATCAGCAGCAACGGCGCAATCGCGATGACAGGCGTCACCTGAAGCACGATGGCGTAGGGAAACAGCGAATATTCCACCCATTTCGACTGGTTGAACAGCAGCGCCAGCGCGATGCCGCCGATGCTGGCGGCGACGAAACCTTCGAGCGTCGTCAGCAGCGTGGTGGCGAGCGATTGCGATAGCACCGCCCAGTCCTTGATCAGCGTCAGCAAGATGACGGAGGGAGCAGGCAGCACGTAAGGCGGGATGTCCCTGATGCGGACCAGGAGTTCCCAGGCGAGGAGCCCCGCCGCGAACACGATGACAGGCAGCACGAAGCGCATCGCGCGTTGCGCGCCGGATGGTTTTGCGGTGATGGAGCTTTGCGCGTTCATAGCGTCGACCGTCCCGAATAGGACGGCGCCAGCGCGGCTGACACGCGTCGGCAATAATCGGAATAGGCGGCCGAGGTGCGAAACTCCTCGCCCCGCGGCTCGACCGTCTCGATGCGGATATCGGCCTGGATGCGGCCGGGCCGCGCCGTCATGACCACGACCCGCTGCGACAGATAGACGGATTCGAACACCGAATGGGTGACGAAGATGACGGTCTTGCCCAAGGACCGCCACAGCGCCAGCAAGTCGTTGTTGAGGCGAAAGCGCGTGATCTCGTCGAGTGCCGCGAACGGCTCATCCATCAGGAGGATGCCGGGGTCGGTGACGAGCGCACGCGCCAGCGACACCCGCATCTTCATGCCGCCGGAGAGCTCGCGCGGATAGGCCTCGGCGAAATCCGCAAGGCCGACGCTGGCCAACGCCTGATCGGCACGCGCACGCTCCTCGGCCTTTGAAACGCCGCCGAGCTTCAATGGCAGCTGCACATTCTCGCGCACACTGGTCCAGGGCATCAGCGTCGGCTCCTGGAACACGAAGCCGATGCCGTGACCCGGCAGCGCGACGCCTTCATGGCGCGCCACCCGCACGATGCCCGATGACGGCGCGCTGAGCTCCGCAATGATGCGCAGCGCCGTCGACTTGCCGCAACCGGACGGGCCCAGCAGCGAGATGAACTCGCCCTTGCGCACGACAAGGTCGAGCGGACCGAGCGCCATCACGCCGTTGTCATACGCCTTCGTCACGCCGCGCAGGCTGACGGCGAGGGCCGTCAGGCTGGCTTCCACACCTGACGACGTTTTGACAGGGGACATGAAGCGTGCGTTACGGCTTGTTGGGGCGCAGCTCGACGCCGACGCCCTTGTTGACGAAGCGCAGCGTGTAGGACTTGCGGAAGTCGAGATCAGCCTTCACCACGCCGGCCTTCACCATCTTGTTGAAGAAGGAGGTGTAGCGCTCGTCGCTCATCGCACCGATGCCGTTCTTCACACTGTCGCCGGAATCGACGATGCCGTATTCCTTCATCTTGGCGACGGAATAGGCCAGCAGATCGTCGGTCATTTCAGGATTGAGCTTCTTGATCATGGCATTGCCAGCGGAATTGTCGCCGTAGATGTAATTGTACCAGCCGATCACGGAGGCATCGACGAAGCGCTGCACCAGATCAGGCTTCTTCTCGGCGACGTCGCGGCGGGTCTCGATCAGGGTCGAATAGGTGTTGAAGCCGTAATCGGCGAGCAGCAGCACGTTCGGCTTGAAGCCGGCGGCCTTCTCGACCGCGAAGGGCTCGGAGGTCACGTAGCCCTGCATGGCGCTCTTCGGGTTGGCGATGAAGGGCTGCGGATTGAAATTGTAGGGCCGGACGTTCTTCTCGCTGAAGCCGTATTCGGACTTCAGCCACTGGAAGTAGCTGGTCATGCCCTCCTTGGAGACGAACAGGGTCAGCGGCTTGAGGTCCTCGATCTTGGCGACCTTGGCGTCCGGCTGCGTCAGCATCACCTGCGGATCTTTCTGGAAGATTGCGGCGATGGTGACGACCGGGACGTTGTTGGCGACCGCGTCAAACGACATCAGCGTGTTCGCGGCCATGAAGAAATCGATCTTGCCGGCGATCAGCAGCATCCGGTTGTTCTCGTTGGGACCGCCGGGAACGATCGTGACGTCGAGGCCGTATTTCTTGTAGGTGCCGTCGGCGACCGCCTGGAAGAAGCCGCCATGCTCGGCCTCGGCCACCCAGTTGGTGCCGAACATGACCTTGTCCAGGGTCTCGGCTCGGGCCGGCGCAAGAGAGACGAAAGCGGCCATCAAGCCCGCCGTTAACGCTCGCCGCAGATGAGAGGGGCTCATGATGGGACTCCGTCGATCGTGTCTGGCCGATACCGAGCCAACGCGATAAAACCGCAAGATATCAGGGGACGCGAGCCGGCCTGGCCCGCGTCCCCTCATAACCCCAAAATACGCGACAAATTCGGGCAAAGAAACCTTGATGACGCCTTCCCGCGACTGGACCAGGATCCGTTGGGCCGACGCAGCCCCTGCGGACGTGTCGCGCTGGATCGCGGTGCTGCCGCTGGCGGCGACCGAGCAGCACGGTCCGCATCTGCCTGTTACCACCGACGTGCTGATCGCCGACGCCTATCTGGCGCGCGTGCGCGCGCTGTTGCCCGACAATGTTCCGGCGACGTTCCTGCCCGTCGAACCGGTCGGGATCTCCACCGAGCATATCGACTATCCCGGCACGCAGACGCTGCCGAATGAGGCGGCGCTGAAGCGATGGACCGGAATCGGCGAGGACATCGCGCGCCGCGGGATGAAGAAGCTCGTCATCATCACCAGCCATGGCGGCAACAGTGCGGCGATGATGCTGGTGGCGCAGGATCTGCGCGCGCATCACAAGCTGTTCGTGGTGACGACGTCCTGGTCGCGGCTGTCGGGCGCGGACAAACTGTTCCCGGCCGATGAAGTGCGCCACGGCATTCACGGCGGCGCGGTCGAGACCTCGATCATGCTGGCGCGCTATCCCGATCAGGTGCGGGTCGATGCGATCGCGGATTTTCCCGCGAGCAGCATCGCGATGGAGCAGCAATATCGCTGGCTCTCGACGCAGCGGCCCGCGCCATTCGCCTGGCAGGCGCAGGACCTCAACGCCAGCGGCGCCATCGGCAACGCGACGCTGGCTGTCCCCGAGAAGGGCGAGCAGCTGCTCGACCAGGGCGCGACGGCCTTCTGCGAGCTGCTCGCCGAAGTCGATAACTTCGACGTGAACAGGCTCGCCAAAGGGCCTCTCGGCTAGCATCCATCCTCCTGGAATCATTCAGGAAGAAGCCGCAACCCGGCGATGCTTTTCGCGCTTTCGAACCGGATACGAGGAGCCTCCGTCCAACTGGGCACGCGGGCCACAACGGACCGCCTCAACCCGGATGGAGTTTCACATGTCGATCAAGACCAAGATTGCCGCCGCAGCCCTCGCCGCTCTCGCCGTTACCGGCACCATGGTGTCCACCACCTCGCAGGCGCAAGCCAAGCCGCCCGGCTGGGTCTGGGGTGTCGGCGCCGGCATCGCCACCGCCGCCGTCGTCGGCTCCGCGATCGCCGCCAGCAACGACCCCTATTACAACGGCTATCACCGCTGCGGCTGGAGCCCGCGCTACAACGCCTTCGGCCAGTACGTCGGCAGCGTCCGTACTTGCTACTGATTTGAGGACCTGAGGCCGATCTCACGTGGATCCTGCGTCCGACACGGGCGCCTCATCCACCCCGTGTCGTGCCCCCGACCCCGCCCGGCTGTCCCCCCGGGCGGGGTCATTCGTTTTGGGCCCGGGAATTTGTTGCAGTCGCGTCACACAGTGGTGCGAACCATCACGTGCGGCATTCCGCGTCAGTTGCTATTGCGAATTAATCGCAATAAGGTTCGCAGCAAGCTGAGGGGCTTGGAAGAAATCGCGTGGAATCCGGATCATCTGATCCAATCGCGGGGGCCACCAAGACCTGATGACAGGACCGCCGCGAATCGGCAGGGATATCGCGGCGGGTGGATTTCATTCGCGTTTGGGGGCGTGCGTTTTGACGTTGAGAGGTCACCGTTACAAATATTTGCGGACGGCCGCGGCGATTGCCTCGGGCGCGATCGCGCTTCCGGGCGCAGGCTTGGCTGCCGATCTTCCGCTGAAGGCACCGGCGCTGAGGGCCATCTATGACTGGACCGGCCTCTATATCGGCGCACATACCGGCATCACGCGCGGCACCTCCTCCGCAACGCTGAGCGACCCCACGCTCGCAACCGACAATCACCTCTTCAACGGCGCGACCGGCGGCGTCCAGGCCGGCTACAACTGGCGCCTCAACTCAGGGCTCCTGCTCGGCGTCGAAGGCGACATCTCGTTTCCGAACTACTTGCCTTCCAACCACGTCGTGTCGTCGGCGGCGACTGCGCTGTCGAGCGCGGAGGAGCGCTGGGATTATGTCGCGAGCCTGCGCGCGCGGCTCGGCTACACCACGGGCAACTGGCTGCTCTACGCGACCGGCGGCGCGGCCTTTGCCGGCGAGCGCTTTCTCTCGACGCCGACCGGCGGCAACGAGGAGAAGGTGTTGAACACGCGGTTCGGCTGGACCGCCGGCGGCGGTGTCGAATACGCCTTCGCACCACACTGGAGCGCGCGGCTCGAATATCTCTACAGCAAGTTCGAGCACGCCAACGTCACCTTCCCGTCCGGCTCGCAATATTCCTCGTCGATGGATTTCCAGAGCCTGCGGATCGGCCTCAATCGCAAGATCGACTGGCCGGGCGTGCCGACCTATAATCCGAAGTCGGATGTCACCGACACCGAGTCGAGCCGCTGGGAAATCCACGGCCAGTCGACGGTGCTGGGGCAAGGCTACCCCGCGTTCCACGCGCCCTATACCGGACCGAACAGCCTGCTCCCGTCGCCGGATTTTCAGCAGACCTGGAGCAACTCGCTCTATCTCAATGCGCGGCTGTGGGACGGCGGCGAGGTCTACTTCAATCCCGAGCTGCTCCAGGGCTTTGGCTTCAACAACACGACAGGCGCCGCCGGCTTTCCCAACGGCGAGGCGCAAAAATCCGGTTTCCCCTATCCGCATTTCAACGCCTCGCGGCTGTTCGTGCGCCAGACCTTTGGCTTCGGCGGCGAGCAGGAGGAGCTTGCCAGCAGCCAGCTTCAACTCGCGAGCAAGGTCGACGTCTCGCGTCTGACCCTGCAGGTCGGAAAGTTCTCCGTGGTCGACGTGTTCGATGGCAATTCCTACGCGCACGATCCGCGCAAGGATTTCATGAACTGGTCGATCTGGGCGTCCGGCGCCTTCGACTATGCCGCCGACAAGCTCGGCCTCGGCTACGGCGCCACGGCCGAGTTGAACCAGAAGCAATGGGCGCTGCGCGCCGGCTACTTCCTGATGGACGCGGTCTCCAATTCGAACAATTTCGACATGAATGTCGGCCGCCGCGGCGAATATGTCGTGGAGCTCGAGACGCGCTATTCGCTGTTCGGGCAGCCCGGCAAGCTGCGCACGCTCGGCTTCGTCAACAGCGCTTTTTCCGGCAGCTATCGCGAGACGCTCGACAATCCCGCCTTTGGTGTCGACATTACCCAAACTCGCCGCGGCCGCCTGAAATACGGCTACGCGCTCAACCTCGAACAGGCCATCACCGACGATTTCGGCGTGTTCGGCCGGTGGAGCTGGAACGACGGCCGCAACGAGATCATGGCGTTCACGGATATCGATCGCAGCCTGTCTGGCGGCGTCTCGGTGAAGGGCACGAAATGGGGCCGGCCCGACGACGTCGTCGCCATCGCCGGTGCCGTCAACGGCCTGTCGCAGGATCATCGCGACTTCATCGCGGCCGGCGGCCTCGGCCCGCTGATCGGCGACGGCCAGCTCAACTACCGCCGCGAACGCGTGCTGGAAACCTATTACGCCTACGCGCTGAACAAGGCGCTGACCTTCACCGCCGACTATCAGCTCATCGTCAACCCCGCCTACAACGCCGACCGCGGGCCGGTCTCGGTGTTTTCGGGACGGCTGCACGGCGAGTTCTGAGCGGCGGCGCGAGTGCGATGAAATCAGGTGGTGGCCGCTTCACCTCTCCCGCTTGCGGGAGAGGTCGGCGCAAAGCGCCGGGTGAGTGTTGTCTCCTCCAGGCGATTGTCCCGTTGCAGAGATACCCTCTCCCCAACCCTCTCCCGCACGCGGGAGAGGGAGTGCACCTCCCTTGGGGCAACTATCCCTGATTCGTGCGCTACGCGGCGCGGATCGCGTCGAGGAATTTTCCGACTTCGGTCTTGAGACGATTGCTCTCTCCGGACAGCGATCTCGCGGAGGCGAGCACGTTGGAGGATGCCGACCCGGTCTGGCTCGCGCCGTGCTGGACGTCGACGATGCTGGCGGAGACCTGCTGGGTGCCGCGCGCCGCCTGCTGCACGTTGCGGGAAATCTCCCGCGTCGCCGCGCCCTGCTCCTCGACGGCCGAAGCGATCGCGGAGGCGATCTCGGACATGCGGGTGATGGTGTCGCCGATCGCCTTGATGGCGCCGACCGAATCGTCCGTCGCCGCCTGGATCCCCGAGATCTGCTGGCTGATCTCGTCGGTGGCCTTGGCGGTCTGCTCGGCGAGCGCCTTGACCTCGGAGGCGACCACCGCGAAGCCGCGTCCGGCCTCGCCGGCACGCGCCGCCTCGATGGTCGCGTTCAACGCGAGCAGATTGGTCTGGCCCGCGATCTGGCTGATCAGCTCGACGACATCGCCGATCCGGCCCGCGGCCTTGGCGAGCTCGCCGACATGCTCGTTGGTCCGTCCCGCCTGCTGCACCGCTTCGCCAGCGACACGCGCGGAGTCCTGGACCTGCCGGCTGATCTCGTCGACCGACGAGGCCATTTGCTCCGCCGCAGCGGCGACGGTCTGCACGTTGGTCGAAGCCTGTCCGGACGCAGCCGCGACCGTCGCGGTCACCCTCTCGGATTGCTCGGCCGTGCGCGTCAGCGTTCCCGCCGATGCTTCCAGCTCGGAAGAGGCCGATGCGACGGTGTTGACGACCTCGCCGATCATGGCTTCGAACTCGCGCGCGATCTGGTCCACGCGCTGGCTGCGACGGAGTTTTGCTTCGGCTTCGACCGCGGCCGCCTCGTCGGCCGCCTTCTGGGCCCGAAGCGAGACCTTGAAGTGTTCGAGCGAGCCCGCCACCTGGCCGATCTCGTCGTCACGGCCCGTCGCCGGAATCTCGACCTCATGCTGTCCCGCCGCGAGCGCGCCAATCACGTCCGCGAGCCGGCTCAGCGGCGTCACCACGCGGCTGCGCAGCATCAGGGTCACACCAAGGAGCGTGCCGAGCAGGGCCAGCACCGCCACGCCCGCAAGCGCCAGCATCGCCAGCGCACCATCGCGCGCGGCAATCGCACGCTCGCCGGCTTCCGCCAGCGCGGCGTCGCGCACGCCATAGAACATCTGGATGGCGGGAACGATCACGCTCGCCAGCTCGTCGGCGCTGCCGCTGTACTTGCCGTCACTCCGCGCCGCGGGGATCTCCTTGTCGACGGCGGCGGCGGCCTTTCCGAAATAGGACTCCGTCGCCGCCTTCAGCGCGCCGACGATGCGGGGCGGATTTCCGAGCTGGTCGACACCGGCCTCGATACGCTCCCGATCGGCCTCCACCCGCCCTTGCATGCGATCCATCAGCGAGAATTCCGCCGCCGTGAGCGGGCGGCGGGCACTGAGCGCCGGCGACAGCGTGGCGGCGCGGCTGCCGGCCGCAACGCGCAGATCCTGCGCCGTCCGCGCCAGGTTCAACAGCGACGCGAGCGAGGAATCCGCGTTGATGACCTTTGCCTCCAGCCGGTTCATGATCGGATCGATATTGCCGAGCACCTCGGCGATGCCGGGCAGGTAGCCCTTGATCACGGCACTGTCGCGCGCTGCGAGAGGAACGCTCATCGCGCGATCGGCGGCCGCGGAAATCTCCTTCAACCGCCGAGCGGTGCGGTCGAGCGTTTCGGCCATTGCTGCGCCGTCCTCGAGCACCAGGATCGCGCGCCTCGCAGTCTCGAATGCCGCCTCGGCGGCTTTCGTGGCCTTGATCGCGGCATCGATTTGGGCCTGTGTCGCAGAGGCTTCCTGGAAGATCGGTCCGATGTAGGGAGCGCGGAGGCCGGCAACGTACTGACTGATCGTCAGGGTCGTACCAAAGGCCTCGACCGTCTTGATCGCGTCGGAGCGGTTGGTGAAGATGCGGGTCTGGGGAATGAGCACCTCGGCGCCGAGGATGACTGCAAAAACCGTCACCGTCAGCATCGACAGCGCGAACAGCTTCCCAATCCGCATCTTCAGGTCCCCCAAGACATTTCTGCAAATGCCGAGAACCTAGCTGGCCGCCACTAAGACCCCGTTAAGCAACCGCATGCCCGTAGTTTCGCGGGGTTTCACCCGGTCGCCGGTCCTTCCGAACGCCGCCGGGCGGGTTCCCGGCTCGGGCCGATGCGACAGAATTGCCAGCAATTCCGCGTCAAATACCTATATCAATGCTTGCGCCGCCAGCCGGCCACACCCGATTACCCCCGGAAGGTCAATGCTCTCCGTCGAACTCGTCATCGTCGTCGTCCTGATCGTCATCAACGGCCTCCTGTCCATGTCGGAGCTGGCCGTGGTCTCCTCCCGCCCGGGCCGGCTCTCGCTGCTCGCGGCCAAGGGGGTGCGCGGTGCCGAGCGGGCGCTGACGCTCGCCGCCGATCCCGGCAAATTTCTCTCGACGGTGCAGATCGGGATCACGCTGGTCGGCGTGCTCTCGGGCGCGTTCTCGGGGGCGACGCTCGGACAGCGGCTGACGCAATGGCTGGTCGAGCTCGGCGTGTCCGCCGGTATCGCCGACATCGTCGGCGTCGGCATCGTGGTCACGCTGATCACCTACGCGACGCTGATCGTCGGCGAGCTGGTGCCGAAACAGGTGGCGCTGCGCGACCCCGAAAGCATCGCGGTGAAAGTCGCACCCGCAATGCACGTGCTTGCGAAAATATCGTTGCCGCTGGTCTTCCTGCTCGACCTCTCGGGCAAGCTGCTCCTCACGCTGCTCGGCCGCGGCGGCAAGGCCGAGGAGAAGGTCTCGGAGGACGAGATCCATCATCTCGTCAGCGAAGCCGAGAGCGCGGGCGTGCTCGAACCCGGCGAGAAGGAGATGATCGCCGGCGTGATGCGGCTCGGCGACCGGCCGGTCGGCGCCGTCATGACGCCGCGCACCGAGGTCGACGAGATCGATCTGAACGATCCGCCGGAGGCGATTCGCGAGATCATCATGAAGAGCCCGCATTCGCGCTTTCCGGTCTCGGACGGCGATCGCGACAAGCCGATCGGCGTGCTTCAGGCCAAGGATTTGCTGATCGCCTATATGAACGAGCGCACGCCGGATCTGCGCGTGCTGGTCCGCGAGGCCCCGGGCATTCCGGCGTCTGCCGATGCCCGCGACGTCGTCGCGATCCTGAAAGCCGCGCCGGTTCATGTCGGCCTCGTCTACGACGAATATGGCGCGTTCGAAGGCATGGTGACGGCCGCCGACATTCTCGAATCGATCGTCGGCGCTTTCCATTCCGAGGAGGGGCCGCCGGAGCCGGCCTATGTCAAACGCGCGGACGATTCGCTGCTGGTCGCCGGCTGGATGCCGGTCGACGAGTTCGGCGAGCTGCTCGGCATCGAGCTGCCGCCGCACCGCTACAACACGGTGGCGGGCCTCGTGCTGCAACAATTCAACGTGCTGCCCAATGTCGGCGACGCCTTCGACTTCGCCGGCTGGCACGTCGAGGTGGTCGATCTCGACGGGAGGCGGATCGACAAGATTCTGGCGAGCAGGCTGAGTGAGGTGGAGACGGGGTGATTCAAGCGATAGCGCGAACCCAAAACCCAGATGTCGTCCCGGACAAGCGCGCCTAAAGCGCGCGCAGATCCGGGACCCATAACCCCAGGGAGGAGTTCGGCGAAGACTCGCAGTTGCGTCTTCGTCGGTACGGAGACCGCCACTCTCCGATAGATCACGCGGTATGGGTCCCCGCCTTCGCGGGGACGACAGCGGAGTTTGTGGTTCAAGCTCGCGTCAGCCGTCGCCCCTCACCCGAACTTCACCCCGATCCGCTTTTCCTTGCGCCAGACCACGGTGCAGGCGAGCGACTTTCCGTCGGCCTGGACGAACAGGGTGAAGCGATCGGGGATGCCGACGGGGCTGGTGACGTCGAGCGCGGCGCCGGTGTCCGAGAGATTGCGCACGGTGCAGTCGATCGCGCCGCCGCCGAACTCGATGGTCCCGGCCTTCAGCACGCGGTGTCTGGCTTTGTCGCGTCGTTCATCCATGGTGCCAATTTACACCCGAAGCTGACATAGACGTTAAAGCGCCGCCCTCCCCCTCATAAATTTGCACCGCCGAATGACGTGAGCGGTATCATTCGGTGGACCGGCGCCTCACATCGCCGGCTGGAACGTCTCGGCACGCGCCAGCCGCCAGGCGTCGCGGAAGCGCGGGTCTTCGGTACCCTCGAGGAGCTCGCCCGCGCGCAGCGACGGATAGAGCTGCGCGAAGGATTGCACCTGGGTCGTCGAGGTTCGCTGACTGAAGTGAATCGGACGCAGCTGCTGGGGATGCTCGAGGCCGGCCGCGGCGATCAGCTCGGTCAGCGAATGCAGCGTCGCATGGTGATAATTGTGCACACGGTCGATCTTGAGCGGCACGTAGAGCGCGCGCGCCCGGGTGGGATCCTGCGTCGCCACGCCGGTCGGGCAGCGGTCGGTGTGGCAGCTCAGCGACTGGATGCAGCCGAGCGAGAACATGAAGCCGCGTGCCGAGTTGCAATAGTCGGCGCCGATCGCCATCGCCCGCGCCATGTCGAAGGCGGTGGCGATCTTGCCGGACGCGCCGATCTTGATGCGGTCGCGCGCATTGATGCCGATCAGCGCATTGTGGACGAAGCTGACGCCCTCGCGCATCGGCATGCCCAGATGGTCCATGAATTCCAGCGGCGCCGCGCCGGTGCCGCCCTCATTGCCGTCGACGACGATGAAATCGGGATAGATGCCGGTCTCCAGCATCGCCTTGCAGATCGCCAGAAACTCCCAGGGGTGGCCGATGCACAGTTTGAAGCCGGCCGGCTTGCCGCCGGAGAGCTTTCGCATCTCGGCGATGAACTGCATCATGCCCGTGGGCGTCGAGAAGGCGCGGTGCGAGGCCGGCGAGATGCAATCCTCGCCCATCGCCACGCCGCGGATCTTCGAGATCTCCTCCGAAACTTTTGCCGCCGGCAGCACGCCGCCATGGCCGGGCTTGGCGCCCTGGCTGATCTTGAGCTCGACCATCTTGATCTGGTCCTGGCTCGCGACACGCGCGAACGCCTCGGGGTCGAAGGTGCCGTCGAGATGACGGCAGCCGAAATAGCCCGAACCGATCTCCCAGATGATGTCGCCGCCCATCTCGCGGTGATAGGGGCTGAAGCCGCCCTCGCCGGTGTCATGCGCGAAGCCGCCCTTTTTCGCGCCGGCATTGAGCGCGCGCACCGCATTCGGGCTGAGCGCGCCAAAACTCATCGCCGAGATGTTGAACACGGAAGCCGAATACGGCTTCTGGCAGTCGGGACCACCGATGGTGATGCGGAATTTCTCCTCGGCATGCGTCTTCGGCGAGACCGAGTGATGCATCCACTCATAGCCCTCGCGGTAGACGTCCTCCTGGGTACCGAAGGGACGCTTGTCGAGCTGCATCTTGGCGCGCTGATAGACCAGCGAACGGGTGTCGCGCGAGAACGGCATGCCGTCCTTTTCGCTCTCGAAGAAATACTGCCGCATCTCCGGGCGTATCTCTTCGAGCAGGAAGCGCATATGCGCCGAGATCGGGTAGTTGCGCAGGACCGCGTGGCCCTTCTGGAGCAGGTCGCGGACGCCGAGCAGCGTCAGGGCACCGAAGATCAGGATCGGGATCAGCAGGATGTCGAAGATCTTGCGGTCGGCGAGGCCGATGCCGATCAGGAGCGCCGTGACGACCGCGCAGATCGTCAGCACGATGAAGCGCGGCGAGAACGGCAGCAGCAGGGTTTCCATGATCCCTTCTTCCGCCAGCGCCAGCCGTTTGGGAGATTCCTGTGTCTTGTTGTCGTCGGCCACGATTCCCACCCTCTCGCCAGCATGAGGCGGTACGATACGCCCGCGCCTGTCATACGGATATGACGCGGCCCTTGTTTCAGGCTAGCGAATTCGGCGGGCGCAGATCAATCCGCCGAGAGGTCAGGCTTTTGCAGTGCAGCAGAAAAGGGAGGATAGGCGACAGCCGCGGCGGCCGGGATTGCCTGGCTGGAGCAAACCGTCACTCTGGGTCTTCGTCAAACGACGACCTGTGGTTATGGGTCCCGGATCTGCGCTCCGCTTGTCCGGGACGGCACTGATGTTGTGGCCGATGGCGGCGCGATCAAAGGCGACCGGCGCTTAGCGCTCGACGAACGCCTTCTCGATCACGAAGTGGCCGGGCTTGTTGCCGCTGCCCTCGATGAAGTCGCGGCCTTCGAACATCACCTTCAGCTCTTCGAGCATCGCCGGGCTACCGCACATCATGACGCGATCGGTCTCGATGTTGAGCGGGCCCTGGCCGATGTCGTTGAAGATCTGCTCGGAGTTGATAAGGTCGGTGATGCGGCCGCGGTTCCTGAACGGCTCGCGGGTCACGGTCGGATAATAGATCAGCTTGTCCGCGAGCAGTTCGCCGAACAGCTCGTCCTCGCGCAAGGTCGCAACCAGCTTCTCGCCGTAGGCGAGCTCGGAGACCTGGCGGCAGCCGTGCACCAGCACGATGCTCTCGAACTGGTCGTAGACCTCGGGGTCCTTGATCAGGCTGGCGAACGGCGCAAGGCCGGTACCGGTCGAGAGCAGCATCAGCCGCTTGCCGGGGATGAGGTTGTCGGTGATCAGCGTGCCGGTCGCCTTGCGGCCGACCAGGATGGTGTCGCCTTCCTTGATCTTCTGGAGGCGCGAGGTGAGCGGGCCGTCCTGAACCTTGATCGAGAAGAACTCGAGCTCTTCCTCGTGGTTGGCGCTCGCCATGCTGTAGGCGCGCAACAGCGGACGGCCGTCGACCTCGAGGCCGATCATGGCGAACTGGCCGTTCTGGAAGCGGAAGCCGGTGTCGCGCGTGGCGCGGAAGCTGAACAGCGTATCGGTCCAGTGCTGGACGGACAGAACCTTCTCTCGGTAGAACGCGCTCATGGTTTTCGATATTCCGAATGATTGCAGCTTTAGGGCAAAAGCGTTGCCCGGCCCTGAAAACGGGCGGACACCATTGCCATGGCGGAGGATTTCGCGTGTGTGATCTACGCCATTGAGACCAATAATCAACCTCGTTCCGGATGCAATTGATGCCGATCAAACCGGCATTTGCGGCTGAAACGGTCACATCATTAATGGATCTGCTGTCGGGAGCGCGCGGAGGGCAATTTCTTTTCCCTTTGGGGCTCGATCGCAGCACTTAATTTCCGTCGGGCTCGCGAGAATTTCATTAAGAATAGCTCTGATTTTCACCCCGGTTTGGCGCCGATTCCCGCATTTTTGCGGCTTTTGGCGACAGGAATGATCGAAAGCACATGGCGAGCAGTGAACGGATCTTCGTCCAGGCGATCAGGCGCTATTGTGCGGCCCATGACATCGACATCGATGTCCGCCCGGGCGGCTGGCTGATCGCGATGCGCCGGGGCGATCAGCGCCGCTTCGCCTTCGGCTACGACATCGGCCTCAACAGCGCGATTGCGCATCGCCTCGCCAACGACAAATCGGCGACCGCGGAGGCGCTGATGCTGGAGGGCGTGCCCTGCATTCCGCATCACCTCTTCCTCAACCCGAAGCTGGGCAGGACGATCGTTGGCCCCGCCTGGCGAGACACCATGCTGGAGCGGCTTGCCGGCCACCCGCAAGGCGTGGTGGTGAAGCCGAACGAGGGAACATCGGGGCGCGCGGTGTTCAAGGTGACGACGGAGGCGGAGCTCGACCATGCGGCCAGCGAGGTCTTTGCGATGAGCACCGGGCTCGTGATCTCGCCCTATGTCGCGATCGAGGACGAGGTCCGTGTCGTGCTGCTCGATGATGCGCCCCTCATCGTCTACAGCAAGCAGCGTGGCACGGATTGGCGGCACAATCTCGATGCCGGCGCAAAGCCGGTGCTGCTGGAGGACGGCGAGGTTCGAACGGCCTGCGTACAGCTCGCGATCGCTGCCGCGCGCGCCATCGGCATCACCTTCGCCTCGATCGACGTGGTGCGCGTGGATGGCACCTGGCGCGTGCTGGAGATCAATTCCGGCGTGATGATGGAGGCGCTGGCCAAACTGCATCCGGAGCTGGTGCAGGCGACGTATGATGCGGCGCTGGATCGTGTGTTTGGGGAGATGCGCTGAGCGCCGTGCGGTAGCGGCAATCCTTCTCCCCTTGCGGGAGAAGGTGGCGCGAAGCGCCGGATGAGGGGTATCTCTCCGCAAGCTCGCTGTGAGAGATGTGCAAGCGGAGAGATACCCCTCACCCGCCTCGCCGCTTTGCGGCGAGCCACCCTCTCCCACAAGGGGCCTGTTGCGTTATCGGCTTTTGAGGCGGAGGACGTCGGAAGGGAACGTCGCGGCTGCGGCAATTGCCAGCCAAGTCTGTAGTTGTCGCCCTT
>Ga0065165_1002478_pt1 | contig 15524 bp, 11 predicted proteins | sample AraplaMF_Cvi_mMF_FD_63813 | JGI IMG/M metagenome (GOLD analysis project Ga0065165, IMG submission 63813) | Arabidopsis root microbial communities from the University of North Carolina, USA - plate scrape MF_Cvi_mMF (version 2) (version 3) | ecosystem: Host-associated > Plants > Roots >...
CGCGCACGAACCCGAGCCGGCCAATGACCGGCTGGTGGTGCTGGAGCGCGAGGGTGCGGCGACGAAGCTGGTAGACCTCGTCGCCGGCTGGCGGTCGGCGATCAGTGCTGGGGGAACAGCCCCGCCGCAAACGCTATTCTGAGCGCCTCGGACAAGCTTCGGACGTCGAGCTTCTCCATCAGGTTCGCCCGGTAGATCTCCACCGTGCGCGGGCTGATGTCGAGTTCGTAGGCGATGATCTTGTTCGACCGTCCCTCGATCAGTCCCTTGAGCACGTCGGTCTCGCGCGGCGAGAGCTTGTCGATCTTGGCCTTGGCCGCATCGACTCGCGCTGACGCCTCGCCGCCGGCTTCGAGCTTGGAGAAGGCGCTGTCGATCGTGCGCATCAGCAGATCGGCTTCGTAGGGTTTCTCGATGAAGTCGAGCGCGCCGGACTTCATCGCCTGCACTGCCAGCGACACATTGCCCTGACCGGTCAGGATGATCGCCGCGAACTTGTTCTGTGCGCTGATCTGGTCGAGCACGTCCATGCCGGTCGCACCCGGCATGTGGAAATCGAGCAGCAGGACGCCCGGATCGAGCTCCGTCGCCTCCTCCAGGAAGGCATCACCGGTACGATAGCCGCGAATCAGCAGGTCGGAACGGACCGAAAGCAGGCTGTGCAGCGAAGCGCGGACCGCGTCGTCGTCGTCGACGATATAAATGGTGCGTGTCATTCCTCTTCCCCCACCTGTTCCATGGCGGGCAAGGTAAACCGGAAGGTCGCACCACCTTCGGCCCGGTTTTCCGCGCTCAGTGTCCCGCCATGCGCCTCAATGATACGCCGACTTATCGAAAGGCCAATCCCCATACCTGCGCGATCCTTGGTGGTGACGAAACGCGAGTAGAGCTGGCGCAGCACGGCCTCGGGAATGCCCGGTCCGCTGTCGCGCACCTCGATCTCGACCATGTCGTCCTCCAGCCGGTGCGTCGCGAGCACGATCTCGCGTTCGTGCTGCGGTGAGCTGCGCAATGCGTCCATCGCGTTGCGCAGCAGGTTAACGAGCACCTGCTGCACCTGGATGCGATCGGCGAAGATCAGCCGGGCCTCGGGATCGAACTCGTAGGAGAGGCGGATGTGGAACTGGCCGGTGCCGACCAGCACCAGCTCGACCGCGTCGCGCACGGTGCGCTCGAGCGATTCGACGCGCATGTCGACCTCGCGCTTGGCCATGAACTCGCGCAGGCGGCGGATGATCTCGCCGGCACGCAGCGTCTGCTCCGAGCCCATGCGCAGCAGGTCGCTGACCCGCTCGGTCTCGCCGCCGCGGTCGATCAGCATGCGCGCCGCCGCGAGGAAGTTGGCGGTGGCGCTGAGCGGCTGGTTGAGTTCGTGCGCGAGATCGGCGGCGAGCTCGCTCATCGCGCTCTGGCGCGAGACGTGCGCGAGCTCGGCATTGAGATCGCTGAGGCGCTCGGCGGCGGTGAGCCGGTCGGAGATTTCGCGGAAAAAGATGGTAAACAGCACTTCGCCGTCGGTACGCGCCATGCCGGTGCGGATTTCGATCGGGAATCTGCGTCCGTCGGCTGCCTCGCCATTGCCCGAGACCACCCGGCCAACGAAATGCGTGTCGCCCGATTCGCCGAAGGTGGTCAGCGCCCGGAGATAATTCTCGCGCGCATCGGCCGGGGCGAGGAGCGAGAAATTCTTCCCCACCACGTCCGCGGCGCGATAGCCCCACATGTCCTCGGCGGCCTTGCTGAACTCGAGCACCGTGCCCTGCTCGTCGATCACGATCATCGCGTCGGGCACCGTCTCGAGGATCGAGCGCAGCTGCGCCTCGCGGGCCCGCAGCGCGCCTTCGCGCTCCTCGCGCTCGGTCACGTCGAGGATGATGCCGATCGTGCGCAGCAGATTGCCGTCGCGGTCGTAGAAGGTGCGCGCCGAGCCCTCGACCGCCTTCACGCTGCTGCGCGGATTGCGCAGGCGGAAGCGGTAGCTGAACTTCTCCGCGCGCGACGCGACGGTATGCGCGACGGTGTCGAGGATCACCCGCGCATCCTCGGGCTCGATCTCGGCCTGGAAGGCGTCGAAGCGTGCCAGCGCTCCGGTCCGGAAGCCGAGCCGCGCCTCGGTGCCGGGCGACCAGTCGATGATGCCGGTCGAGGCCTCCCATTCGAAGATGCCGAGCTCGTGCGCGGAGGTGGCGAGCGCCAGCCGCTCCTCGCTGCTGCGCAGCGCGGCGAGTGCCTCCATCGCCATGGTGATGTCGGTCAGGCTGAGCGCGAAGACCGGCTCGCGGCCGGGGCTGCCCACGGGGTGGGTGCGCTCGAGCACGGCGACCTCGGTGCCGTCGGAACGGACCTCGACCAGCTCCTGCGCGCCGAGCCCGGTGTCGCGCGGCGGGCTCTGCGACCAGCGTTGCTCGCAGCGCGACTGGAGCAGCTCATATTTCCGCGTGCCGACTGCCTGCGCGGCGGTGAAGCCGTACAATTCCTCGCAGCCGCGCGACCAATGGGTGATGGTGCCGTCCGCGCGGGTGAGCACGATCGTACCGCTGCCCAGCGCCCCACTGACCTCATGCAGCGCGCTCTGCTTGCGCGCGATGTGCGAGATCGCCCAGAGCACCAGCGCCGAGATGATCAGGATATTGCCGAACACCACCAGCGGGCCGGTCATCGCCGCCGGCAGGACCCGGTCGGGTATCCATTGCTCGAGTAGCGCGGGGACGACGGGTGCGAGCAGGATCACCGGGATCAGGCGCAGCAGCACGCGGCGCTCGCTCTTGTCCTCGACCGCCTGGCGGATCCAGCCGAAATCGGCGCTGGCGAAGAATAGCGACAATCCCAGCAGCATCGCCGCCAGGGCGGCGGGCAACGAACTGCCGAGGATGCGGGGCGAGGCGGCGGTATCGAGTGTGAAGAGCAACACCAGTATCGCCAGCGTGGCGAGCAGCACCACCGCACCGCCGAAGCCGGCCCCGATCTCGCGCGCACGCCTGCCCGGGCCGAGCGCGAGCCAGCCGCCGATGCCGAGCAGGATCTGGCAGAGGCTGGGATTGAGCGAGGTGCGGCCCGGATGGGCTTCGGCATAGCCGGCCAGCTGATCCGGGAAGAGGGCCCGTTCGAGACCAAGATCGACGCCCGACAGCCGCTGGAGCAGGAAGAGCACTCCCAGCATCAGCGGCACGCAGAAGAACAGACGCGCCAGTCGCCGGTCCCCGCTCAGCGCGGCGAGCAGCGCCAGCGCGCCGCCGAGATAGCCGACCGCCGTCCACGGCCACAGCGGATAGCCGAGTCCGAGGCCTCGCAATTCCGGCCGGTCGAATAGCCAGCCAATGAGTGGGATCAAGCCGCACAGCAGCGCCGCCGCGGCAAATCCTGCCGCGAGGTTCTTCTGCACAGATCTTTCCTCCCGGACGGGCGGAAGCACGCGGATACCCCCTTTGTCTTTTTCTCCGCCTGATCCGGCGGTCTTGGACAAAGTCCTTAACACTGTCCTAACACTTTGCAGGTCTCCGGGACTTTACGGTAAACGACGAGAGCGCCGCGAGGGTCCCGAACGAAAATATCCTTGTTGCCAAGGACGAAGTTCGCCGCGATCAAAAGCAACAATCACGCCGTCCTGCGCGGCGAACGAAAAGATCGGGGGAACGCATTGATCCGAACTCTGGTGATGCTCGCCGCTGCCGCCGCGCTTGCAGGATGCAGCAATTCGGAAGGCGGTGGTGAGGTCAAGTCGGCTTCGTCCAATACGGGCGGACCCGGCAAGGGCAAGGGCTATAACCACGATCCCTATCCTTCGACCTACAAACCCTATCCCGGCGCACCGACCCTGGTGACCAACGTCACCATCTTCGACGGCGAAGGCGGACGCATCGACAATGGATCGGTGCTGTTCCGCGACGGCAAGATCGTTGCGGCGGGGCAGAATCTGACCGCCGACACGGGCGTCACGGTGATCGACGGCAGGGGCAAATATCTCACCCCCGGCGTGATCGATATCCACAGCCATATGGGCGACTATCCGGTGCCCGGCGTCGACGCCAATTCCGACGGCAACGAAATGACCGGCCCGGTCACCGCCGACGTCTGGGCCGAGCACAGCATCTGGCCGCAGGACCCCGCCTTCGGGCGCGCGCTGGTCAATGGCGGCGTCACCACGCTGCAGATCCTGCCCGGCTCGGCCAATCTGATGGGCGGCCGCTCGGTCGTCATCAAGAATGTCTATGCCCGCACCGTGCAGGCGATGAAGTTCCCCGGCGCGCCTTATGGCCTCAAGATGGCGTGCGGTGAAAACCCCAAGCGCGTCTACGGCGCCAAGGGCCGCGAGCCCTCGACCCGGATGGGCAATATCGCGGTCGACCGCGCCACTTGGGCCCGCGCGGCCGAGTATAAGCGGCGCTGGGACAAATATGAGAAGGAGGGCGGCGACCCGCCCACCCGCGATATCGCCATGGACACGCTGCGCGGTGTGCTCGACGGCGAGATTCTCGTGGAGAATCATTGCTATCGCGCCGACGAAATGGCCATCGTCATGGATATGGCCAAGGAGTTCGGCTATCACGTCTCGGCCTTCCACCACGCGGTCGAGGCCTACAAGATCGCCGATCTGCTCAAGGCCAACAACACCTGCGCCGCGGTCTGGGCCGATTGGTGGGGCTTCAAGATGGAAGCCTATGACGCCATCGGCGAGAATCTCGCGATCCTCGAGAAAGAGGGCGTGTGCGCGATGATCCATTCGGACGACGACGACGGCACGCAGCGGCTCAATCAGGAAGTGTCCAAGGCGCGCCAGTCGGGCCTGCACGCGGGCATCGACATCTCCGAGGAGCGGGCGTGGAAATGGCTCGCGATCAACCCGGCCCGCGCGCTCGGCATCGCCGACGTCACCGGCAGCATCAAGCCGGGCAAGATGGCCGATCTCGTGCTGTGGAACGGCGATCCGCTCAGCGTCTACACGCGACCCGAGAAAGTCTGGGTCGACGGGGCGATGCTCTACGACGCCTATAATCCGAAATTGCGGCCGGTATCCGATTTCGAGCTGGGTCAGCCGGGCGAGGGGGATGTGAAGTGATCAGGCACCATCTCCTCGCCGCCGCCGGCACGGCGCTCGCCATTGCCGTCTCCGTGCCCGCCGCGGCGCAGAATGTCGCAATCACCAACGCCAGGCTCGTGATCGGCGACGGCTCGGCCCCGATCGACGGCGGCACCGTCGTGATCCGGGACGGCAAGGTCGTCGCTGCGGGCGCCGGCGTCGCCGTGCCCGCAGGCGTGCAGGTGGTCGATGCGCACGGCCATTATGTCACGCCCGGCATCTTCGCCGGCTTCACCCGCATGGGCATCGTCGAGGTCGACGCGGTCGACGAGACCAATGACAGCGGTGCGAACAACTCGCCCTTCCACGCCGCGATCGACGTCGCGCCGGCGGTCAATCCACGCACCAGCGCGATCGCGCTCAACCGCGCCGAAGGCGTGACCCGCGCGCTGGTCGCGCCGGACAATCGCGGCTCGATCTTCGCCGGGCAGGGCGCGATCATCGATCTCGGCAATGACCGCGATCCGGTGAACCGCCCGCGTGCCTTCCAGTTCATGGAGTTCGGCGAGGCTGGCGCGCGTGCCGCGGGCGGCAGCCGCCCGGCGGCGTGGGCGATGCTGAAGAACACGCTGTTCGAGGTGCGCGCTTATGCCCGCAACCCGGCCAGCTATCTCGACCGCGGCAAGGACAGCCTGCTCACTCGCGCCGATGCCGATGCCTTGGTGCCGGTGGTCGAGGGCAAGGCGCCATTGCTCGTCCATGTCGAACGCGCGCAGGACATTCGCGAGCTGCTGACACTCAAGCAGGAGCTGCCGGCGCTGCGCCTCGTGCTGGTCGGCGCGGCGGAAGGCTGGATGGTCGCGCCCGAGATCGCTGCGGCGCATGTCCCGGTGCTGGCGAGCGCGCTCACCGATCTGCCGATGACCTTCGAGCAGCTTGCCGCCACCCAGTCCAATGTCGGACGGATGAAGACGGCGGGGGTCACCGTCGGGCTCGGCATGATCAACGACAATGACGCGCGCCAGGCGCGGCTGGTGAAGCAATATGCCGGCAACCTCGTCGCGCTGACGAAGCTGCCGGGAGCGACCGGGCTCGACTGGAACCAGGCCTTCGCCGCGATCAGCTCCGGCCCGGCCGAGGTCATGGGTATGGGTGACGCTTATGGCTCGCTCCGCCCGGGCCGCCGCGGCGACGTGGTGATCTGGGACAATGATCCGCTCGAACTCGGCGCCGTCGCGACCAGCGTGTTCATCGATGGCGTGCAGCAACCGCTGGAGAACCGCATGACGCGGTTGCGCCAGCGCTATCTGGTGCCGACCGAGGGTGCGTTGCCCAAGGCCTATCAGCGCTAGGGGCACATTGTTCGGAACCGTGCGGGATTCGCCCGGTTGATCGTCGACGCGGGCAGGGGCAATCTGCCCGCGACAGTCACGGCTGGAGAATGACCATGCGTGGAATGCTGCTGGTTGCCGGAGCGGGGTTGCTTGCGCTCACCGGTTGCGGATCAGGAAATAATGCCGATCGCGGCGCGGCCGCCACCAACCAGACGCCTCCCGAGCCGATCAACGGCGCCGCGCCGGGCGACAATATCGCCGCCAAGGTGGTCGACATGAGCGACGCCGAGCGGCGCGGCGTGCTCGCCCGCGCGATCATCGATGCCGGGCTGAAATGCGACGGGGTGATCAAGGGCGAGCGCATGGCGGACCAGGGCGGCCTCCCGCAATGGCGCGCCACCTGCAAGAACGGGACGCAGCATCTCGTGACGATCACGCCCAACGGCACCGCCCAGCTGATGAGTCGCGCCGACAATCACTGAGCCGCGGTCGATTCGCGCTCGATCAGCTGGTGGGGATGGATCTCGTCACCGCCCGCGGCGGTGCGGCCCGCGTCGAGTGCCTCGATCAGCAGCTCGGTCGCGCGGAACGCCATCTCCTCGATCGGCTGGCGGATCACGCTGAGCGGCGGCCAGACGCGGCTCGCGACGTTGGTGTCGTCGAAGCCGGTCACGATCAGCTGATCGGGCAGGCGCAGCCCGCGGCGCTGGGCCTCGGCGATCACGCCCACCGCCATGTCGTCGTTGCTGGCAATGATCGCACGCGGCGGTTCGGGCAGGGCGAACAGGGTGCGGGCCGCTTCTACGCCGGAATCGAAGGTGAAGCGGCCCTCGACCATCAGTTCGTCGTGGAAGGCGATCCGCGCCTCGGCCAGCGCGTCGCGGAAGCCGAGCAGCCGCTCGACGCTGTCGCCATGGCTGAAGGGGCCGGCGACGAAGCCGATGCGGTGCGGGCCGCGCGTCAGCACCAGCCGGGTGATCTCCCGCATCGCCGCGCGGTTGTCGATCCGCACGGTCGCCATGTCGGGCAGCCCGCTGCCGGCGGCGATGGCGGCGACGGGCATGGCGAGACGATGGAGCTCCGCCGTGCCCGAGAGCAGCTCCGCATAAGGCGGGATGAGCAGCAGCGCCTCGGCACCCGCGGCCGCGAGATCCTGCGCGAGCGCGGTCGCCTCCTCGCGCGACTGGCCGGTGCCGCCGCGGATCATCAGCTGCAGACCGCGCGCGGTCGTCGCCTGGAGCGCGCCGATCAGGATCGCGTCGAGGAAGGGCGTGCGCCGGTCGGCATAGATCAGCCCGACCTTGGTGCCGCGCGCGCCAACCAGCTGGCGCGCGGCGACATTGGGCACATAGCCGAGTTCCCGGATCGCGGCCTTTACCCGCGCGATCGTATCCTTGCCCACCTTGCCGCGACGGTTGATGACGTTCGATACCGTCATTGCCGACACGCCGGCACGCTCCGCCACCGAGCGGAGCGTGATCGCGGCGTGGCGGCCGGGAGGCTTCACGCCGGGCTCATGCGTCGCGCCGCAGTCGCCGCCGGATCGGCAGGTCCCACCACGCATAGGCCGCCCAGGCGACGAGCAGGGTGAAGGGCACCAGCGCGATCGCTATGCCGAGCATGGTCGCGGACGAGGGCTGCTGGTTGAGCACATAGTTCATCCAGACATACATGAAGGCGAAATGCGTGAGGTAGAGCGGATAGGACAGTCGCCCGCTCGCCCGGCATAGCCCGGCCAGCCCGCGCCCGGCCTGCGAGTGCGCGCCGGCGATAACGATCGCAGGGAAGAGCAGGATCACGCACAATGCCTCGTAGATGCCGTTGATCTTGATGCCGCCCAGTTCGGGCAGGGTCGGGACCATGAACGCCGCGAACATGATCAGGGTCAGCCACAGATAGCCGATGCGGATCTGCGGCAGGCGGTCGCGGAGGCGATGGATCAGCAGGCCGGCGAGGAAGGGGAAGGCGAGCCGCACCGGCGCCATCCAGAAATTCTCCCAGGCATAGCCGCGATCGAGCGTCCCGATCGCGGCGCCACAGGCGAACAGCAGCAGCGCGGCGATGATCGCCAGCGCCCCCAGCGCGCGGGGCGGGAGGCGCCGCAGCACCAGCCCGTAGGCGATGTTGGCGAGATATTCCTGCAGCAAGGTCCAGGCCGGGCCGTTGAGCGAATGCGTATCGGTCCAGCGATTGGGCAGCGGGCTGTTGGGGATCAGGAACAGGGTCAGCGCGAAAGCGGTCAGCACCGCGCCCAGCGGCGCATTTTGTGCACCCGCGGCGAAGGGGTCGAGCAGATAGCTGGCCAGCCCGAACAGCGCGCCGAGCACCACGAGCGGATGGAGCCGGACGAGGCGGCGACGGAAGAAGCCGCGCGTCGTCATTTGCCCCCAGCGGTCGTCATAGGCATAGCCGATTACGAAGCCCGACAGCGCAAAGAAGAAGTCCACCGCCAGATAGGCGTGGGCGAACAGCATCTTGCCCTGCTGGAAGCCGACCGTGATGCCCTGGATGTGATAGAGCACGACGAGCAGGGCTGCGGTGCCGCGCATCCCGTCGAGCACCTCGTAATGTTCCTTGCCGGTCGCCGTCGTTTCCGGTGCCTCGATCGCCGCAGCGGCCCCCGCCGCCGGCCCCGCCAAAACCTGTCCGCTCATCCGTCCTCTCCTATGCAGCAGGGAATGGCGGGTTTATCGCTAAACCAAAAGCGAATTATGTGCGGGGCGAGGTCCCTTGAAATGTTGGATTTCCTCTGCTTGGCTCGGCCGGCCGGACCTGTGTCCGACCGCTCTTTGACACTGTCAGCTGGTCTTTTGGGCGAACGAAAGCGTGCTTTCGCCTAACCTTTACTAACCTTTCGCCGCGCTCCTGTTGTGCGTCGGCGACGTGGAACAAAAAAATTGGGGAGGCTGCACCGGGCAGCCTCCCCAATCCCCCCTTTTCAACGGGCCGCCGTCAGAGCCCGACGACGCCGCCGTCGTTCCTGGTGATGACGACCGTCGCTGAGCGCGGGCGCGCGCCGGTGGTGGCCGCCGGCCAATTGCTGGTCGGCGTGGCGGCGGTGCCGTTCTCGCCGGGATGCTGGATGTTCACGAACAGCGAGCGACCGTCCGGCGTGGTGTCGATGCCGGTGATCTCGCATTCCTTCGGCCCCACCAGGAAGCGGCGCAGAGCAGTGCCGGGCGCCTTGCCGACCCGCGCGGTCTGCGTCCCCGTCGCCGCGCCGATCGTGTTGGTGATGTTCTTCGTGCCGCCGTCGCCGACAGAGCCCGGGATCGCCGCGAGCAGCATGCAGTTGGTCACGTCGGTGAAGGCGCCGTCGTCGGTCTCGATCCACAGCACCGGGACCGCACCGCCCGACGCGTTGCTGCTGCGGCCGAACCACAGGCCGTCGCAGCTCGAGAAGTCATTGGTCGCGTCGAGGCCCGACAGGTTGATGTTGGTCGCATCGAGATCGGCACCGGCACCGAACACATAGACGTCCCACTTGAAGGTCAGCGCCTCGCTGGTGTCGCCGTCCTCGCGCAGGCGGATGATATGGCCGTTGGCGTTGCCGTTGGTCTGGCCGCCGCCGGTCTTGGGGTCGGTATAGGCACGCGGGTTGGCCGCGTCGGTGTTGGCCGGGGTGCGGGTCGAGTTGTTGGTGAGCGTGCAGTACATCTCGCCCGTCGCCGGATTGACCGCGGTCCATTCCGGACGGTCCATCTTGGTCGCACCCAACGCATCGCCGGCGAGGCGCGCGTGCATCAGCACATCGGCCTGGTCGGCGAAGGGATAGGTCGCGTTCGCCGCGGTCAGCGGGCCGGTGCCGAACACCAAAGGCAACCATGCCCCGGTGCCGTCGGCGTTGAACTTTGCGACATAGAGCGTGCCCGCGTCGAGATATTTGTCGCCGATCGCGAGCCGGTCGGTAGCGGTCGCGTCGGCGGCGCTCCACGCGGTCGCCGAGACGAACTTGTAGATATATTCGTTGGTCGCGTCGTCGCCCATGTAGAAAGCCGGCTTGACGCCCGCGACCATCCGGCCGGCGCCGACGCCCTCATGGTTCATGCGGCCGAGCGCGGTGCGCTTGCGCGGCGCCTTGCTCGCGTCAAACGGGTCGATCTCGACCACCCAGCCATATTGATTGGCCTCGAAGCGGAAGTCGCCGGTGCCGTCACTGGCCTTGGTGGTGTCGATCGTGACGTTGAACTTCGCATAGTTGGTCGACGCCGGATCGGCCGGGGTGACGCGGGTCCAGTCGTAATTGCCCGCGCGCGTTCCGTTCAGGCCATAGCGGTTGAGCGCCGTCACCGCCCTGGCGCCGTAGAGCGCGGCGCGGTTGGCGTCGTCGCCCGCGTCGCGGCGGAAATAGCCGGCCCAATTCTCCTCGCAGGTGAGGTAGGTGTTCCACGCCATATAGCCGTTGGCGCAATTGTTGACCGTGCCGCGGCCCTTGGTGCCGTCGGCCGAATAGGCGGTCTTGAGCGACGCATTGTTCTTCACCGGGCCCGAGAATTCGGTCGGGGTCAGCGGGGTGACGCGGCGGTTGAGCGCGCCGTCCTGGACATAGGACCAGGCGCCGGTGTCGCTTGCGCGCTTGATCTCGACCACGCTCACGCCGTGGACCTCGATCTCCTTGATCACCTCGCTCTCGGGTCGCAGGCCGCCGACGCTGGTCGGGCCCGCGGCATGGAGATAGTTGCGTGTGACATTCTCGTGATTCATCACGAGCAGGCCGCGGGTGTTGCTGGCGCGGTCGGGCGTGCTGCCGGTGGCGGCGAGACCGAAGAAGCTCATCCCGTCATGATGGTCGCCGGCGCGGTGCGCATAATCGGTATCGGTGCCGTCATTCTTGAAGGCGGCGGTGCCAGCGGTGAGCGGGTCGCCGAGGCGATAGAGCACGGTCGCGGTATAGCCGGGGGCGACCATCAGCACGTCGGTCAGGCTGTGCGCGATCGCGGCGAAGCCGAGCTCCGCCGGCTGGATGGCGACGGTGATGGTGTCGCTGCTGGTCTGGCCCTTGTCGTCGGTCGCCGAGTAGCGGAACACCAGATTGGTGACCGCGCTCACGGCCGGCGCCATGAAGGTCGCCACGCCGGTGCTCGCACCCGAAAGCGTGACCGTGGGCCCCGATTCCTGCGTGAACGCCTGGCTAGCGATCGAATGGTCGTCGGACGCCACCCCGGTGAGGGTGATGATGTTGCCCGCGCGTGCGGTGCCGATCGCGGTGACCTTGACCGTCGGGAAGATGTCCTTGACCGGCTCGTCGCACGCCGCGACGAACGCGCCACCGAATACCGCGACGGCGGCGGCGGAGGCGCCGCTGCGTAGCGTTTCACGACGCGAATAGCGCCTAGCGATCAGGTCGTTGAGCGTGCCGTTGTCGCTGCGATTGGTATCGACGTCGCCGTCGTCATAGCCATAGAGCTCGGTCATGCGGTGGATCCCCTGTTTCCCGAATCCTCACTGATCCGGACAAGGGGTGGCTTTGCGGGGGCGAGCTTACGCGTTGATGCAAATGGTGTTGCAACATCGTGTCGGTTTTGCGTCGGAATGATGAATCGTACGGCCGGCTTTGCTGCACGCGCGCTTTCGCTTAAGCCCGCGGCGATGGAAGGGCCAGCGCAGACTTCTCCGGATGCAGACGCCAGTCTCGCGGCGCGCGCGATCGACGCGAACGCTGGGTGGCTGAAGATGCCGCGGAGCGGGGCTGGGCAACCTCCCGCAGCGCGCCGCGAATGGCTCGTGTCGGGTGCGGTCGCGCTGCTGCTCGCGGCGGGGCCGGCCGCGACGATCCTGATCGCCAATGGCCGCGCCGCCGCCGCCGAGCGCGAGGCGGCGAAGCTGGACCAAGAGGCGGCCCCGCGCCTGGCGGAAGCACGCGCTGCGGATGGTGCCCGCGAGACACTGCGTACCGCATTGCGCCATCCGGCACTGGGCCCGACGATCGAAGCGCTCGCCCGCGCGCTCCCCGCCGACGCCACGCTGGCGCGGGTCGAGCGCATGGCCGACGGTGCGCTCGAAATCGAGGTCGCCACGCCCGATCCCGACAGCCTGCGCGGCGCGTTGCGCAATGTGCCCGGCCTCGGCGATCTGCGTGAGATGACGCAGCGGCGCGGAGACGCGCTGATGCTCGTCACCTTCCGGAGCGCAGGCGCATGAAGATTCCACCGCTTGCCGCCGGAACAGGGCTGGGCCTGGTCGCGGCAGCCTTGCTGCTGGCGCCGGCTTTCGCTTCGCTCGATCGTCTTGCGAATGCGCGGGCGCATCGCGCGACGGCCGCCGCAACGCTCGCCGCGCCCGATCACGGTGGTGATGCGCTGGTCACGCCCGGTCTCTCTACCCCGAATGTCGAGGCACTGATCGGGCGTATCCGCAATCAGGCAAGCCAGGGCGGGGTGCTGGTCGAGCAGGCCGTGTCCGTTCCGGCAGCCCCCGGCCTGATCGCGGTCAGGCTGCGCGCATCGGGAAGCGAAAAGGCGCTGATCGCCTTTGCCGACGGTATCGAGCGCGATCCGCCCCTCGTGCGGTTGGCCAGCTGGCGGCTGGTGCCGGTAAGCGGCGGAGGGTTGCGGCTCGAGGGGCAGGCGCTGGGAGCGGCGCGATGATCGCCCGCCGCGAGCTTTACGCAATCGGCAGTGCGGCGCTCGTGGCGATCGCCTTTCCGCTGCTGATGCTCCAGCCCGGCGCCGATCGCGTTCGCGCGCCCGCACAACCCGCCGCGCGCCCGCTTTCCGCCGCGCCGCTGCCGCCGCTCGCCGAAGCCTATCGCCGTCCCCTGTTCGGCGCGCCCGCGCCCGAGGCAGCTGAAGAAGCGCCCGCCGATGCACCTGCGCTGATCGGTATCGTCGGCCGGCTCAACCACGATGCAGTGGCGATGGTGCGCACCGCCGACGGCAGCACCCGCACCTTGCGCGTCGGCGAGAGCGTTGATGGGTGGCGGCTGGGCAGCCTCGCGATCGACGCGGCGTTTTTCGAGCGCGGCAGCGAGAAAGCGCGCGTGCCGCTGCCTGTCGGCGACGATTCCGGGCCTCAGTAGATCCCGTCGATCTCCATCGTCAGGCGCGGCGCGGGCGGCTGGAGCAGCAGGCTGCGCTTGCGGGTCTGGTCGATCTCGTCGGAGCGCAGCCGGTCATATTTGACCTTGGCCGCCGCCGCGGCATCGGCGGTATCGCGCAGGATCGTCGGCTTGAGGAAAATGAACAGCGTGCGCTTGGCATGCTCCTCCTTGCGCGACCGGAACAGGTCGCCGACGATCGGCAGGTCGCCGAGCACCGGCACCTTTTGCCGCGCGTCCATATAATCGTCCGAGATCAATCCGCCGAGCACGATGGTCTGGCCGTTGTCGGCGAGCACGGTGGTGTTGATCGCGCGGCGATTGGTGATCAGGTCCGAGGCGCCGGTAACTGCGACGGTCGAGATCGACGAGGCTTCCTGGCTGACTTCGAGCCGCACCACCTCGCCGGCATTGACCCGCGGGAGCACGCGCAGCGTGATGCCCACGTCCTTGCGCTCGATCGTGGTGTAGGGCGTCACCGACGAGCTGTCGGTGAGGATCGAGCCCGTGACGAACGGCACATTCTGGCCGACCACGATCTCGGCCGGCGAATTGTCGAGCACGGTCACCTGCGGCGTCGAGAGCAGGTTCGCCTTGGTCGAGGTGCCGAGCGCCTGGACGAGAATCGAGAAATCGTCGCCGATCGCCACGTTCGCCGTCAGGCCGTTGCCGAGTATTTTGCCAGCCGGCACGCCGAGCGCGCCGAGGATCGAGCCGAGCGACAGGCCCGCCTGGTTGAACGAAGTCGCCGCGCCTTCGACCTGATTGAGCACCGCGCCGCTGGTGCCAAGCTGGATGCCGAGCTGCTCGGCATCGTCGCCGGTAATCTCGGCGATCGCCGCCTCGATCTGCACCTGCGGGCGGCGCACGTCGAGGTCATGGATGATCGGCTCGAGCGCGGTGATCGCGCTGGGCACGCCGCGCACCACGATCGCATTCAGCTCGGGGGCGGGCTGAACGGTGAGATCGGGAGTCGAGAAGCCCTGCGCGCTCGCCGAGGCCGGGTGCGAGTTGAGCGGCGGCGCGCCCGTCTGCTGCGTGGCATTGGCGGCCTGGACCATCGAGGCAGGGTCGGTGCCAGGCGTGGCGACGCTGTTGGGCAGCGCAGTGTTGCCGCCGAAGCGCGACGAGGAGAAGGCGCTGCTGCCGCGTGCGAGGCTGCGCGCCGCCGGGTTGGTCGCGCTGTCGCCCTGGCCCAGCACGCCGCGCAGGATGTCGGTCACCGATTCCGAATCGGCATAAGCCAGCCGGAACATGCGCGTGATCGGGGTGGTGCTGTTCGAGGTGTCGAGGCTCGCGGCAATGCGGCGCGCCTCGGACACCGCTGCGGGCGAGCCGCGCACGATCACGATGTTGCTGCGCACGTCCGCGGCCACCCGCGCGCCGGCGCCGCCCGAGGCCTCGCCGAGGACGTTTTGCAGCGCGGTGGCGACGTCGCTGGCATTGGCGTTGCGCAGCGTGATCGCGGTGAAGGTCGTGCCGCCGCCTCCGTCGAGCGAGCGCAGCAGCGATTCGACGCGCCGGACATTGTCGGCATAGTCGGTCACGACCACGGCATTGGGGCTGGTGAGGGGCTCGACGCTGCCGAAGGTCGCCACCAGCGGTCGGGCGATGCGCGCGGCATCGGCGGCGGGGACGTTGGTGAGACGGACCATCCGCGTCGTCATTTCCTGCCCGGCGACGCCACGCGACGGCGCGCTGCCCTCGCGCACCGCATTGGCTTGCGGGATGATCCGCCACGACCGGCCCGAGCGCACGGCGGCATAGCCGTTCGCGCGCAGCACCGACTGGAACAGCTCCCACACGCCCGCGGGAGTGAGCGGGGTGGCCGAGGTGACGGTGACATTGCCCTTCACTGCGGGGTCGAGGATCAGCGTGCGGCCGGTGATCCTCGAGATCTGGTCGGCGACGTCGGCGATGTCGACGCCGCGCATGTTGATGACCACGTCGCCGGCATCGTCCTGCGCGGGCAGCGCCGCGGGCGCCGGGGCAGGGGGCTGCGGCCGACGCACCTGCGCGGCGAGCGGCTCGAGCGCGGTCCCGGTGAGCGCGATCAGGAACAAGGCGGATCGGATCGGATGCGTCACGGAAATCTCTTTCAGCGTAGCGGCAGGACGAGCGTCATCTGCTTGCCCCC
>Ga0065165_1002479_pt1 | contig 15515 bp, 16 predicted proteins | sample AraplaMF_Cvi_mMF_FD_63813 | JGI IMG/M metagenome (GOLD analysis project Ga0065165, IMG submission 63813) | Arabidopsis root microbial communities from the University of North Carolina, USA - plate scrape MF_Cvi_mMF (version 2) (version 3) | ecosystem: Host-associated > Plants > Roots >...
TCGACGATCAAGAATTTCATGTCAGTGCTCATGGCGTTCCTCTGAGGGACTGGAGGGCTTCAGGGCGCTTTAGGCGCATTTCGGCGCTTTTCGGCAATTTCAGGCGAGTATGTGGGAATCCAACAAGCTGCGGGTTATCTGCCCGCTGCTTCCGGAGCCGCCGACAGTGGTGAACTGGCAGCGTCGCCCGGGGCGTCGTCTTCATCCGTCAAGTTCTTCAGGACCGCATCTTCAGCATCGCGATTCATCACGATGATGCTGATACGGCGGTTGACCGGGCTTTTCGCATCCTTGGTGTCCAGCAACTTGCTGGATGCCAGGCCCTGCACGCGCAGTACCCGGCTATCCGGCAAACCGCCCGCCAGCAATTCGCGGCGCGAGGCGTTGGCCCGGTCGGCGGACAATTCCCAGTTGCTGTATCCACGCTCGCCACCAGAAAAGGGCTGGGCGTCCGTATGGCCTTCCAGCGTGAGCCGGTTGGGCACCTCGGACAGCACACCGCCCAGTTCCTGGAGCAGCTCGCGCATATACGGCTTCACCACGGCACTGCCACTGTCAAACATTGGACGATTATTCTCGTCCACGATTTGGATACGCAAGCCCTCGCGAGTCATGTCCAGACGGATTTGTCCACCTAATGCCGCAATTTTTGGGTTGTCGGCAATGATTTTTTCCACCTTGTCCTTGAGTTGTTGCAGGCGCACCCGCTCGGCGCGGCGCTGCTCTTCCTTCAAGGCCTTGAGATTGATGGTCTTGCGGGGGGATTGCACGTCGCCAGCCTTGACCTGACCGGTTTGCCGGGTCAGGTCCTGGCCGCCGCCCTTGATGATGTGGGAGGCATCGCCGGAACCGGAACCGCCAAACATGGCGACTTTCAGCGGCGAGGCGAAATAGTCGGCAATGCCCTTCTTGTCACCCTCGGTGGTGGAACCCAGCAGCCACATCAGCAGGAAGAAGGCCATCATCGCGGTCACGAAGTCCGCATACGCGATCTTCCAGGCGCCGCCGTGAGCGGCATGGCCGCCCTTCTTGACGCGCTTGATGATGATGGGCTGAAGTTTCTTGGCGTCTCCGGCCATGGCTTAGTCCTTCCGCCTCGTTACTTCTTCTTCACGTGACCTTCGAGCTCGGAGAAGGTCGGACGTTCGGTGGAATACAGGACCTTGCGGCCGAATTCGATGGCGACCTGCGGCGCATACCCTTGCATGGAAGCCAGCAGCGTCGTCTTGATGCATTGCAGTTCCTTGCCGGCTTCATCGACCTTGGCTTCCAGCGCGCCGGCCAGCGGCTCGGCAAAGGCGTAGGCCAGCAAGATGCCGAGGAAGGTGCCGACCAGCGCCGAGCCGATCATGCCGCCCAGCACGGCGGGTGGTTGCCCCACCGAGCCCATGGTGTTCACCACACCCAGCACCGCAGCCACGATACCGAACGCGGGCAAGCCGCCGGCCAGGCGCTGCAAAGCCTGCACCGCCAGGAAGGCTTCATGGTGATGGGTGTCGATTTCCGCGTCCATCAGCGACTCGATCTCGTGCGCGTTCAGGTTGCCCGACACCATCATGCGCAGGTAATCCGTGATGAATTCCGCAACATGGTGGTCATTGCCGACCGTGGGGTACTTTTGGAACAGCGGCGAGCTGTGGGGATCCTCGACGTCCTTTTCGATGGACATCAGGCCTTCCTTGCGCGCCTTCTGCAAGATGTCATAGAGCAGCGCCAGCAGCTCCATGTAGCGAGCCTTGGTGTACTTGCTGCCCTTAAAGCACTCCCCCAATCCCTTCATGGTGGCTTTCATCACCTTGGGGGGATTGGTGGCGAGCATGCCGCCGATGGCTGCGCCGAAGATGGTGGTCATCTCGAACGGCAGCGCGTGCAGCACGACGCTGATGTTCCCTCCGTGCGCGATGAACACGCCGAAGATGCAGGCCATAGCCAGCACCCAACCGATGATGACAAACATGGAAGTGGTTCCGTCCTGAAAAATGCCGTCGCGCCCCCTCTCGGCACGACCCGTCTCATCTCATATCGACCGGCTCCTCTGGGGCTTGAGCATTGTTTCGCTCGTGCACCACCGGTCGGGCGCGCCCGGCTGCCGCCGCGCTCACTGATCGCCCTGCCCCGTCACTGCGGGGTCATGGGCTTCAAATCCTTGATCCGATATACGTGCAGCTGGTGCCGGGTGCCGGTCTCCAGCTGCGCATGGACGGCTTGTCCAGGCAGCGGGAAGTCCAGGCTGACCAGCCAGCTGCCCGGGGCCATTTCCGCCAGCGCCTTGTCGAGCGCCCGTGGCATGGATTCGGGACGCTGGAACAGGTAGACCAGATCCTTGTCCTGCCACGACTGGGCCCAGAGGTCCCCGCGGGACACCGTGGCCCAGCGGCAGCGCAGCCGGGCCAGCAGCCACAGGACAATCCCCTGCACCGCAGCGGCGGGATAAGCGCGGCGAAGCGCCACCAATCCGTCGCCAAGACCGCAGCCGGCGTCGAGAACGTGCGCTTGTTCACGCAGCGCGACGACCGAGGGCAACGCCCGCAGGGCGTCGTGGGGCGTGGGGAACAGGGGGGCGTCGGACCAACCGCGGCGCGGGTAGGCCACGAGCAGGATGGCCAGCGGAATCAGCCAGGCCCAGGCGGGCAGCGCCACGCCGGTGATCAGCCAGGCCAGCGGAAACCCGCCAGCCACGATGACGCGGCGCCATGGTTGCCGATGCAGCCCTGCCAGCACGAGCCCTAGCCCGATGGCCACCAGGGCGGCGGGCCAATCAGGCCCGAAGGCTCGCCACACGGCCCAGCAGGCGGCCCAGCTCGCCAGGGCGAGCGCGGGCCATCGCCAGGGCGAGGCTGTATTGGAATCGGAGGGCGTTGGGCTGTCGTCCAAAACGACCGATCGAGGTGGAGTCTCCCGCATTGTGCGGGAGTGCCGGCCCTGGCGGCGGCCAGGGCCTGTACGCATGTTGGGTGACGTGACGGCCACAGCCGTTCAGTGCATCTGCAGGCCGCCGGCGGCCTTGCCCTTGCCGGCGCGTGCGGGCGGGTTGCACAGCCCGCACACATAGTGCTTGGCCACTTCATGCGGATGGGTGACGAAATGACCTTGGCACTTGCTGCACTTGGTCAGTGTCAGCATGCCGTTGTCCACGAACTTGACCAGGCGCCAGGCGCGGGTCACGGACAGCAGCGACTCCAGGTTTTGGGCCTGGGTGTGTTCCTGATAGAGCTGATACGCCTTGATGACGGTGTCGATCTCGTCCATCTCAGCGACCTTGTTCAGGTATTCATGGATATTCATGAACAAGCTGGCATGGATATTGGGTTGCCAGCTCATGAACCAGTCCGTCGAGAACGGCAGTTGGCCTTTGCTTGGGCTCTTGCCGGAGACTTCCTTGTAGAGGCGCAGCAGGCGTTCGTAGCTCAGATCCGTTTCCGACTCCAGCACCTGCAGGCGAGCGCCCAGGTTGATCAGCGCCACTGCGCGCTCGATCTGTTTTGCTTCCGTCAGAATAGATTTCGTCCGCATCTCAACTCCATTAATCAAACTAATACCGCACCCGTACCGCACCGCGCGAGTCCCGACCGATTTGCGTCGCCGCCGGGCCGCCCCAAGGCGACCGCATCGACCTGAATCGGGGGCCTTCGCCCCCGATGAGGGTCACCCCCTCGGGGGGTCGGTCAGCGTATTCGCTGACCGGGGGGCGTTATGCCCAGGGGGTCGGTCAGCGTACCCGCTGACCGGGGGGCCTGCGGCCCACCGGGGGGCGGTCAGGCAGTTTCTTGATGCCGACCCGCCATCAGGATCGAGGCGTGCAGGCGGGAGACCGAATCGTTCGCGGCGGGCTTGCCGTGGCTGGTCAGCAGGCCCCACACCAGGTCGTCGTCCATGCGGAAGCGGCACAGCAGCGTGTTGCCGGAAGCCACCTTCATCATCTGAGCCGGGCTCAGCGTGTTCAGCAGCGTGGCGGTGTCTTCGGAGATGCCGAGGCGGAACAGGGCTTGCTCGCGATCTGCACGGATGAGGCTCTGGGCCAGCATCAGGTAGGACAGATTGGCTTCGCGGATTTCAGCAAGGATCTGGTCGGTGTTCATCTCGGTACTCCAGGGTCTGCGTTCGGGGCCGGTGTTTGTTGCGTCGTCGTGTTGACGTCGCGGCATGGGTTGAACTGTAGAGATCCAGAAACAAAGCCGACATCAGGTCGCTTCCATGCACAACTTAGGGAGCAGGACGACGGCCTTGTCAGGGAACTTCCTACAAGTTGCCGGATCAGCGCCATCCCGGCGCTGCTTTTCAAGGCTTCAACCGCCTTGCGCTCCTCTGAAACGCAAGCCCTTTGTTGTCAGGCGGACAGCGATGGCTTGTCCTTGCGGCGCGAGGTCAGCGCAAGCGCCCCGACGGCGCCAGACCTGGTGGCGCTGCGTTCAGTGCTGAACCTTGTGCCGTACGTCTGCGCTGTACTGGCGACGCAGCGCTTCGGCTTCCTCCGCCCTGCCCGTCCCCTCAAGCACCAAGGCGAGGTTGTGAGCGGCCAGATGACTACCGCGCCCGGCCACCGCCCCGGGGAGATCCGGACGTTCACCCAGCTCAAGGCAACGCCGCCAGGCCTGCTCGATCATGGGCAGCAAGGCATCGGCCTGGGCGGGCTCGTCAGCCGCCCAGTCGAGCAGCAAGTCACCCAGCGCAAAGAAAACGTCCGGCGACTCCGCGCAAGGTCCGAGCTGGCTTTCCGCAAACACCACCCCGTCCGCATGGCGGCCCAGGCGTTTGAGCGCGAAGAGGCGGCGCGCCACCAGATCGCACCACCATGACGGGGCGGCGCTCACGTAGCGTTCACAGGTAGCGAACGCCTCGTCGGCTGTAGCGAAGTCTTCGTACACAAAGGCATCCTTGCCGAGCTGGTACCAAAGATAAGCATCGAGCGGATGTTCCTTCAGCGCCGCTTGCAGCAGCTGTCGATTGCGGCCCTGCTTTCGAGCCAGCTCAGCTCCCGCGTATCCGTCATGCCCAATCACAACGGACAAAGGTTTCACGGGGAACTGATGAATCGGCTGCTCGTGGATGCGTCCGGCGTAACGTACGGCTCCCGGCAGCACGCGGCTCAGGCGAGCGTGGGCGACGCCATCGTCGAAGCGATCTTCCAGCGCGAGCGTGCCAACGAAATCGGGGGCCGTATGCCGTAGCGCAGCCAGCGCTTCACCGCCCTCCATCAGCCATTCATCGGCATCGAGGATGATGTGCCAATCGGCGGCTGCGAGGTCCAGCGCTGCATTACGGGCTTTGGAGAAGTCGTCGGGCCATGCAAGGTGCGCCACACGAGCGCCGGCCTGAGCGGCCAGTGCAGCAGTTGCGTCATGGGAGCCGGTATCGAGCACCAGCATCTCATCGACGAACGGGCCAACGGTCTTGAGGAGCCGCTGAATGCGTGGCGCTTCGTTCCTGGCAATGACAACGACGCAGGTGCGCCAGCGCGACGGCATGTTGGGCGGTTTACTGCATTTGCAGGCCGCCGGCGGCCTTGCCCTTGCCGGCGCGTGCGGGCGGGTTGCACAGCCCACACACATAGTGCTTGGCCACTTCGTGCGGATGCGTGACAAAGTGCCCTTGGCACTTGCTGCATTTGGTCAGTGTCAGCATGCCGTTGTCCACAAATTTAACCAGGCGCCAGGCGCGGGTCACGGACAGCAGCGGTTCCAGGTTCTGGGCCTGGGTTTGTTCCTGATAGAGCTGATAGGCCTTGATGACGGTGTCGATCTCGTCCATCTCAGCGACCTTGTTCAGGTATTCATGAATATTCATGAACAGACTGGCATGGATATTGGGTTGCCAGCTCATGAACCAGTCCGTGGAGAACGGCAGTTGGCCTTTGCTCGGGCTTTTGCCTGAGACTTCCTTGTACAGACGCAGCAGGCGCTCGTAGCTCAGATCAGTTTCCGATTCCAGCACTTGCAGCCGCGCACCCAGCTTGATCAGCGTCACCGCCCGCTCGATCTGCTTCGCTTCCGTGAGGATGGACTTCGTGCGCATCTGGAACCTCCCAAACTAACCCAAGGATAGGGCAAGACAGGCACATCCCGTACCCCCCGCCCATCATGGTTTTACCCCGACCCAACTGCTTCCCGCAAAGCACGGCCTTGCAAAACAAGCTGCCCCTTCACGAGTCGCCCCAACTTCGCCACCGAATGTCTTGACCGACTTGCGTTGCCGCCGGGCCGCCCCAAGGCGACCGCATCGACCTGAATCGGGGGCCTTCGCCCCCGATGAGGGTCACCCCCTCGGGGGGTCGGTCAGCGTACCCGCTGACCGGGGGGCACCAATTCAGGCTGTTTCTTGATGCCGACCCGCCATCAGGATGGAGGCGTGCAGGCGGGAGACCGAATCGTTCGCAGCGGGCTTGCCGTGGCTGGTCAAGAGGCCCCACACCAGGTCGTCATCCATACGGAAGCGGCACAGCAGCGTGTTGCTGGCGGCCATCTTCATCAACTGGGCAGGGCTGAGGGTGTTCAGCAGGATGGCCGTGTCTTCGGAGATGCCCAGGCGGAACAGCGCCTGCTCGCGGTCCGTACGGATGAGGCTCTGGGCCAGCATCAGGTAGGACAGGTTGGCTTCGCGGATCTCGGCGAGGATCTGGTCGGCGTTCATCTGGATCTCCTTGGCGGTATTCGTTGCTGCGTTGGAATGAATTCTGCAGATTCATCCAGGCTGACAACATCAGGTCACCGCCAGATTCCAGCTAGGGAACGCGCCGACCTCCTTGTCAGCGCAATTCCTACACGCTGCCAGGGATCAGGACATGCTGCCCAGGCGACGCAGCTCCGTGGCGACCAGCGGAGCCAGCTCCGGCGTCTCGCGCTTGAGCATCTCGGCAGCCTCGCCCTGGCACAGTGCCGTCAGGACTTCGATGGCCGCCTTCACCTCGCCCAGGCCCGACAGGGCAAAGGCCAGGGTGTAGAGACTGGGGGCATGCTGGGGTTGCAGCTCCACCGCCTGATGGGCGTACAGCGCCGCGTCGGACAACTGGCCGGCCGACAGCAGCAGCGCCGCCACGTCCGACAGAAGATCGACGCTGGTGGGTTCGATTTCCAGTGCGTTGCACAGCAGGTGAACGCCTTCGCCGATATGGCCTTGCGACGCTTGCTCGAACGCAGCATTGCGCGCCTGCGCCAGCAGCAGGAACGCTTCACGCGAACCGGGCTGAATGCGGCCAACGCCGTCGGTCGAAGGGGTGGACACGATGGACGCGGCGGACCGTGCCTGGGAATTCGCTTGAACGGGCGTTTGCAGCGGCATAGACCTCTCCGTGTGGGTCAAGGGTTGCTCAATATGGGGTGACCGGTGCGTCACCGAGGCCGGCAACGCTGGAAAGCACTGTAGGCCGGAGCCCTCGTGACCAAGCGCACGAAAAGCGCCCGGATCACCGCTCAATCCCTTTATTGCGGCCGCGAGCTGCCGTTAACCACTTGTGTCCGTCGCAAAGACGCCCAGCGGGGCCCACATCCCGCTGAAAGTCAAACGACAAACAACCTGTTGTCAGACCACTTTTTCCGCTTTTAACGAGTCTTGACAAACAGCCCTTAAGTTCCACGGCGAAGGTGCCGACAACCAAAACAACGGGTCTGCTGTCAGACACGTGGTCCGGTTAGAAGGCCCAGCGTTCATGGGCCCCCACGCAGGGGGCGGGGCGACAACGGTTGACTGGCGTCGGACTGGGACTGAGCCGGGAATGCCCGGGAGGTTCAGCAAGAGCAAAGCCACGGCCCCAGGCCGCGGGAGCGCTCATGTGTGGTTCGGCGCTTTTGCCGGTATTTATGTATAGATAGCTGTTAGGAGCAAATCATGGCCCAAGTCATCAACACCAACCTGCTGTCGCTCAACGCTCAGCGCAACACCTCCACCAGCCAGAGCTCGCTGGCCGTCTCCATGCAGCGCCTGTCTTCGGGCCTGCGTGTGAACTCTGCCAAGGACGACGCCGCCGGCCTGGCGATCGCCGACCGTATGCAAGCGCAAACCCGCGGCATGAACGTCGCCCAGCGCAACGCCAACGACGGCATCTCGCTGTCGCAAACGGCTGAAGGCGCGCTGTCCAAGGTGGGCGATTCGCTGCAGCGTATGCGTGAACTGGCGGTGCAGGCGCGTAACGCCACCAACACCACGTCCGACCTGGACTCCATCGGCCAGGAATACGCTCAGCTGGGTTCTGAAATCCAGCGCGTGCTGGGCGGCACGACCTTCAACGGCCGCGCCATTCTGGCCACGGACGCCGGCACGCAGACCTTCCAGATCGGCGCCAACACCACCAGCAATGACTCGGTGGACGTGGTGACGACCAACATGACCACCGACACGTCCATCACGGCCGTGACCGGCGGTGCCATCAGCAACGCCTCGACGACCGGCGACCTGGCCACCGTGATCGACAACATCGACGCGGCCATCAAGACGGTCTCGGGCGAGCGTTCCAAGCTGGGTGCTTCGCAGAACCGCTTTGACGCGATCATCTCCAACCTGCAGATCTCGGTGGAAAACCAGACCGCCGCCCGCAGCCGGATCATGGATGCCGACTTCGCCTCGGAAACCGCGAACCTGAGCCGCGCCCAGATCCTGCAACAGGCTGGCAACGCCATGATCGCCCAGGCCAACCAGGCTCCCCAGCAAGTGCTGGCCCTGCTGCGCTGATCGCCTCCCGGGCGGCGCCGCCCTCCTCTTGCGAGGAGACGGCCCGCCCGCGGCCTGGCTCAAAGGTTCTTCCGTGCCTTGCGAGGCCCGTCGCCCCCTCCGGCGGCGGGGTAGTGCAAACCTCGCAAGGCACTGGAAGGAACTTTGCCGCCTGGCTGTGCTTCGCCGCAGTTTTTTGCCGCAGTCTTTCGCCGCAGTTTTGTGCCGCAGTCCCCGGGCGGACGCTTGCCCCGGCCTTTTCCAAGGCCCATGAGCGTCGGCCCGGTGTTTGCTGTCTGAAACACCTCGCTCTTTGTCTGCATGCCTCCGGTGCCCGGCCGACGCCGCGCTGGTGTACGGCTTTGCGCGCGCACCCTGTGCGCCTCGGCTCGCTACCGGAGGGAGTCTGAACGCCCCCTGAGCGTCCTACCGTCCCTTGGACGGCTGCGCCCAGGCTTGCCTGACCTGGCTGGACCGCCCCCTGCGGGGCACGGGCCGGGCCGGCGTGCGCTGTATTGAAGTGAACCCGCGCTGGGCCGGCAACGGCGCTGCGTGCCTCTGCGCCCCGGGCGCGGCGCTTTCTCGCGCCGATGCCGCGCCGCGCCGTGGCGCCGGGCGAGCGCATGGATCTGAAGAACAAAAAGAGGAAGAGGAAAGTCGGCACCGGTGGGAACCCCGGTGAGCCCGGCGTCGCTGCCCTAGACATCGGCGGCGCCGCCGGGGCTCCCACCGCGTCCGCATGACGCTTTCAAAAGGCGCGAAACGATGAACTGGCAGGTGAATACCCGCTATTTCTCCCGCAGCCCCCACCAAACGCCTACGACTTCACGGTCGATAGGGGCGACGCGCCGCGTGCGCTCAAAATTCTCTCAAGTCTCTTTCGGACCGACCCGATAACCAAATCAACGGGTCCGCAATGTCTAGCAAGGACCTCGTGGTCCGGCCCAGTCGGACAACTTCAACCGACTCGGACCGACAAGGTCTTCGCAACCGAAAAGGATTTTGATCATGGCTCAGATCATCAACACGAACCTGGCTTCCCTGAACGCCCAGCGCAACCTCAGCAGCTCGCAGTCGTCCTTGACGACCTCCATGCAGCGTCTGTCCTCCGGCATGCGCGTCAACTCCGCCAAGGACGACGCCGCTGGCCTGGCCATCGCCGAGCGCATGAACGCCCAAGTGCGCGGCATGAACGTCGCCGTGCGCAACGCCAACGACGGCATCTCCCTGGCGCAGACCGCTGAAGGCGCCCTCTCCAAGGTCGGTGATTCGCTGCAGCGCATGCGTGAACTGGCAGTGCAGGCCCGTAACGCCACCAACACCACCTCCGACCTGGATTCCCTGGGCCGCGAATACGCCCAGCTGGGCGAGGAAATCGGCCGCGTCCTGGGCGGCACGACCTTCAACGGCAAGGCCATCCTGGCCGCCGATGCCGGCACCCAGACCTTCCAGATCGGCGCCAACACGACGGCCAACGACTCGGTGGACGTGGTCACGACCGACCTGACCGGCGATGCCACCATCACCGCTGTCACCGGCGGCACCATTGACAACGCCTCGACGCCCGCAACGCTGGCAACGGTGATCGACAACATCGATGCGGCCATCAAGACGGTCAGCGGCCAGCGCGCCGTGCTGGGTGCCTCGCAGAACCGTTTCGACGCGATCATCTCCAACCTGCAGATCTCGGTGGAGAACCAGACCGCCGCCCGCAGCCGGATCATGGACGCCGACTTCGCCGCGGAAACCGCCAACCTCAGCCGCGCCCAGATCCTGCAACAGGCCGGCAACACCATGGTGGCCCAGGCCAACCAGCTGCCCCAGCAAGTGCTGTCGCTGCTGCGCAGCTAAGCCGCCAGCCGTCCCGGACAGACTCAAGTCCGAACGCAAGGCTGAAAGGCCCCGCCGCCTTCCCACACCGGGATGGCCGCGGGGCCTTCTTTTCTTTTGGTCGGTCTTTTGGCCCTTTATCGTGGCTTCAAGCATTCGACACATTCCGCACAATCCTTCCATCGAGCTCAGCTTTTGAACGGCTCGACCACCGGTCCAACCGGCAGATCCCTCCAGACCGCTACAGGCGCGGTGGGAATCGGCAGGCGAGGTCGGGAACGACACCGTCAACCACGATCACCGTCAGGATCTAAGCCAGGACAAGGATCTCCGCAGGAGTGCATCAATGCCACAGACCATCAACACCAACATTGCATCGCTGAACGCGCAACGCAATCTGAACAGCTCGCAGTCGTCGCTGGCGACTTCGATGCAGCGGCTGTCGTCGGGCCTGCGGGTGAACTCCGCCAAAGATGACGCCGCCGGCCTGGCCATCGCCGAGCGCATGAACGCCCAGGCTCGCGGCATGAGCGTCGCCATCCGTAACGCGAACGACGGCATCTCGCTGGCGCAGACCGCTGAAGGCGCGCTGGGCAAGGTGGCCGATTCGCTGCAGCGCATGCGTGAACTGGCCATCCAGGCCCGTAACGCCACGAATGCAGACAGCGACAAGGCGTCGCTCGACAAGGAATTCGGCGAGCTGGCCAAGGAAATGCAGCGCGTGCTGGGCGGTACCACCTTCAACGGGAAGTACATCCTCGGCGCCGATGCGGCCACCCCGCAGACCTTCCAGGTCGGCCCCAACACGACGGCCAATGACGAAATCACCGTCACGACGCCGAACATGACCCAGGACGCGGCCATCACGGCCGTCGCCGGTACCGACATCAACGGCGCTGGCCGCGCCGTGATCGACGGCACGGCTGACGCCGGCGCCATCGCCACGGTGGTGGCCAACATCGACTCGGCGCTGGATGCGGTGAACTCGCAGCGCGCCGTGCTCGGTGCGACGCAGAACCGCTTCGATGCCGTGATCTCCAACCTGCAGGTGGCCTATGAAAACCAGACCGCCGCCCGCAGCCGGATCATGGACGCCGACTTCGCGCAGGAAACCTCCAACCTCAGCCGGGCGCAGATCCTGCAGCAGGCGGGCAACGCGATGGTGGCCCAGGCCAACCAGCTGCCCCAGCAGGTGCTGTCCTTGTTGAAGGGTTGATTCGCGGGTTTCCGCGAAATTCCCCTCAAGTCGGACGCCCACGTGCCGACATCATGGACAGGGCCTCCCGTGGGGGGCCCTGTCGTCCATTGCGCTTGCCTGATACGCGGATGTTCATGTTCGCTCAGTGGCAGGCATGACCCAGGAGTCGAACCATGGCCACCATCACTTCCACCGGTCTGGGCAGCGGTCTGGAGGTCGAGAGCATTGTCTCGAAGCTGGTGTCGATCGAAAAACAGCCGATCGTCGACCTGCAGAGCCGCACCGACACCATCAAGACCCAGATCTCGGCCTATGGCAAGATCCAGAGCGCCTTCAGCGCCATGCGGGATGCGGCGGCCAAGCTGACCAACCCGACCACCTGGGCCGCGCTCACCGCCACCTCCTCCGACACCACCATGGCCACGGTCACGGCCGGGTCCGGCAGCGGCGCCGGCAGCTATGCGCTCAAGGTGACGCAGTTGGCCGCGGCGCAGAGCCTGGCCAGTACGGCGATGTCCAATACCGCCGCCGTGGGCGCCGGCACGCTGACCATTGAACTGGGCCAATGGAACACGGACCAGACCAGCTTCACCAGCAAGGATGGCAAGTCGCCCATCAGCATCACGGTGGGCGCGAGCGACACCATGTCCACCATCCGGGACAAGATCAACAGTTCCGGTGCCGGCGTGCTGGCCTCCATCGTGACCGACACGACCGGCTCGCGCCTGGTGATCCGCTCGGCCGACACGGGCCAGGCCAACGGCTTTCGCATCAGCGCCGCTGACGCGGACGGCAACAACACCGACGGCGCGGGCTTGTCCGCCTTTGCCTTTGACCCGACTGCCGGCACCAATGGCATGACCCAGAAGGTGCCAGCGCAAAACGCCGCGCTGGAAATCAACGGCCTGTCGATCAGCTCCGCCAGCAACACCGTCGAGAACGCGGTGGACGGCCTGAGCATCAACGTCCTGAAGAAGGGCGACTCGACGGTGACCGTCGGCCAGGACAAGGACAGCGTCAAGAAGTCGATCAACGAGTTCGTCACGGCCTACAACAGCCTGATGAACATGCTGCGCGACAACACCAAGTATGACGACGCCAACAAGACGGCCGGCACCTTGCAAGGCGACAGCACGGCTGTGAACCTGCAGGCGCAGCTGCGCAACATCACGGCGGGCGGCAGCACGCTGGGGGGCGCCTATGCGCGGCTGTCCGACCTCGGGCTGAACATCGGCACTGCCGGCACGATCACCGTGGACGACACCAAGCTGACGAGTGCCCTGGGCCACATCGGCGACCTCAAGCAGCTGTTCATGGGCATCGACAGCGGCAACAGCGCCAACAACGGTATTGCGACCCGCTGGCGCGCCCTGGCCGACCAGGTCACGGGCATGGACGGCAGCATCACCACCCGCAAGAACGGCTTGCAAGCACGCGTCACGGCCAACGGCAAGCGCGTGGACGAGCTCAATGACCGCGCCGCCAATTACGAAAAGCGCGTGCGCGCCCAGTACACGGCCCTGGATACCCAGATGGCCAAGCTCAACGACATGTCCAGCTATGTCAGCAAGATCACGAGCATGCTCGGCAACAGCTGAGGGGGGCGAACAGGGGGAATGGGCACCCCTATAAAAACAGCCTTGGGAAGCCGGCCAGTTCCGGCGCTTTGAAAAGCCCCCCGACAAGCCTCCTCACGGAGGCTTTCGTTTTTGTGAAATACCGCAAAATTCCTACAGAAATTAGCGCGAGGGGCGGCTCAAGTTGGCCGCGTGAGGGCCGAAAACTAAAACAAGCACTACGACAACCCGCAGCACATCATGTACGGTAACTCCTCTCCTTTCGCCTCCCACGGTCAGCGCGCGAGCAACATGTACAACCGCGTCGGCGTGGAAACCGATGTGCTGCAGGCTTCGCCGCACCGCCTGGTCCAGCTGCTGCTGGAAGGCGCGAACGACGCGATGACCCAGGGGCTGGGCGCGATTCGTGCTGGCAATGTCGAAGCCAAGGGTCGGGCGCTGAGCAAGGCCGTGCGTATCCTGGACGAAGGTTTGAAGGCAGCGCTGGATCCGGCCGCCGGCAACCTGGCCCTGGACCTGCGCGACCTGTATGCCTACATGAGCATGCGCCTGACCTATGCCAACTTGCACAGTGATGTCTCGGCCGTTGAAGAGTGCCAGCGCCTGATGCAACCGATCCGCGAGGCCTGGGCCAGCATTGCCCCGGCCCTGAACGAACAACGCGCTGCCTGACAAGGGCTTTGATCACGGACCTACCGCACCGAGCAGTACCATGAGCAAGCATTCCGAAGCCAAGACGCCCACTTTGCAGACCGCCGCCCCGGCCCCAACCGCCCCGACGACGACCATGAACACGCATCTCCTGAGCTATTACGAAGCCATCGAACAGGCCAGTGCCGACATGCTCAATGCCGCTCGCACCGGCAACTGGGATGAAGTGGTCAAGCTTGAAGGGGCCTGTGTGCTGCTGATTTCCCAGCTCAAGCATGCGGCTGCGCAGCAGCAGCTGGGCACCGAGGAATCGCAGCTCAAGAGCCGCATCATGCAGCGCATCTTGCTTAATGATGCCGAGATCCGTCACCTGGCCGAACCCTGGCTGGAAGACCTGGACCACCTGATGAAGGGCAAGTCCAAGACGGTTCACTGAGCCAGTTGGGGGGCGGCGCTGATGCCCGCGCGGTGGCCCAGGCCCTGTGGGTCACCGGCCGATGACGCTGCTTTTCTCATGAGCGAGCTTCCTTGAACGACCGTTCCGTTTCTTCCGCCTCCACGCCGGACGCAGCCGACGCCGATTTCCGGCTCGATGCGCCCGGCGAAATCATGAGTTGGCTGCGCGACCTGCTTCAGTCGCAATCCCGCATCCTGCTCAGTACACCGGAGGGCCTGGCCATCCATACTGTGCTGCAGGCCCTGGATACGCCGCACGGCATGTTGACTTTTGAGGCGCCGGTCGACGGCGCTGCTGCAGAACCTCTGCTAGCCAGCGCCGAGGTGTTGGCCACGGCCTACCTGGACCGCATCAAGCTGCAGTTTGATGTGCCGGGCCTTGTGGGCGTGCGCGCTGCGGGGGCTGAAGTGCTGCGGGCGCCGCTGCCCTTGCGGCTCTACCGTTTCCAGCGCCGCCAAGCCTACCGTGTGCAGTCACAGGGGCAGCTTTTCCCGGCCTTGCGCCTGCTCTCTCCCGAGGGTGTTCGCCTGCGCGTCATGAACGTCAGTGGCGGCGGCCTGGCGCTGCAGTGGCCTGCGGCTGGCGTGGCCGCCGACATGACGGCGCCTCCCGCCGCGGGTGGCGAGCTGGCTGGCACTTTGGAACTGGAGCGGGAAGTGAGCTTCTCGGTGCTGCTGCGCGTGCAGCATGTCACGCATGGTGATGGCGCAGCGCCGCACCACCTGGGCTGTGCGTTCATTTCGCTGGCCCCTTCGGCGGCGCGTGCCTTGCAGGTCTTCATTGACCAGGCCCAAAAGCGCGAACGCCTCATGAAGCGCGCCGGTTCCTGAGCCCTCCGCTCAACCGGCGTGGAGCGATGCGACCGGCCCCAAAACCGGTCTTGAAAAAAAAACGCCCTCCACCGAAGCCACCTCGTGGCACCTAGTCGCGCCGAACGAGCGAAACGTGGTTCAAGCGGGGCTGTCTGTTAGCGAGAGGGCCGTCGCCGCGCCGCCCTTGGCCGGAGCCACCTCGTGGCACCTAGTCGCGCCGAACGAGCGCAGCGCCGTTCAAGCGGGGCTCGCTGTTAGCGCAGAGGGCCGTCGCCGGGCCGCCCCAAGACGGCCCGCAGCCCCCTTGGGGGGCGGATGAACGAGCCATAGGCGAGTTCAGCCGGGGGCCA
>Ga0065165_1002481_pt1 | contig 15514 bp, 12 predicted proteins | sample AraplaMF_Cvi_mMF_FD_63813 | JGI IMG/M metagenome (GOLD analysis project Ga0065165, IMG submission 63813) | Arabidopsis root microbial communities from the University of North Carolina, USA - plate scrape MF_Cvi_mMF (version 2) (version 3) | ecosystem: Host-associated > Plants > Roots >...
GAACACCGCCAGCACGCCGTTCGCGTGGTACATGACGGCCGCCGCCAGCGTGCCCAGCCCGGCAAAGTGCAGCTTCTGCCGGTCGTGCAGCCGCCAGTAGTCGACGGCCGCTTCCCAGACACGCTCGGAGCCCGGCGTGCCGGCGCTGGCATGCCACACCAGCCCGGTGGACGCGTCCACCAGGGCGCAGCCCAGGATGCCCGGCTGACCGGCCATGCGGCCCATCTCGGCGATCACGAGCGGCAGGTTCATGCGTCGTTCACCAGTCGCTCTGACCAGTGCCGCCAGGCGGGCCGGCGCCACGGCCATGCGGCCGCCGTGCGCGAGCTCGAAGCCGTCGGCGCTGGCGACCACGATGGCGCCGGCGCCGTCCAGGTCGACCAGGAGGGCCTGCACCGCGCGCAATGCCTGTGCGGCGGCATCGGCGGAAGAAACTTCGAAGATGGGGCATCGGTGGCGACGATGCGCCACATGAACTCGAAGCGCACCTGGCCGGGCGTGCCGAACAGGCGCACGCACTGGCCGTCGCCCAGATCGACCTGCCCGAAGTCCAGCCCGACGGTGGTGCGGGCCTTGTGCAGCCGGACGTCGGTGTTCTGCACCTCGGTGCTCACCGGTGGCGTGTCGCTCAGCGCCGCGATCGCGGTGGTCTTGCCGGCACCGGGCGTGCCGGTGAACACGATCTTGAAGTCCTTCATCGTCATGAGGCGAGGCCCAGGCGGCGGCGGATGCGCGTGATCAGGCCGGTGGACGCGGGGGCGCCGTGCGGCGGTACCGGCGAAGGCTCGGGCCACGATGCCGGCACTGCGGCGGACTCGAACACGCGGGCCGCCTGCACGTCGAGCAGGCCGAGTGCGATCAGCGTGGTGGCGAATTCATCGCACAGCGCCCGGTCCACGTTGCTCAGGTGCGCCAGCTCGTCCAGGTCCAGGTGCCTCGACGACAGGAAGCTGGCCAGGGTCCGGTGGTGGCGATGTGCCTGCAGCACGGCCGACGGCGGCCAGCGGCGCAAGCGGCAGCGCGCGCCCGGCAGCAAGGTCGGCAACAGCATCGGCGTGGCCTCGCCGAAGGGTTGCGCGATGGCGTAGGTGAGCACCGCCGGCGGCGCGGGCCGCGTGTCGAGCAGCCGGCTCTCCAACGCGCACAGCGCATCGACGAAGGCGTCGTACTGCAGCGGACGGACCAGTGCATTGCGACCGGCGGTCCGGTCCGGCTGCGGGTCCGTCACCGACAGGCTCGGCATCGACCCCGGCGTGCCGGTGGGCAGGCCGCGGCCGGACAGCAGCAGGTCGGCCTGGCCGTCGGACACCAGCACCCAGCGGCACTGGAAGCGGGCACTCCCGACGCGCAGGAAGGCCGCGATCCGCCCGAGGTCGTTCGCGGTGAGGTGCTGCGCCAGCAGCTTGAGCTCGCGCAGGGTGGTGGGGGGATTCATGGGGACTGCAACGAGAGGGATCGCTCGGCGCATCAGCGCAGGTGCCCGACACCCACCCCGGCCGACAGCACCGCCGGTACCTTGCGGGCCGGGTAGGGCCGCACGATGCTGCCCGGCGGGGCGGCCTTCGCGGCGGCCAGCACCGCGGCATCCGCGGTGAAGCCGTCGGCGGCCGGCGCCGGCGTCGCGATGTTGACGGCGCAGTTGCGGCCCAGCGCAGCGTTGCAGGCCGACGTGCCGGCGTCGGTCTGCGCGAGCAGGCCATGCACCGAGCCGGCGGCCGGGCCGTGCAGCACCGGCACCGGAACGTCCTCGAAGTAGTTGCCCTCGACCAGCACTCGGGTGCCGCCGCCCGCGGTGTCGATTGCATGCCAGGAGCCGTCCTGGAAGTGGTTGTTGACCACCTGCACCAGGGCGTCGCCCTCGATGCGCGGGCCGCGGCCGGAAAAGTCGTGCAGCCAGTTGTTCGCGAAGGTCAACCGGCCCGTGCCGTGGAACAGCAGGGGCCCGTCGTGCGTGTCGTCGCAGCGGGCCGGCCAGGCGCTGTGGCCGTCGAACTCGTTCCACGAGATGGTCACGTCCGCCGCCGCGCCGCCGTGGTCTCCAGTGCCGGTCACGATGAACCGGCGCCCGACGCGGGCGAAGCGGTTGTGGTCGATCCACACGCCACTCGCATCGGCGATCGTCACGGCATCGCCGCCGAAAGCCAGTCCCTCGTCGATGTCGGTGATCGACAGGTTGCGGATGACGACGTTGCTGACGCCGTTCCGCAGCAGGAAGCCCTGGCCCTTCACCGCTGCATTGGCGCCGATGCCGAGCACCGTCTTGTTCGATCCGACGGTCATGCCGCGCGCGGCCGCCGCGTTGTACCGCACGTCGAAGAGCTGCTTGCTGTCGCAGCCCTTGGCCGCGGCCGGGCCCTCCGCGTAGTCGCCGAGGTCGATGGTGGTCGCGATCTCGATGGTGCGCGGCGTGGTGTCGGTGCACGCGCCGGCCGACGCGTTGCGGCACAGCTCGTACTTCAGCTGCGCCGGCGTGCCGACCCGCACCGTCGCGCCGCCGGCCCCGCCGGTGACACCGGCACCGGCGCCGACCGGCCCGCTCGCGGTCGCGCTGGCCGGCAGCGCCGCCTCGCCAACGTCGCCGCCGGCGACCGGCAGGCCGCCGCCGCAGCCCGTCAGGACCCACACCGCGGCCAGGCCGGCGGCGCGCTTCATCGGGGCCACTGTCGAGTGCGGTGAATGCTTCATCGGGACACCTCGGGGACTGCTGCTTCGGGACGAGCCGCGAATGTAGGGAGTCCCCGTCCGGTGCGCATGACCGCGAGCTGATCGACGCTTGACGGGTGCCTGACCGGTGCGGCCCGTGCCGCGGCGCCGTGACGTGGCTCACGCCGGGCCGCTCAGGGCGCCGGTATTCCGGGCCGCACGCTTCACGCGGTGGTGTTGCGCGCGGCCTCCTCGAAGCGCACCCGCACCGTCGTGCCGGCGCCGGGCCGGCTGTCGATCCCGAACGAGCCGCCCAGCAGGCGTGCACGTTCTTCCATGCCGAGCAGGCCGTGCCCGCTGCGCTCGCCGGCGGGGTCGAAGCCGACGCCGTCATCGGTGATGGTCAGCACCCAGGCCTGCGCGTCGCGCTGCAGGCTCACGCTCACCTGGCTGGCCTGCGCATGGCGGCGCACGTTGGTGAGCGACTCCTGCGCGAGGCGAAAGAGCTGCGTCGCTGCATCCGGCGCCAGTCCGTCCGCCGCCGCATCGAGCTGCAGCCGGCACGGCGCACCGGTGGCGTGGGTGAACTCAGCGGCCAGCCACTCGAGCGCCGCGGCCAGGCCGCCGTCGAGCGCCGGTGGTCGCAGCTGCTTGACGAGGGCGCGCACGCCGCCGGCCAGGTGATCGATGCGATCGAGCAGCAGCTGGAAGTGCTCCTGCGCCGGCGGCCGCTCGCCACGCGCCCGCGCGCGCAGCACCGACGCCTCCATGCGCAGCGCCGCCAGCTGCTGGCCCATTTCGTCATGCAGTTCGCGTGCGATGCGCCTGCGCTCGTCTTCCAGCGCGTGCGTGTTGTGCTCGCCCAGCCGGCGCAGCGCCTGGCGCGACGTTTCGAGCTCGGCGGTGCGCTCGGCCACCGCGTGCTCGAGGCGCTCGCGGTCGCGGTGCTGGCGCCGGTTCGCGACCAGGTTCGACAGCCACCACAGCAGCGCCAGCGCCGCCGCGGCGGCCAGCTTCGCCGGTGCCGACCGCCACCACGGCGGCGCGATGACGAAGGCGATGCGCAGCGGCGGGCCGGCCTCGGCGATCGGCACGCGGGGGCCCGCGCGCACCTCGAGCAGGTGCGAACCCGCCTCGGGCGACTCGATGGTCACCACGTTGCCGTCGATCGCACGCCATGCGGCGTCGTCGTCCAGCCGGTATTCGACGCGCAGCGTGCGGCCGCGGGCGATGCTGGGGGTGGCGAGCGCGAGTTCCAGGTGGCGATCATCCCAGGCGATCTGCGGCAGCGAGGCCGGCTGCGCCGTCTTCGCGCCGAAGCGCAGCGCGTCGGCACGCAGCGTCGGGGGCGCTTTCGCCTGCGCCGGGCGCAGCCGCGTGATCCCGGCGCTGCTGCCGATCCACGCCGTGCCGTCGGCTTCCAGCAGGACTGCATCCTCGTCGATGTCGTCCCACAGCAACCCGTTCGTGCGATCGATGTGCGACCAGCGGCCGCCGTCGTGGATGAAGACGCCATGGTCGGTGCCGAGCCAGATGCGCCCGTCGGGCGCGCAGCGCAGGAAGTAGACGGCCGGGTCGCCGAACAGCGTGAGGTCGAAGCGGCGCACCAGCCGGGCTGTGGCGTCGCCCTGCAGCGTGTAGACGGCCAGGCTGCGCGAGTCGATCACCCAGAACTCGGACGCGCCGGCGAAGCTCGCGTGCCCGTCGGCGTCGATCACCTGGCCGTGATCGTCGCGCATCGGCACCCAGGCGTTGTCGACCACGCGGAAGATGCGGCGCTCGCCGATGAACCAGTCGACCGCGGCGGGCCCGGTCCCGGCGACGACGACGCTGCCCACCCACTCGCCTTCCGGCAGGCCCTGCGCGACGGGTTGGCGGCGCAGTCCCGTCGCAGAGGCGACGATGCGGTCGACGCCATGGCGTCCTGCAAGGTAGACGGTGCCTTCCTTGCCCGGCATCGCCGCGGTCAGCGAGGGATCGTCGAACACCGCGTCGGCAGCGGAGGCACCGGCCTTGAGCCGCAGCACCTGCCCCGCCTCGACCCACCACAGCGCGCCGTCGGCATCGACGACGACCACGTTGGCCGCTCCCCTGGGACGCGACGAGGGCAAGGGTCGCACCCGGTCGCCGGTGCCGTCGAGCCAGGCGATGCCCTGCGCGGTGCCGGCCCACAAGCGCCCGCGGCCGTCGCGGGCGAAGCTGAAGACGGCGGGGGCCGGCAGCCCTTGCGCCGGCGTCCAGTGATCGGCCTGCAGGTAGCCGACCCAGTGGTGCAGGCCACGGCCCGAGGTGCCCAGCCACAGCGCGCCCTCGGCGTCGAACAGCAGCGAGCGGACCAGGGTCTCGGGCAGCCCCTCTTTCGGCGTCCATGATTGCCACCGCTGTCCGTCCCAGCGTGCAACGCCCGCATCGGTGGCCACCACGATGCGCCCCGCCGGGTCCTCGGCGAGGGCCGAGGTGGCCGGAAAGCGCCGCGCCGCCGGGGCCTCGACCGCGACGAAGCGGTGCTGCGCCGGCCGCAGTTGCGCGAGCAGGTCGCTGCTGCGCGCCCAGACGCTGCCGTCGCGGCCGAGCACCAGGCTGCCCCACATGCGGGCCGGCAGGCCGTCGGCCACGCCCCACGAACGCAGCGTTCCGTCGCGCCATTCGCACAGGCCCAGGCCACAGCCGAACCACAGGGCGCCGCGGCCTGCGCGCAGCGGCCCGGCATCGGCATCCATCGCCCCCGGCGGCACCGCGAAGGCCGGCAGCTTCACGCGCTGCACGACGGGTGCCCGGCCTGCCGGTGCCGTGGCGTCGATCGCCCACACCCGGCTGCTGCGGTCGATGGCGTAGACGATGCCGCGCTCGTCGACGTCGATGCGCTGCCCGCCTTCGACACCGATCAGCGCCCCGCTGGGCTGGGTGACCGCGGTCCAGGCCGGCCTGCCGTCGGTCTCGCGGCGCAGGAACAGGCCGAGGTCGGTCGCGATCCACAGCCGGCCGCCGCCATCGGCCCGCGCCGTCAGCAGCACCGCCCGTTCCGCGCCCGGCGGCAACGCCTCGCGCCGGATGCGAAAACCGTCGAAGCGGAACAGCCCGTTCTCGGTGCAGATCCACAGCGTGCCGTCGGTCGCCTGCGTCAGGCAACCGACCGCCATGTTGGTCAGCCCGGCCGATTGCTGGTAGCCCTCGAACACCGCATGCTGCGCGTGCGCGGCCGCGGCCAGGCCCACCAGCAGCAGCGCCGCGAGCGCCGCCTTGCCGCGCTCAATCCACCAGGCCGTGTCGCAGCGCATAGCGCACGAGGTCGCTCAGCGAGTCCTGGCCGAGCTTCTCCATCAGCCGCGCCTTGTAGGTGCTGACGGTGTTGGGCGCGAGCTGCAACTGCGCGGCGATGTCGGTCGGCGACCGGCCCTTCACCAGCGCGATCAGCACCTGGCGTTCGCGCGTCGACAGCAGGGCCATCGGTTCTTCCTGCGCCTGCTCGGCGCGGATCAGTTCGGCGCTCAGCGACGGATCGACATAGCTGCGACCGGCGGCCACGCGGTGGATCGCGTCGATCAGTTGCTCGGGCGAGACGTCCTTCGTGAGGTAGCCGAGGGCGCCGGCTTTCAGCGCGCGCCGCGCGATGTGCGGATCGGCGTGCATCGTCAGCACCAGCACCGGCAGCCCGGGGTGCGCGGCGGCGACCCGCTCGATCAGGTCGACGCCGGTGCAGCCGGGCATCAGCAGGTCCAGCAGCAGCAGGTCGACGCCGCCAGCCTGGAGCCCGGCCAGCACCTCGGCGGCCGACGCGGCCTGGCCGGCCAGCGCCAGCCGGTCGTCGAGATCGAGCATCTTGCGCAGGCCTTCACGCACCAGCGCGTGGTCGTCGGCGATGAGGACGCGGATCGGGCCCGCGGCGGGCGGCGTGGGGTTCATGGGCGCAACCGGAACGGTGCCGTGATGTAGTGATCAGTCTACATGACGACGCCATGACGTGTCCCATCCTTCGACGAGGAGCCCGCAAATCGGCCCGAAGCGTGACAACTTCCCCGTCGACTTGTTACCGCTGTGTTGTAGATTAATGTCTACAACGTTCGTTGCAACACTACACCGCGAGGCCCCATGTACAGCTTTTCGTCACCCCGCCACCCGTTCGACAACAACACGATGCCGGGCCTCGCGCCTGCGGGGTCGCGGGCCGACGAGCCTGCGACGGTGGCGGTGCCCGAGTGCGTGGCACCGCTGCGGTTCGGGCGCTGCGAGGTCCGTGTCGCCTCGCGCGAGGTGCTGGTCGACGGCCTGCCGCGGGCCTTGCAGCCGCGCCCGTTCGACCTGCTGGTGTACCTGATCGCGAGCCGCGACCGGGTGCGCACCACGGACGAACTGCTCGACCAGATCTGGCGCCACGAGATCGTCCAGCCCGGCTCGCTGGCCGCCGCGGTGATGCGCATCCGCCAGGCGGTGTGCGATGGCAGCCCCGGCATCGGCCAGGTCATCCGCACCTACCCGCGTGTCGGCTACCGCTTCGTCGCCGTGCTGGACGGCGACGGCCTGCGCTGACGTCGCGCTGGTGCCTTCATCGCGGCACCGGCAGGGGCGGGGCGTGCAGCTCCCATTGCTGCTGCGCTTCGACGAAGCGCGACAAGCCCACCTCGTCGACCTCGACGGGCCGCGTCAGCGGCGCGACGTCGTCGTCGCTGCGCAGCACCACCAGCATCAGGCGCGAACGCAGGATCGCGAGGCCCGGGCTGCCGTCGGGGATGCCGATGGCGCGCAGCTGGTCGAGCGCCCGTCGCAGCACACTGAGGGGCAACGCGTGCGCGGCGTCGACATCCTTGCGGCGCAGCGCGCGCTCCAGCACGCCCAGGTGGGTAAGCACGCGGCGCGCGCGGGGGTGCTGCGCCAGCAGCGAGCGCAGGTCGTCGCCGATGCGCTCCAGCGTCGACGGCGCGATGTCGTCGAGCCAGCCCGGCATCGCGGCGCGTGGCACGTCTGGTGCGCGCGGCGACTCGGGCGCCGGCCTGCGCACCTGCACCGCGGCACGCGGCGCGAGGCGGCTGCGCAGCAGCTGCAGCAGCAGGCGCCAGGTGCTGTCGCGCCGCCGCCGCGGCGGGCCGTCGGCAGACGCTTCAGCAAATGGCCCGAGCAGCACGCCGGCGCCGTCGAGCAGCGCCAGCAGCGAGTCGATCTCGGCGTCGGCCAGCCCTGCCTCGCGGCGCAGCCAGTGGCGGCTGACGGTGTGCACCGACATCGCGCTCAAGGCCTTGCGGAACCGGGTTCGGTCGAGCGACGGTGGCAGCGCAGGCAGGCTGCTGATGCGGTACGAGGACATGGCGAGGGCCTTGCGAGAGCGGGTGGAGCGTGCGAGGGATCGTAGGCAGCGCCCTCGGCGGCGTCTTGACGGGACCCTGATGGGGTTCTGACGGTCCCGGCACTTCCCCACGATCGCGGGCGGGGCCGCAAGCTGAAGGCAGGCGACACGTGCAGGTGTTCGGTCCCACACCCAGGCCGACTTCGCCCGCATGCGCGGGGTCAGGCCTCGACGTCCAGCACCATCATGAGGCCGCCGCCGCCCTGGTGTTCCACGTTGTTGGTCGTGTGATGCGGGATGTGGCAATGCACGAGCCACTTGCCGGGTCGGCGGGCCTTCCAGATCACGTCGTAGCGCTGGCCCGGGCCGACATTCACCGTGTCGGCGTCGAAGCGGGCCGCGGGGGCCAGGTCGTACCCGTCGCGCGCCACCACGGTGAAAGGCCCCCCATGGACATGCATCGGGTGCACGAAGTTGTTGTGGGTGCCGATGAAGCGCAGCTTGATCGTCTCGCCGACCTTCATCCTGACGGTATCGGTCTCGGGATAGGCCTTGCCGTTGATGGTGAAGTAGTTCGGCAACCCGCCTTCCATCAGCATCGCCGGGAAGGTTCTTCCTTCGCGCTCGAGCCACTCCTGCAGCTGGATCACGTATTCCTTGTCGGCACGTTCCCCGGCGGCCGGGTTGCGGGGATCGATGATGAGCGCCCCGTACAGTCCCAGCGCCTGTTGCCGATCGGCATGGTCGTGCGTGTGATAGAAAAACGTGCCCGCCTGCTCGGTCGTGAACTCGTAGGTGTAGTCCTGGCCCGGCTGGATCGGTTGCTGCGTGATGTTGGCCGGACCGTCCATCGCGTTCGCCAGGATCAGGCCGTGCCAATGCACCGTGGTGGATTCAGGCAGGCGGTTCCCGACCCGGATGCGAACGCGGTCGCCTTCGGTGACGCGAAGGCGGGGGCCCGGAATCTGCCGGTTGAAGGCGTAGCCCTCGACCTGCACGTTCGGCAGGATGTTCCAGCGCACGACGCTGGCTTGCAGGTCGAACACCTTCACGCCGTTCTCGATGCGGGGTTGCAATTCGGTGTCGCCCCGTGCATCCGGCGCCGACGTGGATGCGACATTGCGCGGGTGCACGGCGGCCATGTCGCGCATGGCCTCTCCCGGGGTGTCCCAGCCCATGATCATTCCCGGCGGCATGATGGCCCCGCCGACGTCCCGTGCCGACAGGCGCATGTTGACGAAGAGCGACGGGACCGTCATGCCGCCCAGCAGCATCAGCGTGGTGGTCATCGTCACCGCCAGCAACTGCGGACGCGTCACGTCCGGACCCATGCCCGAGCCCATGCCTGCGTGCTGGTGCTTGTGCTTGTGCTTGTGCCCGGATGCACGTTCGGTCATCAGCCCATGCTTCAGGCGCCGGGCGACCATCCAGACGTTGACCGGATACGCCACCGCGAAACCGGCGATCACGCCCAGCGACATCGCGCCCCAGAACAGCAATTCCGTCGGTTCCATCGCCCGCATGTCGCGGCCCATCATCAACAGCGTCATGACCGGCGCCATGCCGGCCATCATCGCGTTCATGCTGATGAACTCGGGCGCGAACGACTTGCGGACGTTCTCCAGGTAGCTGCCGCCCATCATGTTCTTCATGAAGAGCGACTGGAAGATGAACAGGCCGAACGCGAAACCGGCGGTGTATTCGACGATGAGGTCCAGCCACATCGGCAGGCCGAGAGAAGCCGTCACGACGGCGGCCAGGATGATGCCGGTGGCGTCACCGGCAACGCAGTGGATCGTCGAGCCGGCGCCTTGCTTCCACAGGGGCTTGATGAACGCCTCGTGCTCGCCCGGATGCGGCTCCTTGTCGGCCATCACATACAGCAGCAGCCCGATCGGCCCCATGTAGAGGGTGACCAGCACGAAGCCCCACTTCATGACCACGGGCTCCGGGTTGTGGCGGAACTGGTCCCACGCGACATACGCGGTCGACAAGCCTGCCAGCACGAACCACGCGACAAGAAAGTAGTCGACGGGCTGAATGATCATCGGACTCCCCTCGATTCCTGGAGGGGGGCACTTTGAGGCCGGCCCCGACGGGAAGGTCAAGGCGTGCGTCGATTCCTTCGAGGAGGGTGTGGTTTTCTCCGGCAGGGCGCTTCGCTTCGAGCCGCGTTCTGGAAGAAGGTCACGGCAAGGTGTAGGTCAGGATCAGTTCGGGCGGGCTTTGCGCCCCGTTCCAGTCGATGTAGTTGTTGGTGTTCGTGCCGTCCGTGGCCTTGAAGAACGACACGCGGTACTGCGTCCGCCCGTTGCCGCGCGTGAGGTTGATCGTGTTGGCCGGCACGCTGCCGTGCGACAGGACTTGGGTCGGACCCTGCGCCGGGTCGCTCATCTGTCCGACACCTGGCCGGTCGGCACCGCTGAAATCTTCCGGTGCCAGGCCCGACGCGCCACCGAACCAGCGGTTCGCCGCATCGATCGACAAGGGCGCGAATCCGGCGGCGAACGGGTTGGTGCCCGCCCCCGTGGCCGTCTGCGTCAACAGCAGCGTCGGCTGGCTCGGCCCCACCACGGCGTCGGCGGGCAGGGCCTGCTGCGTGTAGAACGACAGCACCGCCTTGGATTGGCAGTTCTTGCATCCGCCGGCGCCGCCATTGGTGTCGCCTGTGCGTACAGGCCAACCCGGCGTGGCCAGCGCGCCCGCGCCGGGCGTGGCGGGAGAGTCGCGCACGGTGCCGCTTTCCGTGTTCACGGCGTCGATGCCGGTGATGCTGGCCACTCGCACGTCATCGACGAATTGCGTGGCGTGCGCCTGACTCTGGACATCCATGCAGGCCTTGTTGTCGCCCCAGTAGTAGGCGAATGCCAGGTGCTGCACCGGACCGAGCGCGGTCGGCTGGCTGTGCTGCGCATCGATGCTCGTCATGAACTGCAGCGTGTTGGCGTTGTCGCCGTAGCCGCAGGGCGTCTGGTCGTCGGGCGGCGCGTACTTGTAGTTCACCGCGTACTGCGCCGCGCCGAAGGGCTTGTCGTTGTCCACGGCGAGCTTCATCAGCGAATAGAACACGCGCTCGTCGTTGCCGCCGGCGGGGAATTCGAGCTTGAAGAACCCGGTGTCGCCCTTCAGGAAATAGAAGGCTCCGGACACCACATCCACCCAGCTGCTCTTGCCTGCGGCATCGCGCGGGTACCAGGGGTCGAGGTCGCTCGTCGCCGCCGTGCGGTGGAAGACCCAGGCCTCCCAGCAGAAGATCAGGTTGTGCAGGTGGCGTTGGTTCACGTAGTAATCAGCGACCTGGTTCCACAGCGTGACGAAATCGGCCGGCAGCTTGCCGTCCGCGTAGTATTTTTCGCCGGTGTTCACTTCGGCGAACGGCCGGAAGACGACCGGTATGCCGGCGTCGCTCAGCGTCTGCAAGCCGTCGGCAATGGTGTCGATGTCGTCCCAGAAGCGGCCCGCGGGCGTATCGGGGGCGCGGTTGGACAGGAACAGCTTGGACAGCGCCTTGTCCTTCGGGCTGGACGAGCGGCCGGAGTTGCGGTCCCACGGATTGGGCGGCGTGGCCGTGATGCTGACGATCGGATGGTAGATCGCCGAGGCATCGAGCAGGCGGGCGTTGATCTGCGACACGTAGGCCTGCTCCAGCACATAGTGCGTGGCGTCGAGGTTGGCGTCGTACCGCGCACCGATCATGCGCGGGTAGGCGCGGCGCGGGGAGGCGCTGGCGATGCGGTAGGTGTTCATGTCGAACACCTGCGGTGCCGACGACAGGTCGCCCGGGCCGCCCATGTGCTGGCCCTCGATCATGTTCGACCGGCTTGCCAGCGTGCGCGTGCGGATGAAGTCGAAGACAGACTGCGTCTCGGCGCTGTGGGCCTTGTCGTAGAGCTCGGCGGAGGACCCATCGCCCGCGTGGGCGGCGGGCATCAGCGAGCCGAAAAGAACCAGGGCCGCCAAGGCGCGCCATGGAAAGAGACCTGACATGTCTGGAGCTCCCTTGTCTGAACCCCATCGCCGGGGGCGCTCAATGGTAGGAGGATGCCGTCCCGCAAGCGTGGTTCAGGTTAGGGGGCCGCGTGGCCGTCTCCAGACAAGCCTCGAGAACGCTGATGCTCGAAAATCCGCGATGGACGCTCACAGCGACTGGCAGCGAGGATCGATCTTTTGTCGACGCCAGTCAGGTCTGACTTGGCCTCTCCCGACGCCGTGAAAAGCCAAGCGCAATAGCCGTACTGGAACCATTGCAAGAACGACCGACGGCAGGCACCGCTGGAAAAAGCCCCGGGAATGTGAGCGCCGTACTTGGAAGAACGCCTGCGTTCTTCATTCGGGGCATCGCACCGCCGCGCCCGTGGTGTCGACGTGCACGACCCCTGTCAGCTCGTCGGCCTGGAGCGGCAGAAAGCGCGACTTCAGCGCGTCGTAGGTCGCATCGGCAACGAACACGCTGCCTCGCAGGTTTCGGTTGCGCTCCTGTATCCGGTGGCGGGCCAATTCCTCGGGGCACGACAACGCATACAGCCGCACATCGGCACCCAATTCGGCTGCGCCGGCGCGGGCGGCGTCGCGCCACGAGCGAGTCCAGAAACCGTAGTCGAGGATCACGTCGGCGCCGCAGCGCACGACCGCCCGCCACTGTTCGTTCGCGATGTCGAAGACTCGCGTCATGAAGTCGTCGAAACGCTCCGCCGGCGGGTCATCACCGTAAAGCCGCGTGAGCCATTCGTCGGGCGAGAAGCGCACGGCACGGATCTCGCGTTCGAGGCGGCGTGCGAAAGTGGTCTTGCCGACGCCGAGATAGCCGTGGATGAGGTGGACGATGGGCATGGGCAATGCTGGCGCGAGGGTCGAGAGGCCGCTGCCGAGGCTTGTTGGCGATCACGGAAGCAGGCTCGACAGCGCCTCACTCCACCGTCACGCTCTTCGCCAGGTTGCGCGGCTTGTCCACATCCGTCCCCCGCGCACACGCCGTGTGGTACGCCAGCAGCTGCAGCGGCACCACGTGAAGAATGGGCGACAGCGCGCCGTAGTGCTCCGGCATCCGGATCACGTGCAGCCCTTCGCTGCTTTCGATGCGCGTGTCCGCATCGGCGAACACGAACAGCTCGCCGCCGCGCGCGCGCACTTCCTGCAGGTTGCTCTTCAGCTTCTCGAGCAGCGCGTCGTTCGGCGCCACGGTGACCACCGGCATCTCCGCCGTCACCAGCGCGAGCGGCCCGTGCTTCAGCTCGCCGGCCGGGTAGGCCTCGGCATGGATGTAGCTGATCTCCTTCAGCTTCAGTGCGCCTTCCAGCGCGATCGGGTAGTGCAGCCCGCGGCCCAGGAACAGCGCGTTCTCCTTGCGTGCGAACTCTTCGCTCCACGCAATCACCTGCGGCTCCAGCGCCAGCACCGCCTGCACCGCCACCGGCAGGTGGCGAAGCGCCTTCAGGTGCTCCTGCTCCTGTGCATCGCTCAGGTGCCCGCGCACCTGCGCCAGCGCCAGCGTCAGCAGGAACAAGCCGACCAGCTGCGTGCTGAAGGCCTTCGTCGACGCCACGCCGATCTCGGCGCCGGCGCGCGTGATGTAGGCCAGCTCGCATTCGCGCACCATCGCGCTGGTTGCCACGTTGCACACCGTCAGCGTGTGCTTCATGCCCAGACTGCGCGCGTGCTTCAGCGCGGCCAGCGTGTCGGCGGTCTCGCCGCTCTGCGTGATCGTCACGACCAGCGTGCGCGGGTTCGGCACGCTGTCGCGGTAGCGGTACTCGCTCGCGATCTCGACGCTGGTCGGGATCTTCGCGATGCTCTCCAGCCAGTACTTCGCGGTCGAGCCGCTGTAGTAGCTGGTGCCGCAGGCCAGGATCAGCACCTGGTCGACGTCCTTGAAGACCTTGTACGCACCGTCGCCGAACAGCTCCGGCGTGATGCCTTCGACCGCGTCCAGCGTGTCGGCGATCGCGCGCGGCTGCTCGAAGATCTCCTTCTGCATGTAGTGCCGGTACGGGCCGAGCTCGGCCGCGCCGGTGTGCGCGTGCACCGTGCGCACCTCGCGCTGCACCACCTTGTAGGCGCCGTCGGCGGCGCGGCTGGTGATCCACAGCTTGCCGAGCTGCAGGTCGACCACGTCGCCCTCTTCGAGGTAGACGATCTGGTCGGTCACGCCGGCCAGTGCCATCGCGTCCGAGGCGAGGAAGTTCTCGCCGCTGTCCTTGCTGCCCGCTTTGTCGCCGATACCCAGCACGAGCGGCGAGCCTTCCCGCGCGCCGATCACGCGGTGCGGCTCGTCGCGGCAGAACACCGCGATCGCGAACGCGCCGCGCAGCTGCAGCGTCGCGCGCTGCACCGCGTCGAGCAGGTCGCCGTCGTACAGGTGGTCGACCAGGTGCGCGATGACCTCGGTGTCGGTCTGGCTGTCGAACACGTAGCCCTTGGCCTTCAGCTCGGCGCGCAATTCATCGTGGTTCTCGATGATGCCGTTGTGCACCAGCGCGATCCGCCCGGCGGAGGCCGCCTTCGCGCCCGGGCCGGCCGAGAAATGCGGGTGCGCGTTGTGCACCACCGGCGCGCCGTGCGTCGCCCAGCGGGTGTGGGCGATGCCGGTGCCGGACTGCACTTCGTCGCTGCGCACGTTGGCTTCGAGTTCGGCCACGCGCGAGGTGCTGCGCGCCCGGCGCAGCTGGCCGTTCTGGTGGACGGCCACGCCGCAGGAGTCATACCCGCGGTACTCCAGGCGTTTCAGCCCTTCGATCAGGATCGGAACGATGTTGCGGGTGCTGACGGCGCCGACGATGCCACACATGGGGAGTCTTTCTGGTGAAACGGATGGGCGGATCGTAGGGAGATTGGTTTGGTAAATGTTTGCTCAAAAAACGCATCAATGAAATAATCTGCCATTCACTGGAAAAGTGGAGCGAATATTTCAAATGACTGCGTGAAATGGCGGAATCGGACAAAAAACTGAGCCTCGACCCCACCGACTTGAGGGTGCTGGAGCTGCTGCAGAACGACGCGTCGCTGTCCAACCAGGACCTCGCGGCGGCCGCGCACACCTCGCCGGCCACCTGTCTGCGCCGCGTCAAGCGGCTGGTCGAGGCCGGCGTGATCGAGCGGCGCGTGGCGATCCTGTCGCCCGAGAAGCTCGGCGCCGGGCTCACGGTGCTGGCCGAGATCACGCTGGATCGCCAGGGTGCCGAGCACCTCGCCGCCTTCGAGGCGCGCGCGGTGGCCGAGCCGGCGGTGCAGCAGTGCTACCGCGTCTCGCCCGGACCGGACTTCATGCTGGTGATGCAGGCGCCCGACATGGCCGGCTACCACGCGCTGGTGCAGCGCCTCTTCACGCAGGATGCCAACGTGCGCAACGTGAAGGCCTTCTTCAACGTGCACCGTGCGAAGTTCGAGCCGCGCATCGCGCTGCCGGTCATCGGCTGAGCGCGCGCGCCCAGTTCTGCGCCCAGCGGTCGAGCGGGCCCAGTTCGTCGAGCAGCCCGAGGCCGCGCGCGGTCAGCGCATAGCCCTCGGGCCGCAGCTCCAGCAGCTGCGCCTCGCGCAGTTCCTTCGCGCGGCTGTTCAGCAGCGTCGGCGACGCGCCGCCCATGCTCTGCTGCAGCG